>Ga0075428_100006365_pt1 | contig 13139 bp, 11 predicted proteins | sample RhiMetdeltSRZDD2_FD_75291 | JGI IMG/M metagenome (GOLD analysis project Ga0075428, IMG submission 75291) | Populus rhizosphere microbial communities from Tennessee, USA - Rhizosphere MetaG P. deltoides SRZDD2 | ecosystem: Host-associated > Plants > Roots > Rhizosphere > Soil | place: USA...
TTCGGCGACGCGACCACCGTTCGAACAGCCGGGTGGCGCGCGCGGGCTCGGCCCGGGCCTCGGCCTCGTCGACGACGAACAGCAGCTCCAGGTAGGCATTGGCGAAGAAGAACCGGCGGCACGCGGTGCCCTGACCGGGGTGCCTGTTCGGCGATCCCTCGACGAGGCCGCGCGCGATGAGCCTTGCCGCCTCCGGCGCGCCCTCCGCGCACAGTACGAAGACGTGATCGAGCGCCACGCCCCCGGCGCGCCCCGGCGAGCCGGTCGCTATCGCTCGCCGCCTTCGGGACCGTAGAACAGGACCCATACCGCGAAGTCGTCGCTGAAGTCCTCGAACCGGTGCCCCACGCCCGCCGGCGCGAAGAGGAAGTCGCCGGGACCGATGCCGGAAAGCCGGTTCCCTTGGATCACGAACGACGCCGTGCCCTGGATGACGACGTAGGCCTCGTCGCGCGTGTGGGGCGTCTGCGGGTCCGTGCCCACGGGCGCGTAGATCTCGAGCGCCAGGCTGCCGTGCCGGAAGAGCTCGCGGAACCTCTCCTTCTTCGGCCCGGGCAGCGAGCGGAGGGCCTCCTGTCTCGAGATGTAGCGGGCGAAGTCGAACCGTGTCACGGCTGCACCGCCAGGTGGGCCTCGATCTCGCGGAACGCGCTCTTCGAGCTGGAGATCACCTCGGTGGCGCCCAGCGACGCCAGCAGGTCCACGAACTCGTCCTGGTAGCAGCGCACGATGATGCGCGCGTGCGGGTTGCGCGCCCGGGCCAGGCGCGTGACCAAGAGCGCGGTCTCGATGTTGTTCGAGGCCAGCACGAGCAGCCGCGCCCGCGCGATCCCCGCGTCTTCCAGGGTCGAGGCCTCGCGGGCGTTGTCCACGATGACCGGCTCGCCCTCGCGCACGAGGTCGTCCACGGCGGTGGGGTCGCGGTCGATGAGGACGTAGGGGCGCTTCGTCTCGCGCAGGTACTCCACGATCCGCTCCCCCAGGTGCGTGTAGCCCACCACGATGGCGTGGTCCTTCATCTCCTTCGCGAGCATGCGGCATGCCTCCTGCGGGTTGTACTGCTGCACCGCCTGCAGCAGGAACACGGAGATCACGATCCCGAACAGCACGCACTGCCCCCAGAACGAGTAAAGCTCCCAGAGCGGGCTCGGCGTGTAGCCGACGTAGAGGGCCACGGCCAGGGCCCGCGACACCGGCAGGCCGTCGAGGTAGTGGAAGGCGGCGGTCCCGAAGGCGAACCAGGCGGCCATGACGACCCCGCCGCCGGCGCAGCGGCGCAGGAACATCCGCAGCCGGATCCAGAAGAATCGCCGCATGGACCGCGAGAGCTTGACCGCGCGCGCGCCTTTGATCAGGATCGGCGGGCCGCAGCCGGCGAGAGTATCCATGGAACCTGGAGGGCGGGCAAGGTCGTCGCTGACGGGACCGCCGCGCGCGGGCCGGGTCACCGGCCTTATCTGCATGCGCTGCGCGAGGCGGTACCGCACGGGTCTCGACGGTCCCTGCCCGCGGTGTGGGCCGGACGGCGTGCTGGACATCGAGTTCGACATGGAGCGGGCGCGCCGCGCGCTCCTCCCGCGCGGCCTGCGGTCGAGGCCCTTCGACATGTGGCGGTACCTGGAGCTGCTGCCGGTGCCAGCGGGGGCGCGATTGCCGCCGTTGCACGTCGGCTGGACGCCGATCGTGGACGCGCCGCGGCTCGCGGGCTGGGCCGGCCTGCGCGCGCTCCGCTTGAAGGACGAGGGCCGGAACCCCACGGCCTCGTTCAAGGACCGGGCCAGCGTCGTGGGCGTGGCGCGGGCCCTGGCCCGCAAGGCGAAGATCGTGGCCTGCGCCTCCACCGGCAACGCCGCCTCGTCCCTGGCGGGCGCGGCGGCCACCGTGGGCCTGCGCTCGGTCATCTTCGTGCCGCGCACCGCGCCCGAGCCGAAGGTGGCGCAGCTGCTCATCTTCGGGGCCCGCGTCATCCGCGTGGACGGCAGCTACGACCAGACCTGGGAGATGTGCCAGCGCGCCTGCGAGCGCCACGGCTGGTACAACCGCAACGCAGCGGTGAACCCGTCTCTGGTGGAGGGCAAGAAGACCTGCGGCCTGGAGATCGGCGAGCAGACGCGGGGCGACGTCCCCGAGTGGGTCGCGGTCTCGGTGGGGGACGGCTGCACCATCGCGGGCACCTGGAAGGGCCTGGTGGAGATGCGGGCCCTGGGGATCATCGACCGCCTGCCGCGGATGCTGGGCGTCCAGGCCGAGGGCGCCCGGCCGCTGGTGGACGCCTTCCGGGAAGGTCGCGACGTGGTGCCCGGCCCCGCGCAGACGCTGGCCGACAGCATCAACGTGGGCCACCCGCGGAACTGGCGCAAGGCGTTGCGTGCGGTGCGCGAGTCGGGCGGCGCGTTCGTGGCCGTGCCCGACGAGGCCATCGTGGACGCCATGCGCGCGGCGGGCCGCCTGGCCGGCGTGTTCGGCGAGCCGGCGGGCGTGGCCGGATTGGCCGGGATCCGGAAGGCCGTCGAGGACGGGATCGTGGGCCGCCGCGAGAACGCCCTGTCGGTCGTGACCGGCAGCGGCCTCAAGGACGTCAGGACCGCCATGGGCGCGGTGGCGGGTCCGGTGACGCTCCCGCCGGACGACGCGGCGCTGGACGAATACCTGAAGGAAAGTGGAGGTGCCCGTTGACATCGAACCGCCTCGTGATCGCGCTCGCCGCCGTCTGCTGCGCGCCGTCCCCCGCGTTGGCCCAGACCTCGCCCTTCCTGCCCGACCCGCTCTACCGCCAGCTCGTGGACGAGGTCTCCGGCGACCGCGCCTTCGAGGCCGTACGCCACTTGAGCCACTACCACCGCACGGACGGGAGCCGCGACTTCTTCGCCGCCGCCGAGTGGATCCGCGGCGCCGCCGAGGCCGCGGGCCTGGAGGACGTCCGGCTGATCCGCCAGAAGTGGGACGGCCACGGGTGGTCCTGCTCCTCGGGCGAGGCCTGGCTGGTCGCGCCAGAGACGATGAAGCTGGCCGATTACGGCGAGGTAGCGGTCTCCATCGCCGACCACAGCCGCGCCACCCACGTCACCGCGGAGCTCGTGGACGTAGGCGCCGGGACCGCAGACAAGGACTACGAGGGCAAGGACGTCACGGGGAAGATCGTCCTGGCCTCGGGCCCGCTGCGCGACGTGCAGCGCTTGGCCGTGTGGAAGCGCGGGGCACTCGGCCTCCTGTCCCACGCCACCAACCGGCCCGATGCGGTGGACGCCCCCGACCAGGTGGCCTGGGCACGCCTGCCCTACGAGGCCAAGGCGGTCGAGGGCGTCGCCGACGGGACGCCCTCCACCTTCGCGGTGATGATCGCGCCGCGGCGCGGCCGCTGGCTCCAGAAGCGCATCGCGGAGGCGAAGGAGCCGTTCCGCCTGAAGGTGGACATCGACGCCGGCTACCCGGAGACGCAGGAGCAGGCCATGGTCGAGGGCTGGATCCGCGGCCGCGAGGTCCACGACCAGCAGATCGTCCTCACCTCCCACATCCAGGAGGAGATGACCTCGGCCAACGACGACGGCAGCGGCTGCGCCAGCATGCTGGAGATCGGGCGCGCCCTCACCCGCCTCATCCGCGAGGGCAAGATCCAGCGCCCGCGCCGCGACATCCGGTTCTGGTGGGTGAACGAGCTCTCCAGCCAGCCCCAGCTCTTCCGCGAGGACCCGTCGCAGCCGCGGAAGATGCTCGTCAACATCAACCAGGACATGGTCGGCGCCCGGCAGAGCTGGGGAGGACGCGTGCAGTACGCCTCGCGACTGCCCTGGAGCCTGCCCCACGTGCTCGACGACGTGATGGAGAGCGTGCTCACGATGGTGCGGGACGGCAACACCTCGCTCCTCACCGCGCGCGGCACGAAGCTGCCGATCCCCTTCACGCGAGAGATCGTGGCCGTGAAGGGGTCCCGCGAGCCGTTCCACGCGCGGATGGTCCCGTACTTCGACTCCACCGACCACCACTCCTTCACGCCGGCGCGCATCGGGGTCCCGGGCACCAGCCTGACGAACTGGCCCGACGAGTACATCCACTCCACCGGAGACGACCTGGAGAACATCGACGCCACCCAGCTCGAGCGCAACGCGATCGTGGTGGCGGGCGTGGCCCTCTACTTCGCGGACCTGGGCGAGGCGGGCACGCCGGCCCTGGCCGCCTACGCCGCGGCGCGCGGACGGTCGCGGGTGGCGGACGACGCCGCCACCGCCCTGACCCACCTTGCCCAGGCGGCGGCCGCGGACCGCGAGGCCGCGCTGCGGGCGGCGCGCAACCTCGTGAGGCACTCCCATGCCCGCGAACGGGCCGCCCTGACCTCGGTCCTGCGCATGTCGGGCGCGAAGGGCCGCTCGGCGGCGTACGTGACCGACGCCTCGGCCCGGCTGGAGGCGGCGGAGCGCGCGGACCTGGCTGACCTCGATGCGGCCTGGCTGGCCATGACGGGAACCCCGGCGCCGCGGCCGGCCGACACCACGGAGGAGCGCGAGATGGCCGGGCGGGTGTACGTCCCCACGACGGACATCGGCGCCTTCGACGACGCGATGGAGAACGTCAAGCCCGTCGAGGGCCTGCACGCGATGATGCGGTTCGAGGTCTACAACTTCGCCGACGGCCGGCGCAGCGCGCTGGACGTCTACCGGGCGGTCGCGGCGGAGGCGCTCTCCGCGGGGGACTGGTACTACGGCACGGTGGCGCCGGGGGACGTGCTCGAAGCGCTGGAGCGCGGGGCGAAGGCGGGGGCGTTCACGCTCCGGCAGGGCCAGGGACGACCTTGACCGGTCCACCCGACCGGGGGAATAATGCGCGTCCTTCGTACGATTTCATGAGCCAGGGCACGCCCCCACGGGCGAGGCCCGGGGACCTTGTGTGCGCCTGATGGCGCAAGGAGAAGACGAATGCAGTTGAAGACTCTCGCGGGGACGGCGCTGGTGGCGGCCCTCGCGATATTTGGCGCTGCCGGCGCCGCGGACGCGCATGACCACGCCGCCGCGGCCAAGACCAAGCCCAAGGCCGCGGAGGCGGCCAAGCCGGCCGACGCCGCCAAGCCGGCGGACGCGGCCAAGGCGGACGTGGACTGGGCCATGAACGCGACCGTGATCGAGGCGTGCAGCTGCCCGATGTTCTGCCAGTGCTACTTCAACGCCGAGCCCGCCGGCCACGGCGGCGCGGGGCACGAAGGGCACGGCGGGGGCGCCGAGCACTTCTGCAGGGCCAACAACGCCTACAAGATCAACAAGGGCCACTACGGAACGACCAATCTGGACGGCGCGAAGTTCTGGATCGCGGCCGACCTCGGCGCCAGCTTCGCGGACGGCGAGATGGACTGGGCCGTCCTCACCTTCGACAAGTCCCTGACCCCGGCGCAGCGGGAGGGCATCGGCGCCATCGCGGGCGCCCTCTTCCCGGTGAAGTGGAAGTCACTGACCACGGCCGAGGGCAACATCGACAAGTGGGAGTTCACCAAGGACGAGGCCATCGCGCTGCTCGACGGCGGCAAGACCGCCGAGGTTCACCTGAAGCGGCCGGTGGCGTCCGGCAGCAACGCGGACGAGCCCGTCGTCATCAAGAACCTGAAGTACTGGGGCGCGCCGCGCAACGACGGCTTCATCATGATGGGCCCGAACGTGGTCGAGGCCTACCGCGTGGGGCCGAAGGCCTTCGAGTACAAGGGCACCAACGGTTTCATGGTGACGATCGACATCACCTCGAAGGACGTTGCCGCCGCCGCGGCCAAGTCGACCATGGACTAGGCCGGTATCGGCCGTCGAAAGCAAGGGCCACGGACGCTTCCGTCCGTGGCCCTTTGTTTCTCTGGCCCCCGCTCAGTGGTGGCGGCGTGCCGTGCCCACCTCGACGCCCACCGCGGCCGTCTCCGCCGTCTCGCGGCTGGCGAAAGCCTGCTCCGCGAAGCGCCAGTTGACGATCTTCCAGAAGGCCTCCACGTAGCGGTCGCGCTCGTTGCGGTAGTCGATGTAGTAGGCGTGCTCCCAGACGTCGCACGCGAGCAGCGGCATGTCGCCCCTGGTCAGCGGGCAGTCGGCGTCGAAGGCTGGCTGTATCTCGATCTGCCCGCCGCCTTTCTTCACCAGCCAGCACCATCCCGTGCCGAAGATCGCGACCGCCTTCTTGCTGAACTCCTCGCGGAAGGACTTGAACGAGCCGTGGCTCTTGCCGATGGCCTCGGCCAGGGCGCCGCCCGGCTCGCCCCCGCCCTGCGGGCTGAGGGAATTCCAGTAGATGGTGTGGTTGAAGTGCTGGGCGGCATTGTTGAAGACGTCGCCCGAGGATGTGCGCACGATCTCCTCGAGCGGCAGCTCCGCGTACTTGGTGCCGGCGACCAGCTTGTTGAGCTTGTCCACGTAGGTGCGATGGTGCTTGCCCCAGTGGTACTCGAGGGTCTCGCCCGACAGGGTGGGCGCGAGCGCTGTCTTCGGATAAGGCAGCTCCGGCAACACATGAATCATGGAAACTTCCTCCCTTCCCGGCGTACGGACATCACCTCCTTCGATGATAGACCCGCGGCGAGGGAAGGGGTGCCGGTGGACGTCGATTGCCGTCAGCCCTGCAGCGTGCCGTCGACCGAGACGATGGCCTTCACGGCGGTGCGCGCCTCGACGGCCCGGAGCGCGGCCCCGACGTCCCGCAGGGGATGGGGCCGGCCGGCCATCTCGCCCCAGGGCTTCACGCCGCCGAAGCGCGCGGCCAGGGCCACGGCGCGGTGGAAGTGCTCGTACCGCGTGCCCCAGCAGCCGCGCAGCTCCACGTGCTTGCGGTTGATCTGCCAGTGCGGGTGGACCTCCACCGGGCCGTTGTCCGTGTAGTGCCCGCACACGACGACCCGCCCGCCCTCGCGCACGAGGTCCAGGGCCTCGCTCACCGCGTCCGGCGCGCCGCTGGCCTCGATCACGACGTCGAGGCCCCGCCCATGCGTGAGCGCCCTCGCCCTTGCCAGGCGCTCCTCCCGCGGCACGTCCAGGCCGATGGTGTGCGTCGCGCCCATCCGCTTCGCGAACCCCAGCCGGGCCGCCACGCCGTCAACGGCGACGATCTCGCCGGCGCCGCTGAGGCTGGACAGCGCCACGCAGGACTGCCCCACTGGACCGGCGCCCAGCACCGCCACGGACTCCGCGAGGCGCAGGCGCGCCAGGTCCACGGCGTGCAGCGCGGTCACCAGGCCGCACCCGCCACCGATGAACGTCTCCGGGGCGAGGCCGGCGGGCAGGCGGATCATCTTCACGCCCGGCTTCATGTAGATGGCCTCGCTCCAGCCGCCGAGCAGGCCGTCGTGCGCGGAGTACGTGATGCCGTAGACCTTGCGCGACGGGCAACGGTTGGGCTGGTCCGCCACGAGGCAGTGATAGCAGTTGCCACACGTCTCGTGGACGTCGAGGAAGGTGACGACGTCGCCCTCCTTGACCGCCTCGCCCTCCACGGTGCGGATGTCACCGCGCGCCTTCGCCACCGTGCCCACGCTGACGTGCCCCGGGATGATCGGGTAGGGGACGCCGGCCAGGCGGCCGTGGTGGAGGTGGACGTCGGTGCCGCACACCTCGGAGTAGAGCGTCCGCAGGAGCGCCCCCCCCGGCTCCAGCTCGGGCTCGGGGAACTCGCGGACTTCGATCGGGACGTTCGGCGCCGGAAAGACGGCGGCCCGGTAGCTCACACCTGCGGCCACGCGAAGGCGGAGGAGACGTCCACGTTCCCGCCGCTGACGATCACCCCGACGCGCTTTCCGCCCACGTCCACCGCGCCACGCCAGGCCGCGGCCAGGCCGAGCGCGCCCGTGGGCTCGACCACCAGCTTCATCCGCTCCCAGAGGAATCGCATGGCCCGGAGGATGTCGTCGTCGGAGACCGTCACCATGTCGTGGACGTATTGCCGCACGAGCGGGAACGTCACGGCGCCCAGCGACGGCGTGCGGGCCCCGTCGGCGATGGTCCGCGGGTTGCGGACCGTGTGGAGGGTGCCCGTCCGGAACGAGCGCGTGGCGTCGTCTCCGGCCTCCGGCTCCACGCCGATCACACGGCAGCCCGGGCTCAGCTTCCTGGCGGCGATGGCCGAGCCGGAGAGCAGGCCGCCTCCTCCGCACGGCACGAGCAGCAGGTCCAGCGCGCCGATCTCGTCGAAGAGCTCCATGGCGCTCGTGCCCTGGCCGGCCACCACGTCCGGGTGATCGAAGGGAGGGATGAGCACCGGGTTCCCGTCCGCCTGCAGCCCGCGCGCCACCTCCTCGCGGTCCTCGCGCGCGGGGTCGTAGGCCACGACGCGCGCGCCGTACCCCTCCGTGGCCTGGCGCTTGGCGGCGGGGGCGTCGGCCGGCATCACCACCGTGGCCTTCGCGCCGAGGAGCCGGCTGGCCAGCGCCACGGCCTGCGCGTGGTTGCCGGAGGAATAGGTGAGGATGCCGCGCGCGCGCTCCGCGTCGGACAGCTTTGAGATCGCGTTATAGGCGCCCCGGAACTTGAAGGCCCCGGCCCGCTGGAAGTTCTCGCACTTCAGGAAGACGCGGGCCTGGAGCCGCTCGTCCAGGGAGCGCGAGGTCAGGACCGGCGTGACCTTCGCCTCGGGGGCGATGCGCCGGGCCGCGGACAGGACGTCCTCGAAGGTCACGCCGGCGGCCGCCGTCATGCGCGCAGGTACGGCGCGTTGACCGGGTTGGCCCGGCGCGCGTCGAGCACGCCGTCCACGGCCAGGGCCATGTTGAGGTAGGCGGAAAAGTCGAGGAGATGGCCCTCCGGGGCCTGGGGCCCAGCGCTGGCGGACAGCGGCCGCCGCTCGCTGTGCCTGACCTCCACCCTCACCACACCGTCGGTGAAGAGGCCGCGGTCGCTCGCCCGGTCCACCTCGAGATGGTACTCGGCCCCGCGGATGCGGGCCCAGACGGCGTCCACCTCGTCCGCGCGCAGGACGAAGAAGCCGTTCCGGTCGTCGAGGCGCCGCCACGCGTCCAGGGACCCGAAGAATCGCGGCTTCTCCACGAAGGGCCCGCCCTCCTCCGGGCAGAAGGTGTCGCAGTTGCCGCAGTCGTTGCAGAAGTCCTGGAAGTTGGCGATCTGGTGCTCCCGCTTCACCTCGAAGACGCCGCCGGGAACGGGCACGGGCGCGCCGGCCTGCACGCGGTAGTTCTCGTAGGCCGCGGAATGGACGCCCGTCTCGTACACGAAGTTGGCGTCGTTGGGACAGACGGGCACGCACTTGTCGCAGCTGATGCAGTCGAAGAGCCAGAGGCGCGAGCCGATGCGGCGGGGCGCCGCGCGGTTCTGGGCGGCGCGATAGCGCGGGTCGGCGGTGGCCTTGGCCACGAGCGTGGGCGTGTTCGCGAGGGCCGCGGCGTGGACCACGCGCGCGTACAGGTCGCCGCGGCCGGCGCCGTCGAGGATCGCCCCGAGGTCCGCGCGCGGGGAGGACACGGACAGGGCGAGCGCGTCGCGCAGCGGTCCGGCCGGGACGACCGCCTTCACCGCCTCCGCGCCCGCGCCGGCGGCCTTGATCACATAGTCCCCGATCGTGCGCGTGCCCAGGCCTCGCATGCGCTCCTCGAGCCGCTCGAGGTACCGGGGCAGGCGGCCGTAGCCTCCGGGCCGCAGCAGATCCGTGCACGTCGTGATCGGCGTGAAGCCCAGGGCCACGCAGTCGGGGAAGTTCTGGTTGTCCACGCCGGCGGAGAAGGAGATGGGCACCTCGGGCCGTGCCTTGCGATATTTGGCCACCAGGTTCAGCGTGATGACGTGCAGCGGCTGGCCGGAGAGATACTGCACGGCCTCGCTGGCGGGGAAGAACCGCCGGTGGTTCCGCACCACGAGCGTGTTCGAGAACTTCACCTGGAAGCGCCGGCCCAGCGAGCGGGCCAGCTCCGACAGGCGGTCGGTGATCTCCAGGGCCTGGCCCCACTGCAGGTCCTTGTCGAAGTCTTCCTGCCGCGTCTCGATCTCCGTGTAGCCCAGCACGTCGTGCAGCAGGCCGTCCACCGCCTCGCGCCCGAGCAGCGTCGGGTTCAGCTTGACCGTCACGTGGACGCCCATCTCCGTGAGCAGGAAGCGGACGATCCCCTCGATCTCGCCGGCGGGGCAGCCGTGGAACGTGGAGAGCGTGATCTGGTCGGAGAGCGCCGTGGCGTAGTCCAGGTCGCGCAGGCGGCGCAGGTCGTCCGGGATCTCACGCCGCAGCTCGTCCACGTGGCGGCGCGCGTCCTTCATGGACTCGATCCAGGAGCGGACGGGGACGGACCGGATACCCTCGAGGTCGTAGCCCACGCTCATGTCGAAGATGGTGGTGTCGCGCGCGGGATCGTCCGGCCGGCCGAGCAGGCCCTCCGCCCGCGCCACGTCCACGAGCATGGAGCCCGCGACGTACTCGCGCAGGCTCTCCCCGAGCCGCAGCTCCTGGCTCCATTCGACGTTGTAGCCGACGTTGGTGGCGTCGATGCAGGGACGCGGGATCGTGAGGCGGTCGTTGATCTGGACCGTCTTCAGCTCCAGGATGCGGCTGCCGGCCAGCCACGCCAGCACCACGTTCTGCGCCATCTGGTCCTGGGGGCCCGCGGCCGGCCCCACAGGGTTCGAGGCGGCGCGGCCGTGGAAGCGGACGGAAAGGTCCAGGTCGGTCGATCCCCGCCAGAACTTGCGCGCGGGCAGGTCGAAGACCTTGGCCTCGCCGCGCGACTCCGCGAGGATCCGGCGCAGCAGGCTGGGGAACGGGGCGGGGATCAGCTCAGCCATTGAGACCCAACCTGGGACCAACGCGCGCTGCGATAGGCCCTGGGACGAATCGGCATTCAGGCCCTGGCCGATGGTGCCAAGGCGCTGATCATAGCCTTTCCTGTCGAAAGGGGCCGTCCACGCCCGGCAGCGTCACCCTCGTCGGTCGGTCAGGCTTGACACGGCTGAGAGCGCTTCTCTAGAGTTGGCCATCAATCCACGCGGAGACGGCCTCGCTTCGAGCAGGGGAGTGTCCTGCCCGGGGAGGCTTCCGGGGAGGCGAGTCATGCGAGAGCTGATGGTCAGGACCATATCGGGCCTCGGTGCTATGGTGGCGGTGCTGGCGCTCGGCCACACGAGCTGGAGTCAGGAGACTTGCGGAGAAGGCTGCCAGACATGTTTCGTGAATGCAGAAGAGGACAAGCAGGCGATCTGTGAGTGCCAATGCAAGTGGCTGACACCCAAAGAAATGAGCCGGAAGGAATGCCTGGTGGAGGTGTGCGGGAGCGACACCGGCGGCGTCGGGTCCCGGATCGGCGGCGGAAGCGTCTTTGCCGGAGTCGTCTATCCGACCGCTGCCGAGTCCATCGCGGCGGCCCACGACTTTTCGCTGCAACACGGGTTGACCGATAACGTCAAGATCGTCATGAAGGACTTCCACAGGATCACCGAGAACTCCGATTCTTGGCTCGTGCACTTGATCGGGACTCCCGTCAACCTGCCCGAGTGCTCTGAGGACAGCTGCGTGGTCCTTGCGGCCAGCCTGGGTTGTACGGCCGGCACGAATCAGGATTCAGATCCCTTCAAATCGGGTTGCCAACCGGGCGTAGGTTGTTATGAGACGCCACCCTCGCTCTGGGGTGCGCAGGGATGTCCGACGACCGTCGGATGCTGCAACAGCGAGTTCGGATGCCTCCGCACAGGCGGAGCGGACACGGAGCCCGGCAATGGGCGCTACGGCACAGACTCCCTCGGTTGTGTTGATCCATAGCTGACGATGGACCAGCACCGCCGTCCCGTCTGAGCCAGGACGGACGCGCCGCCCGCTCAGTGCACCGGCGCCGAGTGGTACAGCCGGACCGACCGCACCATCTCGTCCACGTCCACCGTCTCTCGCGCGCGCTCCGCCGCGTCGCAGGTGTACGAGATGAGCAGGGCGGTCTCGTCGTCGGTGACGGACCAGTAGCGCCAGTGGGTCCCGTTGCTGTCGCGCACGTAGGAGTAGATCCGGCACCCCTCGCCCTGCGCCAGCGCGATCGCCTCGTCGTCCACCTCGATGCCCAGCGAGCCCAGGAAGCGGCCCAGGAAGTCCGCGCCCCCGAAGCTCCGCTGGCGGCCGCGGGAATGGCGCGCCCCCGAGAGGTAGACGATGCCCACCCCGATGGGGCTGCGCAGCGTGGTGACGCAGTCCTCGCTCTCCAGGGCCCATCCGTCGGGCACCTCGAGGGTGAACCACCCCTGCGGGTGGGTCAGGACGGGCATGTCCTACTTTACGATTTTCCCCGCCCGCGCGCCCGTGGGCTCTCCGCCGCGCACGGCGGGCGCGCCGCCGACGATCACGTCGCGGACGCCGATGGGGAACTGGACGGGATCCTGGAAGGTGGCCCGGTCCGCCACGGTCCGCGGGTCGAAGACGACGAGGTTGGCGCGGAACCCTTCGCGCACGAGCCCGGCGCCCTCGAACCCGAAGGCCAGCGCCGCCTGCGACGTCATCTTCCGGATGGCCTCCTCGAGGGTCAGCGTGCCCTTCTCCCGGACGTAGCGGCCCAGGATGCGCGGATAGGTGCCGTAGGCGCGCGGGTGGGGCCGGCCGCCCAGCAGGCCGTCCGTGCAGACGTTGGCATAGGGAAGGCGCAGGAACCGCTCGACCACGGCCTCGTCCTGTGAGAACGAGACCATGGCGACGCCCATGCGCTCCTCGAGGAGGAGGTCGAACGCGGCCTCGAACGGGTCCTGTCCCCGCAGGCCGGCGACCTCGGCGAGCGTCTTGCCCAGCCACTCCGGATGACGGCCGGACGGGATGTCCGCGACGAGGATGCCCTCGGGGCCGCTCCAGCCCCAGAAGTTGTCCCAGTCGGTGGGCCCGGGGCCGGACATCGCGCCGCGCATCCGGGCGCGTGCCGCCGGGTCGCGCAGCCGTCCCAGCGTGGCCTCGCTGCCTCCGTCGTGCGCCCACGGCGGGAGGATCGCGCCCAGCAGCGTGCTCCCCGCGGCGTAGGGATACTGGTCGGCCGTGAGGCGCAGGCCCTCGTGGCGCGCGGCCTCGAGGGCCGCGACCACCGAGCCGGCCTCGCCCCAGTTCCGGCGGCCCGCCACCTTCAGGTGCGAGATGTGGACCGCGCAGCCGGACTCGCGCGCCACGCTCGCCATCTCCGCGACGGCCTCGAGGATGCGGTCGCTCTCGCTGCGCATGTGGACGACGAGGGG
>Ga0075428_100006371_pt1 | contig 13132 bp, 9 predicted proteins | sample RhiMetdeltSRZDD2_FD_75291 | JGI IMG/M metagenome (GOLD analysis project Ga0075428, IMG submission 75291) | Populus rhizosphere microbial communities from Tennessee, USA - Rhizosphere MetaG P. deltoides SRZDD2 | ecosystem: Host-associated > Plants > Roots > Rhizosphere > Soil | place: USA...
ATGCCGGTTTGGGTGTGGCCGCCTATCGAGTTGCGGCCGCAGCCAGATTGGCCGCGCGGAGGGCTGTTCCTGGACGGGGATGGAAATGGTCGGTTTAGCCGAGACGTTGATTTCGCGTTCTGGGTGGATCTGCAACTGGGTCCTCCGCTCAAGGTCTTCTACTCTCCGATGGTGACGCGCCGAGCCCAAGAACAAAAGATCTTCGGCAACATTTGGCCCGCGCACATAGCCACGACTGAGGAGCTCGAGGCGCGCGCGCGTCGGAATGACGCGTTGCGACAGATTCCCGAGGCGGTCCGGCGATTTCCCCGACTGGCGGTACTTATCTTTGAATCGCAGGAACACCACATTGCGGGCTTCGGCGGAGCGAGGCATGTCAACGCAGTCGCACAGGTGAACGGTTGGCTTGCGGCTCGCGCGCGATGGGTTCGCTTCAGTCCCGATATTCATTATCTGGCTCAGGCGATGGGCAAACCATCCGCACGGACCGTTCAACATCCCGCGATGAAGGCGCTCGACGACAAGAGCATCGCCGATCTCCTCGAACCGGAAACCGAGCGCGGCGGGCCCACAGATGGTCAGGCCATGTCGGCCGTGGTGTCCGAGCTGGCGGACCGCACGCAATCTAATGTCTGGGTGCCTACGTTAAGCCGCGCTCTCGTTCAGTAAATGCCGCCCGTTCATTCTCGTTCTTGTCAGCTGGGGCTGCCCAACAACGCGCTGGAGCCGTCGGCGCCGCCGCCGTCGTGAGCGCCGCCGGCTCAGCGCGCGCGTTGGGCCGCGAGTGGGGACTCGGGTTTTGGGCGTGAAACTGTTGGGAGGACTATGTTCATATCAAGCACGCGATGCAGCGCCTGCCTCTCGCTCGTGCTCGTCGTCGGCATGGGCATGTCGACGCTCGCCTCGCAAGGCTCCCGCGAAGCGGTTCCGTCCATCAGGGTGACGTTTCTCGGGACCGGCAGTCCCGCAGTCAGCATCGATCGATTCAGTGCGTGCATCCTTATTGAGGCGGGACCGCGACGGCTCCTATTCGACGCTGGCCGAGGATGCCTATTCCGCTTGCAGCAGGCACGCGTGGATCTCTCCTCGCTCACCTCGCTGTTCATTACGCACCTTCATTCGGACCACGTCTTGAGCGTTCCCGATCTCATCTTGACGGGTTGGACCCAAGGGAGAAAGGGGCCGCTCGACGTCTATGGGCCGACGGGCACGAAAGACATGATCACGCACCTCGTGGCGGCGTATCAGGTCGACATCAACGCGCGCGTTAGAAACGGGCGGCTCCTGCCACAAGTGACGGTCAACGAAGTGTCGCCAGGGGTAATCCTCAACCAGGACGGAGTCCTGGTGCGTGCCTTTGAAGTGGATCACGGCGATGTCGCACCGGCCTTCGGGTATCGGGTTGATGCTGGCGGGCGTGGGGTGGTCCTCTCGGGAGACACGCGGCCCTCAGAAGGCCTGATTCGAGCGGCCGAGGGCGCGGACGTCCTGATTCACGAAGTGGCGCTCGGACCGGCGAACCCCACACCGCAGCAGCAGTACGTGTTAGGTGACCACACGTTTCCCGAGGGGGCGGCCGAGGTGTTCAGACGCGTCAAGCCTCGATTGGCGGTTTATTCACACATCATCCTCCAGGCAGGTGCGACGGAGGAGGAGGTGATGGCACGGACAAGAGCGGGCTATGCCGGCCGCCTTGAATTGGCGAACGATCTCACTGTGGTAGAGATCGGTCCCGAGATCACTGTTAGCCGGCCTCGGTAGACGGTCGTGCGTTCTCGTTCCGAAAGGGTGTAGCAGTTTTCCCGCCCGTATAGCTATCCCCGTCAATTACGTGCCTGGTTGCCGCACGAACGGCACACAATATTAGGCGTGGGGCTGCGGGAGACCGGCGGGCGCAATGCCGCCATCCTCGAGGCGGCGCTCGACGCGGTCATCACCATGGATCACGACGGCAAGGTGGTCGAGTTCAACTCCGCCGCCGAACGCATCTTTGGCTACCGGCGCGAAGATGCCGCTGGCCGTCTTCTCGCCGACCTGATCATCCCCGAGCGATTCCGCGCCGACCACTCGGACGGCCTGGCGCGCTACCTGGCGACAGGCGATGGCCCCGTCCTGGGCAAACGGATCGAAATGCCGGCCATTCGCGCCGACGGAACGGAGTTCCTCGCCGAACTGTCGATTGTTCGCATCACCACCGATGGTGCGCCGCTGTTTACCGGGTATCTCCGCGACCTCACGCTGCAGAAGCGCTCGGAGGACGCCATCCGTGCCAGTGAGGAACGGTTCCGGACCCTCGTGGAAATGAGCTCGGACGGCATTTTCCTGGGAGATGGCGAGGGGCGCATTCTTTACGCCACGGCGTCGTTGTTGCGGGTCATGGGGTATTCCAGCGATGAGCTGGTCGGTCGATCGGGCTTCGATCTGGTGCATCCCGATGACGTCGAGATAGCGAAGGTCATTCTGCAAGTCGCGGTTGACCGGCCTGGAGAGCACGTTCCGTTTCTGCTCCGCGCCCGGCACAAGGACGGCTCGTGGCGTCACGTAGAGGGCTTTTGCACGAACCATCTTCACAACCTGGCTGTGCAGGCGGTCGTGGTCAATTTGCGGGATGTCAGCGAGCGCAAGCTCGCCGAGGAGAAGCAGCGCAGGCTCGAAGCGCACATTCTTCACGCCCAGAAACTGGAGAGCCTCGGCGTGCTGGTCGGCGGGATCGCTCACGAATTCAACAACCTGCTGCAGGCGGTCGTCGGCAACGCCAGCCTGGCGTTGATGCAACTCCCAGACGACTCGCCGCTCGTTCCCATGCTGCGCGATATCGAAACGGCCGGCGAGCGCGGCGCCGACCTGACCCGGCAGATGTTCGCCTATTCCGGCAAGAGTCAGCTCGTCGTTCATCCGCTGAGGCTCGACACGATGATCCACGAGATGACCGACCTGATGCGCACCGCAGTCGCGAAAAAGGTCGATCTCCGGCTGGACCTGAAGCCAGCCACTATCGTCGGGGACGCGGGGCAGGTGCGTCAGGTCGTCATGAACCTGATTACCAACGCCTCAGAAGCTCTGGAAGACGAAGCGGGCGTGATCGTTATCCGCACCGGGACACGGCGCGCGGACGCGAGCCATCTCCACTACGCGTTTGCGCCGGACGACTTGCCCGCCGGTCTCTGCGGCTGTATCGAGATTGAGGACAACGGCTGCGGCATGAGCGAGGAAACACTGGCGCGGATCTTCGATCCGTTCTTCACCACCAAGTTCGCCGGACGGGGGCTGGGACTGGCGGCCACGCTTGGCATCGTCCGGGGCCACGGCGGTGTCATCAAGGTGGCCAGCACTTCCGGCCGTACCGTCTTCGAGCTGCTGTTCCCCTGTGCAACGCCGGCGGTGCCGGAGACTGCAGGAAGCGACGCCGGCGTTGTCGCTCCGCAGATCCGGGGACGCGAAACCGTGCTCGTCATCGATGATGAGCCGGCGGTCCGGATCTTTGCCCAGCGCGTCCTCGAGCGAGTCGGTTTCACCGTGCTCACCGCCGCGAATGGCCGCGAGGGTCTGGAGGAGTTCGCGCGGCGGCGTCAGGAGATCGTCGCCGTGCTCGTGGATCTGACGATGCCGCAGCTGGACGGGATGGATGTGCTGCGGGAGTTGCACGCCGTCGCGCCCGATACGCCTGTCCTCATCATGAGCGGTTACAGCGAACACGAAGTATCCACGCGCCTGGCAGGAACAGTGGTTGGCGCGTTCATCCAGAAGCCCTTTCATTCGCGTGAGCTCCTGGCGCGGATGTTTCAATTGTTACCAGGCCAGAAGGGCGCCGGCTAGGCGACAATGGCGTATTGGACTTCGCGCTAGCCATTCTGTCGGGCGTACTCCTCGCGCTCAGCTTTCCCCGCTTCGGCCATCCGGCATTCGCCTGGATCGCGCTGGTACCGTTGCTCATCACGCTGAGCAGGCGACAGCCGCCGTTACGCGCGTTTTACCTTGGACTGACCTCGGGACTCCTCGGATTCATCGGCACGATCTACTGGACCGGCACCGTCGTCCGCCAGTTCGGCGGTCTGGCCATGCCGGTCGCCCTGCTGGCGATGCTGCTGCTGTCCGCTTACCTCGCGCTCTTTCCTGCACTGACGGCGCTGATCACGGCGCGTCTCGTCAACCGCGCCGGCACTGGCGCCCTGCTGCTGATGCCTGCCGCGTGGGTGACGACCGAGTTTGCGCGCGGGTATCTCTTCGGCGGCTTCCCATGGGTGCCGCTGGGCAACAGCCAGGTCACGGTTCTTCCGGTGGCGCAGCTGGCCAGTATGTTCGGCGTCTACGGGCTGTCGGCGCTGGTGGCATTCGTCAACGCCGCGCTGGCGTGCGCCGTGCTGTTCCGGGGGCGCCAGCGGATCGCGGTGGTTGCCGCGACGGTTGTCGTACTGGCGGGGGTCGGTGGCTGGGGTGCGTGGCGCGTCGGCAACGGGACGCTCACGCGCGAAGGCACGCCGCTGCGCGTCGGCCTCATCCAGGGAAACATTGCGCAGGAAGACAAATGGAACCCGCGCGAAGCCCGGCGCATTTTCACGACCTATATCGCGATGACACGCGACGCCGTGAAACGTGGCGCCGAGTTCGTCATCTGGCCCGAGTCGTCCACGCCGTTCATGTTCGAGGAAGACGACATCGGCGAGGAATCGCTGCGGGCGCTCGCGCGCGAGGTGCAGGTGCCGATCCTGTTCGGCAGCGACCAGGTCGACCGCAGCGGGGCGACGCTCCGGCTTTATAACGCCGCCTTTCTCGTCACACCGACGGGCGAAACCGCCGCCGTCTACCGCAAGATGCACCTGGTGCCCTTTGGCGAATACATTCCCGGAAAGCGGCTGCTCTATTTCGTCTCGCCGCTCGTGGAGCGGATGGCGGAATTCGCGCCGGGAGCGTCGATGGTGGTACTGCCCGTTGGCGAACACAGGATCAACACGGCGATCTGCTACGAGGTGGTCTATCCCTCCCTGATTCGCGAAGCGGTCGTCGACGGCAGCCAGCTGCTGACGACCATCACCAACGACGCGTGGTACGGCCAGTCGTCCGCGCCGTACCAGCATTTTGCGCTCGCCTCGATGCGCGCCATCGAGGAGGGCCGCTACCTGGCGCGCGCCGCCAACACCGGTATCAGCGGGGTTGTCGATCCCTATGGCCGGGTCGTCCGCCAGTCGGCTATTTTTGAACAGGCGGGGATCGTCGAAACCGTCCGCATCCTGACGACGAGAACGATCTACTCGCGGATCGGGGATGCGATTGCGTATCTTTCGATGGTGATCACGGTCCTGGCGCTCGTGTTCACCAGGCGGGTCCGCTCCGCGGAACCCGCCCTACGCAAGTAGACACAGTAGGCCGGGTTCCGCGCAGCGGACCCGGCCGAAACAGAGGACACATGGCGGTTGAACTCGAAGATCTGGTCAGGCGGTACGACGACCTCGGACGACGGGCGGCGGAACTCCGGAGGCATCTTTGAGGGTGCCCGCCTCGATGAAGAGCTGGCCGGCATCGAGAAACGCATCGGTGAGCCGGATTTCTGGAGTAACCAGACCGAAGCGCAGAAGGTGATGCAGCGCCGCCGGCGCCTGGAGGAAGACCAGGCGCTGCGGCAGTCGCTGAGGCGGCGCGCGGACGACCTCGGCGTGCTGATCGAATGGGCGAATGCGGGAGAGGACGTCAGCGCTGACCTGGTGCGCGGCCTCGACGAGCTCCAGCAGGAAGTTGACGCCGCCGAGACCAAGAAGATGCTCGGCGGCGAGCACGATCGCGCCAACGCCATCGTCACTATCCACCCGGGCGCTGGCGGCACCGAATCGCAGGACTGGGCCGAGATGCTCCTGCGGATGTACCTGAAGTGGTCCGAGCGCCGCGGCTTCAAGCGCGAAATCATCGACTACCAGCCCGGCGACGATGCCGGGGTCAAGAGCGTTACGCTGACGCTGACCGGCGACTATGCCTTCGGCCTGATGGCGGCCGAGGCTGGCGTCCATCGCCTCGTGCGCATCTCCCCCTTCGACCAGGCGGCGCGCCGGCACACCTCGTTTGCGTCGGTGTTCGTCTGGCCTGAGCTGCCCGAGGATGTGGACGTCGGGATCGAGGAGAAGGACCTGCGGATCGACACCTATCGATCGAGCGGCGCAGGCGGCCAGCACGTCAACGTCACCGACTCCGCGGTGCGCATCACGCACCTGCCGACCGGGATCGTGGTGTCGTGCCAGAACGAGCGATCGCAGCACAAGAACCGCGCGTCGGCGATGAAGGTGCTCAAGGCGCGATTGTTCGACCAGAAGCTGAAAGAGCAGCAGGCGAAGCTCGAACAGATCGCCGGTGCCAAGAAAGAGATCGGGTTCGGCAGCCAGATCCGCAGCTACGTGCTGCAGCCGTATCAGATGATCAAGGATCACCGCACCAAGATGGAGGTCGGCGACGTGAACCGCGTCCTCGATGGCGACCTCGATCCGTTCATCAAAACCTATTTGATGCAGAAGGCGAGCGGCACGCTCGGCGCGCCGGCGGCGGCCGACGAGGACTGACGGCCGTTAGACATCGATAATCGCAAACGCTTCGCGCAGGCAGTCGAGTGGATCGTGGCCCGGCGCGGGCCGGAACTCGTGGCTGATGTAGCCGGTGTATCCCAGATCCGAGAGCACCTGGGCGATGAATCGGTAGTTGATTTCCTGGGTGTGATCGATGTCGGTTCGTCCAGGAACGCCGGCGGTGTGATAGTGCGCGATCCACTGGAAGTTTTCGCGGATGGTCGCGACCAGATCTCCCGCCATCACCTGCGCATGATAGATGTCGAACAGCACCTTGACGTTGGGCGACGCCACGCGCCTGCACACGTCGAAGCCCCACTGCGGGTGCGCGAACATCTGATCCACGCGCCCGAAGTTCGCGTCCGTGTACTTGTGGTTCATGTTCTCGATGCAGAGGGTGACGCCCCTGGCTTCGAGGTGGCCCTTGACGCGGTTGAGAAACGCGACCGCGTGGTCGGCGCCCTCGGCCGGTGACATGCCGCGGCGTTGGCCGCCGACCGAGATAACGCTGGTGACGCCGAGGGACGCGCACATGTCGATGTACTGGCGCAACGCCTGCTCGAGGGTGTCGTGGACCTCCGTGTGAATCAGACCGTTCTGAAAAGTCACAGGTCCAGCGCCAGCCATCGTCGGCACGAGGCCGTGCTTCTTGAGGGTCGGCCAGTCTTCCGGCCCGGTGAGATCGAAGCCTTTGAAGCCAATCTTCGCCGCTTCACGGCACATGTCGTCGAACGAGAGCTTCGTGTTCGCGCCGAAGTTGACGCGCATCACCCCCTGTTTCAGGCGCGGTTTGGGGCGGACCGGCGGCAACGCGGCGGGCGGCTGCGGTCGCTCGGGGACCGTCTGTGCGCGTGCCGTGAGCGCGACGCCCGCCGCCCCCGCGACGCCAGCCAGGAATTCTCTGCGGTCCATGGTCTGCCTCAGCGCATCAGTCTAGACCTACGGTCCCCTAAAGTGGCACTCTTGGCCCGCGGGCGCCCGCCGATAAAGACATACGTCTGGCAGGGAGGTCGGTAGCCATGATTCCACGACTCGTCGCGTGTCTGACGGCGCTGGTCATCGGTGTGGCGGGAACGGCGCGCGCGGAAGTTACGCGCGTGACGGTCACCAGCCGCGCTGACATCGCGTTTGCCGGCTACGAGAAGATCGTCGGCCGCGTCTTCTTCGCGGTCGATCCGGCCGACCCCCGCAATGCGATCGTCGTGGATCTCGACAAGGCGCCGCGGATGGCGGACGGACGCGTCGAGTTTTCCTCCGATTTCACCATTACCCGCCCGAGGTCGGGCGGCAACGATGTGGCGATCGTCGACATCGTCAACCGCGGCCGCGCCACGGTCATCCCCAACTTCAACCGCGCCGGCGGGCGGAACCCCGACGTGGGCGACGGGTTCCTGATGAAGCGCGGTTTCACCGTGGTTACCGTCGGCTGGGAATTCGACCTGCCGTCGGCCGACATGATTCGCATCGACGTGCCGATCGCGACTGACGCCGGCCGGCCGATTACCGGAATGGTGCGCGCGAGCTTTACTCCGGATCGAAGAGATCCGTTCCGCGTCGGCGACCTCGCGGTGTACGCGCCAGTCGACTCGGCGGATCCCGCCTCGACGCTCACCGTACGCGACACGATGGCCGGTGCGGCCGAGATGATCCCGCGCGGCCGATGGACGTTGTCTGGCGCCACCGTCACGCTCGAGGGCGGGTTCGAGCCCGGGCGCATCTACGAGCTCTCGTTCCGCGCCGCCAATCCTCCGGTGGCCGGCCTCGGCTTCGTCGCGGTCCGCGACTTCGCCAGCTGGATCAAGCACGACCCATCGGCGCTCGCCACCGCGCGGTACGCCTACGCGTTCGGGAACTCGCAGAGCGGCCGCTTCCTGCGGACGTTCCTGTACCAGGGCTTCAACAGCGACGAGCGCGGACGGCAGGTGCTCGATGCGGTCATGGCGAACATCGCCGGATCGGCGCGCATCGATCTGAACCGGCGATGGGCGATCCCGACGACGGCGTCGGCGCCGGCGACCGAGTTTCCCTTTGCCGCCCAGGCGCTGGCCGATCCGATCAGCAACGTCACCGACGGGCTGCTCGAGAACCCGCGCGCGGCACGATGGCAGCCGAAGGTGTTCTTCTCGAATACCGGCGTTGAGTACTGGAGCGGATCGGGGCGGGCGGCCGCGCTGACGCATACGACGCCTGACGGACTCAGCGACCTGGCCCTGCCGGACAACGTGCGCTCGTACCTCTTCGCCGGCGCGCAGCACAGTCCGGCTGCGTTTCCACCGACACAGGGCGCGGGCCAGCAGGCGGGCAACCCGGTTGATTACTGGTGGTCGCTGCGGGCGCTCCTCGTCGCGATGGACAAGTGGGTCAGGGACGGGGAGGCGCCGCCCGCCAGCACGTACCCGCGGCTCGATCGCGGCACGTTGGTGGGAGCCGCGAGCATCGCGTTTCCGGCAATTCCCGGTGTGCCGTCCCCCGGCACGCTGCGCGGCGCCGCCCGGGTGCCGAACCTGCTGCTGCCGGGAGGTGCGGGCGGGGGGACGGCGCTGCCATTGCTCGTGCCTCAGGTGGATGCCGATGGCAACGAGGTGGCCGGTATCCGTCTTCCTGACGTGTCGGTGCCGTTGGCGACCTACACAGGGTGGAACTTCCGACGGCCGGAGATCGGCGGCACGCACCTGCTGGTCTCGCTGCTCGGTTCGTATGTGCCGCTGGCGCGCACGCGGGCCGAGCGCGAAGCGCGGCGCGACCCGCGTCCCTCCGTCGAGGAACGCTACCCGAGCCGCGCCGCCTACCTCTCGCGGGTCCGTGGCGCCGCCGATGCCCTGGTCGGGTCTCGTTACTTGCTGGCCGAGGACGTCGAGTCAGTGCTGCGCCGGTCGGCCGATCTATGGGATTTGCTCACAAAAGCGCCGGCCGGGGCGATCAGTTCGCGCTAAAGCTGTGCTAGACTTTGCGCCCGGCGGATAATTAGCCAGGCTGGCTCGAAGGTAGCGAACAGGAGGTTTTACATGCTTCGCGCGCTGCTGCACTCGTGCGACGACCCGAAAAGTGCGACGGAGGGGTCCCTGCTCCACGCGCTGCTGCACTCGTGCGACGACTTCTTCAATGCCGACGGCGCAGGCTGGATCCTGGTGCTCGACGCCATCCTGATGATTCCGGTGCTCTTCGCGGCGTTCTTCTACCCGCTGGCGGCGCTCGCCGGGGTGTTCGCCATCGCCGTCGTGACGATTATCCCGCTCGTCGTCATGCGCCTGATTCAGGCGCGCCGGCATCACCCGTAGATTACTGAGAGGCCGGCGCGGCGTCGAACGTCTGCGGCTGGGTGCCGTTGATGAACGCCTCCCTGATGCCCGAGTCGAGCGTCACGAACGCGATATTGCCCGGCGCGTCGAATTGCGGCGGGTTCGCCCGATCACCTCGCTTGTCGATATACACGCGCATGAAGTCGATCCAGATGGGGAGAGCCGCGGTCGCCCCCGTCTCGCCGTTGCTCGACCCGCCGATCGGCTTCTTCTCGTCATAGCCCACCCACACGCCCACCGTGATGTTCGGATCGAATCCGATGAACCACGTGTCGGTGTAGTCGTCCACCGTGCCCGTCTTGCCGGCCAGCGGCCAGTCGAGCGCGGCCGCCGCCGCGCCGGTGCCGCGCTGGACGACGCCGCGCAGCAGGTTGGTCATGACGAACGCAGTATCAGCGCGGATCGCTTCGTGCGCCTGCGGCCGGTTCTGCTCGAGGATGTTGCCCTCGCGGTCGGTGATTGTCGAGACCGCGTACGGCGTCATGCGGACGCCCTGGTTCGGGAAGACCGAGTACGCCGCCGTCGCATCGAGCAGCGTCGCCTCGGCAGAGCCGAGCGCGAGCGAGAGGAACGGCTGGAGGTTGCCCCGCAGCCCGAAGCGGCCGGCGTAGTCCACCACCTGTGCCGGCCCCACTTCGAGCATCGCCTTGACCGCCGGAATGTTGCGCGACTGCTCGAGCGCGCGGCGCAGCGTCACCGGACCTTCGAACTTGCGGTCGTAGTTCATCGGTGCGTACGGCGGCTGGTTCGGACCGGGCTCGTACGAGACGGGTTCGTCGACGAAGACCGACACCGGCGTGAATCCGCGGTCGATGGCGGTGGTGTAGACGATCGGCTTGAAGATTGATCCGAGCTGGCGCCGTGCCTGCGTCGCCCGGTTGAACTTGCTGCGGTCGAAGCTGAACCCGCCGGCCATCGCCCGGATCTCGCCGGTGCGATTGTCGATTGCCACCAGCGCGCCTTCCAGAATCGGCGACTGCTCGAGCGCAACTGACTGCGGCACGCCGCCGCTCGCCGATCGAACGGCGACCTCGATCACATCACCGGCCTTGAACAGGTCGGCCGCGGACGTCCGCCGCGTCCACGCGAACGCGGCCGCAGGCAGATCGAGCTCGTGCGCGCCGATCCTGATGCGCGCCGCGCCGCCGCGGGGCGCATCCATCACGACCGCCGGCACCACGTCGCCTTCGAGTATCGGCTGGGACCAGCGGGGCATCGTGAATCGGTCCAGCGCGTGCCCCTCCGACGTGATGTTGCGCGCGGGCTTGCGGTAGCCGCTGCGGCGCTTGTCGATCCGGCGCAGTCCCTGGTCGAGCGCCAGATTGGCGGCCTCCTGCAGCTCGGCGTCGAGCGTCGACTGCACCTGGAAGCCTGCCTGGTAGAGCTCGTCCGCCGTGAACTTCTCCTCGAGGTCCTTGCGGATCTCTTCGACGAAGTAGGGCGCAATCGATCGATCGGGCGTCGCCTGTCCCTGGACGACCAGCGGGCGCGCGGCGGCGGCGTCGGCCTCCTCGCGGGTGATGAAGCCTTCGTCCGCCATGCGCGGCAGGACGTAGTTGTTGCGGCGCGCCAGCGCCTGATCAGGATTGACGAACGGGCTGAGACGGGCGGGCGTCTGTACGATCGCCGCGATCGTCGCGGCCTCCTCGAGCGTCAGATCCTTCGCCGGCTTGTCGAAGTACAGGCGCGCGCCGGACTCGACCCCGTACGCGCCGTGCCCCATCGTCACGTGGTTGGCGTAGAAGGTGAAGATCTCGCGCTTGGTGTAGCGCTTTTCGAGCTGCACGGCAACGATCGCCTCTTTGATCTTGCGCTCGAAGCCGCGAACGCCGGATCGCTGGAACACGCCGCCCTGCATGTAGTCCTGCAGGAACAGCATGCGCGCGACCTGCTGGGTAATCGTGCTGGCGCCGAACCGTTGTCCGTAGATCAGGTCGTTGATCGCGGTGATGACGATGCGGGAAATGCTCAGGCCGAAATGCTGCTCGAACTCCGCGTCCTCGCTGGCAATGATGGCCTGGCGCAGCACCGGCGCCATCTGGTCGTAGCCGATGACGACGCGCCGTTCGATCGCGAATTCGCCGATCACCTGGCCGTCGCGGGCCATGACGCGGGTAATGGTGTGCGGCTCGTAGCTGTCGAGCGCGCTGATTTCAGGGAGGTCGTCGGCGTAGGCGAAGAGGACCCCGCTCAGCGTGCCGAGGAGGGCCATCGCAACAAAAAGGACCACGAGCCCGGCCTGCCGGGCTACGCGGATCACAATCGTGCGCTGGGTCATTGCTTCTCTACATATTACCGGGGTTGGGCTTAGGGGTTGGGCTTAGGGGTCAGACCGAGGGTCAGACCGACGGTCCGACCCTGGGTCTGACCCTCGGTCTGACCCCAGGTCTGACCCTCGGTCTGACCCCAGGTCTGACCCCGGTTCACATTGACTGGGGTCCACTCAGATTTCATAATGAAAACGGCCTAAAACTTCCCGCCGAGGCGCGGGACGACGGCCGACCGACCGCGCGAAGGACGCGACGACATGAGCAAAATCATCGGCATCGATCTCGGCACCACCAACTCCGTGGTGGCCGTCATGGAAGGCGGCGAGCCCGTCGTCATTACCAACCCCGAAGGCAGTCGCATCACCCCCTCAGTGGTCGCGTTCACCAAGACCGGTGAACGTCTCGTGGGGCAGGTCGCCAAGCGGCAGGCGGTGACGAACCCCGAGAACACCGTCTTCTCGATCAAACGGTTCATGGGCCGGCGCTTCGATGAAGTGAACGAAGAAATGAAGATGGTGCCGTATTCGGTGTCGGCGGCCGCCAACGGCGACGTGCGCATCAAGATCATGAACGAGCAGTACGCGCCGCCGCAGATCTCCGCCATGATCCTGCAGAAACTCAAGCAGGCGGCAGAAGAGTACCTCGGTCAGACAGTCACCAAGGCCGTCATCACGGTCCCGGCCTACTTCAACGACGCGCAGCGCCAGGCCACCAAGGAAGCCGGCAGCATCGCCGGCCTCGAGGTGATGCGCATCGTCAACGAACCGACTGCCGCGGCGCTCGCGTATGGACTCGACAAGAAGAAGGACGAGACGATCGCCGTCTACGACTTCGGCGGCGGCACGTTCGACATTTCGATCCTGGAAGTCGGCGAAGGGGTTGTCGAGGTCAAGGCGACCAATGGCGACACGCACCTCGGCGGCGACAATCTCGACCAGCGGATCATCGAGTGGATCATCGCGGAGTTCAGAAAGAGCGACGGCATCGATCTGAGCAAGGACCGCATGGCGCTCCAGCG
>Ga0075428_100006372_pt1 | contig 13132 bp, 9 predicted proteins | sample RhiMetdeltSRZDD2_FD_75291 | JGI IMG/M metagenome (GOLD analysis project Ga0075428, IMG submission 75291) | Populus rhizosphere microbial communities from Tennessee, USA - Rhizosphere MetaG P. deltoides SRZDD2 | ecosystem: Host-associated > Plants > Roots > Rhizosphere > Soil | place: USA...
GCAACGCCGCGTCGAACTCCTCGATCGCCTGGCGCTTCGCGTCGAAGTTTCCATCTTCGCCGTGCATGTCGGTATATTTGTAGTGGAGGAAAAAGTAATCGTAGTTGTCGTACTCGGCGAGGTAGCGCTCGAACTGTTCGGCGATGGTTTGCGCTCCTTCGAGCTTGATCATGCCGACGAGCTGCGCCAGGCCTTTGTACATTGGGTAAACCGCGATGCAACCGGCGCGCAGTTTGTAGCGTTCCCGGAAGGTTGGGATCTCCGGTTGATGGGCGATGCCCCGCATGAGGAAGCCGTTGGCAGGCTTCCTTTTTTGGAGCAAGGGCAAGGCTGCTTTGTAAAAATCGCTCACGATTTTCGCCGTCTTTTTGGCTTTGAGCGACTTCTTGTTGACCACTTCGGCCTTCGGAATCGGGAAGCCTTCACGATGGGGATCGGCGTCGGTGAGCGGCCCTTCCAGACCTTTGCCGCGGAAAACGACGACGAAGCGATGCCCTTTGCCGGCGCGAATGATCACCTGGCAGTCACCGATCTTTTTAATCTTTTTTGAGAGGACGTCGCAGAGTTCCTCGCACACCTCGGTCTCGATGCGCCCGGCGCGGCGGTCGGTGACAATGCCCTTCCCATCGAGTGTGCAAAAGTTTGCGCGCGCGGCGATGTCCCCCGGCTTGAGATCCAGGCCCAGGCCGAGCGCTTCGATGACGCCGCGCCCGACTCGAAACTCCAGAGGATCGTACCCAAAAAGACCGAGGTGACCCGGACCGCTGCCGGGCGTAATCCCGGGCGCGACGGGAATCATGCGCCCCTGCGCGGAATTTTTTGTGAGCGCGTCGAGGTTCGGAGTCTTCGCCGCTTCGAGCGGTGTGGAAGAGTCCGGTCCGCCCGTAGCGATATCGCCGAGACCATCGAGCACGATCAGCGCGAGTTTGGCCTTCGTTTCCAATGTCAGTTCAGAATAAAGCGCGTCCAAATTCATATTTAGTGTCGCTGCGGGTTTTGCAGCGGCGTGAAATAGTCGGTAAGCCGCGCCAATCGTCAACGCGTTTGTGACACCGACACGCACGCGACTCCCGATGCTGGCGAAGCAGGTAGGGACGGCGCTCCGCCGCCGTCGCTCCTGCGTTCTACCCTCGACTCCGAATTCCTCGCCCTCGCAACTTCACCAACTCACGCACGTCACCACGTTCTGATTTGAGTCGTACAACAGCGTCGCGTGCGTCACGTTGTTCACGCAGAACGTCGCGCTGCTGTCCACCGCAGTGGAGAGACGCACTTTCCCGTCGCTGCCAGTGACGCCTGATTTTGTCTCGGTGATGTTTTGGCCCGTCTGGTTGTCGAAACCGGAAGCGGTGCCCGTCACCGTGGCGTTCGCAACGGCCACGCCGACGTGGTCCCTTATGTAAATATCGATCCACCGACCCGAGTTCTGGCCCTTCTGCGCTCCATGCGAGATCTGATGCACGTGCATCGTCCCGGCGCTGCTCAGCGTGGTCGCGCCGGCCTGAGCGGACGCAAAGCTTTCATTGCCGGCGGAATCGACCGCCGTCACCACATAATAATAAGTGGTTTGCGCAGAGAGGCCCGCGTCGGAGTACGCGCTGGCCGTTGCGCCGCCGTAGACCAGCCCGTACGGTCCGCCGGAGGTGGAACTCCGATACACATTGTAACCGAACAGGTCCCCCTCCGTGTTGTTGTTCCAGTCCAGATTAATCACGCTCGACGAGATCGCCGTCGCCGTCAGACCCGAAGGCGCGGCAGGCCGGATCGTATCGGCCGACGCCGTCCACGGCGACATGAACGCCGCGATCAGTGCCACATAAGGTCCCTGGTAACTGATGGAATTCTCGTTCACCTCCCAGGGTTTTGTTCTCGACCAACCGCGCGGCGAGTCGTCTATCCAATCGCGGTAGAACCGCTCGTAGTAAGTGACGGCGCCCGGAGGTTTCGCAAGGCCGCTGTAGTCTTTGTTCGGGCCGCCCGGCACGAAGCCCGGGGCGGGTCCATACAGCGACGTGTTGTTGTCACTCACACCGTAATTGTCCACGCCTTTGAAGTAAGGATAGTCAGGTTCCGTCACGCCCGGCGGCAGCCCTCGATACCACGCCACCGATTCCGGGTCTTTGATCGCGCCGAACCACCCGTGAAAGAACTGATACGACGAGTGCTCGCCGCCGTAGGCCGACATGTTGCTCAAGTAGGTCATTCCCATCGGATTCTGCCCGTGGAAATGGTGCAGAAAATCCTGCGCGAGTTCGAGGCACTCGGCCGCGGTGTGCGAGCCCGTCGCTCCCAGACGCACCGCCTCCAGCAGCAACACACCCCACGAGCCGCGTGGCTTGTTGCTGCCCCAGTGGTAATAGGGGTCTCGCATCGAATTGCGGTACGGGCCGCGCGAATTGAAGTAATCGTCCACGGTCACGCCAATACCCGTCTTCATCCGGCCCACGATCGTGGCGTTCGCCCCGGGCGTCCGGATGTAAGCATATGCAGCGTGCGTGGCGGCGCTATAACCTTCATGGAACGCCGTGCCCCAGTCCGGATAAAAGTTTTCCACGTAAGTCTTCGCGCTGGTGATCGTCTGGTCCAGGCGCCACAACTCGGCGGCCGCCCAGCATTTCATCGTTGAGTCCCCCTGCCCCACAACATTGTTCCAACTGACGATCGCCGCCTGCTTGAGCGCTGCCGCGTTGCCGTACGGATTCCCCAATGCCGTGCAGATGCGCGCGAATCTCGCCACGCTCGCGACGAAGATGCTCGTGGAGTCGACGTCAGCCCCGTAATAATGGTGGTTGTGAACGGCCCTGGATGGCGGGCAGGAATCGGGCGCGCCACCGTACTCATCCCATACCCTGCTGAGCACCTCGCCGCCCGGCCTTTGCATCTTTAACAGCCAATCAATCTCCACCTTGATTTCATCCAGGATGTCGGGCACGCCGTTGCCGCCTCCCGGGATAACAAGCTGGCCGTCGCCCCAGGCGCTCGGGTTGTTCTCGTACGCGATCATCAGCATGTTCATCGCGAGAAACAGGTCGCCCCAGATGTATTTGTTGTAATCGCCGGCGTCGTGCCAGCCGCCGCTCAAGTCAAGCGTCCCGTAGTTGGGTTGTTGGGGGGCGGGCGTGCACGCCGTCAGATAGCCGTGGCAAACGAACGGGTCGGACCACGGAGCCTGGGCGTACGGCTGAGGATGCGCCACGCCACAGCGCTGATAATAGAACGTCTTGAGCGCGACCTTGCCCACGTCATTGTAAACGTTCGCGTCGAGTCTGAAATCATAGGACTGTTGATTCCAGGCTGGAACGTACAACCGATAAGTGCCCGCAACGTTGAACGGACCGAAGTTCACCTGCCACACCGTATCGCCGGACGGCTGACCGTCGGCGCCCATGCTCGTGATGGATCCGCCGTTGCCGGGCACCGTGAACACGACCGCATCACTCGTGTTACGGATCTGCACGGTCGCGCCCGGATCGGCAGTGAAAATGGCTACTTTGATATCGCCAGGACGATAACCAAAGTTATCCATCTTGATGTTCGGTGTCACCGGGGCGGCCAACACAGTTGAAGCCAGTGCCAGCGGCAGCACAAGGGTAGGGATCGAGTTTCTCATTTTATTCTCCTTTCCAATCCGAAGAATGGACTTGCCTATAGACAGACGAGATCATAGCGCCTCCGCGCCGAGTAGTCTGATCGTTGGCGCGATCCTTGAACGCAACGCCGAAGAATGCAAGCGCAATTCGTTATGTTTTACCCGCTCCATTGAAAAATCCTGATCAGTCAGTCCGAGCGCTGGTTGATCCGCGCCACGTGCGCATGGGTCAACTTGATCTTCAGAGTTGTTCGTCGAACGGGTTGAACACTTTCACTCCAAGTCCCGCAAAATCGCCCACGTTTCGCGTCGCGACTGTCCAATTGTGTGCCTTCGCCGTCGCCGCGATCAATGAGTCTCGAACATACAAGGTGCGCCCTTGCGCAAGGGCGGCGGCCGTCAGTTCTCCCCACGCCAGCGCTTCCAGCTCGTCGAAAGGCGCAACAGGCAGTGTCAAAATATCTTCGAGAAACTGCTGCAATTCAGGGGTGGAATTACTCTCGACGCCTTGCTTGATTTCGCCCAGCACGATCGCCGGCACTCGCGCATCTGCGGCGGGCAGCTTCCGCAAGAACGACATCACCCTGGCCGACGGCCGGTCCCTTGTGCGCTCGCTCAGGACGTTCGTGTCGAGCAGATAAATCACAGTTTCGCCCGGCGGACTTGCTCGCCCTTGATCTCAGCGATACGCGCGTTTGCGCCTGCGGATTTGGCCAGGGCGTCGGCAACCGATTTGCCTCGAAGCTTGCGAGGTGACACGCGTTTTGGCCGCTCAACGCGCGTGAGCAACCATTGGTTGTGGCCCTGCTCATCCAACAACAGGATGTCCCCCTTTTGGATCGGGAGCGGCAGCACCACTCGACGCTTGTCATCCGGTGACAATTTCATGGTGGGACTGTCCCACCTCCTACCTTGATTGGCAAGGCGAAATCACACCCAGCTGCTGATCCTCTCCACGCTTTACGCGCGCCGCGTCCCACTGCAATCGCCCTATGACAACGCCCTCCTTCACAGCCTACTTCGCCGGATTCGACACGTCGGCCCTTCGTATTCGTTCTTCCCATGCCGGCATGTCGCGACGCGCTGCCAGGACAATGATCGCATAACCGTCAAAGGTGCGCAGGGTCACAAACTCCGTCCTGCCTTCGTGGGTCTTTACCAGGATCATACCAGCGCTAATGCCGGCCGGTCCTCGGGCTCGTGCGCGCCCCGCCCTTTCGCCCATCCAATCCGTGATGTTCGTTTCCAAGACCGAATGGGGATTATGATCCAACACAAAGGTTCTTTCCTCAAAATGTCCCAGTTTGATGAATTCCTTTTCGCACGCCTCCAGGCGCCTGGTGTCGCGTTCGAAACGGGCGTTTCTCCGTGGAGTATAGCCGAAAAACCCTTCCACCTTCGCCCGCACCTTTTCGTGCCATTGCCGGCCGTAAAACGCGTCAGCATAATTTCTTTCCAGACGCCCAATCGTTTCCGACACGGACGGCCACAGCCATGCCCCAACCCCAATCACCACCGCCGCAATCGCTCCTATGACAATGCGCCTTCTCACATCTCATTTGTGCGCTTCCAAATCGCCCGTCTTGTTTCCGCCCTCAGCGACCCCGTCGCGATCGGTTACCTCTGCCGCGCTCAGTTCCCGGTTAACCTCGTTCCAGTCCGGCATCATTCCCCTCGCGCTAATTGCATACACAGCAGTGCTGCCCACCGTCGCTGCACTAAAAAATTCATAATTCGTGCCCTTCTTCAGAAACGCCTTCTGAACGGCGGCGGCGAGCTCTCCAACAGTTGCGTTCGTCGCCTCGAAAGTCCTGTCCTCAAGATACCCAAGCCTGATCAGTTCTTGCTTGTGCTCCCGCATTTCATTTCTTAGTCGCCCTTGGCGTCCGATCCCCTTGCTCCGAATCTTTCGCAAAGTATCTTTCACCTCGTCCAGCACCGTCTCTTTCGCCGTCAGGCGTCGCTCGGCTTCCCGGTAGGATCGGATGTGATACTCGATCGAATTCCTGCGAGGCATGAACAACGAGAATACAACCACCACCAGCAACCCCACGCCAATGATCGTCCATTTCTTCATTGCTCATCCTGTAGGCGATCCCACACGGATTTTCGAGCCTCAATCGCACTGGCTGGTGGAGGTGTAAAGACTCGCTCTTTGCGATTCGGGTTGTGGACTGCGCACTTGGTGCTAGTGTTTGTACGTGGCCTTCACGCTTTCCAATTCGGCCGATCAACCCAAATGCTGCCCAAGGTGCAATCATCACTTTATCCCCTGGAAGGTTTGGCAGATAACGCGCTGGTCCTCAATCCGTTGCCCATCCTGCGGCGGTTTCCTCAATAGGCGGCTGGAGGGCCGATCATTTGTAATACTGTTCGCGGGACTCGTACTATTCTTTTCGGCGATGCTCTTAGTGGCTTTGCTTCAACTGCATCTCATTTGGGTTGCCGTGGCCGCTGCTTTCTCCGTGCTTTCCATCTGGTTGTTCGATGCTCTTACCGTTCGCCTCGTTGTCGCCGACCAATACAACGCTGGAGCCAAGGCCTAGTCCGATTGTAATCCGGCCCCAGCGAACATCTCCGCCAGCAAAACCGCTTTGTTACGCCTTAGCTTCGGCTCCAACGAAGCCGAAGTCGTCGCCCACTGGCTGGTGGAGAGTTAAAGCCAACTGTCGGCAACTGCCATGGCCCATAATGGAACCAGGCCCCATGTGTACAAGAGCAAAAAGGTCTGAACACCAGCGGCAATGAACCGGCGGCCCTTCTCGACGATCACAAGGACGACGCTCGCAACGACACACACCACACCAGCAAGCACTACAATCGCCAGATGATCCATCCCTCGGAAAACCGTTATTAGGAGTAAAGAGACTACGCCAGCCGCGATCAAAGAAAGCGCATTTTTAATGCTGCTTCTTGTAAATCGCTCACCTCGCAACAAGCCGGTTGCGATAAGCACGCTGCCTATCAAAAGAACCGACGAGGTGACAAGGGGTTGCTCGGAAAGGACGTACAACGTGACGTCGCAAGTGGCCCAAAATGACAAACCCGCACAAGCCACAACTAAAAGTAGCATTTTGATGCCATCGAATAATCCAGGCTCAGGCCTAGAAATCGTGTTCTCGGTCCTGCTCATGCGCAATTTGATGCCTTTTGTAAGAATTCTGCTCGGTGCTCTCTCTGTTCTTCGTGGTTAATCAGGCCGCCGCAATTGGCCTATTTCGCTTTGCCGAGCAGATGCTGATCGAACCAATCCGCAAAGATTTCGATGTCATCGATCACGCCCAACCAGCCATGGCCCATGCCGGGACGCTTGATGAATTCAGCCGGGACGCCGAGGGCCTTTGCCTTTTCGATGAACACTTCGCCCTGCTGAATAGGGACCGTCTTGTCCGCATCACCATGAATGATGAGGGTTGGCGCGCTGTTCGTGGTGAGAAAGTAGATAGGCGAAATTTCACGGCCGAGTTCTTTGCGGCCTTCCTCGGTATCGGCGCGCGAGCCAAAAAGGGATTTCAAACCCTTCGCGAGCGCCATGCCGATGCCGTCTTCGCCGGGCTTGCCCCAGTTGAGAAAATCCGTCGGCGGAAAGAAGCACGCGGCGGCGTGGACTTTGCTGGATTCGCGGTCGATGCGGTCTTTGGCCTCGGGTTTGCCGGGGCCACCCTGCGTGGCCATCGTCAACGATAAGTGTCCAGCCGAGCTGGCGCCGTAGATGCCGAACTTGTCCGGGTCGACTCCGTATTTCGCGGCGTTGGCGCGGACGAATCGAAGGGCGCGATGAATGTCCTGCGTGATTTCAGGAATCGTGTAGCGCGGCTGCGAACCATGCACAACGGCGAATACGGTGTAACCGCGTTTAAGGAAGGGCCGTACGAAGGTGACGTTGATTGCTTCGTGCTTTGACTGCCAGCTGCCACTGACCATCCAGAACAGCGCGGCCCCGTTCGCCTTTTCGGGCGTGAAAACGTCCAACGTAAGCGCGGTCCCGAATTTGCGCCCGTAGATCACATCTTCAGTCCGTTTAAAAGCGATTTCCTCCGCGGCAAAGACGTTCGCGGCGAAAAGAAGGGACAGAATGAAGAGTGCTCGGATCATCCGAAGATTAAATGCGGTTCAGAGCCACCGATCAAGCTCCCACGCCGCGGAGGGCAAGCATCCCAAGGGGGCTCGCATAGGACGCTTCCTCGCGAACACACACTTTATCGGGTATTGTTTGGCAAACATACGCCAATGCTTATTTGGGCTGCTGATGAGAACCTCAATTCAAAGATTTCAGGATGAAGGCAAGCGTTTTGCGGATTTCGCAAACACGATCCTGGTTCGTTGCCCTCGATGCAGTAATGAGGCAAAACTCTCCCTGGAAGAACATCGTTATCGGTTTGTCTGCCCGCATTGCGCCGCGAGCGATTCGATGAGCGCGACCGCCAGCTGTCTCGGAAGCTCCAAAGGCGAAGCGACGTTTCTCGGTTTCAAGCTTTGGCTTCAGACACCTTGCAGGGGCCGAATCTTTTGGGCTCTTAACTATCAGCACCTGGCTTATATCCGGCGGTATATTCATGCTCAGCACCGAGAGCGTACGCTTTCCAAACCCGCCGCCATCGGCCGCCTCGGTTTTCGTCAGACACGAGTCCGCAATGGTTTCAGCGTTGTCTCTCGCCTGCCGCAGTGGGTTGTTTCGCGTTCGGCTAGAGATCACGTCCTTCGTGCAATCTCCAGGCTTGAACGATAACTCGGGAAAATTCCGAGAACTTATCCCACAAGTTTCCTCCGCACCACGGCCCGCGCCCTCGTCACGATCAAATGCAGCATTGCTTCCGCGGCATCAACACCGACACGATGGGCATGAAGCGCAGCCTTTAGGCAGGCGTCAAAGGTGTCTCTCATATGCGACGAAGAAAATTTCTGGTGGGAGGTAGTCGGGCCGTTCTCAGTTTTTCTCTTCTCCCGCTCGTGGCACGAGCACAAGCAAATCAGAAAACGCCCCCTTTAAAGGGGAATGCCCCTTCGGCGGCCCTGATCGCCGAGCTGGAGAAACAGATCCCACAAGTAATGGAAGAACACAAAGTCCCGGCGCTTTCCATCGCGATCATTCAGGACGCGAAATTGTTTTGGCACGGGGCATTTGGAGTGAAAGAGAGGGGGGCGAAAGACGCGGTTGATAACGACACGTTGTTCGAGGCGGCGTCGGTGAGCAAGACGGTGTTTGCCTATGCGGTCATGAAACTGTGTGAAAAGGGCGTGATGAATCTCGATACGCCCCTGACCAAGTACACCACGGAGCGGATCCTGGAGGGTGATCCGCGGCTCGACCTCATTACTGCCCGCCATGTCCTTTCTCATACGACCGGCTTTCAAAATTGGCGGTCAAAGGAGAAAGCTTTGCAAATTCGCTTCACCCCGGGTGAACGGTTCTCCTATTCCGGTGAGGGTTACTATTATTTGCAATCGGTTCTGACACATTTGGCAGGTCATGTGAACCGGGAGGTGAGCAGCCGGTTCGAGGCGGGCCTGGAAGTGTTCGCGACCGACTTCGATCAGTACATGAGAGCGAACGTCCTCCAGCCGCTTGGAATGGGTGCCAGCCTGTATGTCTGGAATGACGCCCATCAAAACTATGCGACGCCGCATGATGCTCAAGGAAAGCCATCCGCCAAAAGGAAAACGAAGGCACCGACGGCCGCGAGGTATGGCGCGGCCGGCGGCCTGCATACGACGCCGACGGACTACGCGAAGTTCCTCATCGAAGTCATCCAGCCAAAAGCAGGCGATGCCTTTCGGCTGAATAAGGACAGCGTTGCGGAAATGCTCCGCCCGCACGCAAAAATCAATGACTCGATTTCCCAGGCGCTGGGCTGGCAGATACGACACACGGAGAACGGAGACTTCATCATGCACAGCGGAGGTAATCCGGGGTTTGCAGCTTTCGCCGTCGCGTCCGTGCACCGGAAATCCGGCCTGGTCCTCATGACCAATAGCGACAACGGACACCTGGCGATTGATAAGCTGCTTTTAGGGGACATTCTCCATCAGTTCCTCGGTGCCAGGATGCCCTTCCCGCTATTTTGAGGAGCTTGCGAGAACCACCATTCTCGCCTTCGTGCCGCTAACTACCGCATCGCGTCCTACTCCGGCATTGATCGGATTGGCATTCGTCATTTGTCATTTGTCATTTGTAATTCTGTGAGGGTCTTTCGGGCTTACTGCCCTCGACTCTCGACCTTCGACCCTCGACGGCTTGCGGGATTAGCGCGTACCGCTCATCTCGAAGAGGCCGGGGGCGACGCTTTGGACGAGAGCGGTGGTGCGCTGGAGGATTTCGCCGCCGGACTCGCAATTGAGGGCGAACTCGGCGAGTTCTTTTGCCTCGGTGCTCTTCAAGCGGCGGATTAAATATTTGAGCTGAGGGACGCACGAGGGAGTAGCGCTCAATTCATCCACACCGAGGCCGAGGAGTAAGGGCGTCATGATCGGGTCGCCGGCCATTTCGCCGCAGACGCCAACCCAAATGCCATGTTTGTGTGCGGCGTCAGCGGTCATTTTGATGAGGCGCAGAATGGCCGGGTGCGTCGGCTCGTAGAGGTGAGCGATTTTTTCGTTCAAGCGGTCCACCGCGAGTGAGTACTGGATGAGGTCGTTGGTGCCGATGCTGAAGAATTTGCAGTGGCGCGCGAGAGTATCGGCAGCGACGGCGGCGGAGGGAATCTCGATCATGGCCCCGATCTCGAGCCTGGGGTCGTAAGGCACGCCTTCCTTGTCGAGCTCGCGGCGGTATTCATCGACGAGGGCATTGGCCTCCTTCAGTTCGTCGAGGCACGAGATCATCGGGTACATCATCTTCACGTTGCCTTCGACGCTGGCGCGGAGAATGGCGCGGAGCTGGGCGCGGAAGATGTCCGTTTGCTGAAGGCAAAAGCGAATGGCGCGCCAGCCGAGAAACGGGTTCATCTCGGAAGGGACCTGGAGATGGGAAAGGAATTTATCCCCCCCGAGGTCCAGCGTGCGGATGATGACCGGCTGCGGCTTGAGGGCGGCGGCGACCTGGCGATAGGCCTGATATTGCTCTTCCTCGCCGGGAAGAGTTTCGCGATTGATGAAAAGATATTCGGTGCGAAAAAGGCCCACGCCTTCGGCGCCGCTGGCGAGCACGGCTTCCGCGTCGGTGGCCTGCTCGACGTTCGCGGAGAGCACGATCTTCGTGCCGTCGAGCGTGACGGCAGGTTTGTCGCGAACTTCGCGCAGCTTCTCTTCAAGCGAGACTTGTTTGCGGACGAGCTGACCGTATTCAAAGAGCGTCTGGTCCGTCGGATTGAGAATGACCAGGCCGTTGTAACCGTCGAGCAATGCGTAATCGCCCGTCTTGAATTCGACGCTGGCGTGTTGCAAACCGACCACGGCGGGAATGCGCATCGACCGCGCCATGATCGCGGTGTGCGAGGTCTTGCTGCCGACGTCCGTGCCAAACCCAAGGACGTTGTTTTTGTCCAGGAGCGCAGTGCGGGACGGCGTCAGGTCGTAGCTGATGATGATACACGGAGCTTCGAGGTGCGAAAGCTCGTCGGGTTTGGCCTGGCCAGTGAGGTTGTTAAGGATGCGCTCGGTGACATCGCGCATGTCGGAGGCGCGCTCGCGAAGATACTCGTCGTCAATCGCACTCAACGTGCGGGCATATTTTTCGGCGACTTTTTTGAAGGCGTATTCGGCAGTGACCTTCTCTTCGAAAATGATGCGGCTGACTTCTTCGATGAGCGTCGGGTCTTCGAGCACGAGCAGGTGCGCGTCGAAGATGCTGGCGTCCTGCGCGCCGAGTCCTTCGGTAACTTTGCGCTGGACGGCGAGGATTTCGCGGCGCGTATCGACGATGGCTTGTTCGAGGCGATTGACCTGGCAATGGAGTTCAGAGTCCTCGACCCGCCGCTCGCGGATGCCGGCTTGCTGGGGCTTGTCGAGCACGAGCAAACGCCCGCGGCAGACCCCGGGCGAGACGGGAATGCCACGGAAAACTCGTTCTGCGGATTGCGCAGGCTCCAGCATGGCCAATTGTTACTCCCGCATTCGGGCTTTGGAAAGAGGCATCTTCCCCGCAGCGAAACGGCGCGCCTGCAACAGGAAAGTCGTGCATCGGCAATGTCGAAAGTGTAAACACAACCCGCATTAGATGAAACAGACAGCCTTTCTCACAGCGATTCTGTTCTGCGCCGCAACTTCCGGGTTGGCGGTTGAACAACTTCACTGCGGCCGCGCTTACGGCGCATTCGCGCCCACGGATTCCTCCGCGAACCGCAAGTACGCGCCCGACCGCGAATTTGACCTGCTGCATCTGGCCATTGACGTGACGCCGGATTTCAAAGCGCGAAGCGTCGCAGGCCAGGTGACGATTCGCTTCAAGCCGATCACCAAACCGCTGGACCAGCTAAAACTCGACGCGGTCGAACTGGCGGTTGAGTCAGTGACTTCGTCCGCGTCGATCGCGGCATATCAGGCCACCGATAAGCAAATCATCGTCACGTTTGCCGAACCCATTCCCGTGGACAAGGAATCGACCGTCACCGTGAAATACTCGGCGACACCGCGCAAAGGGCTGTACTTCCGCACGCCGGAAATGGGTTACAAAGCGAGTGACATGCACATCTGGACACAGGGCGAACCGATCGAGGCGCGGCATTGGTATCCGTGCTTCGACTCCCCCAACGAGAAGTTCACGTCGGAGGTGACCTGTCGCGTGCCGTCGGACATGGTGGTGCTTTCGAATGGCAAGCGGATGTCCGAAGAGAAGCAAGCCGGCTCGGATCTCATGGCGGTGCGTTGGTTGCAGGACAAGCCTCATGCGAATTACCTCATTTGTCTTGTGGCCGGGTATTTCAAGAAGGTTGAAGACAAACACAGAGACATTCCACTCGCGTTTTACACGACGCCTTCCGAGATCGACCAGGCGAAGTATTCCTTCGAGGGCACGAAGGACATGATGGAGTTTTTCGAGAAGGAAATCGGCATACCGTATCCGTGGGCGAAGTACGACCAGGTCTGCGTCGGCGATTTTGGCTTTGGCGGGATGGAGAACACCACCTTGACGACGCTGAACGAGCGGACGCTTCACACGCCGGAATTCGAAACGCTGCGTAGCAGCCAAGGACTGGTGGCCCACGAACTGGCGCACCAATGGTTTGGCGATCTGGTGACGTGCAGGGACTGGGCCCACTTGTGGCTCAACGAAGGTTTCGCCAGTTACTATGACCTGCTCTACGACCGCCATAAGCGCGGGCGAGACTCCTTTCTCTACGGCCTCTACACGAGCGCGAAGGGAATCATCGGGCAACCGGACCAGACGAACGCGGTGGTGCGGCGCGACTTCGATGAACCGGATCAACAGTTCGGCTATCAGGTTTATCCTAAGGGCGCGTGGGTTTTGCACATGCTACGCAGTCAACTCGGCGAAGACCTTTATCGCAAATGCATCAAGACTTACGTCGAGCGTCACCAGTATGGCACCACCGTTACCGAGGACCTCAACGCGGTGCTCCAGGAGTTTTCCGGGCGGTCGTTCGA
>Ga0075428_100006374_pt1 | contig 13129 bp, 7 predicted proteins | sample RhiMetdeltSRZDD2_FD_75291 | JGI IMG/M metagenome (GOLD analysis project Ga0075428, IMG submission 75291) | Populus rhizosphere microbial communities from Tennessee, USA - Rhizosphere MetaG P. deltoides SRZDD2 | ecosystem: Host-associated > Plants > Roots > Rhizosphere > Soil | place: USA...
AGAGCAAGCCGAAGGCCGCACCGGACACCGCGACAACTCGACGTTTTGTTGTCCGGGCGAACGTCCGGGGTGTTCGGTCCGGACGGTCAACTCATCAACAAGCTTGCGGCCACCGTGGGGCTAGGAGCGGGTGAACTTCACGGGGACGACGATCCACAGCTCGGCGGGCTGGCCGTCCTTCGTCCCCGGCGCGAACTTCCCGCGCTTCACCGCCTCGAACGCCATCTCCTCGAAGCCGGTGGTCCGGATGTCCTTCCAGATGCGGTTCGGCACCATCACGGTTGCGCCCACCAAGGCGTCGGGCTTGACGAGCGCGAACACGAGCACGTCGGTCTGGACGCTCGTGTCCTGCCCCTTGGGGTAGCGGGGGGGCGGGATCCGGACCGCGACGGGGAGCTGCACGCCCGGCCTCGGCGGGGCGGTGGTGCCGTCTCCGAACGAGGCCTTGATCGCCTCGCCCACCGCTTCGGCTTCCTCGGGGGTGGGATCCATCGCGAGGAGCGCCTGCAGGTGACGCGCGGCGTCGTCGGCGAGCCCCGCGCGGGCGGCGGCTTGCGCCAGCAGGGCGCGCGCGCGCGTGGAGGTGGGCGACGCCTCGGCCGCCTTCTCCAGGAACGGGATCGCGGCCCCCCAGTCACGCTTGAGGATGAAGGTGTTCGCCGTCGCGAGCGTCGCGTCGAGGGCCGCCTTTTCGCTCTTGTCGGGGAGGCGGTCGAGCGCGGCCATCGCTTCGGTGGACTTCCCCGCGGCGGCGTAGGTCGCGGCGAGCGAGACGAGCGGATCGTTCTTCTGCGGCGCCGCGGCGATCCAGGCCTCGTGCGCAGGGACCGCGTCCTCGAGCTTCCCTGCCCGCGAGAGCGCGATCGCCCGGCTGGAGAGCGACCCCGCGTGGGTCGCGTTCCTCGCGAGCTCGCGCGAGAACTCCTCGGCCGCCTCGGCGTACTTCGCCTTCGCCGGCTCGACCTGCCCCGTGCGGGCGGCCTCCTCCGCCTCGAGGAACAGCACGTAGCCGAGCTGGAAGTGCGCGAGCGGGAACTGCGGCGAAGCCTGGAGGAGCGCGCGGAGGTGCCCCTGGGCCTCGGGGAGCTTGCTCAGCTGGCGCTCGCACGCGCCGGCGATGTAGAGCGCCTCGAGGTTCGCGGCCTGGGCCTCGAGGATCTTGAGGGACGCCTCGAGCGCTTCGGGGCAGCTCCCCTTCTTGAACGCGTCCTTCGCCGCCGCCAGGGAGGCCGCCGTGTCGCCCGCGGGCGCAGCCGGGGGCGCGGCCGGCGCCGGAGCCGGAGCTGCGGGAGGTGTGGGAGGAGCGGGGGGCTCCTGGGCGCGCGCGAGCGTCGCCGCCGACAGCGTCAGGACGAGAGCGGTCACGGTGCGTCGGGACATGGTCCGCATATTACAACCTGTCCTCGGCCCCTTCGGCCACCAGCCCCGCAGCGACCACCACCGTCGCGAGCGCGATCCCCGGCCAGGTCGCGATCCACCAGGCATCGAGCAGCCTGTCGCGCCCGTCCGCGATCAGTCCGCCCCACGACGCCGAAGGAGGCGGAACGCCGAGGCCGAGGAACGACAGCGACGCTTCGAGCAGCACCGCCTGTCCGAGCCGCAGCGAGCCTTCGATCCCCAGGATCGCAGCCAGATGCGGCAGCAGGTGCCGCGTCGCGACGCGCAGCGGGCTCGCCCCCGAGGACCGGGCGGCGGCGAGGTGGTCGCGCGTCTTGAGCGAAAGGGTCTCGGCGCGGACGAGACGCGCGGCGACCATCCACGTCGTTCCCCCCACCAGCACGACCGTCGTCGCGAGGGACGGACGGAACAGCGCCGCGAGGAGCAGGAGCAGGAAGAGGCGCGGGATCGACAGCGCGGCATCGGTCGCGCGCATGAGCAAGGCGTCCAGGCTTCCTCCCGCGAGCCCCGCGATCGCGCCCACGGCGCCCCCGAGGGCGATCGCCACCAGCGCGGCGAGCGCGCCCGCGAGCAGCGAGACGCGCGCCCCCCAGATCAGCCGGGCGAGCAGATCGCGGCCGAGCGCGTCGGTGCCGAGGACGAAGCGAGGGTGGAGGACCTCGACACGCTCCGACGCGGGCACGGTGGTCCAGCTCGCGCCGCGCCGGAACCGGAGCCCGCCGCCGGGCTCGTCGGCGACCTCCGCCGCGTAGCGAAGCGAGCCGTCGGGAGAGCGGAGGGCGGCGACGCGGCTCATCGGCGGAAGGCTGCGGAGGACCAGGCCGTCCGGCTGCGCGTTCGGATCGCGGAGAGGGAGCACGGGCGCGAGCGCCGCGACGAGCGCCCACGCGCCGAGGACGATCGCGCCGGCCCGGACCCTCCGGTCGCTCATCGCACGAGCGGCGCCCCCGCGCGCACGCGGGGATCGGCGAGGGCGAGGCCGACGTCCGCGAGCAGGCTCCCCGCGATGACGAGCACGGTCGCGAGCAGCACCGAGGCGAGCACGACCGGAAGGTCCTGGGCGAGCACCGCGTCGTAGGTCACGCGCCCCATTCCCGGCCACCCGAAGACGACCTCGACGACCACCGCCCCCGAGACGAGGAACGGCAGCTGGAGCCCCGCGAGCGTGATCACCGGTCCCGCGGCCGCCGGAAGCGCATGCCGGAGGAGGACGCGCCCGTGCGACGCCCCGCGCGCCCGCGCGGCGCGCGCGAACCCCTCGCCGAGGGAGCGGAGGAGTCCCGCGCGAACGAAGCGCGCGACGACCGCGGCCGACCCCGACGCGAGGACGAGCGCGGGAAGAGCGGCGTGCCAGGCGGCGTCCGCCGCGCGTGCCGGCGCGCCCCAACCCTCGGCGCCGACGGAGTGCATCGACGACGGAGGGAAGAGCGGGACCGCGACCGCGAGGAGGAGGATCGCCATGAGCCCGAGCCAGAACGTCGGCACCGACGCGAGCACCAGGCCGGCGACGGAGAGCCACCGGTCGAGCGCGCCGCCGGGCCGGACCGCGTGGAGCGTCCCCGCGGCGAGACCGAGCAGGAGCTGCAGCGCCAGCGCCGCCCCCCCGAGACCGATCGTGGGAGGAAGCGCGGCGGCGAGCACCTTGGTCACGGGCCTGCCGCGCGAGAGCGACCAGCCCAGGTCTCCGCGCGCCGCGCTCGTCATCCAGGAGACGTAGCGGGAGAGCGGGGGCCGGTCCAGCCCGTAGGCGGCGAGGATCCGCGCCCGCGTCTCCGGGGGCACCGGCGCATCCCCGAGCAGCGTCGCCGCCGGATCCCCCGGGGCCGCCTCCAGCAGCGCGAACGTCAGCGTGAGGACGAAGGCCAGGAGCGGGATCGCCGAGAGCGCGCGCCGGGCGACGAGACGGAGCACGGGCTCAGCGCGCGATCCAGAACGACTCGAGACCGGCGAGGGGATCGGAGGGGACGTCGATCCGGACCCCCCGCACGCGCGGGCCGTAGGCGGCGATCCGCTTCCCCTCGTACAGGAACGTGTACGGCTGCTCGTCCCGGATCACGCGGGCCAACCGGCCGTACGCCTCCTTGGCGGTCCGCCAGTCGGTGGCGGACGACACGGCGGCGATCTCGCGGTCGGCCCCGGCCGAGCGATAGGCCACGACATTGGAGCCCTTGGGCGGCAGGGCGGTCGAGCCGAAGATCGAGGCGAGGTCGAGCTTCCCGTTGAAGCGCCACCCGGCGACGTAGGCGTCGAAGTTCCCCGCGAGGTTCCGCTCGCGGAAGGCCTTCATCTCGTAGCTTCGCGGGGCGACCCGAACGCCGATCCGGCCCAGCTGCTCCTGGATCTTGAGCGTCACCGCCTCGCGCACCCTGTTCCCCGCGTTCGTGGTCAGGGAGAACGAGAGCGGGTGCGCGTCGTCGAACCCCTTCGCCGCGAGGATCCGCTTCGCCTCCGCGGGGTCGTAGGGCATCGCCTCGAGAGTCGGATCGGCGGCCCACCACGAGGAGAGCAGGGGGCCCGTGCTCACGCGTCCGTAGCCGTAGAGGAGGTCCTCGACGATCGCCTTGCGGTCGATCGCGAGCGTCAGCGCGCGCCGCACCTCGGGATCGTCGAAGGGCTTCTTGGCGCCGTTCCAGCCGACGTAGTCGAACATCGGGTTGTCGAACGGGACGAGCGTGATCCCGGCCGTCGCCCCGAGGCGGGCGGCGTCCTGCGGCGGGACGTTCTCGAAGAAGTCGATCGTCCGCGCGGCGAGCTGCGTCTCGATGTTCCCCGCGTCGGGGACGATGCGGACGACGACCTTGTCCACGAGGGGACGACCGGGGACCGGGTACGACGGGTTCCTCGCGAGCGCGATCTCCTCCCCGGGGCGCCAGCTCTCCAGGACGAACGGTCCCGACCCGATCTTCTCGGCCGACCAGTCGTGCGTGCGCCACTCGGCGAACGGGACCGCGGCGAACCGGTGCTCGGGGAGGATCCCCCCTTCGACCGCGTCGGCGAGCATCTCCGGATAGACACGATCGAACCGGAACCGGACCGTGCGCGGATCGACGACCTCGACCTCGCGGATGTGCTCCTTGAACGTGACGCCGGGCCATGCGACCTCGGGGGACGTCTGGGCGGTCCAGGTGAACCGGACGTCCTTCGCGGTCACGGGGGTCCCGTCGCTCCACGCCGCCTGCCGCAGCGTGAAGGTGAGGTCGCGGCCGTCCTCCGAGAACGACCACGATGCCGCGAGCTGGGGAGCGAAGGACGGCGGGTGATCCTGAGAGTCCCCCTGCTCCTGCGCGAGCCGGAGGTAGATCCTCCGCAGGAGGTTGACGGCGAGGGTCTGCTGCGAGACGTACTCGTTCCAGGCGTCGGCGTCGACGGTCGCGCCGATGACGAGCGTGCCGCCGCGCTGGGCGGTCGCCGCGGGCGGCGGGGCGGCGTTCCCTCCGCACGCGCAGGCGAGCAGGGCCGCCGCGAGAGCGCAGGCGACGCGCCGGTCGATCGGGCTCACGGAGCGGAGGGCTCGCGGAGCTGTTCGCGGATCGCGTCGAGCGGGATCAGCCCGCCTACGCCGACCCCCGGACAGAACGACGCGAGGTCCTTCCAGGCCTCCGGTCTCGCCAGGTTCTCCGGCCAGAACGGGAACGTCCGGCACTGCGCGGGGCGCGCCTCGTAGACGCCGCAACGGGAACCCTCCAGGAACGGGCACGCGGGCCCGTCCATCTTGAGGACGGTGTGGCCTTCGTCCTTCTTGGTCCATCGGGATCGGAACGAGGTCGTGGACAGCGCGAGGTGCGCCGCCAGCCGCCGCACGTCGGCGCGGTCGAGGTAGACGTAGTCGTGCTCGCCGTGGCGCGTGCAGCACTTGCCGCAATCGGGAAGGCAGGAGAAACGGAGACCCTCTGCGTACCACGGCCGCCGCGCGGCGCCGTCAGCGCGTCCCCCGGGCGAGATCACGCGCGGAGTATAGCCGCCGGAAGCCGGATCCGGAACGTGCTTCCTCCGCCGGGGGGATCGAGGACCTCGATCGTCCCGCCGTGCCCCGCGACCACGCGCCGCACGATCGCGAGACCGAGCCCCGTCCCGGAGGTCTTCGTCGAGAAGTACGGCTCGAAGAGCCGCGCCCGCACCTCCGGCGCGAGCCCGGCGCCGTCGTCCGTCACATCCAGCGTCGCGCCGCCGTCGCCGGAAGGACGCACGCCGAGCGAGAGGGTTCCGCCGCGGGGCATCGCCTCGAGCGCGTTCTCGATCAGGTTCACCACGGCGCGCGCGAGGATCCGGCGGTCCGCCATCACGTCCGGCGCGCCGTCGTAGCTCTCCCTCAGGCGGATCCCGGGAGGGGGCGCGGCCCGGTACGGAGCGGCGACCTCCCGCATGAACGCCTCGGGCGAGACGCGCTCGAGCGTCAGGTCGGGGATCTTCGCGTAGGTCGAGAACGCGCGCGAGATCTCGCGCAGCTCGCGGACCTGACGGACGATCGTGTCGAGGCAGGCGTCGATCTCGGGGGAGGGGAGGACGCCGCGGTCGCGGAGGAGCTTCCGCGCGTGCTCGGCGGAGAGCTGGATCGGCGTCAGCGGGTTCTTGATCTCGTGGGCGATCGCGCGGGCCATCTCCGCCCACGCGGCGAGCTGGTTGCTCTTCATCAGGCTCGTGACGTCGTCGATGAGCACCAACGAGCCGATCGTCCCTCCCGCGGCGTCCGGGAGGGGGACCCGCACGATGCGCAGGCGCGCCATCGCCTCGCCGCGGCCGACATCCACCTCGGCCGGCGCCTCCGCGGTCCCCGCGTCGTCCGCGAGGGCTGCCGCGAGCGGGGCCTGCGCGCGGTTGCGCGAGAGGGTCTCCACGAGAAGGTCCCCCGGGCGCGGCGGGCCCGACGGGGACGCGAGCAGCGCCTCCGCGGCCGGGTTGATCGTCACGACGCGCCCCGCGGGATCGGTCGAGAGGACGCCGGTCGTGGCGTGCCGGAGGAGCGCTTCGATGTAGTCCCTGCGCCGCATCAGGTCGGACCGCTGGCTCTCGAGCGCCCCCGCCATCCGGTTGAAATCGGACACGAGCGTGCCCATCTCGTCCCGGGAGGTGGACTCGAGCCGCGCGCCGTAGTCCCCACCGGCGATCCTGCGCGAGGCGTCCGCCAGCCGGCGCACGGGACCCGCGACGGTGCGGGCGAGGAGGGCGGACGACGCGGCGAGCAGCGAGACCAGCGCCGCCGTGAGCAGGAGCAGCATCTCGATCAGCCGCTCGACGGAGCGCGCGAACTCGCGCTCCTCGATGACGAGCGGGACCGCGATCACGGAGTCCCGCGGGCCGGACCGCACGTCCACGCGCGCGTAGGCGACGGGGAGGGACGTCGCGCCGAGCCGCTCGCGCCGCACGACGAAGGGCTGTCCCTCGCGGACGATCGCCCGGTCGACCTCGCCGGGGAGCCGCTTGGGGAGGAGCCCTGAGTCGAACAGCTCGGGCTTCGAGGTCGCGACCATCACCCCCCCCTCGAAGACGTGGATCTCCTGACCGACGACGCGACGGAGCCAGGACAGGGCCTCATCGTTGATGCGTAGCGGCGGGACCGTCGGGTCGTCCTCGCCGACGGATTGGTAGTCCTCGACCACGCGCCGCGCCGCGCCGACGACCCCGGCCGCCGCGTCGGCGAGGTTGGCCGACGCGCGCCGCTCGATGTAGGCCCGGACGAACACGGCGCAGACGACGAGGGGGACGACGGAGGAGACGAGCACCGCCGCCAGAAGCTTCCGGTAGAACGACCCGCGCACCAGGTCGAGGATCGCGGGCGCGCCTCCCGCCGCGGCGAGGGTCGCGAGCGCGCCGACCGCGAGGATGGCGAGGCCGAGCATGACGAGCCGGACGACGTCGGCGAGCGCGTCGATCCAGGTCGGCGACGGCGACATGAGGAGGTGGAGGCGCCCCCCCTCGGCGAGGGGCAGCGCGCGATAGCGCTGGTCGCCTGCGTCCACGTCGACGCGGCGGCCGGCGCCCGCCGCGGCGCGCAGCTGCGCGGTGACCGCCGGCGGACGGTGGACGGTGCTCACGTCCACCCGCGAGTCCTCGTCGTAGACGACGTAGTCAGGCGGCTCCGCCGCGGGATCGTCCAGACGCGGCGCCCCGCGCCCGAGCGCTTCGATGTAGGGGGCGTTGCCGGGGAGGAAGGGAAGGTTCGACGGATCCTCGAGGACGTGCCCCACGACGCGTCCGACGGTTCGTCCCGACGCGTCGAGCACCGGGGCCTCGGCGTGCACGACGCGGAGCAGAGAGGCGCCCGCGGGGAGGGTCTCCGCCTCGACCACGGGGGCGCCGCCGGGGGCGGCGGCGCGTGGCGCGCTCTCCCGCTCGCCTCCGACCGGCGGGAACGCGAAGCCGAAGTGATCGCGCCTCAGGCCGCTCGCGTCGTAAAGGTCGAGCGACGACGCGAACCCTTGGTGGAACAGGTCGCTCGCGATCCAGGCGTCGAACGCCACGAACCCCGTTCCAACCGCGCCGGCCAGCGCCTCCGCCACCTCGGGGGCGGCGGCGGTTTGCGAGACCGCCGCGGTGAGCGCGAGCTGCCGCCGCGCCGATTGCTCCAGCACGAGCGGCGCGAACTCCGAGCGGAGCCTCTCGTCGACGAGCCGGTCCGCGTCGCGCCGGAGCTGCACCGCGGCGACCGTCGCGAGCACGACGAGGGCGGCGGCGATCGCCGTGCGGCGCCGCCCTGGGGCGACCAGCGCCGCGACCGCGCGGGACGTTCCCGCGACCAGCCAGGCGAGGGACAGCGCGAGCAGCAGCCCCGCCGGGTCCCCCAGGTCGATCCGCGGGACCTTCACGCGGGCGTCCCGTGCGAGCGAGGCCGCGAGCGCGACGGTCCCCGCGATCCCCACGACCGCGGCCGCGCCGGTGAGCGCCGCCACCGCCGGTCGCGCGCGCGGGGACGTCCGCGCGCTCCACCGGGAGACGGCGGTCATGACGATCGAGACGCCGAGCGCGGTCGTGGCGAGCGCCGCGGGGGAGCCCAGGAGGCCGAGCGCATCCCCCCGTCCGTAGACGCTCGCCGAGCCGAGCGCGCGCGGGAGCAGCTCCTCGAGCGTTCGTCCCCAAGCGAGCGCGACCCGCGCGGCGAGGACACCGGCCGCCACCGCGACCAGCCTCGCGCCGTCCATCGCCCGCCGCGGCCGGATCAACGCCAGCGCCGCGAGCAGGGCGATCGCGAACCCCCCCCACGCGCGCGCTTCCCCCCAGGACCGCGACGCCCGCATCGAGGCGGGACGCTCCTCGAGCACGATCGCCCCCGCGGCGTTCCCCCCCGGGTCGCGCCAGGGGCGAACGAGCGAGGCCGGCGGCCCGGGGTCGAACGCCGGCGTCGCGCTCTCCGGGGGGCGCGAGACGTCCCACCGCGCGGCGATCCCCGCATCGCCCGCCGGAAGGAGGTCGGTCGCTCGCACGGCCCCCGAGCGGATGTCGAGGACGAACGACACCGCCCCGCGCCGGCCCCCGGCGTTCGCGGGGCTCGTGGCGAGCAGGCTGGTCCTCATCCCGCGAGTGACGACGCGCGCGCCGCCGCCGGCGGGGTAGGTCCCCGGCTCCTCGGGCGTCCCGACCCAGGCCTCGAAGGCGTTGTCGCGGAGCGTTCCGGCGCCTTCGAGACGGAGCAGGAGATCCTCGGGGAGCCCGAAGCGCGCGGCGTCGGGGCCGCGATCGCGCACGCGCAGGGCGGCGGCCGACGCTTGCCGGACGAGCTCGTCGAGGCGCGCCGCGACACGGTCGGCGGCCGCGTCCAGCTCTCCGCGGGACATGCCGAGGGAAAGGAAGCAGAGAGACCAGACCAGCGCTCCGAGCCACGGTGGCCGCAAGCTTGTTGACGACGTCGCGGCAGCCGATTGTGCCGACGGGGTTTGCCTCGAATCTCGACCCGCCGGCCCACGCGTGCGCGGGATTGCGGGCGTGGGACGGACAGAGTCCCCGTTCGGCCATCGCCGTCTCCGGAGAGCGGCGGTCATCGTCAACAAGCTTGCGGCCACCGTGGGGGGGGACCGCCTCATTCGGCGGTTTCCTTGACCTCCCGAAGCACCCAGCGCTCGCCTTCCGGCTCGAAGCCGAGATGGACGCCCACCCTTCCTCCGCGCCCATCGCGATCCACCAGCGCCGCGCGAGCGTGGGCGAGCCCCGAGCTGCGTCCATCGCTCTCGCACCGGCTGACGACGAACGACGTCACCTTCCCGGTGGCGAGGAAGCTCCGGAAGAGCGCTTCCACCTGCTGCGGGGCGAACGTCCCGTCCTCCGGGCCGAAGCGGACGAGGGTCATCCGGACCTTCCCCCGCGTCGGGAGCAGCGGACGCAGCGCCTCGGCCCGCCCTCCGACGAGCGCCCGCCCGAACGCCTCGGCCGCGGCCCGGGCCGGGTCGCTCGCCGCGCGCGCGGGGGGGGCGGCGACGAGAGACGCGAGCGCGAGGGCCGAGAGGACGGCACGCACGAGGCGAGACCTCCGCGGGCGATCCTAGCGCACAAGGGCGAGGTCCGGCCCGGGATCGCTGTCGCTTGCCCGGGCCGGGGAGAGTGGGGGGAGCTAAGGGACCTGGGAACCTTTCGAGAAGCCAGGCTGCTCCGTCATGCGGCGCCTCCATCGCCCGGGGGGCCCAGGATCCTCGTCGGGAGGAGGGGGTCCTTGTCCGTTTTCACGGCCCGACTCGGTCCCGCGAAACCCCCCGGTCTCCGGAACGCGCTGCATGTGGTGATGGAAAGAGCAACCCCGATGCCAGCGGCGTTTCGGCGGTTTTCGAGCGATCGGAGGGGCTCGCGCTGTTGCACCGTTGCGCGGGACGTTGCGTCCCGCAACGCGGGATCAGTCCTCGAGGGCGAGGCGCTTGAGCTTGCGGAACAGGGTGACGCGATTGATGCCGAGGATCTCGGCGGCCCTCGTCTTGTTCCCCCCTGCGGCCTCCAGCGCGACCTTGATCTGCTTCCGCTCCAGCTCCTCGAGGCTGTCCACCTCTCCCGACGGAGGAGACGCCGCGAGAGGGGCCGAGGCGGGCGCGGCAGGGCGCAGGTCACCGTAGCGCTCGACGTCGCGAAGGGTGAAAGTCGAGCCGCGCGTGAACGCGGCGATCCGCTGGACGTGGTGCTGCAGCTCGCGGACGTTCCCCGGCCAGGGATGCGCCGCCAGGCGGGTGAAGACCGCCGGATCGACCTCGCGCTTCGCGCCCCCCTCCTCGGCGGCGATCGCCTCGAGGAAGTGGTCCACGAGGAGGGGGATGTCCTCGAGCCGCTCGCGAAGCGGGGGGAGATCGATCCGCGCCACGTGGATCCGGTAGTACAGGTCCTCGCGGAACTTCCCCTCGCCGATCATCGCGCGCAGGTCGCGGTTGGTGGCCGAGACGATCCTCACGTCCACCTGTACGGTCGCCTCGCCGCCGACCGGCATGACCTGGCCGTCCTGGAGGACGCGGAGGAGCTTCGCCTGCATCGAGGGGCCCATCTCGCCGATCTCGTCGAGGAAGAGCGTGCCGCCGTGGGCCAGCTCGAAGTACCCCGGCTTGTTCCGCGTGGCGCCGGTGAACGCCCCCTTGCGGAAGCCGAACAGCTCGCTCTCGAGGAGGGCCTCGGGAAGCGCGGCGCAGTTGACGGTGAAGAACGGTCCGCCGGCCCGATCGCTCTTCGCGTGGAGCGCCCGCGCCACCAGCTCCTTCCCCGTCCCCGATTCGCCGGCGACGAGCACGGGGAGCTTCTTCGGGGCCAGACGCTCGACCACGTGGTAGACCCGCTGCATCGACGGGGAGCCGCCCACCAGCTCCTCGAACCGGAACCGCAGCTCGAGGCTCGATCGCGTGGAGACGAGGATCTCCCGCGCGTCGGCGAGCGCGTCGCGCTGCGCGGCGGCGGTCCGCTCGAGCTCCTGATTGACCCGGTCCAGCCGCGCCTTCTGCTCCTCGATCCGCTGGAGCATGCGGGCGGTGTCGAGCGCGATCGCCGCCTGTTCGGCGAGCAGCGAGGCGTGCTCGAGATGGGGAGGGCCGAAGACGCCGCGGTCGAGGCGGCTGTCCAGGTAGACCGCCCCGACGACCTCGCTCTGGATCTTGAGCGGCACGCACAGGACCGACCGGATCCTGAGGTCGTGCACCGACGCCGCGCCGCGGAACCGGTCGTCGGCCTCGGCGTCGGTCGCGAGGATCGGCTCGCCCCGCTCGATGGTCCGCCGCGCGATCGAGCGCGAGAGCGCCCGGGCGTCCTCCTCGAGCGCGGTCCCCTCCGCGCCGCGCGAGGAGGCGGTCGCCACCTCCTCGCCGTCGGAGAGCAGGAGGAAGCCGCGCTCCGCGCCGGTGATCTCGAGCGCCGCGTCGAGGATCGCGTGGAGAAGCCGGTCCGGGTCACGCGTGGCGTTCAGCGTGCGGTTGATCTCGAGCATCCGCCTGAGAGCGCGGACCTCGGCGCGGGCGCGCGCGGCCTCCCCTTGACGGGCGGAAGGGGCCGCCTCCGCCTCGGCGGCCTCCTTCGGCGCCGACGCGCGGAGGCGCTCGTGGTCGTCGAAGACCTCCCGCCGCCTCGGGTCCGACAGGAAGCTCTCGCGCCAGCGGACGGCGAGCCGCGACCGCACCCCGTCGAGGTAGCGGAACGCCCGGCCGATCCGCTCGACCGCCTCGTCGCGCCGCCCGAGGCGCATCGCCGCGCGCCCGGCGACGTGCTCCGCGAGCCAGAGCGCGTCCGGGTCGCGCAGCTCCCGGAAGGTCTTGGCCGACTCGAGCGCGTCGATCTCCGCGCGCACGACGTCGCCGCCGGGGCGGCTGAGCTCGACGCGCGCGCGCAGGAGGCGCGCCTCCGCCTCCTCGCGCGGGAGCCCCGACCGCTCGACGAGCCCCAGCGCCTTGCGGCAGGCGACGAGGGCGCGGTCCGCGTCCTTCTCGTCGAGGTGGGCTTCGCCCAGGCGGCAGAGCGCGACCGACTCGAGCCGCCGGTCCCCGATGCGGCGCGCGAGGAACGCCGCCTCCTGGAGATGCTTGCGCGCGCCTTCCGCGTCGCCCGAGAGCCGCCGCCACTCCGCGAGGTCCACCAGGAACACCGACAGCCAGCGGAGGTTCCGCGCGTCGCGCATGATCCGCTGCGCTTCCTCGAGGGCGGCGCCGGCGCGGTCGTAGTCGCCGACCTTCGTGTGGATCACGCCGATGAGGTCGAGCGCGGAGGCGACCAGGTCGCGGCGCGCCGTCCGCCGCGCCTGGCGCAGCGCCTCGTCGGCGGTCTCGGCGGCCTCGTCGTACCGCGCCTGCTGGATCTGCAGGAGCGCGAGCGCGCTCGACACCTGGACGATCCCCTCCCGCGCCCCGAGGCGGCGATGGGTGGCGAGCGCGGCGTCGAACCGGGCGCGGGCGCCGTCGAAGTCCCCCTGGCGCAGCGCGATGAGCCCGGCGCGGGCGGTGAGCCCGGCGACGCCGAGGACGTCCCCGCGGCTCTCGGCGCGCTCCCGCGCCCGCTCGCACGCCTCGAGCGCCTCCCGCAGCCGCCCCTCGACCTCGTGCGCGAGCGCCTCCCCCTCGAGGATGTCGTGCTCGACGCGGCCGAGCGTGCGGGAGTCGGACCGCGCGCGCGCCTCCTGGAAGGCGGCGAGCGAGGCCTTGTAGCTTCCCTGCTCGCGCCGGAGCGCACCGAGGGCGAGCAGCGCCGCGACCTCGAGATCCGGCCGGACCGCCTTGCGGGCCTCCGCGATCGCCCGCGCGAGGTGCGCGCCCCCCTCGTCGAAGTTCCCCAGGTGGCCCGCCGCTCGTCCGAG
>Ga0075428_100006378_pt1 | contig 13127 bp, 13 predicted proteins | sample RhiMetdeltSRZDD2_FD_75291 | JGI IMG/M metagenome (GOLD analysis project Ga0075428, IMG submission 75291) | Populus rhizosphere microbial communities from Tennessee, USA - Rhizosphere MetaG P. deltoides SRZDD2 | ecosystem: Host-associated > Plants > Roots > Rhizosphere > Soil | place: USA...
CGCAGCGGCGGCTATTATGTGGGAAAACGATTGCGGTGCGCTCCCAATCGTGACTGACGGAGGGAAAGCTATCGGAATGATCACCGATCGCGACATCGCGATCGCTTTAGGAACGAGGAACAAACAAGCTGGCGAAATTTCGGTAAAGGAAGTGATCTCCGGCAAGCTGTTCGCCGCTTCTCCCGATGAGGACATCCACGCCGCGCTTAAGCTGATGCGAAAGGAAAAATTGCACAGGCTCCCGGTGGTCGACTCGGAGGGAAAGCTCGAAGGGATTCTGTCGCTCAACGATGTCGCGCTCCATGCGGTGCATCCCAACGGTAAAACAACGCCTGCACTCAACTACGAAGACGTAGTCAGCACGCTGAAGGCCGTCTGTGAGCATCGCCACCCGAGCGTGAAGAAACACACTAACACGGCGAGCGCCTGAAGGGACGTTGCGAAGGCGCCTTTGTAAAAAGGGGCGAAAGTCATGAGGCAGAGAAAGCAAGAGGGCGGCAATCCTAGCTTTATCAAACGCATGCTGGCTGCGGAAGAGGAATCTACTGAACACGTTGTTGTGCCATTCCGCGAGCGTAATTCAGTCGGAGCCAGCACCGCTCCTGACGTGATGAAACACATTGCTGTCGGAGCCGGTGCGGCGAGCCAGCGCAGCAGCAAAGGAGGCAAAAGCGGCGGCGGGATGGGTGGCCAGCAAGCCGGCGGAATCAGAGGCGGGGGCAAACGGAAGACCCACGCAGGCAGGAAATAGCCTGCCGGGCCCTTTGTTGGGCTGGATAGCCCGCGAGTTGTTTGAAGATGTCTATCGCGGTTTAGTGTAAGGGAGGTGTTGCTATGTCAGCAAAGATGCAAACGAAGAGCGATTCACAGATTCAGCAAGAGGTGCTCCGCGAATTGAAGTGGGACACTCGAGTTGAAGAAACCGAAGTCGGTGTAACCGTCGAGCGCGGAATAGTGACGCTGACCGGAACGTTATCCGGCTATGCCAAGAAACTCGCTGCGCAAGAGGCCGCACACCGTGTGTTTGGCGTTCTCGACGTGGCCAACGACATTCAAGTGCGAGTTCCCGGGAACATGGCCCGGACCGATGCCGAGATCGCGCAGGCCCTACGTAGCGCACTCGAATGGGATGTCTGGGTTGATCATGAGCGAATCAAGTCCACTGTGTCGAATGGCTGGGTGACTCTGGAAGGCGAGGTCACACTCTTCCGTGAACTCGACGACGTAGAGCGCGTCGTTCGCAGACTCACTGGTGTCCGCGGCCTTACTAACAGGATCGTAGTGAAACCCGTGAAGATCAATGCCGAAGATGTTCGAGAGGCCATCGAAGAGGCTCTCGAACGCCGGGCGGAGCGCGAGGCTCGGCACATTAAAGTAGAAGTCCACGAAGGTGCAGTGAAGCTCTCCGGCCCGGTCCGCTCGTGGGCTGAGAAACGTGCGATTCTCGGAATCGTTCGTCATGCGCCTGGGGTGAAGGCAGTCGAGGAACACCTGTTTGTCGATCTGATGTTCTGAACCGAGCGTCTTACGACGCTAGAGGCCGGGTTCCAGTCAGCTCAATTTAGCTGGAACCCGGCAGTGGGTTTGACCCGCCTTTAGTTAGTCGGTGGGGTGTCGCCCCGCCCGAGCGGGCCGACTGGAGGTAAGATGATGTTCGGAAAGAAACTGTGGACCTTGATCGCTTGGTCATCGCTGGTCTCGGTGAGTCTTCTTTTGCTCACTACACAGGCCCAGGAAAAACAGCGAGAGCAAAAGGCGACTTCTCCAATCGGTACTCCGGTGCTTTGGCGCGAGCCCTCCAACATCGCCTCCCGCAATCTTTACCTGGGACTCGGCGGGGAGGCAATGAAGCCGGACCTGAATAAGGTGACTCTCATCGAAGAAAAGGAAACGAGCGGGTCAGCCCAGTTCCGTGTGCGGGACGCGTTGGGCCGCGAATGGATGGTCAAGGTCGGGGGAGAAGCGCAAGCCGAAGTCGCAGCGAGCCGAATCGTCTGGGCGGTGGGCTACTACACCGACGTTAGTTACTTTGTGCCGCGTGTTGAGATTGCAGGCAAAGGGATCGTCGAAGACGCGCGATTCGAAGCGCGTTCAAAAGGCATTAAGCGGCTCGATGAATGGATGTGGGATGACAACCCGTTCAGCGACACGAATGAGTTTCAGGGTCTTAAAGTCCTGTTAGTATTGCTGGACAATTGGAACCTGAAGAATGAGAACACCAAAGTTCTCTTCGTGCGCGAGGACGAAGCAGCCAGAAGCGAGTTGCGCTACATAATCAGCGATTTCGACGTAAAGTTCGACAAGACGGGAAGCTGGCCGTCTGTGTGGCACGCACCACTGGTCAAGTCCGCTACAGCAGCGAAGTTCATTGACAAGGTGAAGGATAACCTTATCGACTTTGGCTACACCGGCAAGCACAAAGAGCGTCTTGCCGGCATCACCGTTGCTCAGGCGAAGTGGATCGGAAGCTGGCTAGAGCGGCTTAGCGACGTCCAACTCCGTGACGCGTTACGCGCCGGCAACTATAGCCCCGATGAGATTCAGTTTTTGGAGAAGACTCTGCGTTCAAGAATCAACGAGTTGATTCACCTCGCAAAGTAACAGGCAGTGCAAGTGGGTGGCCGTGTCGACCACCCACTCACGAGCTAATACTCAACGTTACCTTTGAGTCTCTGAAGCTGCTTTATGCGATCGCGAATGGTGCGAATGTAGATCACTGTCTCTTTCTCATCAAAGCCCCCAGCCCGAAACGCATCGGAGAGTTGTTTGTCTGAGAGACGAGCCAGCAGGTTCCCCATCCATTGCGCATTGTCGATCGCCACGCCACTCATTGCTCGCTTCGCGCGTCGTCGAGCGCTGTGAAAGGTCACCTTACCGTCGCCCACGCTGTCGATGAATTTCGATCTCGCATAGTCCTTGGGATTACCCTTTGTCCCCGTGGGAATCTCACCCAGAATGGGAGCGTCCGTGTACCAGGCGCCTGTTGAGCCGAGTGTCGCTCCGAGATCATTGACGTAGTAGATCAATCTCGTCTCCTCGCTGCTCTTCTTTTTGACGGGCCGCACGATTTTAGTGTTAAGGGTCTTCAAGTCGAAATTGTTGAACAGAGCCATTAGAGTCTTTAGCCCATCCAAATCACGAGTCCCCACGAAGGGATTTGACTGCCACGACCAGCGGCCGACTTTTTTGAAACCGTCGTTGTCCCTCTCGAACCTTACGTCCCACACATCGAAGCCCCCGCGACCTTCTATATGGGCACGCTTGACGAAGTAATCCTGATCGACGTGATACCCGACCGCCCAAACGATTCGTGATGCCGTAGTCTCGGGCCGAGCCTCCGGGCCGAATTTTACTGTCCACCTTTGGTCGCGACTATCTTCGACGACTATTTTCTCTGAATTACCGGATGTATTGCGTTCGATGAAAACGTATTTGGCAGTAGGATCTGGCTCGCCCTTTTTGCCGCCAATCCCGTAGAACAAATCGCGGGTCTCGATATCGAGAGGCTCGACCCACATTACGTGGCGCCCCTCGATCATGTCCTCAGCCTCAGTCTGGGGCTTAACAACGTTCTGGGTGGTGCGCGCTTGCCTGATCGGGCTGAGTCCGAGAAGCAGGACCAGAACGGCAGTTGCAAACACAATCGAGCGTCTCGCCATAGCTTGACCTCCATAACAGACTGGTTGGTTTACATGGGGCAACGAGCGTACCGCGTCCGCCCTTAGTTGTTTCGTCACAACCAGGAGTAGAGCAGCGAAAAGTCACGCTTTTACTGCGTGAAATCACTCTAAGCTAGCTCGCCATAGGGCCGCTTTTTTGGCTCAGGGCACATCCGTCGTCACGCCAACCTCGGTTTTCCGATATAGCTCAACCTGAGTTGGGGGGGCACCAATGTTGCCTAATCAAGACGAGGATGAGTACACCATCAGGAAAACGCTTCGAACATCATCAACGCGGCCTCGAAAATAGAAAGGCGGACACAGCTGGTGGCCCAACGACTGCGCGGGAGGCCCGCGGGTTGAGGCTTACTCGAAGATCCGCGGCGGTCTTTGGAGCTCTCCTACTCGGGGTTGGGGCTCTCTCTCTGGGCGCCTACGTAGTGTTCGGGCGACCAATAGGGCCTCCTGCGCAACAAGCAGGATCTGCCGTATCGCAGGTCGTCGGCGCAGCTGATCAATCGACCCCGCCCGCTGGTGACCAAGGCGGGGAAGACATCATTTCGCAGATATTCGGATCGGAAGGGTCGTCCGTCGTGGTGGGTCACAGTGAGAGCCGCGTGGTTAACGCGGCAAGGGTAACGTTCAGGCTGCTGTTGGCCTCAATGCTCGCAGCAATGCTTGCATTTCGCCCGCATAAATACACTCCGGCGCTTCGCAATCTACACGTCGCAGAGACTCAAATACTCCTGGCCGTGGTTGCGTCTGCACTGATGATGATTGTGGCTGACAACGCCGCCCGAGCATTCGGTATCTTCGCTGCGGCATCCCTCGTCAGGTTTCGCACGAACATCCGCGATCCGAAGGAAATCACCGTGCTTTTGATTAACCTGGCTATCGGGCTTGCTGCTGGAGTTGGCCGCTGGGAGCTTGCAGTTATTCTGAGCGTGTTTGTGCTCGCTACGCTGTGGGTGCTGGAATACTTCGAATCAAAGCAGGTCGTCCGCTCTATGCAGTTGAAGGTAAAGACCCACAATGTTGGCGAAACGGACGAGGTTTTGCGAAAGGTGTTTGAAAGAAACCATCTGACTTCTGAGGTCCGCGAGGTTGATCGCGAGGACGAAAAAGATCCAATTGGACGAATTGTCTACTATCTAAACGTCGGCCCGCGCGTAAGCACCGACCAATTGAGCGAAGAGATCTTCTCAGCCGATTCGCAGAACATTGACTCCGTCGAGTGGCATCAGAAGAAGAGCGTTTCATACGCATACCGCTGATCGCCGGATCTCACGGTTTTGGACGCGTTATTGAAACGAACGCAGATGCTAAAAGGCTGTCCGAGAAGATGGGGTGAGCGACGATGAAACGACTTTCCCTGTGGTTCCTGGCGGTTTCACTATTCGGTCCGTCGCTTCTCCAGTCAAGGCCGGCAGCTCAGGAAAGCCCTCTCGTCATTCTCCATGTAACTGTCATTGATGCCACCGGCGCGGAAGCCAGTCTTGATCAGACGGTAGTAATCAAAGGTGATCGAATTGCGGCACTGGGAAAGCCCGGCGAGATCTCCATCCCGAATGGCGCAAGCCTAGTGGATGCAACCGGCAAGTTCCTGATCCCGGGTTTATGGGATATGCACGTCCATACATTGCAGGAAGGACGAGCGAAATCGTTTTTTCCGCTGTTCATCGCGAACGGAGTCACCGGCGTCCGTGACATGGGAAGCTCCATCAGCGACCTTCAAGCGGTCACGATGCTGCGCAAGGAGATTGATGCCGGCGAGCTTCTGGGTCCGCGCATCGTAGCTGCCGGTCCGCTCCTAGACGGACCGAATCCGATGTTTCCCGAGCTTTCCCTGGCTGTTTCGAACGAAACAGAAGCGCGGCAAGCCGTGGGGGATCTCCAGAATGTCGGAGCTGACTTTATCAAGGTCTATTCACTGCTTCCGCGTGTCGCATACTTCGCGATTGCCGATGAAGCCAGACTACGCAACATTCCGTTCGCCGGTCATGTTCCGGAATCCGTCAGCGCATTGGAAGCGTCCGAATCCGGACAAAGAAGTATCGAGCACCTAAGCGGCGTAAGACTGGCCTGCTCAACCAACGAAGCGGAGTTAAGACAGGACCTGTTAGAAGCAAGAGGAAAGTCCGATGCTTCGCTTCTATATCGTATGCTTCGGCATGTATACGCGAAGAGCAAGGAGTCCTACAGCGAAGAGAAGGCGGAGGCCCTGTTCTCGCGCTTTGTTTCAAATGACACCTGGCAAGTTCCGACGCTGGTAGTTGCACGCTTTGTGGCACAAATCAATACGAACCCTAAGCGGAGCCGTGTCGCGGCTCTGCAGACCACCGGCGTGCTGAAGAAGGCTTCGCGCCCTATGGAGCTTACCGAAGACCAATTTGAGTCCCTTTCAACGACCGCTCAAAACGCATTCGATCTGGTGAATGCAATGAACCGGGCGGGCGTTAAGTTCATGGCCGGAACGGACGCGCCGAATCCCTTCGTGGCTCCGGGACGCAGCCTGCACGACGAGCTTGAATTGCTTGTCCAGGCGGGATTCACACCTTTGGAAGCCTTGCAATCCGCGACCCGGAACCCAGCGGAGTATCTTTGCAAGCTCGACACGATTGGCACAGTCGAAAAGGGGAAGATCGCCGACCTGGTGTTGCTAAACGCAAACCCTTTGGAAGACATCAGGAACAGTCGAAAGGTCTGGGCGGTTATCGTCAATGGGAAGATTCTTCCAAGGGCTCAGTTAGACGAGATGCTATCCAGAGATGCGGCTCGCGAGTCGTTTCGATGAATGCTCCCGCCTCAGTCCGTGCGGCGAAGGCTGGCCCGAGAATAATGTAGAGCTTCTATCTTGCTGATTGTCGCCTGAGGTTCTGATGCGGCGAGCCATTTTACAGTCTCTCTTAGGAGGTTAGTTTGCTTTCGGCAAAGGTGCTCTATGCAATCGCGAGCGTAACGGTGGTAAGCCTCGTTTCACTGGTCGGCATCATTACGATCTCCGTCAACGAGCAGAGGCTGCGGTCAGTACTGTTTGTTTTGGTAAGCCTTGCGGTCGGGGCTATGTTCGGGGACGCGTTCATTCACCTATTACCTGAATCGTTCCAGAAGTCGGCCGATACCTTGATGCCATCGATGTCCGTACTCGCGGGAATCCTGGGGTTCTTTATTCTTGAGAAGTTTCTTCGGTGGAGGCATCAACACACTCTCGAATCCAACAATCGCATACATCCTCTAGGGTACCTGAACTTGATTGCTGACGGTGTGCACAATCTGATAGATGGAATGATGATCGGAGCGTCGTACCTGATCAGTCTGCCGCTCGGCATAGCCACGACGCTGGCGGTAGTGTTCCACGAAATACCTCAAGAGATCGGAGACTTTGGCATTTTGCTTCATGCCGGGTTCACGAAAAAGAGGGCGCTATTCTTCAACTTCATGTCGGCGATTTTCGCGATGTTGGGAACAACCATCGCCTTATTGGTTGGTTCAAGTTTGGAAAGCTTCTCTTCCGTGATGTTGCCTTTTACCGCGGGCGGCTTCATTTATATTGCCGGTTCCGACCTGCTACCGGAACTTCAGAAGGAATTAGAGCCGGCGAAATCTACTGTGCAGTTACTTGCAATGGCTGGCGGGATTGGGCTGATGCTGATCCTAAGATTGGTCGGATAGCATTGCATGATCGTTCAGCATTGAAAAAGTTCTATCCGAACGAAACTTTTGATGCTCTGACGAGGTCGCCGAAATGAAAATCTTGTTAGGAGTAGATAGTTTTCAGTTCATCAGGTGTTGCATCAGCCGCCGCTTGACTACCTCGACCAACATCAAATACGTCACAGTCATTCCGAGAAGAAAAAGAAAGTACTTCGCCGGAAGCGGCGTGAAACCCAGAACTACGTTTAGCGGAGTGAACGGCAGAACAATGCCGACCACTACAACCAGCACAGTAGTGATCGTGAGCGGCAGACTCGGCCGGCTGCGCAGCGGGTTGCCTCCCGTTCGGATGACGAACAGCACCAGCGTTTGAGTCGCGAGCGATTCAACAAACCAGCCGCTGTGAAAGAGTTGCTCTGAAGCGTGAAACACTTTCAACATTATGAAGAACGTGAGGAAATCATAGATAGAGCTGATCGGCCCGATGTACAGCATGAATTTACGAATGATGCCGATATCCCACTTCCGCGGTTTCTGAATAAAACTCGGATCAACGTTGTCTGTCGGGATCGTCACCTGTGCCAGATCGTAAAGAAAGTTGTTCAGTAGAATCTGAGTCGGCAACATCGGTAGAAACCGGAGAAATAACGAGGCTCCGGCCATGCTGAACATATTCCCGAAGTTTGAGCTCGTGCCCATCAACAGGTACTTCATCACGTTGCCGAATGCCTTGCGCCCCTCGATTATGCCGCTGTGAAGCACTCGCAGGTTATGCTCGAGTAGTATGATCTGAGCGGCGTCCTTTGCAACGTCAACTGCGTTAGACACCGATATGCCGACATCCGCCGCGTGAAGCGAAGGTGCATCGTTGATACCATCACCAAGAAACCCTACAACGTGACCGCGACTCTTGAGCGCAATGATGATTCGATTCTTCTGGGCGGGAGAGACTCTCGCGAACACGGTAGCCTGCTCGGACACTTGCGCGAGAGCCGTGTCAGTGGTCCTATCCAATTCTTCTCCCATAACGATGCGACCGGCGTCGAGCCCGACACGCGAACAGATGTGCCGGGCTACAAGCTCGTTGTCACCGGTCAAAATCTTAACCGCGACACCGTCGCGTCGAAGCGATTCCAAAATATCGGCTGCGTCCTCAAGCGGAGGATCGAAGAAGGTCAAGAATCCCGAAAGCACGAGGTCGTGCTCGTCGGCCGTGCTATAGCGATTCTGATGAGGCATTTTTCGATAAGCCACCGCAAGCACGCGAAAACCATCGGCGCACAATTGCTCATATGTATTCCTGCATCGCGCTTGCACGTCCGTGTCCAGCGGTAACGTTTTGCCGTCAAACTCATAATCCGAACAAACAGCAAGCACGCTTTCAGGTGCGCCCTTCGCAATCAGAAGGCAGTCCTCTCCGGCCTTGACGACAATTGATAACCGCCGTCTTTCAAAGTCAAACGGAATCTCATCGAGCTTTTGGTATTGCGCTATATCCGGATGATCGTGTTTAACGATCGCCAGATCGAGAGGACTGGCGCCTGCTTTTTGCAATACCGCTTTGTTGAGCGAGTTCTCGACGCCGGTTTCGAAAAAGCTGTTGAGATACGCTAGAAGAAAGACCCGCTCTGCGGCATTGCCGAACGGATCGACATGTTTATCGAGCACTGTGTCGCCGCTCGTCAACGTTCCGGTCTTGTCACTACATAGCACGTCCATACTGCCAAAATTCTGAATCGCTTCGAGGTGTTTGACTATCACTTTCTGCCGCGCCATGTGAACGGCGCCCCGTCCGAGTGTGACCGTCGTTATCATCGGAAGAAACTCCGGCGTGAGACCAACCGCAAGTGCGATGGCAAACAGAAGCGATTCAAACGGATCGTGTCGAAGAGCGGCGCTTGCAAGAAACACAAATGCCACAAGGAAGAACACAGACTTCATTATTAGGAGTCCGAACGCTCGAGTCCCTCGTTCGAACTCAGTTTCCGGGGGTTTTGCTGCGAGCCGCGCCGCGATATCTCCGAACGCCGTAGCCCGACCGGTTGCGACAACCAGGGCGGTTGCTGACCCGCTAACAACCGAGGTCCCGAGAAATACCATTCCGCGATCTTTCGGCGACTCCTCGGTCGTCGGCTCAATGGCAACCGGCTCTTTCTCTGTCGGAAGTGACTCGCCGGTGAGCGACGCTTGATTGACGTGAAGGTCCTTTGCGTCAAGCAATCGCGCGTCAGCCGGCACGAGATCACCGGCCCGCAGTCGTATAACGTCGCCCGGAACAACGAATCGCCGAAGCACTTCGGTCCATTCTCCATCACGAAGCAGAATAGCTGTAGGAGCGACCTGCTGACGCAGCCGTTCGGCCGCGCGCTCGGAACGATATGTTTGGAAGAAGTTCAGGGCAACGCTCAAGAGAACCATCAGGACGATGATCGAAGCATTCACCCTCTCGCCTAGAAGCCACGAGACCAGACTTGCCAGCAGGAGAATTATTACCAAAGGGTTGGCGAATAGACGCAGAATCTGGAGGACATTCCCCGCGCGACCCGCGGCGGTCAGCTCATTGGTGCCATGTTCGGACAGTAGTTTCCGTGCTTCCAAACTGCTCAGCCCGCGTAACAGGGCTTCAGATTTCTCGATGACCTTCACAATACAGTCGCTCTTAAGCCTGTCGATAAAGAGATTCTTCCGTGAAACGGGCTCCTAAGATCGGAGCGGCTGCGACTCCTGATGGTTTAATCCACCGACTCGCTATAGTATACGATCACAGCCGCTCCGATCGGATTAGTCTCGCTGAACTGCTTCGATGCAAACATAGGGATGCGTATACATCCGTGGCTTGCGGGGTAGACAGGCACAGACGGGTTTCCGTGGATTGCGATCCCGCCCACAATGTAATTGGGATAGTACAAGAGTCCAAGCGGGCTCTTGCGCCAGCCGGCGATCTTGTGAGTAATAGTGAACCGTCCAGTGGGAGTGACCGCTCGCCTCGTCTTACCCTCCGATGTGAAGAGTTTACCGGTTCCCGTTGAGACCGGGAGGATATTCGAGACTGACCCGCTCACGTCGACCGAAAACAGCACCTGCCGGGTGAGATCGATCTCAATGTGCGCGTAACCGCTCTCCCGGGCAGGCGGGTGCTTGGCGGTTCGCAATGCCCGTAGTTCCTCCAAAGTGAGCTTGCCAGTGCGCTGCCGGACCTCGACCTTCTGAAACGCAATCAAAGCGTGTCGCGAACCCTCATCCAAAGCGCCGTCGATGGGTCCGGTCCAATAACCCAGGTTGGATAGGTGTTGTTCAGCGTCACGAATCTCTTCAGCGGTCAACGCAATTTGAGCTTTCGGGCGCGGTAGATTTTGGTTTTCCTGCGCAGAAGCCGATCCAGAAGGTGCAAGCGCGGAAATAGTGCTTACGCAAACGACAATCAACGAAGCCACGGCCGCAATCGAGTGTGAGGCGGATGATCTAAGATGGCCATGGGTGCGGTAAGATTGCACCAAATCATCAGTGCAATTCCGACGCCATACGAACCGCAACGAGGTAGTACCAGCTAACTCGTTTTTGCCAGCCACTGGCGATTCTACGTGAGGAAATCTACACCGCGAACTGCGGGATTTCCCGCATCAACCGACTCCCTGGCAAGCCCAAAGGCTCATTCTGTTACCCGACGTGAGGAATAGCGATTGCCCTAATAGCTTTGAGGTCGCACGCCTGCTCGACAAGCCAAAAAACTGCGCCGCCGGCAAGCCGTGACCCGACAGATACGAGTCGCAACTTGAAGACGAAGATACTAGTCCATTTACGCATCTGTTGCCCTTACAAACAGGAAGGGGCGTAGAAGATGAAAATACTGATCGCCTATGATGGTTCGGATTGCGCTGACCGAGCGATTGATGACCTGCGGCGCGCGGGCCTACCGCCTGTTGCAGAGGCAGTAGTCATTTCCGTCGCCGATGTCTTGCCAGTTCCGCCACCGTCCAGCTATGAACTTGTCGAAGCGGCCTTCTCTAATGATGTTCCCGGAGTCGCCAAAAGCGCTCACGAGCGAGCCTTGCGTGCTGTTGGCGAAGCACGTGAGTTAGCCCTCGCGGCAAGTGGACGGCTGAAAGAGCATTTCCCCAGGTGGACCGTGCGTGCCGAAGCCTGCGGCGATTCGCCCGCCTGGGCAGTAATAAAGAAGGCTGAAGAATGGAAGGCCGACTTGGTCGTAGTGGGATCGCACGGTCGAACCGCAATGGGCAGGTTCTTCCTCGGCAGCGTGTCGCAAAGGATTTTGGCTAACGCGCCCAGCACCGTGCGTATTGGGCGCAATCGCGCTGTTCAAGACAACTCTCCTGTGCGGATTGTCGTCGGCATAGACGGCTCCCCCGGCGCAGAAGCAGCAGTGTATGCCGTTTGTGAAAGGGATTGGCCGCCCGGTAGCGAAGCTCGCCTTGTTGCAGCGCTTGACCCAATGATGACAACCGCCGTTGAGTGGGTCAAAGAGAGTGATCGAGATGAGCGCGCCTGGGTGGAGCGCATGGCGGAAGCCTCGGCCGAGAAGCTACGTGCCGCAGAGCTTGTCGTTTCTTCCGTCATCAAGAAAGGCGACCCGAAGCGCGTGCTCGTAGATGAAGCCGAACATTGGTGCGCTGATTCGATCTTCGTTGGAGCACGGGGACTGCGCCTCATCGAACGCTTTCTGCTCGGCAGCGTGTCGGCAGCGATTGCGGCACGGGCAGATTGCTCGGTCGAGGTTGTGCGACCAAAGAAATAGTTGAATGAAATTAGAACTAAGAGGAGAGCCAATGGACTGGCGTGTATTCATTACGACGTTTGGCGTGATCTTCCTGGCAGAGATGGGAGATAAAACACAACTCGCAGCGATGACCCTGTCTGCCCAAACAAAACGGCCCTGGGCCGTGCTGATCGGTGCGTCGCTTGCGCTCGCGTGCGTGTCGGCCATAGGCGTTATGGTCGGAGGCGTGCTCAGCCAATATCTACCTCTTGAATGGATCAAGCGCGCCGCCGCCGTAGTATTCATCCTGATCGGAGCGCTGATACTGCTGGGCAAGTTTTGAAGAACACAGCGCATAGATGAGGGCGAATCCAATGAAGCCTTTTCAAGTGCATGTAGCGAGGTACAGCGGATGCGAATCACAAAGATACTTGTGCCCACAGATTTCAGTGAGAACTCTCAAGCGGCTTTTGAAAGAGCATGCCCTCTAGCCCGCCAGCTTGGAGCGAAGCTCTATGTGCTGCACATTCAGGATGGAAGCGCTTTGAGGACTGCCATCAAAGAAGAATTGCTGTGCGCCGATTCGACTGACGAACAGTTGCAGGCATCGGTGCAGGAGTTGATTGCAGAACGATTCTCAGAAATGACGGCGGGCCTGGACCGCTCGGAGCTTGACATTGAATGTCGGTCGCGTCGCGGTTATTCGAAAGCTGCCATCATTGATTACGCCGAAGAGATCAATGCAGACATAGTCGTGATAGGTATGCGGGGAGTGACGGCTATGAGCATGGTAACAAGTGCGGCATTAGGGTCGGTAGCCGAATGGGTACTGCGAAGGTCGCCATGTCCGACGCTGATTGTGAGGACCGAGCATCGGCCTAATAGGGTTGAGTGAGATCATCGTGGGCGCACTTTATCCAATCGCGAGCACACCGGTAGCGACCGGTAAGAAGCCGCCGAATGTTAATGCTGAACGGTATCCGTATGCGGCGAGCGCTACAGAAGTAGTAGAGGCGCTCAGAGTTGACCCGAGCTGTGGTTTAAGCTCCGTTGAGACGGATGGACGGCGCCGACGTTTCGGCGCAAATGCGCTTCAAACT
>Ga0075428_100006384_pt1 | contig 13121 bp, 14 predicted proteins | sample RhiMetdeltSRZDD2_FD_75291 | JGI IMG/M metagenome (GOLD analysis project Ga0075428, IMG submission 75291) | Populus rhizosphere microbial communities from Tennessee, USA - Rhizosphere MetaG P. deltoides SRZDD2 | ecosystem: Host-associated > Plants > Roots > Rhizosphere > Soil | place: USA...
GGCGGGAGCGTATCAGGGCGGCCCGCAGGCGAAACCGGGGCGTAAGACCGGATCCGACACCGCCGTGCAGCACGCTGGGATCTCGAAAGGAGCCCCCCATGGCCCACGTCCTCCCTCCGACCGCTTCCCTCTTCGACTGGCTCGACGCGCTCGAGCTCGGCGAGCCGCAGACCGCGCGCGCGCTCGCGCTCTGGCCGCTGCGCGCGCGCCAGGGCGTCGCACCGCCGCCCTGCCCCGCGCACCTGCCGCTCGCCGAGGCGCTCGCGCGCGGACTCGTGCAGGTCGACGAGGTGAGCGAGGGAGGCTCGGTGCCGCACGTTCGCGTGCGCAACGCCGGCGACACCGCGGTGCTCTTCCTCTTCGGCGAGGAGATCCGCGGCGCGAAGCAGAACCGCGTCGCCAACGCGAGCTTCCTCGTCGCGCCGCACAGCAGCGTCGTGCTCGACGTCTCGTGCGTCGAGGCCGGTCGCTGGCATCGCCCCCGCGGCGCCGGCTTCGAGGCCGCCGAGGCGATCCTCTCGAGCAGCCTGCGCCGCAAGATGGCGCAGAAGGTCGCCGCGGCCCGTGCGCGCGGCAAGCACTTCGACGCCGACCAGGCCGAGGTGTGGAGCGGGATCGACGAGCGCATCCTCCTCGCCCGCGCGAGCTCGCCGACGAGCGCCTACGCCGACTACCGCGGGAGCCGCGCCGGCGACGTCGAGGCGCTCCGCGCGGCCTTCCGCCCGCTCGCGGGACAGCTCGGCTTCGTCGCGGCGATCGACGGCGAGATCGCGGGTCTCGAGGTGCTCGGCCGCCCGGAGGTCCTCGCCGCGACGCTCCCCGCGCTGGTGCGCGGCTACGCGATCGACGCCGTCGACGCGGAGTTCGTGCGCGCGCGCGGCGAGGGCGGGGTCTTCCTCGAGCCGGCGCCCTTCCTCGCGGCCGTGGCCCGCGCGAGCGTGCGCGGCGGCCCGTCGCTCGGGCTCGGCGAGGACCTGCGCCTCGACGGCGCAGGCGTCGTCGGCTGTGCGCTCGCCTGCGGGGGCCTCGTACACCTTTCGGCGTTCCCCGAGGGATCCACGCTGGTCGAACCGGGTCCGACGGAGCCGACACTGTGATGGGGCGCACGGAAGCGTCCCCCCCCGATGCGCAACGCTCGTGCAGAGGAGGTGGGAGCGATGTCGGCCTCGCACCCGTCCGAGCGACGTCAGGCGCACGTCGCGCGCGCCCAGGCGGCCTTCGAGGTCGTGCTGCGCGCCGCGCCGGAGAGCCACCTCTGGTTCCTCCACGCCGCGCTCGAGAAGCAGCAGGAGGCGCGCGTGATCCGCGGCGCGTGGGGCGGCGGCGGGGCCGTCACCTGTCCGCTCTCCGCGCTCGTGCTCGGCCGCGCGCCGAAGGACGAGGAGCAGGCGGGCCTTGCCGCGATCCAGAGCGAGGACCTGCTGCGCGCGGCGGGCATGCACGCGCGCGACTTCACCAACGCCTGGGACCTCGGCCTGATTCCCGCCTGGCGTCTCCTGCGCCGCGTCGACGAGGAGATCACGGCGCGCACCCTCGGCCCGCGGCGGGAGCGCGCCCGCCAGAGGCACTGACCCGCCTCCCTTGCCGAGCCCCGCCGCCTCGTCCACCCTCGCGGCGATGTCGAAGGCCTTCGTGCGCGAGGACGGCCCCGAGGAGGAGCCGGAGGGCGAGGAGCCGAGCCTCGGCGAGGCCCCGCGCTACATCACGCCCGAGGGTCGCTCGCGCCTCGAGGCGGAGCTCGACCGGCTCTGGCGCGTCGAGCGCCCGAAGGTGACCCACGAGGTCGCGGAGGCGGCCGCGCTCGGCGACCGCTCGGAGAACGCCGAGTACATCTACGGCAAGCGGCGGCTGCGCGAGATCGACCGCCGCGTGCGCTTCCTCGGCAAGCTGATCGAGCGGCTCCAGGTCGTGACCGAGCCGCCCACCGACCGCGAGCGCGTCTTCTTCGGCGCCTGGGTGACGGTCGAGGACGAGGCGGGCCAGAGCGCCTGCTACCGGATCGTCGGCCCCGACGAGACGGAGGCCGCGACCGGCCGCATCAGCATCGAGTCGCCGATGGCCCGCGCGCTGCTCGGCAAGCGCGTCGGCGAGGACGCCCTGGTGCGCCGCCCGCGCGGCGACACCGAGGTGGTCGTCGTCGCGGTGCGCTACGAGGCGGCGGAGTAGGCGGGCGGCGCTAGTTCCCGCGCTCGAGGATCGCCGCCGGCGTGATCCACGCGGGCGGCAGGCGCGGCGGCGTCTTCCAGTAGATGTCGAGCTTCGAGATCAGGCCCTGCGCGTCGATTTCCATCAGGTTGACGAAGTGCATCACGAGCTCGGGCTCGCCCGGCGGGTGGATCTTCTCGATGCACTCGGCCACCGCGGTGCGGCCGTCGGCCGAGCGGAAGACCTTGCGCGCGGCGAGCTCGTGGCGGTCGAAGCGCCCGATCACGCCCGAGACGAAGCGCAGGTACTCGGCCTTGCCCCGGCTGGTGTCCGCCTCGTCGTCGCGCATGCCGATCCGCACGAAGTCGTCGGCGAGCGTCGAGGCGACGAGGTCCCAGTCGTGGCTGTCGATGCCGCGCCAGAAGCGCGCGACCACGTCGTCGGCGAGCGCCGCCTCCACCTCGCCCGCGAGCTCCTCGGGCGTGGTGCGCGGGCCGTAGCGTGCGATCACGCGCCCGTCGCGCCCGACGAGGAACTTCTCGAAGTTCCACTGGATGTCGCCCGCGCCCTGCGGCCGCGTCGCCTCCTGCGCGAGCCAGGCGAAGAGCGGCGCGCGCCCGGGGCCGTTCACCTCGAGCTTCGAGAAGAGCGGGAACTCGACGCCGTAGCGCGAGCATGCGAAGTCCTTCACCTCGGCGTCGCTGCCCGGCTCCTGCCCCGCGAACTGGTTGCAGGGAAAGCCGAGCACGCTGAAGCCGCGCGCGGCGTGGCTCGCGTGCAGCTTCTGGAGGCCTTCGTAGTGGGGGGTCAGCCCGCACTTCGAGGCGACGTTCACGACGAGCACCACCTTCCCGCGGAACTCGCCGAGGGAGCGCGGCCGGCCGTCGATGTCGGGGAGCGTGAACTCGTGGAGGGTCGTCATGTCTGGAATGCTACCACGGCGGAAGCGGCCGGCGCAGCGCACACGCCTCGGCCGAGCAGGTAGAACTCGTCGATGTCGCGGCCAAGCATCAGCGTGTCGTCGACGACCCGGGTCAGGAACTCGTGCAGGCCGTCCTGGAAGATCGAGTCGATGCGCCCGTAGCGCAGGCGCGCGTGGATCTCGCCGGCGCGGCGGTGGCACTCGCCGCGGCGCCCGCCGAGGCTCTCGGCCAGGAGGTCGAGCGTCGCGACGACCTGCCCGTAACAGGCGACGAGCGAGCGCGGCATCTCGGGCCGCAGGATCAGGAGGTCCGCGATCTTCCAGGGCGAGAGCGCGTCGTGATAGATCCACTGGTAGGCGCGCAGCGCCGAGACCGCGCGCAGGATCGACTCCCACTGGCCGTGGTCGATGGGGCCGCCGACGCCGCCGTCGCCCGGCAGCAGCACGTGGTACTTCACGTCGAGGATGCGCGCGGTGCTGTCCGCGCGCTCGAGCCAGGTGCCGAGCTGCGCGAAGTAGAAGGCCTCGTTGCGCAGCATCGTGTTGGCGTAGGAGCCCTGGAAGAGCAGCGCGCGGTCCTTCACCCACTCGAGGAAGGCCTGCGCGCGCTCGCCCGATTCGAGCGGAAGCTCGAAGCTCTGCAGCTCGAGCCAGGTCTCGTTCAGCGTCTCCCACATGTCGGCGGTGAGCGCGGTCCGCGCCGCCCGCGCGTTGCGGCGCGCGGTGTCGAGGCAGGCGAGGATGCTCGAGGGATTCCCCGGATCGCGCACGAGGAAGTCGATCACGCGATCGCCGTCGACCGCTCCGTGGCGCAGGGCGTAGGCCTCGGCGCAGCCGGCGGCGACGAGCGTCGACTGCCACTCGTTGCCGGGGCTGCCGAGCGAGCGGGTGAGGCTCGCCATGCGCTGCCCGGCCGAGAGGATGCGCGCCACGCTCTCGGCGCGCTCGACGTAGCGCGCCAGCCAGAAGAGGCCGTCGGCGGTGCGGCTCAGCAAGGCGCTAGCCCTCCAGCACCCAGGTGTCCTTGGTGCCGCCGCCCTGGCTCGAGTTCACGACCAGCGACCCCTCGCGGAGCGCCACGCGCGTGAGGCCCCCCGGCACGATGCGCAGCTCGCGCCCGAGCAGCACGAAGGGGCGCAGGTCGACGTGTCGCGGCGCGATCCCGGACGCGACCAGCGTGGGACAGGTCGAGAGCGCGAGCGTCGGCTGCGCGACGTAGTCCGCGGGCCGGGCGCGCAGCCGCGCGGCGAAGGTCTCGACCTCGGCGCGCGTCGCGGCGGGCCCGATCAGCATGCCGTAGCCCCCGGAGCCGCGGGTCTCCTTCACGACGAGCTCCGGGAGGTGCTCGAGCACCCAGCGCAGCGAGTCCGGCTCCGCGCAGCGGTGCGTCGGCACGTTGCGCAGGATCGGCTCCTCGCCGAGGTAGAAGCGCACCATCTCGGGCACGAAGGGGTAGATGCCCTTGTCGTCCGCGAGCCCCGTTCCGATCGCGTTCGCGAGTGCGAGGTTCCCCGCGCGATAGGCGCCGAAGAGGCCGGGCACGCCGAGCAGCGAGTCGCCGCGGAACACGCGCGGGTCGAGGAAGTCCTCGTCGATGCGGCGGTAGAGCACGTCGACGCGCTCCGGTCCCGCCGTCGTGCGCATGTAGAGGACGTCGTCGCGCACGAAGAGGTCGGCGCCCTCGACGAGCTCGACGCCCATCTCGTCGGCGAGGAAGGCGTGCTCGTAGTAGGCGCTGTTGAAGGACCCCGGCGTGAGCACGGCGACGCGCGGGTCGCGCGTGCAGCCGGGCGGCGCCACCGAGCGAAGCGTCGCGAAGAGCTGCTCCGGATAGCGCGAGATCGGCGCGATGCGATGGCGCGACACCAGGTCGGGGAGCAGGCGCAGCGTCGCCTCGCGGTTCTCGAGCATGTACGAGACGCCGGACGGCGTGCGGCAGTTGTCCTCGAGCACGTAGAACTCGTCGGGGCCGACGCGCACGACGTCGATCCCGGAGACGTGCACGTAGACGCCGGCCGGCGGGACGAGCCCGCGCATCTCGGGCCGGAAGCCGGGGTTCTCGGCGACCAGCGCGGCCGGGATGCGCCCGGCGCGCACGATCTCCTGCGCGCCGTAGACGTCGGCGAGGAAGGCGTTCAGCGCTTGCACGCGCTGCGCGAGCCCGGCTGCGAGAGCGCTCCACTCGACGGCCGAGAGCACCCGCGGCACCACGTCGAAGGGGATCAGGCGGTCGGGGTCGCCGCCCTCGCCGGTGACGGCGAAGGTGATGCCGAGGCGCCGGAAGAGCAGCTCCGCCTCGCGCCGCCGGCGCTCGAGCTCGGCCTGGCTCGCCTTCTGGAGCCAGTCGTGGACGGCGCCATAGGGGGGCCGCACGAGCTCCCCCTCGAGCATCTCGTCGAAGGCGATCGGTCCCCGCGCCACGGCCTCGCCGGGAGCAAGGCGCGTGCCGGCCCCGGCTCGCCGGCGCGCCACGCGGCGCCCGCCGCGGCGCGCCGTGCCCAGCCCGCCGGCAGAGCCTGCCTCGGCGGCGGGCAGATCGGGCTGGACCCGGCACACTCCGCGCGCGCAGGGCGGCACCTCGCGCTGGCACGGTCCGTGCGAGCGAAGGCACAGCGCGCCGATTGCGGCGCGGCGGAGGAGAGAGGATGCAGCGCGAGGCGCGGGCGAGGGCGGCCGCGGCGGATCGGCCCACCGCGCGCGCCGCCGTCGCGTCCCCCTTCCAGACCTACCTGGAGGCGCTCCACGCCCGTCACGCCTCGCTCGAGGACGGGGAGGTCGCGAGCTACATCCCCGAGCTCGCGAAGGCCGACCCGAGCTCGTTCGGCATCGCGGTCGCGACGATCGACGGCCACGTCTACGAGGTCGGCGACACGCGCGTTCCCTTCACGATCCAGTCGATCTCGAAGCCCTTCACCTACGGGCTCGCGCTCGAGGACCAGGGCCTCGAGCGCGTGCTGCGCAAGATCGGGGTCGAGCCGACCGGCGACGCCTTCAACGCGATCAGCCTCGCACCCGGGAGCGGCTGCCCGCTGAACCCGATGATCAACGCCGGCGCGATCGCCTCGGCGTCGCTCGTCGCCGGGCGCTCCGAGGCCGACCGCCTCGAGCGCCTGCTCGCCGTCTACTCGACCTACGCCGGGCGCCGGCTCTCCGTCGACCCGGCCATCTTCGAGTCCGAGCGGGCGACGGGCCACCGCAACCGCGCGATCGGGCACATGCTGCGCAACTTCGAGATCGTCGACGGAGACCCCGATCCCGCGCTCACGCTCTACTTCCAGCAGTGCTCGGTCGCGCTCGAGTGCCGCGACCTCGCGCTGATGGCGGGCACGCTCGCGAACGGGGGCCGCAACCCCGTGACGGGCGAGCGCGCGATCCGCGCCGACCTCGTCGAGAACGTGCTCAGCGTGATGACGACCTGCGGCATGTACGACGCGAGCGGCGAGTGGGTCTACGCGGTCGGGCTCCCGGCGAAGAGCGGCGTCGGCGGCGGCGTGCTCGCGGTGCTGCCGGGGCAGCTCGGGATCGGCGTCTTCTCGCCGCGCCTCGACGCGCGCGGCAACAGCGTGCGCGGGGTCGCCGTCTGCAAGGACCTCTCGCGCACCTTCCAGCTCCACTTCCTGCGCGTGCCGAGCTCGGCGCGCTCGGTCCCGCGCGCGCAGTACTCGCTCGCGCGCGTCGGCTCCAAGCGGCAGTGGAGCGTCGCCGAGCGCGAGCTCCTCGACCGGCGCGCGGAGCGCGTGCAGGTCTACGAGATGCAGGGCGACCTCGGCTTCGCGGCGGCGGAGTCGCTGGTGCGCCGGATCGTCAACGCGTCGCCGGAGCTCGAGGTCGCGGTGGTCGACCTCTCGCGCGTGACCGCGATCGATGCCTGCGCCGTGCGCCTGGTGCAGCCCCTCGTCGAGGCGCTCGGCCGCGAGGCGAAGCAGCTCGTGCTGGTCGGCGCCGACGCGCATGCGGCCTTCCTGCGCGGGCTCGAGGAGGGCCTCAGCACGGGCGCGGGCTGGGGGAGCTTCGACGCCTTCCCCGACGTCGACGCGGCGCTCGAGTGGTGCGAGCGCCGGCTGCTCGAGGGCGAGGTCGGGGGCGACGACGCCCCGGCGCTCCCGCTCGAGGCGCACGAGGTCTGCCGGGGCCTCGACGCGGCGCAGATCGCGCGGCTCGCGGCGCTGCTCGAGCCGCTGCGCTTCGCCCGCGGTGCGCTGATCGTGCGCCGCGACGACCCGGCCGACCGCTTCTTCCTGCTGACCCGCGGCCGCGTCAGCGTGACGGTGGAGACCAACGAGCAGCGCCGGCGCCTCACCACCGTGTCGCCGGGCATGCCCTTCGGCGAGCTCGCGGTGGTCGCGCGCTCGCTGCGCACCGCCGACGTCCGCGCCGACACCGAGGTCGAGTGCTTCTCGATCGCGATCGACCGCTTCGACCGGCTCGGCGAAACCGACCCGGCGATCAAGCTCCGGATCCTCGAGAACCTGCTGCGGCGCGCGACGCGCACCGTCGCGCGGCTCAGCCTCGAGGTGGCGACGCTCTCCCATTGAGGCCGGTCCCCGCGCCCGGACCCGCGTCGGGCGCGTAGAGCGCGACGTGCGCGAGCCGGCGCGCGAGCCGGTAGCCGCGCGCCCGCAGATGGTCCCCGGCGCCGCGATCGCACGCGCTCGCGCTCGGTCCCTCGTCGAGCGCGACGACCGCGGGGCGCGCCGCGACGAGCGCCGCGAGCGCCGCGTCGCAATCCGCGAGCCCGAGCCGCGGCAGGAACGCGATCCACGGCTCCGGCAGGCGCAGGAAGGGCACCGGCGCGCGCCGCTCGCCGAACGCGTAGAGCTCCTCGACCGCGAGCGCAGCGACCCCGCCCCCGGGTCCCGCGAGCTCGAGCGCGGCGCGCGCGAGGCGCTGCTGGCGCCCGAGGTGGTCGCCGCGCATCGCCCGCGAGCCCGAGGCGAGGAAGCCGGCCGACGGCAGCAGCGCGTAGGCCGCGACCCCCGCGACTGCGAGCGCCGCGGCGATGCGAAGGGCGCGCGGTCCGACGCCGCATCGAGCCAGTCCGCGCAGCGCGCCGTCGACCGCCACGCCCGCCCAGAAGGCGACGGGGGGCAGCAGCACGTAGAGGTCGGCGACGCCGCCGAAGGTCCAGGCGCTGAAGGCGACCCAGCCGAGCGTCTGGAGCGGGAGCGCTCCGCGCCGCGCGCCGAGCCACGCCTCGGCGAGGCCGCGCGCGCCGCCGCGCCGCGAGCCCCACGCGAACGCGGCGAAGCCGGCGCCCGCCGCGAGGAAGAAGGCGAGGTCGCCGCCGAACTCGGCGCGCGCGACGGCGAGCGGGCGGCCGGGCGCGCCGCCGGCCGCCGCGAGCTCGAAGGCCGCCGGGATCTCGACCGCGCGCAGCCACCACTGCGCCCACGCGCCGTGCGCCGCGAGGTAGGCGAGCGAGGGCAGCGCCCCGGCGGCGCCGCCGAAGAGCAGCCGCGAGAGCGGGCGCAGCGGGGCGCGCCGCGCGTCCCAGACGACGCTCGCGAGGCAGGCGGTCGGCACGACGAGCCCTGCCGGCTGCCAGCAGCCGGCGGCGAGCGCCGCGGCGGCCCCCGCGAGGAAGGGGCGGCGCGCCTGGAGCGCCGCGCCGGCCGCCAGCGCGAGCCCGAGCACGAGATGCTTCGGCTCGAGCGTCGCGCAGGCCGACCAGACCCAGCGCTCCATGCCCGCGAGCGCGAGGCCCGCGACGAGCCCCGCGACGGCGCTCCCCGTCGCGCGGCGCGCGACGGCGTAGACGAGCACCACGCAGGCGAGCGCCAGCGCCAGCGCCGCGTAGCGCGGCGCGAGCGGCGTCGCGACCCCGGCGAGGCGTCCGAGCGCCATCGCCCCGGCCGAGGCGAGCGGGCCGACGGGCGGATAGCCGAGGAAGTCGACGGCGTAGATCGGCTCTCCGCGCAGCACGGCCTGGGCGAAGTAGGTGAAGTAGGCGCGGTCGCCTTCGATCGGCGCGTGCGCGATCGCGAGCCGCTGCCAGGACGCCAGCGCGAAGGCGACCAGCGCGAAGACGTGCAGCACCGGCGAGCGCACGCCCGGCCGCGCTCAGATCGGCCAGGGGCCGAGCAGCAGGAGGGTCGCCCCGAGGATCGCGGCGTAGAGGGCGAATCCGATCCCGCACACGGCGAGGGCGCGCAGGGTGGAGCCGTAGTCGAGCGCCTGGCGCACGGCGACCACCATGCCCGCGAGCATCCACAGCGTGCAGAGCAGGAAGATCGGACCCGCGAGCGGATCGTAGAGCGCGAGGATCCGCAGGACGCCGGGCGCGCACGAGAAGCCGATCGTGCGCAGGAGCTCGCCGGCGTCGGCGCGGGTCTCCGGGCCCGGCAAGAGCCGCGTCCCGATCCACCAGGCGGTCCACGCCCAGACGTACCAGCCGAAGAGCGAGAAGAGCGCGCTCCAGAGGATCCCGCGCGCCCCTCCGTTCGAGAGGCTGCCGAGCCCCGCCGCCAGCGCCGCGAGCAGCACGACCGCGAAGGCCTGTCGCGTCGCGCCGCGGTCCGCCTCGACCTCCTCGTAGATCTCGGGATCGAGGAGGGCCGCGCGCCAGGCGCGCCGCAGCAGCGCGCGAGGCCCTCGCGTCGCCGCCAGGGCGCTCACCGCGCCGCCCCGTCCGCGTTCACCCACTCGCGGCATCGCGCCAGCGTGCGCGCCGTCGCGTGCCTCGTCATGCTCTCCTCCACGAAGGCGGGCATCGCCTCCCCGACGTCGATCGCGGTGCCGAAGCGCGCGAGCGTATGGGACGCATCGAGCTCGTGCAGCTCCCAGAAGCCATCGAGGCGGCGCAGATCGTTGTCGAAGGAGGGATCGAGGTGCCATTCGATCCGCCGTGCGGGCGGATCGAGCCGGTAGCGCAGCCGGTAGACCACCTCGACGAAGAGGAGGCGCAGGTGCTGCTCCTCGACGACGCCGTCCGCATCCCGCGACACCGTGAGCTGCCGGGCGAGGTCGGTCCTGAACTCCGGCTGGCGTCCGGTCGCGCTGAGCAGCTCGTAGACGCGGCGGATCGGCCGATCGAAGAGCACGTAGGCCTCCACCCGCGGCCCCGAGCCGTCCGACGCGGCGTCGGGAGCGAGCACGAGCACCCGCTCGGCGAGGAGCTGGCGGATCCGCGCGTCGGGCTCGTCGGCGAGCCGGGCCCGCAGCGGCGCGGATTCCGGGGCCTCGGCGGCGGCCCCGCGCGCCGTGAGGCCGGCGCCCGCGGCGACGAGCCCGAGCCCGGTGGCGAAGAGCCATGCGCCCCGCCGCCGGCGCAGCCCCGCTTCCGGCCGCAGCGTTCCCACCGGCGCGAGGGTACCAGCCCGGGCTCTCGCGCGGCGCGGGTTGCCCGCGGGCCGCCCGCGTGTTTTCCTGCCGTCGGTGGACTACGAGCCTCGGGTGCGGCTGCCGCGGACGGACCTCGTCGTCGGGCGCATCGGCCTCGGCTCGAGCTTCGGCGCCGGCCCCGACGCGCTCGCGCTCGCCTACGACCACGGCATCAACTACTTCTACTGGGGGAGCATCCGCCGCCCCGGCTTCGCGCGCGGCATCCGCGAGCTCGCGCGCCGCGGGCGCGAGAAGATCGCCGTCGCGATCCAGAGCTACGCGCGCTGGCCGGCGGCCTGGATGCGCCTCGCGGTCGAGACCGGCCTGCGCCGACTGCACCTCGACCACGCCGACGTGCTGCTCCTCGGCTGGTACAACCGGCGCCCTCCGCAGGCGATCCTCGACGCGGCGCAGGCGCTGCGCGAGCGCGGACGCGTCCGCTACCTGATGATGTCGGGCCACGAGCGCACCTTCTTCCCGGTGATGGCGCGCGAGGGGATCTTCGACCTCTTCATGGTGCGCTACAACGCCGCGCACCGGGGCGCGGAGCGGGAGGTCTTCCCCGCCCTGCCCGCCCCGCCCGAGCGCCCGGGCATCTGCGCCTACACCGCGACGCGTTGGGGATCGCTGCTCGACCCCGCGCGCACGCCGCCCGGCGAGCGCGTCCCGAGCGCCGCCGACTGCTACCGCTTCTGCCTGAGCCACCCCGGCGTCGACCTCGCGCTGTGCGGGCCGGCCGACGCCGCGCAGGTGCGCACCGCCTGCGAGGCGCTCGCGAAGGGCCCGCTCTCCGAGGACGAGCTCGCCTGGATGCGCCGCATCGGCGACCACGTCTACGGCCGGGCCGCGCTCGGCCGGCTCATGGACTGACGCGCGCCCCCGGGACCTCCTCGGCGACGGCGGCGACCGCGCGGCGCCGCAGCCAGAGCACGCCGGCGAGGTCGACGAGGCCGGGGAGCAGGCGGTCGGCGACGCCGTACTTCGAGCGGCCGTGGCGGCGCGGGCGGTGGCCCACCTCGACGCTGCACACGCGGCCCCCCGCGCTCAGCACGAGCGCCGGCAGGAAGCGATGCTGGTGGTCGAAGAAGGGAAGCGCGAGGAAGCTCTCGCGGTGGACGAGGCGCAGCCCGCAGGCGCCGTCGGGAGCGCGGTCGCCGAGCACGCGGCCGCGCACCGCGTTGGCGACGCGCGAGGCCACGCGGCGCGACCACGGGTCGGCGCGCCGGCGGCGGGCGCCGCAGACGAGCCACAGGCCCTCGCGCTCGGGGTCGCGGCCGAGCGCCTCGACGAGCCGCGGCAGGTCGGCCGGGTCGTTCTGGCCGTCGCCGTCGAGGCTCGCGACCCACTCCCCGCGCGCCGCGGCGATGCCGGCGCGCAGCGCCGCGCTCTGCCCCTGCGGCGCGCGGTGGCGCAGGATCCGCAGCGGCACGCCGCCGCGGGCCTGGACGGCGCGCAGGCGCGCCTGCGTCGCGTCGGTGCTGCCGTCGTCGACGACGAGCACCTCGTAGGGCCCCCGCGGCGCGAGCGCCGCGTGCACCTCATCGAGCAGCCCGGGGAGCGCGTCGGCCTCGTCGCGGGCGGGGATCACGACCGAGAGGAGCGCGCCCTCTCGCACGCGGACGTCAACGCTTGCTGCAGCGATAGACTTCGAAGCTCTGGCGGCCCTTCTCGATCGGGCCGGCGGCGGCGACCGCGTCGCCGCCCATCAGCGCCGCCTCGTTGCGCGCGAGCGCCTCGAGCTCCTGCTGGATCTTCTCGTCGCCGCGCGCGAAGATCAACACGCGGTCGGTGGTCTGCGCGTTCGTGCGACCGATCGACGCGCAGCCGCGCAGCTCCGCGGGCTTTGCGACGCGCACCGCCTCGCCCGCGTCGGTCAGCGGGACCCAGTTGCAGGCGAAGAGCCACGCGCCGAACGCGGCGCTCGCGAGCAGACTCCGAGACTTCATGTCGCCATTCCCCCCATCGATGCGGCGGGAGGATACCACCGGCGCGCGGCGGGTCACTCGGGAGCGGGCGGCGCGTCGCGCGCGATCCGGCGCAGCAGCAGCGCTCGCGCCGCGGCGACGTCGACGAGCGGCGTCGCGCGCCAGCGCGCCACCTCGGCCGCGTCGTAGGGGTGCCGCGCGGGCTCCGCCGGCTCGGGGCCGAAGCTCGCGAGCATCCAGTTGAGGACGCCGGCGAGCTCGGCGTCGGAGAGCGGGGAGTGCGCGCTCCCCGGCACCTGCACGAGGTAGGCGCGCCCGCCCTCGACCTCGAGGAAGCGCCCGAGCGAGCCCGCCAGCGCGGGCACCTCGCCGGGCTTCCCCGCGCCGTCCGCGAGGTGGCAGCCCTGGCAGTGGAGCATGTAGAGCACCCGCGGCGACTCGGCCGCCGCCGGACCCGCCGCCGCGACGCCCGCGATCGCCGCCGCCGCGAGGCCCGCGAGCGGCGCCGCCGCGAGGCCCGCGGAGCGCCCGCTCACCGCGCGTCGCCCTCGCCTGCCGCGCCGAGGACCAGCACGACGGTCGAGTGGTAGACGACGCCCGCGCTCCCCATGCACCAGTCGATGTCGTTCGCGCGCGCCGGCACGTACACCGGCCGGTCGCCCTGGTTGCGCTGGCAGAAGCAGCGCCCGCAGGAGTTCTTGCCACAGCAGTCGTTGTAGGAGATCACGTAGTCGCGCCCGTCGGCCGGGTTGCGGCAGGTGCCGATCCAGGTGATCGGCGACATCTCGGTGCCCGGCGGACAGCTGTTC
>Ga0075428_100006395_pt1 | contig 13113 bp, 7 predicted proteins | sample RhiMetdeltSRZDD2_FD_75291 | JGI IMG/M metagenome (GOLD analysis project Ga0075428, IMG submission 75291) | Populus rhizosphere microbial communities from Tennessee, USA - Rhizosphere MetaG P. deltoides SRZDD2 | ecosystem: Host-associated > Plants > Roots > Rhizosphere > Soil | place: USA...
CATGACGATGTGAATCGCGTCGAGCGACACGCCCAACTCCTCTGCGGCCATCTGGGAGAGCGAGGTGTTGATGCCCTGGCCCATCTCGATCTTGCCGGAGAAAAGCGTGACCTTGCCGTTCTCGTCGATGCGCAGATAGGCGTTCGGATCATCGGGATACGACGGGCGGCGGGGCTGCGCGAAGAGGTCGTCGATCGGTGTAGTGACGAGGACGACGATGCCCCCGCCTAACAGCTTCACGAATCTGCGTCGATCCATGACGTTCATCATCGCGAAGCCTCCTCGATCGCCGCGAGGATGCGCTGATGCGCGCCGCAGCGGCAGAGATTGTCGTCCATCGCTTCGACCGCTTGCGCGTGCGACGGCTTCTTCTCCTTCTGCAACAGCGCGTACGCGTTCATGATCATGCCCGACGTGCAGAAGCCGCACTGCAGCGCGCCGTGATCGATGAAGGCCTGCTGCAGCGGATGCAGCTTGCCGTCCTTCTCCAGGCCTTCGATCGTGGTGACGCTCTTTCCTTCGATGTTTTTGAGCGTGAGCTGGCAGGAGCGCTGCGCTTCGCCATCTACGGCGACGGTGCATGCGCCGCAGACGCCTTCGCCGCAGCCGAACTTCGTGCCGGTGAGCTCGAGATCGGTGCGCAGAACCCAGAGGAGCGTGCGGTCGTCGTCGGTGTTCAGCGACGCGGGACGACCATTCAGGCGGAAGCGAATCGGTCGTTTCATGGCACCGGAAATCCTACCTCTTGTATGGAAGGGTGGACGAGCTCTGGTGTGACAGAGTGTGCCGTCGCGGTTGCGAAGTCGCAAAGTGGCAAAGTCGCAAAGAGCTTCGCAGAAGCGGAGCCGTCTCGCTCCTTTGAGACTTTGAGGCTCTGAGACTTTGCGACTTCAGCGCAACACGAGCTTCCCCACCTTGTTCACACCCAGCTCGGTGAACCAGATGTTGCCGTCGGGGCCTTGCAGGATGCGGTGCATGATCGTCTGCGTCGTCGGCACTTTGTAGAAGGTGATCGGAACGTTTGTGATGTCGGTTGCGCTGAGGATCGATTTGTCGATCTTCACGATGTGATCGCTGCCGGCGGGACTCGGATTCGCGGGTGTCGGCGCGTTCTGGTTGACGTACTGCTGCACCCACAGATTCCTGTCGCTGTCGAATGTTAGGCCGGCGAGGATGACGTTCGGCTGCGACATCGGAATCGGGAACTCGGTGATCGTGCCATCGGGCGTGATGCGCGCGACGCGGTTGCCCGCCTCTTCGGAGAACCACATGTTGTTGCTTCCGGGCTCGGGGACGATGGCGATGGGGCGGCTGTTGTGTGTCGGGATCGCGAACTCCTTCACGGTGCCGCCGGCGGTGATGCGCGCGATCGCGTTGCCGACCAGCTCCGTCACCCACATCGTGCCGTCGTTGCCGGAGCGCACGTAGATCGGCACGCTGCCGACGGTCGCGAGCGGATACGTGGTGATCGTTCCGTTAGGCGCGATCCTGCCGATCGTGCCGGTCGACTTGCCGGTGAACCAGATCGTCTTCCCATCGGCGCCGAAACCCATGCCGTGCGGATGGGTGCGGAGTTTTCCCTCCGGGCAGGTGGCGCAGGGGAGGCTCACGTCGATGGTCTGCACGATGCGTCCTTCTTCGTCGAGCCGCACGATCTGGCTCATGAACTCGAGCGTCACCCAGAGGCGGCCGTCTTCATCGAACTCGATGCCGTGCGGACCGCTGCCTTTCGGCAGGGCGAAGAGCTTCATCTGGCCCGACTCGCTCACGCGCACGACCCGGTCGTAGTTCTGTCCCGTGATCCACAGCGTCTTGCCGCCGTTCGCGTCGAACGTGATCTCGTGCGTCGATCCCTTCGGCGCGGGATGGCATGCGCCGGTTTCGACCGCGGGGCCGATCGAGTAGTCGATCGGATATTCGACGACGGTACCCGGCGATTGCGCGTGCACTGTGACGGAGAACACAAGAACGGCGATGAATGAGCGCATGAGCAAGTCTGTCACGTGACCTCCATCACAATTTGCCGTACTGCCTGCCATAAATCCACGTTGCATGTAGGGCAAGACGGACCTACATCTAGGGCCACCGCAACCGGTGATTCGCAGGACCGCAGTGGCGACGAAGCGTCGAGAAGCCTGTGGGGGCGTCATTTCTCGACCGCATCCATCCGATGCAATGACGCTGGCGTACCTCGATCCCTGTGCGTTCAACAGGAGGGCGTAAATGTTACGCAATGGAAGTGGAGTGAAGGTTTTTGCAGCTCTGGTGCTCACGTTCATCGCAGCGATTCCCGCGTTCGCGCAAAAGGGAATTCTCAGCCGGGATCAGAACGGAGTTGCGGGAGTGCATGATCAGACGAAGCCCGAAGAATGCCGCGGCGCGGTCACGCTCGTGACCGACGTCGGGTTCGAAGGTCTCAAGACCACGGCGCACAACTGGAGCAGCCCGACCGGCGGCGGCGAGTCGCTGCGTTACGACAAGACTCCCGTGCTCACGACGAGGGTCGAGTTGCGCGAGGGCTGTCTCAATGCGCACTTCAGCGCGCTGGTCGGCAGCGCGCGAATGTATTCGGGAGTGTCGCCTCTGGCGATGTTTCAGGTGACGCTCACGCCCGCCGGCGGTTCGCCGCAGCACATGTACGGTCACTGGGAAACGCCGTATGGAACCTATGGACCGGCCGTCGCCATCGAGGCAGAAGAGGACGTCGACATGTTAGGCGCGCATTTCTTCCAGCGCATCGGCGACGGACCGGGAGAAGTGAAGCCGGGCGCGTATACGGTCGATGTGTGGTGGTCGGGCGGGCCGACCGGTGCAGGCGGCGCGATCGGCGCGGCGTTCGTGTTGAAGTTGTATCAGTAGGCGCCCCTTTTGGAGTGCGCGAGCGCATAGCTCGCGCTTTGGAAGGGCGGGGGAGCGCCGCTCCGCGGCGTAATAAAGCGGTAGCTGCGCGCTACCGCACTCCAAAGAGCGGCGGGCGAGAGCCCGCCGCTCTTCGAGGACAAACTAACGCATCTTGGTGATTGCGAGCACGCCGAGCATCAGCGCGAGCATCAACAAGCCCCACTCCGACGCGGTCGGGATGTTGTGACCGGGGACGTGCGACGCGAGCGGGCCGGCGCTCGATTCGTTGTTGGACGTGACCGCCTCGGTCTCGTTCGCGTCGACCGTCGCCGTGTTCATCAACACGCCCACGGCCGTCGCATGGCCGGTGATCGTAATGGTCACCGTCGCGTTGTCGAGCATCGTGCCGATGGTGCACGTCACCGTCGTGGTGCCGGTGCACGAGCCCTGCGTCGACGTCGCGGACGCGAGCTGGAAGTTCGCCGGCAGCGGATCGGTGACGACGACGCCCGTCGCCGTGTCGGGACCGTTGTTCACGACGACGAGCGTGTAGGTGAAGTTCTCACCGACCTCCACCTCAGGTGAGGAGCTCGTCTTCGTGATCGCGAGATCGACGTCGGGCGCGGTGCCGCCGTTGCCGTCGGCGTCCGTGTTGTCGTCCGGATCGGGATCGGGCTCGTCGGCACTGACCGTCGCTACGTTATCGAACGCGCCTCCCGCGTTGATCGTCGCGGTGACATTGATTGTCGTGTTCGCACTCGCGGCCAGACTCGGGATCGTGCAGGGCAGCGACGCGCAGCCGCTTCCGCTCACGCCGGTGATCGTGAGATTCGCCGGCGTGTCCGTGACCTGGATGTTCGTCGCCGTCGACGGACCGTCGTTCGAGATTTGCAGCGTGTAGGTGATGGTCTGGCCAAGTGAATACGGCGGCGCGGTCGTCAACGTCTTGACGATCGAGAGGTCGGCGGACGCACCGGTGAAGCCGTTGTTGCCGTCGTCATCGGTGTTGTCGCTCGTGTCGGGATCGGGCTCGTCGGCGTTCGCGGTGGCGACGTTGTCGAACGCGCCCACCGCATCGATCGTCGCGGTGATGTTGATCGACGTGTTCGCGCCCGAGGCGAGGCTGGCGATCGTGCAGGGCAGCGACGCGCAGGCGCCGCTGACGTTGGTGATCGTGAGATTCGAGGGCGTGTCGGTGACGTCGATGTTGTTCGCGGCCGACGGCCCCGCGTTCGCGATGGTGAGTGTGTACGAGATCGACTGACCGACGCTGTACGGACCGGCGGTCACGAGCGTCTTCGCGATCGAGACATTCGCGGACGGAGTCGTGGAGCCGTTGTTGCCGGTGTTGTCGGTGTTGTCGGAAGAATCGGGATCCGGCTCGTCGGCGTTCGCCGTGGCGACGTTGTCGAACGCGCCCTCGGCGACGATCGTCGCCGTGACGTTGATGACCGTGTTCGCGCCCGACGCGAGGCTGGCGATCGTGCAGGGCAGGGAGGCGCAGGCACCGCTCACGCTGGTGATCGAGAGATTCGTCGGCGTGTCGGTGACCTGGATGTTCGTCGCGGTCGACGGACCGGCGTTCGCGACCTGCAGCGTGTAGCTGATCGACTGACCCACGCTGTACGGAGCGGCGGTCGTCAACGTCTTGACGATCGAGACGTCGGCGGACGGACCGGCGGTGCCGCCGTTGGTGGTGTCATCGGTGTTGTCGGATGAATCGGGATCCGGCTCGTCGGCGTTCGCGGTGGCGACGTTGTCGAATGCGCCGACGGCGTTGATCGTCGCAGTGACGTTGATGATCGTGTTCGCAGCCGAGGCGAGACTGGCGATCGTGCAGGGCAGTGAGGCGCACGCGCCGCTGACGTTGGTGATCGTGAGATTCGTCGGCGTGTCGGTGACGTCGATGTTCGTCGCCGTCGACGGACCGGCGTTGGCGATGGTGAGCGTGTAGGAGAGCGACTGGCCCACCACGTACGGACCGGTGGTGACGAGCGTCTTGACGATCGACACGTTCGCAGACGTACCGGTCGAGCTGCCGTCGTTATCGGTGTTGTCGCTCGTGTCGGGATCGGGCTCGTCGGCGTCGACGCTGGCGACGTTGTCGAATGCGCCCGCGCCGTTGATCGTCGCGGTGACGGTGATCGAGGTGTTCGCTCCGACGCCGAGGCTGGCGATCGTGCAGGGCAGTGTCGCGCAGGCGCCGCTGACGTTGGTGATCGTCAGGTTCGTCGGCGCATCGGTGACCTGGATGTTGTTCGCAATCGACGGACCGGCGTTGGCGATGTCGAGTGTGAAGGTAATGCTCTGGCCAGCGATGTAGGGACCGGCCGTAGTCAACGTCTTGACGATCGAAACGTCCGCGGACGGACCGGCGGTGCCGCCGTTCGTCGTGTCGTCGGTGTTGTCGGAAGAGTCGGGATCGGGCTCGTCGCCGTTCGCGGCCGCGACGTTATCGAACGTGCCGACCGCATTGATGGTCGCGGTCACGTTGATGACCGTGTTCGCACCCGACGCGAGACTGGCGATCATGCAAGGCAGCGAGGCGCACGCGCCGCTCACGCTGGTGATCGAGAGATTCGTCGGCGTATCGGTGACCTGGATATTGGTCGCCGTCGACGGACCGGCGTTGGCGATGGTGAGCGTGTACGAGATCGACTGGCCGACCACGTACGGACCGGCGGTGACGAGCGTCTTCACGATCGACACATTCGCGGACGCGGTTGCGGTGTCTCCGTCGTTGTCCGTGTTGTCGCTCGTGTCAGGATCGGGCTCGTCCGCGTCGACCGTCACTGCGTTATCGAAGGCACCAGCCGCGTTGATCGTGGCGGTCACGGTAATCACCGCGTTGCCGCCATTCGCAAGGCTCGCGATCGTGCACGGCAGCGACACGCACGCACCGCTCACGTTCGTGATGGTGAGATTCGTCGGCGTATCGGTGACCTGAATGTTGTTCGCCGTCGACGGGCCCGCATTCGCGACCGTGATCGTGTACGTGACCGGCATCCCGGCCGTGAACGGCCCGTTGCTGTCGAGCGTCTTCGTCACGGAGATATTTGCGGACGTCGTCGAGAGAATGGTCACGCTGTCGTTGGCGGAGTCGACTCCGCCTGCGCTCGCGTGTGCGGTGTTCGTCACGAAGCCGGCGGCGACGTCGCCCGGCGTGATGATGTACGACGCCGTGCAGGTGACCGACTCGCCCGGATCGAAGAAGTTGTCGAAATCTCCCACGGTCGTCAGCGCGGGGCAAGTCACGGTCGCCTTGTCGTCGGTCACGGTGACCGGACCGGAGAGTGTGGCGAAGCCGCTGTTCGTGACCAGGTAGTTGTAGTTGATCGTGTCGCCGGCGTTGGTGAACGATGCCTGCACCGCCGTCTTGTCCAGCGTGATTTCCGTCGTCGCGTAGAACGCCTCGGACTCGTTCGACTGGACCGGATTTCCGCTGAACGTGCCGGTGGCGATCGCGGTGTTCGGATTGACGCCGCTCACCGCGGTCACCGGTCCGACGATGCACGTGGCGAGGTGATCGTCATCGAATGCGTCGGCGACTTGCAACGTCGCGGGGAATCCCGCGTTGCATACCGACACATCCACCATGTTGTCGCTGATGCTCACCGGCGAGAGCGGAACGTCGCCCGTGTTCTCGATCGTGAACCTGTAGAAGACGTCGGCTCCGGTCGCCACTGCGAGATACGAAGTCCACGGACCGTTCGCGGTGGGGCCGGCCTGTTTGAGCATGTGGATCGAGGGATTCGGTGCGTTGACGTCGAGCGTGTCGCTCGCGGCGTTGCCGTCGATCGTCTCCGCGTTGATGATGTGCGAGACGGGATCCGTGAGGTTTTCGTACGCGCCGGCCGCCGGCGCGGTGACGTCGACCTGGACGATGCACGTGCCGCCGCCGGCGATCGTGCCGCCGGAGAACGAGACCGAGCCCGCGCCCGCGGACGGCGAGAACGTCGGAGCGCCGCAGCCGCTGGTGGACGCGTTCGGAGTGGTGGCGACGACCATCGCCGCGGGAATGATGGGGAACGTGTCGCCGAACGCGACGCCGCTCAACGCCTGGTCGACGTTCGGATTCGTGATGATGAACGTGAGCGTGGAGATGCCGTTGGGGATGATCGGGTCCGGCGAGAAATTCTTGTCGATGACCGGCGGCAGCACCGCGGTGAGCGTGTCGGTGGCGACGCTGTCGGTCGACTGGCCGGTCTCCGTCGTCGAGAGGAAGCCGGCGACGTTCGGGTGGCCGCCGGCTGTCGTCGCGGTGATGTCCACCGAGACCGTGCACGAGCCGCTCGCGGGGATTGTTCCGTTGCTGAAGGCGAGCGTCGTCGAGCCCGCGATCGGTGCCCACGTCGGTGCGCCGCAGCCGGTGGTGGATGCGTTCGGAGTCGCGGCGACCTCGAGGCCGGCCGGCAAGACGTCGCTGAACGCGGCGTTGGTGAGCGCGGTCGTGTTCGTGTTCGCGAGGGTAAACGTGAGCGTCGAGACGCCGTTCACGGCGATCGGGTCGGGAGAGAAGGACTTCGTCAACGTCGGCTTCGTGCCGGCCGTGCAACCGGTGAAGACGACGTTGTCGATGTTGGAGTCGGAGCCGGAGTTCGTGTTGCCCGAGTTGTACACGTAGATGCGGAAGTAGGTCAGTCCCGAAGGATTGAGGCCCGTGTTTACGTTGATCGGGCCGAACGTCGCCCATGTGTTCTGCGTCGGAAGCGCGTTCGAGTTGTCGAAGATCGACGCCGCCGGCTCGCTTGCGGCTGCGGCTTTGGTCGTCGTGCCGTAGAACACGGCGATTCCCGCGGGACCGTTCGGCGTTTTCTTCAGCGCGTCGAAATTGAGCGTCACGCTCGTCACGCCGGTGGTGTCGAAGGCGAACTGGTAGTAATCGTCATTCGCGGTGACCAGCGCCGCGCCGGTGGTGATCTCGCCGTTCGAGCCCCACGAGATCGTGCCGTCCGCGGTGGTCGTGCTGTTGGTCGACGAGATGGTCGGGTTGGAGAGGCCGGGACCCGGGTTCGCCGATCCGCTGGCGACGTTGAGCGTCGAAGGCGCCGGCGAGGCGAGCGTGAATCCGGTGGGGAATGTCCACGCGGCGAGCGTCGATCCGCAGATGCCGGTGCCCGGCGTTTCGGTGTTCACGTTGAGCGTGTCGCTCGCGTTGTCGCCGGTGTCGGTCGTGCCGACGAAGAGATTGTTCGTGGTGTTGAGGAACGCGCCGGTGGCGATCGGTGTGATGTTCACGCTGACCGTACACGCGCCGTTCGCGCCGACGGTTCCGTTCGCGAAGCTGATCGACGTCGAGCCTGCGTTCGCGGTGACGGTCGGTGATCCGCATCCACTCGTCGTGACGCCGGGCGTGGCGGCGACTTCGAGATTCGCCGGAAGGTTGTCGACGAAGTTGAAGCCGGAGAGCGGCGCGCCGTTCGGATTGGAGAGCGTGAACGTAAGGACGGAGACGCCGTTCAGCACCGCCGGATTCGGGCTGAAGCTCTTGCTGATCGTCGCGGTCGACGGATCGATGATCTCGGCGATGCGCGCGCCGGTGCCGAAGTCGGCGTTGTAGTGGAAGCTCGAGCCGGAGAAGTCGTAGAGCAGCGTCGTGAGCGTCTGGCTCGTGCCGCCGCCGCCGATGATCTGAATGGTGTACGTCGTGACGACGGTGCTTCCGCCCGATTTGAAATCGCCGCCGACGCACGCGCGATAGTTCGGGCTGTTCGGATCGTTCTCCCACAGACACGCGTCGGCGTAGAGCTGGTCGTGGATCGCCGGCGCGGGGCCGGTCACGTACGGCGAATTGTTCGCGGAGTACGTCGTCTCGACGCTGAGGATCTGGAAGATCGTGTTCGTGAAGTTGATGAATGCTTCGAACTGGTTGTAGCCCTGCGTGGCGGTGCCGCCGAGGAGCTGAATCGTGTAGGTGTTGCCGACCACGAGCGCCATCGAGCCGCCCGGCGGGACCGACGTGAGGCTCAGCGGATTCGGTCCGTATTTCACGTCCGTGATCGCGTTGCGGTTCTGCGAGATGAGGTGCTCGACGAGGAGCTCGCGCGGCGTCGGCGTGGAGACGGTGCCGGACATGTCCGTCGCGGTGATGTGATACTCGCGCGTGGTGTCGTACGCGGCGGGCACCTGGTTCACCTCGACTTCGAAGTACGCGTCCGCGCAACCGCCCGCGGAAATCGACGAAAGGATGATCGAGCTGAGCGAGCCGGAGCGGAGATCGACGTTCGGGTTCGCCGAGTCCCAGAAGTAATCGACGCCCACGTTCGTCGTCGCGACATCGCTGCAGACGCGCGCGCCAACCGGGAAATGCTGCGGACCGGACAGCGGGTCGTTGCTATCGAGACCGATGATGTTCCAGGTGATGGTCTCGATGGTCAGCGATGCGAAGGCGGGAACGGCGAGGAGAAGGACAGCGCAGAACGCAAAAATCACACGGCGACAGCTCGTCATCAACGACCTCAATTTCAGTACAGAGTTTTCCCAGGACCGAGCGGCGGACTGTAACCGATTTCAACAGGCATTTCGGGTCAAGAGCGCGTGATTTTTCCGCGAAACAGTCTAGATTTACTGCCGTCTCTCCGCCCGTCGTCCGGAGTCGAGCTGTCAATATCCCGCTGGATTCGTACGTCTTTGAGAACATGAACAAAACACGACGCGCCGAGTGGCTGCTCCTTCTGCTGGCGGCGGTGGCAATCCTCGGATTTCACGCGAAGCTCAAGAAGGGCGCCGATCCGGAACAGGTCCGGCAACTCTCCGACGCGTTGCGGGTCCCGGAGGAGTGGGAATCGAAAGTTGCACCGGAGCTCGAGCTGACGTTGCGCGACGGCACGAAGTTCTCGCTCGCCGATCACGTAGGCAAGGAAGTCGTGATCCTCAACTTCTTCGCGACGTGGTGCGGTCCGTGTCGCGCCGAGGCGCCGGAGCTGAACCGCTACTCTCAGGTGATGCGCGGCAAGCCGGTGATCCTCATCGGCATCGACGCGGCAGAAGCGCCCGCGCGCGTCGACGCCTACGTGAACGAGTTTCGCGTGCCGTATCCGGTCGGCATCGACGCGGGCGAGATCGAAGCGAAGTACGGAGTCAAGAGCTATCCGACGACGGTCGTCATCGGAGCGGACGGACGCATCGCACTTTACGAAACGGGCGCGATCATGAACGCCGACGTGGCGTTCGGCGAGATCGTGCAAGTGCAGATCGATCAGATCCGCGCCGGCCGCGGCGTCGCTCGTGAGAACTACATCGCCCTGGCGAAGAACGAGCGCTACGTCACGGTCACCGAAAGAGTCGAGGAAAAAGACGAGCCGCGGCTCACCGGACGCGCGGCGGCGCTCGCGAACGAGATGGAGTGCCTCTGCGGATGCAGCGACAAGCTCGCAACGTGCAGTTGCTCGCGCGCGACGAAGATGAAGGAGAAGCTCGCGCTGATCACGAAGAACGACCAGCGAAGCGACGCGGAGATCATCACCGCGCTCAACAACGAGTTCTGCGTTCGCGGCAAGAAGGAGATGTGAGATGCACGTCGCGACCGAACATCTCTCCGTTCATTTCAAGCTCGGGCGGCGCAAGATGCTGAAAGCGCTCGACGACGTCTCGCTTTCCGTTCCTTCCGGCGAGTTCTTCGCGCTCCTCGGCGAGAACGGCGCCGGCAAATCGACGGCGATGCACTGCATGCTCGGCCTCGTGCATCCCACCGCGGGCACGGCGAGCATCGACGGGATCCGTCCGTTTCTCGGTGCGCCGGTCTTCGAGCGCGTCGGCTATCTCCCCGAGGAGCCGCACTGGTATCCGTCGTACCTCACGATCGAAGAGTCGATTCGCTACTACGCGCGACTTCATCGCCGCGCCGTGCCGCTCGAGAGATCGTGGGAGCTCCTGGAGGTTCTCGGGCTCGCTGCGCACCGGCATCTGCGCATCGGGAAATGCTCGAAAGGAATGAAGCAGAAGGTCGGCATCGCGCAGTGTCTGATGGGCGAGCCGGAGCTGCTCTTTCTCGACGAGCCGATGCGCGGTCTCGATCCGGTCGGCGTGCGCGACTTCCGGGAGATGCTCGTGGAGAGGAACCGCCGCGGCACGACGATCGTGATGAACAGCCACATCCTCGCGGAAGTCGAAAGCGTGGCGACGAGCGTCGCGATTCTCAAGAACGGAAAGCTGGTCCTGCAATCGCGCGTCGCCGATCTGGTCCGCGAAGATGCCGGCCGCTACGACGTCGAGATCGAGACGCACGCTCCGCCCGACTACGTCGTGGAGATCGTGAGACACGACGGCGTCGTGCGCGGCACGATCGCGGCCGAACATCTTCACGACCTCACGCTCGCCGCGCGCGACGGTCGTTTGCGACTGCGGTCATGCCAGCTGCGGCGTCCGACGCTGGAGGAGTCGTTCTTCGCGGCGATCGATCGGGAGGGCACCGATGCGTGAACAGTTCTTCGCCAACGTGGCGATCGATCTGAAGTTCTATCGCCGCAACAAACTGCTGCTCGCGATCGCGATTCTGTTTCTTTTCATTTCGCTCTTGTTCGTGGGCGGCTCGCTGCTTTTCGGCTCCGCATCGGGACGATTCGAGCTTCTGCGAACGCTGTTCTGGCAGCTCGACAGTTTCGCGCTGATCTTCACCGCCGGCCTCGGATTGTTTCTGGTCTCCTCGCAAGTGCGCGCGAAGAACGTGAAGCTCGTGTTCACGAAACCGTGCTCGCCCGAGGTGTGGCTCGGCGCCGGATACGCGTCGGCGCTGATGGTCAGTTTCATTCTCTATGCGGCGGTGTATCTGCTGACGCTCGCGCTCTCGTTCGCGTGGGGCGTGACGCCGCAGCCGGGATTCGCATTCATCGCCATCCATCACTTCCTGATGGCGGCGACCGTGCTGTCGTATCTCATGCTTCTGACGGTGGCGACGCATCCGGTGATCGCGGTGCTCATCACGATTCTGCTCAACGAGGAAATGTTCACCATGATCCGCACCGGCCTGCTCGCGGCGATCCGCAATACCGGCGGCAGCTTCCTGCTTCCGGTACTGGAGAAGATCACGTTCGCGATCTATCTCGTGCTGCCGATGTATTCGCCATATCCCGATTCGATCGAGAGAGTGGCGAGCTCGATGCGCGTGGATGGAGGAGAGTGGTGGACGCTGCTGTCGACGCTCGGCTACGTGAGCGCGATCCTGGCGATGAGCTACCTGCTCTCGCTGATGCTGCTGCGGCGGAAGAACTACATGTAGTTTGGAGTGCGGTAGCGCTCAGCTACCGCTTTCCAATCGTCGCGAAGCGGCGACGGCGTCGCCGTAGGAAAGCGGGAGCTGTGCGCTCCCGCACTCCAAAATCACCAAATGCGCACGCGCTCTTCGGGCTTGACGTAATTCTTGTCGCCCTCTTTCACGCCGAACGCGTCGTACCAGGCGTCGACGTTGCGCAGGGGCGCGAACGCGCGGACCATGCCGGGGGAGTGAGAGTTGGTCATGAGATAGGTGCGCAGCGCGTCGTCGCGGAACATCGTGCGCCACACCTGCGCCCATCCGAGGAATACGCGCTGGTCGCCGGTGAAGCCGTCGAGCTCCGGCGCGGGCTGACCCTTGAGCGAGATGCGATAGGCCTCGAGCGCGAGCAGGATTCCGCCGAGGTCGCCGATGTTCTCGCCCATGGTCTGCTTGCCGATGATGTGAAGGTCGGGCAGCTGTGGGAACGGGAACGACTCGTACTGCGCGCCTAACTTCGAAGCCTGCGCTTCGAACTTCGCGGCGTCTTCCGCGGCCCACCAATCGCGCAGCATGCCGTCGCCGTCGGACTTGCGTCCCTGGTCGTCGAATCCGTGGGTGATCTCGTGTCCGATCACCGCGCCGATGCCGCCGAAGTTCACCGCGGGATCCGCATTCGGATCGAAGAAGGGCGGCTGCAGAATCGCGGCCGGGAACACGATCTCGTTCTTCGTCGACTGGTAGTAGGCATTGACGGTCTGCGGCGTCATGCCCCATTCGTGCTCATCGACCTTCTTGCCGATGCGAGCGACGTCGTACGCCCATTCGAACTGCGCGCTGCGCTCGGCGTTGCCGACGAGATCTCCTTCTTTGATCTCGAGCTTCGAGTAGTCGCGCCACTTCACTGGATAGCCGATCTTCACTCCGAACTTGGCGAGCTTCTCGGTGGCTTTCGCCTTCGTCTCCGGGCCCATCCACTCGAGGTTCGCGATGCGCTGCTTCATCGCCGTGCGCAGGTCGGCGACGAGTTTCTCCATCTTCGCCTTCGACTCGGGCGGGAAGTACTCGGCCACATACGTCCG
>Ga0075428_100006396_pt1 | contig 13112 bp, 9 predicted proteins | sample RhiMetdeltSRZDD2_FD_75291 | JGI IMG/M metagenome (GOLD analysis project Ga0075428, IMG submission 75291) | Populus rhizosphere microbial communities from Tennessee, USA - Rhizosphere MetaG P. deltoides SRZDD2 | ecosystem: Host-associated > Plants > Roots > Rhizosphere > Soil | place: USA...
GCAACAGCGTCGACCGGATCACCACGCTGACCATGTCGAACAGCCCGCTCGCCGCCAGCAGCGCGACCGAGAGCAGGAACGAGCGCGACAGACCGAAGCCAATGATCGACAGCCCGAAGCCGGCGACGGCGACGAACAGCGCGCGCCCTGCCCGCTGCATCGGCGGGCGATGCGTCAACACCAGCGACATTGCCACCGCCCCCGCCGCTGGCGCCGCCTGCATGATCCCGAGACCCTGCGGCCCGACGTGCAGAATCTCCGAGGCGAAGATCGGTAGGAGCGCCACCGCGCCGCCGAACAACACGGAGAACATGTCGAGCGCCATCGCGCCGAGCACGACCGGCTGATGGAGCACGAAGCGGATGCCGACGCCGAGACTCTCCCACACCGAGTCCTGCCTTTCCACAACCGGCGTCACCGTCCGCCGAACCTGCCCGAGGCACACGACCCCGACAACGTGCAGCACGGCGGCGACGCCGTACGCGAGGCGGGCGCTGCCGAAACCGTAGAGGAGCCCGCCGAGCGCCGGACCGACCACCGCGGCCAGCTGCCACGCCGCACTCCGCCATGCCGAAGCGCGTGGATACATCTCGCGCGGCACCAGCTCGGCTGCGAGTGCCGCGCGAGCGGGGGTCATGAAGCTGCGCGCAGCGCCGCTGAGCGCGATCACCGCGTAGACCGGCCAGACCGCACTGCCCGGCGTGAGGTGAAAGGCGAGCAGGAACAGCGCCGCCGCACACGCGAGCATGACGGTGAGCGAGACGAGCGCGATCCGCCGTCGGTCGATGCGGTCGGCAACATGCCCCGCGAACAGCGCGATCCCGATGAACGGGAGCGCCTCGGACAGGCCGATCAGACCCAACGCGAGGGGGTCGTGCGTCAGCGCGTAGATCTGCCAGCCAACAACCACCGCCTGAACCTGCTGCGCAAGCGTGGACGGCAACAGGCTCAGGATGAACCACCGGAACGGCACAAACCGAAGCGGCGCGTACGGATCCGTGATCGACCCGATCTCATCGGGGCGCACTCGTGGACGCCGCACGCGTAAGCGAAACGGAATTGACATTCCGGGCTTGGGTGGACTATCGAGCGGAGAGGGCGCGGCACACCGCTGCGCGGGGAACGCCGACCGCCGAAACCTAAACGCGAAGAACCCATGCGTTCGAGAACCGTCGTCATTGCGGCCATGCTGGCTGCGACTGAGCTCGTCGTCCCGCTCGCCGCACGGTCCCAGGCGCCGAGCCTAACGGCGCGGCAGGTGCTCGAGAGGATCAAGGCGAACATCGGGGTGCCGTGGATGGACCAGACCGTCGATACGTTCAAGGACGGCACTCCGGACACACCGGTGACCGGCATCGCCGTGACCATGATGGCCACGTTCGACGTTCTGAAGCGCGCCGCCGCACTCGGTGCGAACCTGGTCATCACGCACGAACCGACATTCTTCGGACACCAGGACGAGCTCGCGCCCCTCGAGACGGCACACGACTCCGTCACGGCCGCCAAGCGTGCGTTCATTCGCGAGCATCGGATGGTCGTGTTGCGCATGCACGACCACTGGCATCGCCGTAAGCCCGACGCAATTCAGGCGGGAATGACGCGCGCCCTGGGCTGGCAGCGCTTCGTGCGACCCGAGAACGAGCACCTCTTCACGCTGCCCGAGACGACGCTCGGGCAGCTCGCCGCGACCGTCCGGGACAAGCTCGGCGCCCCGACGCTCCGAGTCCTCGGCGATCCGAAGCGTCGGGTCTCGAAGGTCGCGATGGCGCCTGGCTTCGCCGGGTTCCCGATGCACCTGCTGGCCTTGAGACGCGACGACGTCCAGGTCCTCGTCATCGGCGAAGCGCACGAGTGGGAGACCGTCGAGTATGTCGCGGATGCCGCCGCGGCGGGCATGGACAAGGCCCTCATTGTCATCGGCCACATCCCGTCCGAGCAGGCAGGGATGGAGGACTTCGCGCAGTGGCTCGCGCCCCTGGTAAAGGAAACCACCGTTCGTTTCGTTCCGGCGGTCGATCCCTTCTGGTTCCCGAGATGAATGACGCGCACAGTTCATCCCTAACGCGGACGGGTCGACCCATCGAATAGGCGGTCCGATCCCTGTCTGCTTTCTGGTATGGAGTGGCCCATACCAGTTTCGGGCAACCCTTTCGGAGCCACCCGATGCCGCCTCGCGCACGCCGCGGACGCATCCTTGCCGTCGCCATCGACCAGAAGTCCGGCCAGCCGCTGTATCGACAGATCTACGGTCACGTTCGACAGTGCATTCTGGATGGCCGACTCGCGCCCGGCGCCAGGCTCCCATCGACGCGGCAGCTGGCCGCCGACCTTCGCGTGTCCCGTAGCACGGCCGTGCAGGCGTACGAGCAGCTTCGCGCCGAGGGCTACATCGAAGGGCTCGGCGGAGCCGAGACCCGCGTAACCGACTCGCTGCCGGATTCGTTCGTGCGGGCCGGCGTACGCGACGCCGAGCCCGGCATCCCACTTCGCTCGTCGCTCGTCGCGTCCGCCCGCGCCCGAGCGACTGCCGCATGCCTTCGCCGAACCGCGCCGCCGTTCGGGATGGGGCCGAGGGCATTCCGCGCCGGCGTGCCGGCCGTGGACGTCTTTCCGGTCGACACGTGGGGCCGAATCATGGCGCGCCGGTGGAGCCGAACGCCTGCCCGCGATCTTGCGTACGGGGATCCATTCGGCTATCGCCCGCTGCGCGAAGCAATCGCCGACTACCTGCGCGCCGCGCGCGGCGTTCGCTGCACGGCCGACCAGGTGATGGTGGTGGCGGGGTCCCAGCAGGCGCTCGACCTTACCGCGCGCGTGCTGTTGGATCCGGGCGACAAGGTCTGGCTCGAGGACCCCGGTTACCACGGGGCGCGCGGCGCGTTCACTGCTGCGGGCGCGACCGTCGTTCCGGTTCCGGTTGACCAGGATGGGCTCGATGTGATGGCGGGTCGAACGGCCGCTCCCGATGCGCGCCTCGCGTTCGTGACGCCATCGCGCCAGCTCCCGTTAGGCGCGACGATGTCGCTCACTCGGCGCCTTGCGCTGCTCGAGTGGGCGTCAGCGGCGCGAGCGGCGATCTTCGAGGATGACTACGACAGCGAGTTCCGCTACGCGTCGCGTCCGCTGCCGGCACTTCAGGGACTCGACCGGGCCGGGTGCGTGTTGTACGCCGGAACGTTCAGCAAGGTCACGTTTCCGTCGATGCGACTCGGCTATCTCGTCGTCCCGCCGCCGCTGGTGGATGTGTTCGGCGCCGCCCGCCACTTCGCGGACTTCCACTCGCCGTTCCTCGAGCAGGCGGTGATGACGGACTTCATTGTCGAGGGGCACTTCGAGCGACACATCCGCCGCATGCGCGCGATCTATCACGAGCGCCAGGTGCTGCTCGTGAGCCTTGCGCGCGAGCGCCTGGGCGGCCTGCTCGACGTCAGGCCGGCCGACGCGGGGATGACGGTGGTTGGCTGGTTGGGCGGCGGGCTGGACGACGTAACGACGGCGCGTGCGGCGGAGCGTGCGGGCCTGCACGTCCTGCCAGTTTCCCCGCTCGCCGTTCGCCCGCTGCCCCCTGCCCTACTCCTCGGCTATGCGGGCGTGCGGGATGACGAGATCCGGGAGGGCGTGAACCGGCTGGCGATCGTGCTCGAGCAGGCCGCGAGAAGCCGTGCACCTAACGAGGTGCGGCAACAGCTCATGGCGGGGTCGGTCGCCTAAATCGGGGTCAGAGTCGAATTTCATCATTCGGTTGCACACCGTTGCGCTTGTTGCGCATGGGGGTGCGTTCAAAGGATGAAATTCGACTCTGACCCCACTTGCAGCTTGTCAGGTCGAGCTGTCGGCATCCACCGCCGTCGACCACGTCAGAACCAGCGTGGAACCGATGATGGTGACCGCCCCCAGCAGCGTCCACACATCGGGGAGCTCGCCGAGGAAGATGGCGCCCCACAGGACGGCGAAAGCGACCTGCAGGTAGCCGGCGGTCGTGGCGCGGGCGGTGCGCTCCAGTTGCAGCCCGCGCGTCATCGAGACCTGCGCCAGCTGCGTCGTCACCCCCACGCCGATCAGCAGCAGCCACTCCCAGATGTTGGGCCACGTCCACTGCGCAATCGCGAACGGCAGTGACATCGGGACGCTGAGAAGCGGAAGGTAACCGACGATGACCAGTGGATGCTCGGCCCCGCGCATCTTGCGCACGAGCGTGTACGCGGAGCCACTGCACGCCGCTCCGACCAGCGCGGCACCGATGTACAGCGGGTTCACCGGAGGCGAGTCGGAGGCGAGCGCCGGCGGCGGGTGAGCGACGAACAGCACGCCGAGCAGGCTCGCCACGAGGCACGCGACCTCACGACCGCGGAGCGACTCGCGCAGGATGACCGCCGCCAGCACGGTGGCGAATACCGGATTCGTGTACTGAATCAGCGTCGCTTCACCCAGCGGCAGGTGGACGATCGAGTAGAAGTAGAAGAGCAGAGCCGTCGCGCCGAGCAGCCCGCGGACGAACAGCAACTGCCGGTTCGAGCCGAGTGGCGAAACGCCGAGCCGCCAGAGCGACCACCAGCTCAGGCCTAACGTGATGACGCTCCGCGCGAAGACGATCTCCATGCTCCCGAGCCGGCGACCGGCGAGCTTCACGAAGAGTCCCATGATGCTGAACCAGAAGGACCCGATGGCCATGGCGCGGATGCCGGGCGACACGAGCGGCGCGCGCTCCAGCTCTGGTTGGGAGGCGAGGGACACGGACGGAAGCTAAATCCTGCCAGCTCTTTGCCGAGTGCTGCGGGTGGCCGGCCAACGACCCCCTTGTCGTCCCGAGCCGCCAGACTGTTGTCATCCCGAGCCGACAGGCCAGGGATGACACGCCTTCTTCCCGTCTCCCGTCCCCCGTCGCCCGCTTCCCGGGCCTTGCTTATCACAATTGAATCATCGTAAGATCACAACAGAATCCTGCGTGGATGTCGAGTGGAGCGGGCGTTGCGAGAGGAGAATCGCGATTCGGCGAGAGATCGGCGTGGCTTCCTCCTCGAGCCAGGCGTCGTCGTCGCCGCCGCCGTCACGTTTCTCATGACCGGAGCCGAGGAGCTGTGGAAGCGGTTCATCCCGCGCTATATCGAGGCGCTCGGGGCCCCGGTCCTGGCCGTCGGCGCGTACGGGACGGTCCGCGACCTCGTGGACGCACTGCTCCAGTACCCCGGTGGCTGGGTGACCGACCGGTTCGGGCGACGCGCCGCACTTCGCTCGTTCATTTTCCTCGCGGCCCTAGGGTACGCCGCGTACCTCGCGTCCCCGACCTGGCCCCTGACGTTCGTGGCGCTGCCGTTCGTGATGTGCTGGGCGAGCGCCGCGAGCCCGACGGTGTTCGCGATCATCGGCGACGCGTTGCCATCCAGACACCGCACTCTCGGCTTCACGGTGCAGTCCATGACGCGGCGAATTCCCATCGCCGTCGCGCCGGCGTTAGGCGGCGCGCTGATCGCGAGCCTTGGCGTGCTCGCCGGCGTACGCGTGGGGCTTGCCGTCGCGATCGTCGGGGCAGCGCTCGCGTTCGTCGTGGCGGGAGCGATCGGTGAGCGCAGGACCTCGCGTGGCGCATCAGGCACTGACGGAGGCGGTTCGACGTCGATTGGCGACGTCTGGTCGCACATGCCACCGCCGCTCCGTCGGCTGCTCATGTCCGACGTGCTCGTCAGGACGTGCGAGTCGATGGTGGACGTGTTCGTCGTGCTCTACGCGACCCGTATCATCGGCGTCACAGCGCCGCAGTTCGGCGCGCTCGTGAGTGTGCAAATGGTTGCGTCCATGGTCGTGTACGTCCCCGCAGCGGCTCTCGCGCGGCACATCGGTCGCAAGCCGCTGGTCGTCGCGACGTTCGTTGCCTTCGCGCTGTTCCCTCTCGCCGTCATCGCCGCCAGCGACTTCGCCGGACTTGTCGCGGCGTTCGTCGTTGGCGGGCTTCGCGAGACGGGCGAGCCGGCCCGCAAGGCGGCGATCGTGGATCTCGCGGACCCTGGCCGCCGCGGCCGGACCACGGGACTGTACTACCTCGTACGCAGTCTCGCGATCACGCCTGCGGCGGTCGTGGGTGGCGCTCTGTGGAGTGTGAGGCCGGAGCTGCCGTTCGTCATCGCGGGCGCGTTCGGGTTGCTGGGCGCAATCGTCTTCGCTTTGTCGGTGCCCGCGAGCGAGGTTTGAGACTGCTGTTCCACGCTCGGCGAGCACATCACGGACGACATTTACAGCTCGAACGGAGTGCCAAGCCCGAGCTCCTTTGCGCGATTGTACACTTGCCACGCCGCTGCGAGGTCCTGGAACGCGAGGCCGACGCTGCCGAAGATCGTGATCTGGTCCGGCCGCGTGCGCCCGGGCTTCACACCGGCGATGACCTCGCCCAGCTCCGCATGAATCGCCTCCGGCCCGAGCCCCGCGCCGGCGATGGCACCCATCTGCGCGGCGAGGTCGCAGTCGTCGCAGACGAAAAGCGAGCCGGCGATGAGACCGGCATCGAGCTCGCCCTTCGCGGGCTCGTCCGCGCCCACCGCCGTGATGTGGACGCCGCTCCTGACCATCGATCGCGACAGGAACGGCTGCTTCGACCACGTGGCGGTGATGATGACGTCGGCGTCCCGCACGGCGGCCGCCGCGTCGCGCTGCACGACGACCTCGATGCCTAACGCCGGACCGACGCGTGCGGCGTAGGCCTCGGCGCGAGCCGGCACGGAGTCCACGACATCCACGCGCTCGACGCGACGGACCTGCTGCAGGGCCCGAACCTGTGCCTCGCCCTGCACGCCCGCACCGATCACGGCGACCCGGGGCACGTCCCGCCGTGCGAGCACATCGGCGGCCAGCGCGCCGGCGAGCGCCGTCCGTTCGGCCGTGATGACGATGGAGTCCATGATCGCGAGCACCTCACCGGTCTCGATGGCGGTCAGGTTCATGGAGCCGACGACGCTTCGCGCCGCGCCCGGAATCTTCGTGTTCACTTTCACCGTGAACGCCGGGATGCCGTCGATGATACCGGGGAATACGATCATGACGGTCCGACCACCGGGCCCGGGGAGCGGCGAGCCGGCCCTGAGAGCCGGAACGAGCTTTTGAGTGGAGTACCGAGCGAACGCGTCGCGCAGCGCACGCAGCAGCGCATCGCGGTCCAGAAGCTTCCGGATGTCGGCGGCGGAGAGCAGGAGAGTCGGCACGACATCAAGCTAGTCGAACCGGTCAGCCTTGCGCGGCGAGCGGTCGAACAGTTCCCTTCGTCTCCCGTCTCCCGTCTGGATCAAGGGGATCAAGGGTCAGAGCCCTTGAAAACCGAGTTTCAAGGGCTCTGACCCCTTGATCGCTGTCGCCCGTCGCCCGTCGCCCGCCTACGTGAACCGTTTTCCCTGGGAACGTTTCAGCGATGACCGCCTGCTCAAGGTCCGACTCAAGGACCTCGGCGTCACCATCGAGGGGACATGGCTGGAAGGGTGCGTGGCGCAGCTCTACGAGGAGCTCGACGCGCGGTCGCTCAGTCTCAAGCCGCACGTGTGGCTCTCGGATGAATGGTTTTCGCCGGGGGGGGTACCGGGATTCGCGGTGCCGTTTTACCTGGCGCACCCGCGGCTTCGACGCCTCGAGCGAAATCAGATTCTCGACGTCGAAGGCGCCTCGCGGACGGAATGCATGCGCATCATGCGCCACGAGACCGGCCACGCGATCCAGCACGGGTATCAACTGCACCGGCGTCGCAAATGGCAACAGCTCTTCGGGAAGTCGTCGACGACCTACCCGGAGTACTACCGACCCAATCCGTCGAGCAAGCGTTACGTGCAGCACCTGCGTCTGTGGTACGCGCAGAGTCACCCCGACGAGGACTTCGCCGAAACGTTCGCGGTGTGGCTGCGGCCCCGGTCGGACTGGCGGTCGCGTTACGCGGGGTGGCCGGCACTCAGGAAGCTGCGTTACGTGGATGCGCTGATGGATGAGATCTGCGACCAGAAGCCGCCTATCGGGACTCGGCGCGTGATCGACCCACTGTCGAAGCTGACGCACACGCTCGCGCAGCACTACGAGTCGCGGCGCGAGAAATACACGGTCACGTTCCCGAACACCTATGACGCCGACCTCCGCCGCCTCTTCTCCGACGAGCCGCGGCACCGTCGCCAGGAGACGGCCGCACGGTTCCTTCGTCGTAACAAGGGCGAGATTCGCCGGCTGGTGGCCAAATGGACGGGCGAATTCCAGTACACGCTGGAGCTCGTGCTCGACGACATGATCGGGCGGTGCAAGGACCTGCGCCTTCGCGCCGTCGGACCCGAACGCCAGCTGTTGACCGACTTCTGCGTCCTGCTCACCGTCAAGACGATGCATTTTCTTTACAGTCAAGGACGAAGGGACTGGATCGCGTTATGACACGAGGGCCATGCGACGACTGCGCGTTCTCGCCTTGATGCATCCCGAGCTCGTGCCGCCGGACGACGCGGCCGAGCGGGATGAGCAGGAGCGCTTCGACTGGAAGACGGAGTGGGACGTGTGCCGGACGCTCCGTGCCATCGGGCACGAGGTTAAAGCGTTAGGCGTTCAGGATGAGCTCCTCCCCATCCGCGACGCCGTCGAGGCGTTCAAGCCGCACGTCGTGTTCAACCTGCTCGAGGAGTTCCACGGCAACGTCCTGTTCGACCACAACGTAGTGAGCCTCCTCGAGCTCCTGCGGGTGCCCTACACCGGGTGCAATCCGCGCGGCATGATCATCTCGCGCGAGAAGGCGCTGTCGAAGAAGCTCCTCATCTACCATCGGATTCGGGTCCCGGCGTTTCACGTCTTCCCGTTTGGCCGCAAGGTGAAGCGGCCGAAGACGCTCGAGCTGCCGCTGTTCGTGAAGAGCCTCACCGACCACGCGTCGTTAGGCATCGCCCAGGCGTCGCTCGTCAAGAGCGACGACGAGCTCGCCGAGCGCGTGGCGTTCGTCCATCGGCGGCTTGGCTCCGACGCCATCGCCGAGCAGTTCATCCAGGGGCGGGAGATCTACGTGGGGGTGATCGGCAACGACCGGCTCACCGCCCTGCCGCCGCGCGAGCTCGTGTTCGAGAACGCGCCCGACGGCGCGCCGCTCATCGCGACCGCCCGCGCGAAGCACGACCTCGACTACCAGAAGCGTCACGGCATCGACCAGCGCGCGGCGGAGGATCTCCCCGAAGGGGTCGCGGCCGGCCTCGAGCATCTGGCGAAGCGCATCTACCGCACGCTCGAGCTCACCGGGTACGCGCGTCTCGACTTCAGGCTCCGCGCGGACGGGAGCCTGTACTTCCTCGAGGCGAACCCCAACCCCGAGATCGCGTTAGGTGAGGAGTTTGCCTCGGCGGCGGGGGCGGCGGGAATGGACTACCCCGAGCTTCTGCAGCGTATCATCAACCTGGGCATGCGCGGCACCGCACCCGAATGAGCCCAGGCTGGTAGCTGGCTGTTCTGCTGGCGGCTGGCTGACGCTGGGATCAGGCATCACCGCGGCAGCAAGCTCTTTCAGCTTCATCGCAGTCAAGAAAACGGCGTGCGGCCGCAGCGATGGCTGCCTGCGAAACCGGGGGCGGACACACGTCCGCCCCCGGTTTTGCAACAGCCAGCGTCAGCCAGCGTCAGCCAGCGGCCAGCACGAGCAGCCAGCCGCCAGCGGCACTCTTGTTACGGGGCCCCGTTCGCGCTCAGCTGCCCACGGATCTCCCCACCCGGGAAGTCACCAGTCCCGGTGTTCGCCGGGGCGACGCCGTCATCCGTGTGCACGTTGCCGTACGTCTGCCCGGCCTCGACCGCGGCAATGAAATCCGCCATCGGCTTGCCCGCGAGCGTGCCCCTGAAATCGACCGCCGAGAACGTCCCCGCGACCAACAGCCGTGCAACCGGGCCGCTGCCGCCAGGCAGTGCCGTAATCGCTTTCACGCTGGGGTACAGCCACACGACGATCCCGCCGTTCACGCCCTTCGGCGCCATGTGGATGTGCGCCTGCGTGATGTTCGTGATGTTCGAGACGTCGAGCACGTAGTCGACGTTGCCGTCCGCATTCAGCTTGAGCGTGACCTGGCCACTGGCGTGCGTCTCGCGCGGTGGTACCTCTTCGTCTCCCGTGAGAAGTGTGACGGTCAATCGATTGTCATCATGGTTGGTGACGCCACCCCCGTGTTCATCATGTCCCGCTGTCACCGTCCCACCGACCACCGCACCACTCAACTGGGGCGCAGTGGTCTTGGACCCATCATCGGTGCATCCGAGCACCAGCGCTGCTACGACTAACGAGTAGTACCTCCGCATACCATGTCCCTCCCCAAGGATGGTTGGAAGCTCTGGTCGGGTACGAGAGCGCGATACTACGGCAATAGCAACGAACCTTCGGTGAACGGCATCGCGGAACGGGCCGAAGGCACGACTGCGAGCGCGAGAGCCAGCGAGTCACGCTGACCGATCGACACCGCGTGGTCAGGCCCTTGCGAAGTCGATGTATCCCTTCGCGACATCCACCTCGACCAGCTTGACGTGCACGCGGTCGCCGACATCGAGACCGTGCTCGCCGCGAACAATCCGCCCCTCTGCAGGCGGATGCAAAAGTCGAGCGAACGTCCCACCCTGATTCACTCCGGTGACGATCGCGTCGAACTTCTCGCCCACGCGCGGCTGGAGGAGCGTCGCGGCGACCACCTTTCGCATCGCACGCTCGACGGTCCGGGCGGCGTTTTCCATCGCGGTGCAGCGCGCCGCGATCGCGTCGAGCTCATCCGCCGAGTAGGGAGGCGGCGCACCGGCAACCGTCGCCTTGACCAGACGTTGCATCACCAGATCGGCGTACCGCCGGTTGGGCGCGGTCGTGTGCGAGTAGTCCTCGACCGCGAGACCGAAGTGGCCCTCCTCGCCGTCCGGTTCCCACGGCCGTTCCACGCAATACTCGCCGGGCCCGAGCAGCTTCACGACCGAAAGCGAGAGATCGGCGAAAGAGTCGGGATCCGCCTTGCGGCGCTTCTGCAGGAACGCGGACAGTGCCGCGGGGCTCGGATCGTTTGGAAGCGACCCGTCGTACTGCTTCGCGAGCTGGACGAGACGCGGCCAGCGCTTGGGAGCGCGAACCACTCGCCGAATCGACGGAACCCGCCGTGCCTCGAGGAACTCCGCCATCGCCACATTGGCCGCGATCATGAAGTCCTCGATGAGGTCACGCGCGCGATTCTTTCGGATGACCGCGATGTCGACTACCTGGCCACTTGCCGATGTCACGGGTCGTGCCTCGATCGTCTCGAGATCGAGTGCACCGCGGTCCTGGCGCCGCAGTCGCAGGCGGCTGGCGAGATGGTCCTGAAGGCGCAGCTGTGATTCGAGGCCGGCGAGTGCCCCGAATTCTTCCGGCTTCGGACCGCCGGTGAGCCACATGCCCACTGCCTCGTAGGTCAGCTTCGCGTGATTCACCACGAGCGCCCGATACGCACTCACCTCCTTCACGTCGCCGTCGTCGTCGATCACGAGATCGACCACTACCGCGGGCCGTTCGGCAGCCTCGAGCAGCGATGTCCGGCCGGTCGAGAGCGCCTCGGGCAGCATGGGAAACGTTTCGACTCCGGTGTACAGCGAGGTCGTATTCGCCGCGGCGCGTCGATCGATCGGCGAGCCCTTCGGTACGAGACCGTCCACGTCGGCTATGCCAAGGCGGAGCCGCGTGCGACCGCCATCGAGCGACTCGCAGACCTCGACCTGATCGAGGTCGCGCGACTCGCGGTTATCGATCGACGACCATAGCATCGACCGAAGGTCCCGGATCTCGTCAGACAGATCTCCTGCGCCATTGGATCCGGGCAGGCCGGAAACCTGTGCCTCGACCTCGGGCGAGAAGTCCGCGATGAACCCGTTCCGGGTCGCGATCTCGCGGGCTCGAGCGCGCAGATCGATCGGTGGAGAGCTCGACTCGTGGCGGGGATTGGCCATGCGGTAGAGTATACAGTCGGTCTTCGGCTAGCTGGACGCCCCCATGCGCGGGCGCAATGTTTGGAGGAAGCGGCGCGCGGGTGCCGCGAGGACGTACCAGGAGCAGAGATGATTCAGTCTGTGCGCAGCATCGAGATCGCCGCTTCGCTCGTTCTTCTCTCAGCAGGGATCGCCTCGGCGCAGCGCGGCGGCGGACTGCCGAGGCTAGTGACGGCTCCGGCCCCCGGGCCGGCGGCTCCCGCTGCGACGAGCGGCGGCGTCGTGGGCGTTCCGCGCTATTCGGTTCCGGTTGGGCCGACCGCGCCGCGGAGCGGGAATCTTCCCCGGCTCACAAGCCGGCAGGGATTCGGCTACCGCCCCGGGGCCGGCTATGCTGGCGCGGCGAGTTACGGCAATAGCATCACGGGCGGCGCACCGGGTCGTGGCTTCACGCCGGGGACGTCGCAACGCTGGCAATCGGGATACACGCGGTTGGGCGCCGGCGCTAGCTGCTATGGAGGCTGCTACACCCGCGGCGTTGGTGGGTATCGCAAGCACTTCCGCGGCTCGTTCGTCGTGGGATACCCGTTCTGGGGGCCCCTCGTATGGCCCTATTTCGATTACGGCTACTATGGTCCCACGTACGCCGAGCCGGCGTCGGAATCCTACGAGCCAGCGCGCGCCCCATCGAAGCTGATCGTGGTCGGCGGCGGGACCGCCGGCGGGGGTGACGCGCTCACCGTCGAGACGCTCGGTGACAGCGTTCGACTGAGCTGGCTCGGTGCCAATCGCCCGGTGCGTGAGGTGAAGCTGTTCGTTGCCGACTCGGCGCATCGCGAGCTGGCGACGAGAAGCGCGAGTCCGACGGCCCCGACGGCCACGTTCGAGGTGGCCACGCTCTCGGCCCCGGTCGCGTTCGCGGGCGTGGCGGTGACGTTCGCGGACGGCGTCATGACGACCACCACGGTTCCCTACCGGCGTTAGGCGGCGGGTTAGAGTCATCTCTGTTCAAGGGGGTTTCAAGGCGGGGTTCGCCGGCCGCACCCTTGAAACGTCGTCAATTCGCGACAGATTCGGCGCGCCGCATTCCTCCCTGATGACGACACCGACGCCACCAGCGCCTGCGTTCCAAACGGGCTCGTCCCGTACTCCCGTCGATGGGCGGCTCGCGGCGTCGATCGACGCATGGAAGCGAAAGCTGC
>Ga0075428_100006398_pt1 | contig 13111 bp, 9 predicted proteins | sample RhiMetdeltSRZDD2_FD_75291 | JGI IMG/M metagenome (GOLD analysis project Ga0075428, IMG submission 75291) | Populus rhizosphere microbial communities from Tennessee, USA - Rhizosphere MetaG P. deltoides SRZDD2 | ecosystem: Host-associated > Plants > Roots > Rhizosphere > Soil | place: USA...
GAGAAGAAGCCCATCGTGCCCATGAACTGATCGACGGGAATCCCCTTCAGCACCTGGATGTTCTTGAACACGTCCTCGGCATTCGGGACTCTGTCCGCCGACGCCTGGCCAGCGACAATGACAATGCTGAACGTCCAAATTGCGGCTGTCGTTGCAACCGCGGCTATGACGGCGCGTCTCGCTCTCACCTGCATCCTTCTCTCCTGGGTCCTACTGCCCTGCCGACTGCCCGCTCAGAAATCAAACTGCGCCCCAAGCCGCAGCTGTCGTCCGTTGAGAATCTGCGTGACATCTTTCCACGCAGGCCCATATGTGGTGTTCATCGCCAGCACGGTTGCCGCGTTGAACAGATTGTAGATGTCGAGGCTCGGGCGGAACCGCCGCGTCCCCCCGAAGCGGAACGTCCGGCTAAACCGGAGATCGAGCTGCTGCGCGCGCGGCTCGAACATCGAATTGTCGGGAATCAACGGGATGGTGCGGTTGGCGTTGCACGTCGCGGCGCCGATCGCGCAATCCGACAGGTTGCGCCCCAACGACTGCGCAATCTGCGCGTTGGTGACGACGTAATTGGCGGTGATCGGGATACCCGAGCTGTTCTGATAAATCGCGCTCGTTTGGATGTCGTACGGGAGCGGATAGACGACAAGGAACTTGACGTCGGTCGCTGCGCCCCAAGGCCGTTTCGTGCGGCAGAAGCCTGGACGTCCATCCTGCGGGGAATCGACGACCACGCAGTTGTCTACCACCGTCCGCCCGATGCTCACACCGCCGGAGAGCTGCCCGCCGTTGCCGAACCGCGCGTTGGTCGTCAGGTCGACGCCGTTGTAGACGCGCGTCTTGCGGCGGCCGAACTCCTCGGCCGACTTGATCACGTTGTCCGTCTGGCCGAAGAGCGACGGCCTGACATCGAACAGCCCGCACAGCTGCTGGCCGCTGTCGGGCAGCCGGCTGTCGGTCGGCGCGGTAATGCAGTACTGATCGAAATCGTTCGGCGTCACTTTCAGGTTGTCCGTAACCGTCAGCGTGGTCTCTGCGTTCGGAATACCGCTGCCACCGGCATCGCCGACATACCACGTGCGGAAATAGCCGACGCTCACGCCGAAACCGGGGCGCAGCTCGTGCTGCAAGGCGACGGACCCCTGCCAGTTTCCGTACTCGCGATTCCATCCGCTGAGCACGCCGTCGGCGTAGCGCGAACCAACCAGCTGACCGAACGTCAGGTTCGACCACGGGCCGCATTCGCCGTTCGAGACCGGATTGCGCAATTCGCAATCAGGGACGTAATTGCGGTTCGCGTCGTTCCACGTGCGAGTCGTCGTGCGCGTCAGGTTGCTCGCGGGATTCCCCGACGCCGTACGGATGATGTCGGGGTAGCGGCCGAGCGATGCCTTGAGCGCCGTTTTACCGTTGCCGAACACGTCGTAGGCGACGCCCAGACGGGGGCTGAGGTTCTGGTAATTAGGAATGTTCTTGAGCGGCTCGAAGCGCCGTTCCGGGACGAACTTCCCGGCGCCGAGCACCTGCAACGGCGTTTGCCCCGTCGCATGGTTGTAGCGCGCGCCGGCGTTCACCGTGATGCGATCGATCGTCCACTGGTCCTGCGCGAAGAGCGCCAGGTCCTTCGTCGTCTCCTGGTAATTCCAGGGGGCGTCGAGCAGCGTGACCAGGTTCGGCACGCCGTTGCTGAACCGGTAATCGACCGCGGTCCCGTGCATGTCAGGGTCGTTGCCAAGCTTGTCGATGTTGCCGATGGTCGTGTGGCGGAAGGTCACGCCCGTTTTGAACTGATGCGAGCCGGTGACATACGACACCGCGAGGCGTCCCTGATGCTGCCGCCGCGGCAGCGTGCGCGTCGCCACGTTCCCGTAGGTGAGGTTCAGCGCCTGATCGGTGATGCGGTAGAAATTGGGATTGTTCCACCCGTTGATCCGCGTGTCGTCCTGATTGTTGGACTGCGTCCCCTCGCCCCCTTCGATCAGCAGACGACTGGTGACCGGCCGGGTCCAGGACAGGCTTGCGGTGTAGTTGGGGTTGTAGTGGTGCTCCCCCGCGGCTTCGGGTGTGAGTCGCGTGCCAGTCGTGAGAATGTTGAACAAACAGTTGCAGTTCGGCTGATGCGAGCTCGCGAGCACGATCTTGTCTTTCTGCGAAACCTGCCAGGTCAAACGTCCGGTGAGGTCGCGCGTGTAGTCGTTCGTAAACACGCGGTTTGCGGGATCCGGTTCGTAGAGCAACGACTGCGGCTGATGGAGCTTGTTCCACTGCACACCGTCGACGAACAACTGATTGACGCCTTCGCGTGCGGAGACATAGAACCAAACCTTGCTTTGTTTGATCGGCCCGCCCAGCGCGACGCCCGACTCGCGATACTTTTTGAGCGAACCGACCCGCTTTGGATCGAGGTGCCGCGCGATCAGGTCGTCGTTGATGTTGCCCGCCTCCAGCGCCGGACCTGAATAGGAAAACTGCGAGAGGCCCGAGAACTGATTTCCGCCGTCGCGCGGCACCATCTTCAGCATCGTGCCGCCGAAATCCGCTTCCGCGTCGCCGCCGCTGGTCGCGGTGACTTCCTGGATGTTCAGCTGACTGAAGACGAAGACGCCGATGGTGATGCCCGGAATCTGCTGGTTGATCCCGTCGACGTACGGCTGTGCCTCGGGCGCGCCGTGCAGGCTGAAACGTGTCTGCGTGCGATCGTTGCCGCCGGCGCTGCGTTCGGTGGAGTTGGTCAGATTCGCGCCCGGCAGCAGCGTGTTCAGCAGCGCGAGCCGCCCGGTGCCTGGCAGCGCTTCAAGCGTGTCGCGCTCCACCTGCATTTGCGTCCCGGAGCTGCGGATATCGACGACCGGCGCTTCGCCCGTGACGGTCACCGTCTCCTGCAAAGTCCCGACACTGAGCTCCGCGTTCACCGTTGCCGTGAATTCCGCAGGAAGCTGAATGCCTTCGCGTTTCAGGGTGTTGAAGCCCTGCAGCGAGAACGTCACCACATACGGCCCCGGCCGGAGATCGACCACGCGATAGATCCCATTCGCATCGGTAACCGCAGACTTCGAACCCTCGATGAGCGCAGGACTGCTCGCGTCAACGGTCACGCCGGGCAGCACGCCACCTGACGTGTCGCGGACGACGCCGGTGATGCTGCTCTGCGCGAACACGGCAGCTGGAGCCAGTATCAGAAGCGCCGCGATGACGATACGCGCGATTCTCATTACTTCTTCCCAGGCGCGGCTTCAGCCGCGTAAATGCTCTTGACCGACGCCGCTTCGCTGGCGGACGGAATCATCTCCATGAAGTCCGTGTTCGAAGGGACGAGCGTCAGCTTCAACTTGTCGCGTGCCGTCCACGGCCTCGTGTATGTCTTCGGGTCATCGATGATGACCGTGAGCTCCATGGTGTTGCGGTCAACGCGGTGATAGCGCTCCTCGACCTTGAGCTGATCGCTGTGCGGGTTGCCCGCGTTGTCCAGCCACGTCCGTTCGTCGGTGCCGTTGCTGGTGACGACGAACGTCGAGTCGTCTTCCCAGCGGCCGACGGAATAGCCATACCAGCGAGGATCCGGATTGGTGGGCAGCTGGCGGCCGTCGGTCCAGATCACGCGCCAGCGCTTCTCGAACATGTACAGCATCAGCACCTTGTTCGGCATCTGGACGACTTCGAAGGGACGGAGCTCAAAAAGCAGCATGCGCGGAAACCCACCGGGATCCGCGAGCGTCGAGAGCGGATCGTTGATTTGATCCGCGGGAACCATACGCGCGCCGTCACCCGAATGGTGTGTCTTCCCTAGCGCGTCGCCCCACGGGGTGAGCGGCGACGTCGCCATGCCGCGTGCGCCGATGCCTGCTCCGCCCGCGTCCCAGATGCCGCCGATGTCGCGGGTCGGCGCGGGTCCCGGCGCTCCGCTTGCGGCCGCAGCCGGCCCCTGCGGACCGCCCGGGTTATTCCAGGGCAGATTCTGCGCAACAGCGAGTGTCGTGAGCGTTGCGAAAGTAACGGCAGTTACAGCCATCGTTCGTTTCATGTTCGACCGCCCTTTTTATCGATGGTCCGGCTGAAGCCGGACCCCACCGATGATCGCTGCCGAATCCAGTCCGGCTGAAGCCGGGCTCCACCGATGATCCCTGCCGAATCCAGTCACCCTCCAGCTTCCGGCTGAAATCTCCGGTGGGGTCCGCCTTCAGGCGGACCTTCGTTCCCTGAATCCGACTCGGTAGTCATTAAAAATCGAACTGCGCGCCGACTCTCAGCAACCGGCCGCTGAGAATCTGGATCGCATCCTTCCACGACGGCCCGTACGTCGTGTTCATGTTGATCACGTTGCTGGCATTCATCAGGTTGTACACGTCCAGGCTCGGACGGATCCGGCGCGTGCCGCCAAGCCTGAAGACGCGCGAGAACCGCAGATCGACCTGCTGCAACCGCGGCTCGAAGAGCGATGACGGTGGAATCAGTTCGATCGTGCGGTTGGCATTGCACGTCGCGGCGCCCGCCGCGCAGTCCGAAAGATTACGGCCGAGCGACGACGCGATCACGGCGTTATTGACGACGTAGCTCGCGGTGATCGGAATTCCCGAGCTGTTCTGGTAGATGGCGCTGGTAGAGATATCCCATGGCAGCGGGTAAATCACCATCAGCTTCACCTGGGTGCCTGCGGACCAGGGCGGCGTCACCTTGCAGAAGCCCGGACGCGCATCCTGCGGCGAATCGACCGCGAAGCAGTTGTTGGTTACGGTCCGACCGGCGCTTAAGCCCCCCGAGATCTGGCCGCGGGTGAGGAAACGAGCGTTGATCGTCGCGTCGAACCCGTTATAGACGCGCGTCAGTTTGCCTCCGAGGTCGGAGACCGGACGTGCAAGGTTGTCGAACTGCCCGAAGAGGGACGGCTTCACGTCAAACAGGCCGCACAGCCGCTCGCCGCTCGTGGGCAGCCGCGAATCGGTCGGCGCCGTAATGCAGTACCCGTCGTAATCCGACGGTGTGACTCGCTGGTTGTCGGTGACGAGCAGGCAGGTCACCGTATTCGTCAGACCGCTGCCACCGCATCGTCCGCCGTACCACGTGCGGTAGTAGCCGATGTTCACTCCCATGCCGCGACGGAGTTCGTGCTGCAGCGAAACCGACGCCTGCCAGTTCTGGTACTGCGTGTTGAAACCGGTCAGCGCATTCGGCGAATACTTCGTCCCTGCCGTCTGCTTGCCGAAGTTGAGGTCGGACCACGGGCCGCATTCACTGTTGGCGACTGGATTCAGCAGATCGCAATCAGGGACGTAGTTCCGATTCGCATCATTCCACGTGCGATTCGTCGTACGGGAAAGGTTGTTCGCCGGGTTCCCGGTGGCAACCTTGATGATCTCGGGATACTGGCCGAGCGAACCTTTCAGCGCGGTTCTCCCGTTGCCGAACAGATCGTAGGCAAATCCCAGACGTGGGTTCAGGTTCTGATAGTGCGGGATGTGCTTCATCGCCGGCAGGCGCCGCTCCGGCACGAAGAAACCGGCTGCAAGCACCTGTTCCGGCGTGGATGCGTCGATGTCGTTGAAGCGGGCGCCAAGGTTCAGCGTGAGACGTGGCGTCAGGCTCCATTGATCCTGCGCGTAAAACGCGATATCCCACAACGTCTCGCGGAACGCCCACGGCGCGTCGTACAGCGTCAGCTGATTGGGAATGCCGTTGTTGAACCGGTACGAGATGCCGAGTCCATTCAAATATCTGTTCTGCGCATCGCCCGACGCACTACCCTGATTTGTCCGACGGATGTTCGTACCGACCTTTACGCTGTGCGACCCGGTGATGTACGAGATCGCAACCCGTTCCTGATACTGCCGTCGGGGAACTGATCGTGTTGCGGTCGGCCCGCCGTAACTCAGGTTCAAGCCTTGATCGGTCACACGAATGATCTGTTCGCTTCCCTTATCCGTCCCGCTCAGATTGCCAGCGCGCGTGTCGTTCTGATCGAGGTTCTGCGCCGAGATGCCCGCTTCGATGAGAATGCGACTGCTTGCTGTACGCGTCCACGAAAAGACCGGGTTGTAGTTCGGATAGTAGTGATGCTCACCCGCCGCCTCCGGCGTCGTCCGCCCACCCGTCAAAAGATTGAATACGCAGTTGCAGTTGGACTGGAACGAGCTCGACCCGGCGATGCGATCTTTCTGCGACGCCTGCCACGTCACGCGGACGCTGTAGTCCTTTTGGTAATCGTTCGTGGAAGCCGGCCGGGTCAGATCCGGATCGTACAGGTAGGACTGCGGCTGCTCCGCCTTGTTCCAGTAGACACCGTCGGCAAACTGCTGCGTGACGCCTTCTCGCGCAGCGGCAAAAAACCACAGCCGGTCGCGCTTGATCGGGCCGCCAAACCCTTCGCCGGTATCGCGAAACTTCTTGAGCGATCCGACGCGGTTCGGATCGATGTGGCGCGCGATCAGCTCCGGCGTGATGTTCTTCGCGGCCAGCTTCGGGCCCGAGTAGGCAACCGTCGCGATCCCGGAAAATTGATTGCCGCCATCCTTCGGGATCATGTTGATCTGCATCCCCCCGCTGTCGCGGTCCGCCCCGACGCCGCTGGTTTCGACGACCACTTCCTGGATGTTGAGCTGGTTGTAGACGAAGACCCCCTGCGTGGAGTTCGGGAGCTGCTGGTTCATGCCGTCGACGTACGGCTGCGCCTCGGGACCGCCATGTACGCTGTAACGGGTCTGCGTCCGGTCGCTTGTGCCGCCGACGCCGCGGTTGAACTCCTGGGTGAGCGTGGCTCCGGGAACGATATCCGACAGGACTGTGAGCCGCCCCGCCCCTGGCAGCGCCTCGATGGTCGCTTTTTCAAACTGTGTCTGCGCACGCGAGCTCTTGACGTCCACGATGGGAGCCTCGCCCGAGACCGTCACCGTTTCTTCGAGCGCGCCGACGGCGAGCTCCGCATTCACCGTCGCGGCGAATTCCGCCGGCAGGTTCAACCCTTCGCGCTTCAGCGTGCGGAATCCCGCGAGCGAGAACGTCACGGTGTAAATGCCTGGTCGCAGATCGACGACCTTGTAGATGCCTTGCGCGTCAGTCACCGCGGAGCGCAGGCCTTCGATGAGCGCCGGGCTCGCCGCTTCAACGGTGACACCCGGCAGCACGCCGCCCGACCCGTCGCGCACGACTCCGGTGATGCTGCTCTGCGCCCATGACGCCGCAGGCGTCACGAACACCATGGCCACGATCAATCCACGCACCAGTCCTCGTGCGCGCATCCGAGACTCCTTCGCTGATAGGTATCGGGTGTCAGGTTTCAGGGGTGGTCTGGCAATAGGCTGACGCCTGGACCACGCCTGAAACCTGATACCTGTTACCTTCTGTCATTCGTCCGATCGCTGATATTTTTCCGGAATTCCATGACCTCGGTCGGCGAGCAGATCATTTCCAGCATGTCGAAGTTCGCCGGCGCAAGGGTCAGCGGCATCTTGTTGCGCGGTGTCCACGGCCGCGTGTAGGCCTTCGGGTCGTCGAGAGTGACCGTCAGCTCCATCAGGTCGTGGTTGACCCGGTGATAGCGCTCCTCGACCTTCAGCTCACTGCTGTGAGGGTTGCCTGAATTATCGAGCCACGTACGCTCATCGGTCCCGATGGTATTGACCACGAACGTGTAGTCGTCCTCCCAGCGTCCGACCGAATAGCCGTACCAGCGGGGATCCGGATCCTTTGGCAACGCGCGGCCGTCGGTCCAGATCACGCGCCACCGCTTCTCGAACATGTAGAGAATCAGGACCTGATTCGGCGTCTGTACGACCTGGAACGGCCGCGTCTCATACATGACCTGCCGCGGGAACCCTGTGGGATCGCACACAGTCGAGAGCGGGTCGTTGATGTCGGCCTCGTACACCGCACGCGGTCCATTACCTGGCTTGTAGTTCGCCGCCTTCTGCTTCGCCCAATCCGTCCACGGCGCGCTCTCGTGACCGGGGCCGGCGATGCCGACACCGCCCGCGTCCCAGATGCCGGTGATGTCTCGCCTCGGCGCGGGAGCGGCATTGGTCTTGGGCGCGTTGATGGCGGAATCGGGCAGGCCGGCGCGATTCCAGTCCTGTGCGCCGGCGACCGCAGAGATCGCCAACACCAGCACGCACGCGCACCACGTCTTCATTGCGCCGCTGGCGGCGCCGCACCTGGTGCCGGACCCATCGCCGTCAAGCTGCTGCCATCGGGAAGCACGACGTTGCGAAGGCGGCCGATCGGGGCGCCGTTTTTCACCGGCTGCAGGTTGACGGTGACGACATCGCCGACTTTGAACGAGCTGCGAGCCCACCCCCGCTTGGTCATGTCGGTCGGATTGCTGACTTCGACCGCCCAGTTCCGTACGGTGCCGGTCTCGTCCATCGCGTCGAACTTCAGGAAGCAGTGCGGGTTGGCCCAGATCCAATCGGTGACTGTTCCCTTCAGGGTCAGGTCTTTGCTCGTGTCGAAGCTTGCAGTCCCGTGGTGTGCGGCGACTGGAGCGGTGATAAGGACAACGCCAACGAAGATGAATGCGGCGCCTAGAAATCTGGCTTTCACAGAGGCCTCCCTTGCAATCGGCGATAAGGTAGACAGCCCACCCTCGACTGTCAAACTATTTCCAGCTATCGCTCGCCTTCCGTTGCAGCGATTCAGGCGTCAGCTCTGCGAGCTCGATTCGCACGCCGTTGAGGTCGGTGGCATTCGCCAGGCGCGCGTGTGAAAACGCGCTCGGCGCGCCTGGGTCGCTAGCGGTCACGCCGTTGGCCTTGAAATACTTCACCGCCTCCTCGATGCTGTCCACCGCGAGCCCGAAGTGGCTGACACCGGCCGGCCGCTGCGCATTGGCTTCCTGAATCTCGATAAAACTGTTCTTGCTTACCTGCACATAGGCCGAGACCAGCTTTCCGTCCTGAGATGTCTGTTTGAACGCCTCGCGAAATCCCATCTTCTGCGTGTAGAACGCCAGCGCGTCGGCAACGTTCGGTACGGCGATGCCGACATGGTTGACGTACATATCCGTCCTCTTCTGCGCAACGCCGGTGGTGACGGCGGCGCCAACCACGATTCCTGCAACGAAGAGTCCGATTCGAGACATGGGAAATCCTTTCACGTGAAAGAGTCAGTTCGGGGTGCGTGGCCGTGCACGCTACTTCACCGCCTTGGGCACGTCAAGCGCTGGTGCCAAGGTTGCTCTATCGGGTGCCGAGCCACTTAACGACAAGGAGCACCCCCCAATGGCTTCGCAACTGAATGCGCGTCACAGCGCGCGCATCGTTATTCTTCTCGTCGCAGCATTCCTCCTGATGTGGGCGTCCGTCGACGCCCGGGCGCAGGGGAAGAGCGGCAACTCCTCCTCCACCACCTCCACGAGCGGCAACGCCAGCTGGGAGCAGGCGATCGCGGCCGTGCAGGCGAAGGTGGATCAGCAGGCTGCGTTGATCGCGCAACTGCAAACGGCGCTTGCAGCCGAAACAACGGCGCGACAGGCGGGCGATACGAGCTTGCAGAGCGCCGTGACCAGCGAGTCCGCCGCTCGTCAGGCGTCGGATGGAACGCTGCAAACCAACATCAATAGCCAGGCGGCCGCACAAGCCGCTGCTCATGCGAGCCTGCAGTCGAATATCAACACGCAGGCGTCGATGCGCCAGCAGGGGGACGCCGATACGTTGCTCGCGGCAAAGCAGTACGCGGACAGCATCTCCGGCGGCACATCCGAGCTCGCCGCCGCCAAGCAATATGCCGACAGCGTCGTCCAGGGTGAGGCATCGGCGCGGCAGGCGGCAGACGCGACGCTCCAGGCGAACATCAGCGCGGAAGCGGCAGCACGAACGGCAGCGGATACGACGCTGCAGAACAACGTTTCTAACGAAGCCGTGGCACGTCAGGCGGCAGATTCCACGCTGCAGGCGAATGTCAATGCGGAAGCCGCGGCACGCACGGCAGCCGACACGCTGCTGCAAAACCATATTGACGCCGAGACGGCCGCACGCCAGCAGGGCGACGCCGACACCTTGGTCGCGGCAAAGCAGTATGCCGATGGATTAGGCGGTGGCGCGGCGCTCGCGGCTGAAGTCGCAGCCCGCCAGGCAGCGGATTCGACGCTGCAATCCAACATCAACAGCGAAGCCGCGGCACGTGCGGCAGCCGATACGTCCCTGCAGAACAACATCAACGCCGGGACGACGGCACGCCAGCAGGGCGATGTCGATACGCTCGCTGCGGCCAAGCAGTACGCCGATACGGTCGCCGGCACTGAGGCAGCAGCGCGGCAGGCAGCCGACACGACGCTCCAGAACAACATCAACAACGAAGCGAGCTTCCGGCAGCAGAGCGACGCCACGACGTTGGCGGCTGCGAACCTCTATACAGACACGGCGATAAACACCGAGGCCGCGGCTCGGCAGGCGGGCGACGCCACGCTTCAGAACAACATCAATTCGATTCAACAGACCGGCGGCGGCGGTGGTGGCGGCGGAAGCGTGCCGCAGCAGCTGCTGGATCTGGCGCCGTATCTCAGCGTCCAGACCGGGACGATTAACGGAGTGGTCGGTCCGCACGTCATCCTGACGGGAGTGAACCTCCACATCCGCAACGGCCAGCCTCGCCAGTACGATCACGGGACGCCAACGTTCGATACCACCTCATATCTTGCCAACGGGCTCGGCAACCTCATCGTCGGCTACAACGATGATTTGGGCTTCAACCTCTCGAGCCAACGAATCGGATCGCACAACGTCGTCGTGGGCGACGGGCACCGGTTCGATGCGAGCGGCGGATTCCTCGCGGGGTTCTACAACTACGTGGCCGTTAATGCCGGCGCTGTCAGCGGCGGCTATGACAACCACGCGTACAACTTCGCCGCGAGTGTCAGCGGCGGCTCTGCAAACTACGCCGTTGGCCAGGTCTCGAGCGTCAGTGGCGGCTACGGTAGTTTCGCGGACGGCGATGCCAGCTCGGTGACGGGTGGAAACACCAACTACGCCGAGGGGAATTACTCGAGTGTGACCGGCGGTATCGGCAACTCCGCGAACGGATTCATCTCAAGCGTGAATGGCGGCGGCCAGAACACCGCATCGGGCGAAGGGTCCAATGTCTCCGGCGGCCAGAACCAGACGGCAAGCGGCGATTATTCGACTGCGCCGTAGGACGTTCGGATCGTTCGAGTGTTCGGAACGTTCGGGTCGTTCAGGTTATGCACCTGAACGGTCCGAACGATTCGAACGAATTTCAGGTAGACTCCAGGCGTTTACGATCGGCCCGCGCGGCCTGGAGGCAGCTATGCGATCTTCTTCCGTTCAATCCGTAGCGTGGACATTCGTCTTCGCGGCGCTCTGCGGAGGCTTGGGGTTTGCCCAGCAGCCCGCGCAGGGGCAGCGTGCGGCAGGCGGCACAGGGGGAGCGCGCGCATCGACCGCACCTGCCGCGTTCAAGGTGGAATGGGTCCAGCCGCAGGGGCAAACGGGCCAGGTGCCGATCGTTCAGGGGAACGTCGCCGACCCGAACGTCGAAGTTCGCTGGTACGGTGAAGCCGCAAAGAAGCTGCTCACGTCGGGCACGCCGGGAAGCGAGACGACGCCATTCAGCGCGTGGTCCGGCGAGTGCGATGGGCCATTCGCGATTACGTTCAAACCAAAAAACAACATGCTCGACATGTCGGGGCTCGGCAGAATCCGATGGGTCGTCAAGACCTCCGGGTTCCATGCCGTGCGCCCGGTCGTGAAGCTCGCCGACGGAACGCTGCTTGTCGGCGATCACGCCGACACATCGGTCCCGATGTTGGCGACTCGGGAGTTCGTGCTCTCTGACGTCCGCTGGATTCGTCTCGACCCGATGCGCGTGGTCACCGTGAACGGCGGCCGCGGCGCGGGTCCGGCGAACCCGAACAACGAAATCTGGGTCGTCAATCCCGATCTGACGAAGGTGGATGAAGTCGGCTTCGCCGATCTGATGCCCGGCAGCGGTCATGGCACGGGCGGATACATTCACCTCGGTACAATCGAGGTCTTCGGCAAAGCGATTCCGCGCGCCACGGCGACCGCATCCAATCGCTAGGGCTGTATCTGAGTCCGTAGGGGCCGCCTTCAGGCGGCCCTTTCAACCCTCATTCGTCCAGCCGAACTGCCTCCGTAAATTTCGCAGGAGCAGTCAATTCCTGGGGAGTCGCCACAGTTCCTCACGAATCCTGATGCCAATCTGAATTGCCTCATTGGTCTCGAAGCGCTCGTTGCTGAATTTCATTCCGCGGAACCACACTCCCACCATGTGTTCAGGGGTGGTCACACGAGCGTCTTCGAGAATCTCGAACGCGTGTCGAAGTTCATGCCCTATCGATCCGATCACCTCGACGTCGCTGCGTTCGCGCGTATCGACTTTTATCCGGAGCAGGCGATTCGGACCAGCCGATTGGATCTGAAGAAGAAGGCAGGCCTTGAAGGTACGGGCGCAGCGGCCTTCGTAGACGTACACCAAGCCGTTAGTTTTGTTGATTGTCCCCACGACTTCCCGAAATGTCGGCGACTTCTCGATGCCCTCATTCAGGAGGCGCCGCAGCGCCATGCTCTCGGTCCGTACCCGTGAATACGGGAAGTCATCGGGCGACTGAGCCTGACCCGAAATATCACAGAGTGAACCCGCTGCGACGCTGGCGAAGACCACTGCCCAGGCGCACACAACGGTCCACGCCACCCGCCCATGAACCATGGCGAGCAGACTGAGAGCGAGCGAACGTCACCACAACGGACAACGTAGGGCACCACGAAGATGTCCTTCTTTGTATTGCAGTAGAAGCGGCGTGACGGTCGAAGTGCGTCCGAGTGACAAGTCGCTGCTGCCGTACGGCGGACGCGCTGACAGGAGTCCGTCCTCTCCTCCGTGCGTCGCGAAAATTTGTCATTTTGGACGCGCCTGAGCGCTCTTTCGCAGTTCATCGCGCACAGCATTGCCAGCTCTGACGGCCTCGTCGGTCTCGAACCGCGGGCCGCACGCGTCGCACAGCTCCTTGTAGAGCAGGATCATCGCGCTGTAGGTTCTGATGGACCGGCGGCTCAGCACTTCAATGGCGTGTTGGAGTTCGTGGCCGATGGATCCCATGAGATCGCGATCTGCCCTCCTTCCGTCGACGAGAATCCGGAGTACTCGATTT
>Ga0075428_100006400_pt1 | contig 13107 bp, 13 predicted proteins | sample RhiMetdeltSRZDD2_FD_75291 | JGI IMG/M metagenome (GOLD analysis project Ga0075428, IMG submission 75291) | Populus rhizosphere microbial communities from Tennessee, USA - Rhizosphere MetaG P. deltoides SRZDD2 | ecosystem: Host-associated > Plants > Roots > Rhizosphere > Soil | place: USA...
GGAGAAGGACGACTGGGACCTCTTCGTGGCCGTGATCGAGACTACCGACCGGTTCTCGCACATGATGTGGCGCCTCACGGACCCCAAGCACCCGCTCTACGACCAGGCGCTGGCCGCCAGGTACGGCGACTCCATCGAGAAGATCTACCGCCGCGCCGACGACCTGGTGGGCCGCCTCCAGGCCAAGCTGCCGAAGGACGCGGTCTTCATGGTCATGTCGGACCACGGCTTCCACTCCTTCCGGCGGAGCGTGAACCTCAACACCTGGCTGGTGCAGAACGGCTACATGATGTTCGAGGGCCAGCAGAGCGAGAAGAAGACGCTGGCCGACCTCTTCGGCCGCGGGCGGTTCTGGGAGGGTGTCGACTGGAGCCGCACCCGCGCCTATGCCGTGGGCCTGGGACAGATCTACTTCAACCTGCGCGGGCGGGAGTCGCAGGGGATCGTCTCCGCCGGGGCCGAGTACAAGGCGCTCCAGGAGGAGATCGGGGCCAAGCTGGTGGAGCTGACCGACCCGGACACGGGCGAGAAGGTCATGCGCTCCGTGTACCGCCGGGACGACATCTACAAGGGCGACTACATACAGTTCGCTCCCGACCTGCAGACCGGCTTCAACGACGGCTACCGCGTGGGCTGGCAGGACACCATGGGCGGCGTGAGCCGGGCCGTAGTGGAGAACAACAACCGGAAGTGGAGCGGCGACCACTGCGCCACCGCCGCCGAGATCAGCGGCGGCGTCTTCTTCAGCAACCGCAAGGTGGCCACCACGACGCCCCACATCATGGACCTGGCCCCGACGATCCTGAAGCTGCTGGAGGTCCCGCTTCCCGCGGACCTCGACGGCAAGCCGCTGCTCTGACGTGAAGCTGCTGCCCTGCCTCCTCCTCGGGGCGGCGGTGGTGGCGGCGGCGCCGGCGGGGCCCCTCCCCCGGGACGAGCGCCTGCGCAAGGTCCAGGAGCGCCGCAAGGCCCTGGAGCAGGACCTGGCCCGCCTGCGCGGGCAGGAGAAGAGCCTGCTCGGGGACGTCGAGCGGCTGGAGATCGAGGTCCGGCTGCGCGGCGAGGAGCTGCGCGAGATCCAGCTCGGGCTGCAGCGCACGCAGGAGCAGATGGCCGCCACCGTGAAGCGGCTGGGCGAGCTCACCGCGCAGGTCGAGCGCGAGCGCCCGGTGCTGGCGGCCCGGGCGCGGTCGCTCTACAAGCTCGGCGAGCTGTCCTACCTGCGGCTGCTGCTCTCGGTGGACCGGCCTTCGGACTTCTTCAGCGGCTACCGTTTCGTCACCGCGCTGGCGCGCCGCGACAACCAGCGCATCGCCGCCTTCCGGGCGGACCTTCAATCCCTGGCCACGGTCCGTCAGGACCTCGAGACGAGGACGCGCGAGGCCATGGCCCTGCGCGAGAGCCGCGAGAAGGCGCGGCGCAGCCTGGACGCCGACCGCCGGCGCAAGACCGCGCTGCTCACGGAGATCGTGGAGAAGAAGGAGACGAACGCCGCCTACCTCGCGGAGCTGCAGGAGGCGGAGAGCCGGCTGATCGCCCTGCTCGAGGGCCTGGCCGAAGGGGACGTCGCCGTGCCGGTGTTGGCCTTCAAGGGGTCCCTGCCCTGGCCGGCGGACGGGCGCGTGCGGTCCACCTTCGGCCGGCACAAGCACCCGAAGTTCGACACGTACACGATCCAGAACGGCATCGAGATCGACGCGCCCGCCGACGCCCCGGTGGAGGCCGTCCACGAGGGCGAGGTGGTCTTCGCCGAGCGGTTCAAGGGGTATGGCCTGATGGTGGTCGTGGACCATGGCGGCAAGCACCACTCCCTCTACGCGCACCTCGGCGAGGCCCGCGTGCAGCCCGGCCAGAAGGTGGCGGCGGGCGAGGTCGTGGGCACGGTGGGGTCCACGACGCTCGAAGGCCCCGGCCTCTACTTCGAGATGCGCTTCCAGGGCCGGCCCGAGGACCCGCTGGAGTGGCTACAGCCGTCCGGGCACTAGCCGTATAATTCCGAGATGAGCCCTCGCGTGCGCCTCGTGGTCGCCTTCGTGTCCACCGGATTGATCGGCTACATCGCGCTTGGATCCGTCCTGGGGCGGGTGCGGGGCGACTCGACCTACGGCCAGCTCGCGGTCTTCAACGAGGTGGTGCGCATCGTCCTGGACGCGTACGTGGACCCCGTGAACCTGGACCGCACCATGGCCGGGGCCAGGCTGGGCCTCACCGAGGCCCTGGACGGCGACAGCGCCTACCTCGAAGCGGACGACTTCCGCGCCTACCAGCAGTCGCCGCGCGACGACGGCGAGGTCGGGATCCTGCTCTCCCGGCGCTTCTCGTTCCTGATGGTGGTCTCGGCCCGCGCCGGATCGCCCGCGGACAAGGCCGGGGTGAAGCCGGGCGACATCATCAAGACGATCGACGGCCGGCACTCCCGGCCGCTTCCCGCTCCGGTGGGGCAGCGGCTGCTGCGCGGCGCCCCCGGATCGGTGGTCAAGCTGACCCTGCTGCGGGCGGGCAGCGATCCCATCGACCTCTCGCTCACACGCGAGCGCCTGGTCGCCGCCCAGCCCCAGAGCCGCGTGCTGGAGGACGGGGCGGGCTACTTGAAGGTGCCCGAGTTCCCGGCCCGCGTCGCCGACGACATTCGCGGCGAGCTGGCCGCGCTCAAGCGCGGCGGCGCGCGGCGGCTGGTGCTGGACCTGCGCGACTCGGCGGACGGCGCGCCGGCGGAAGCGGCCAAGGTGGCCGAGCTCTTCCTGCACGGCGGCGTGGTCACGCGCCTCTCCGGCAACAAGGTCACCGAGCAGGTCCTGACCGCCGACCCGTCGCGCTCGGCCTGGGACCTCCCCATGGCCGTCCTCGTCGACACGGGGACCGCGGGGCCGGCCGAGATCGTGGCCGCCGCGCTGCTGGACGCGGGACGGGCCCCGCTCGTCGGCGAGCACACCTTCGGGCGGGCGGCCGTGCAGAAGGCGGTGCCCCTGCACGAGGGCGGCCTCGTCGTCACCGTGGGCAAGTACGTGTCGCCCAAGGGCAACCCGATCCACGGCAAGGGCCTGGAGCCGACCGTATCCGTGGAGCCCGCGGCCGAGGACGAGGTGCCGGAAGGCGAGACGCCTAAGGACCTCATCCTGGAGAAGGCCCTGGAGGTCCTGAAGGGCGAGGCGGAGAAGAAGAAGGCCGCATGAACAAGGGACAGCTGGTCGCCCGCATGGCCCGCGACGCACGGCTCACCAAGGCCGCCGCCCTGCGGGCCCTCGACGCCTTCCTGGACAACGTCACCCGCACCCTGAAGAAGGGAGAGAAGGTGACGCTCGTGGACTTCGGGACCTTCCGCCCGGCCCGCCGCCGCGCGCGAGTCGTGCTGAACCCGCGCACCGGCGCCCCCGTGAAGATCACGGCCCGCCGGGTGGCCCGCTTCTACGTCGGCAAGGGCCTGAAGGACATCGTCAAGTAGGCCGTCCTAGCGGATCTCGAACTCCGCCTCCTTCGTGTAGTCCTTCTTCGCCAGGTTGTCGCGGACCTTCATGCGCACCAGGTATTTCCCCGGGCCGTACTTCGCGAGCGGCACCGGGCCCACCCCGGGCGTGGCCGTTGGGGTGTCGTAGGTCTGCTCCGGGGCCTGCGCGACGAGCTTCCCGTCCTTGGAGATCGTGAAGCCGACGGTCACCGAGGCCTTGGCCGGAGGCGCATCCGCCGGCGGGGCGGCCCCATCCACGACCACGGGCGCCTCCTCCGTCTTCGCGTTGTAGAGGACGCCCAGCAGCATGATGGAGTCGCTGGCACGGAAGGCGTTGTCGTAGTGCGGCAGCAGCCGCGTGTTCCCCAGCGAGAACGCCCAGTAGGGATCGGTCGGGACGAGGGAGATGCCTTCCTGGACGTCCTCGAGGATCAACAGATCGGACATCGCCAGCTCGTCGGTGCCGAAGTCGGGCATCTTGAGGGGGGCGGAGACCACCGTCCCCTTCTGGCCGGCGGTGTCCAGGACGGCCACGTTCACCGTGTACGAGCCGGGCTTGGCGGCCATTCCATAGGAGGTCAGGAAGGAGTTGTCCTCCGCGACCTCGGCCTGCACCTCGTGCTCGGTGACGGGCCCCGCCTTGCCGGCCTCGTCCACCGCCTGCGTGGCGACGAGGACCTTGACCGTCTTCTTGCCCGATGATTCCTGGATCTTCATCCCCGTGGCGTCGCCGCGGATGAGCCCGGCCAGGTAGCTGCCGCCGCCGCCCGCGCTGCGCAGGAACATCTTGCTCTGGGCCGCGGCCGTGAAGTCCTGGCGCGGCGCCTTCAGCAGCGCGGACCCCGCGCTGGGCTTGGGGAGCTGGTCGGCCAGCTTCACCAGGCGGCCGTCGCTGCCCGTGCGGTAGTCGAGGTTCGGGTTCGCGATCTTGCCCTCGGCCAGGCGGTTCAACTGCTCGGCCATCCGCCCGCCTTGAGGCAGCGCGCACTCCGCGTCGAACAGGATCTGGGCCTGGCCGTCCTTGAACTTCATGCTCGGCCGGTCCCGATAGGTCCAGGTCTCCGGCGTGCGGGATCCGCCGCTGCCGGGCTCGCGCTTCACCTCGTCGGGGGCGCCGAGCAGGATGTAGACCCGCCCGCAATCGGTGGCCGAGCCCGCGCGGCCGGTGACCCGGTACCGGGTATCCACGTCGGCCTTCGTCGTCTCGTATTCCGTGCGGTACTCGTTGGCGGGCGTCTCCAGGTCGGGGTCCCGGCGGGCCCAGAAGATCCTCTGGAACTCCTCTCGGTCGCCCTTGTCCTTGAGGCCGCGGAAGGTCTTCTCCTCGTCGGCCAGGAGCAGCGGGCGGACCTCGTCCAGCCACTTCTTCGCTTCCTTGTCGAGCTTGTCCGCGGGAAATGCGGCCGCGGGCGCGAGCAGGGCGAAAGCGGCGGCGAGGGCGGGGGTGGCACGGCGGAAGAAGGACATGGGGCCTCCTTGGGCGGCGAGGAACCGCGATTCTACAGGAAACCTACGGCGGACCCGCGGGCCCGACCGCGCGGCGCGCCGGGCCGGCGCGCACGCGCCGGGCGCGGCAGGAGGGCGAGACCGTCCCGTCGCAGGACACGGCGATGCGCTCGGCCGGCTTCAACTCCTCGAGGGCCAGGGCCCGTCCGGAGGCGGTGATCGTCGTCGCGGCGTCGACGGCCACGTCCATCTCGCGGGCGGGGCTCCCCGCCGGCCGGAGGACGAGGATCCGCTTGCCGAGGTCCACGCGCACGAGCTCACCCTCGATCAGCCGGTCTGCGGCAGCCGCAGGCGCCAGGGCGCCGCAGAGCGCCGCGCCGGCCGCGAACACCGCCGTCCGTCCGCATCGCGCCATGATCCCGCAGTCTACTGCAACGCGGCCGGGCTCGGCGCGCCGTGAACCGTGTTACCTTCACCGGGATGACCGTCCGGGGCCGCGTCGTCTCCGCATCGCTGGTCGTGGCGATGCTGGGCGCGTCGGGCCTGGACACCTGGGCCGCCGCCAAGAGCGCGAGCCGGCGCCAGAAGAGGCCGGCCGCCGCGCGCCGGACACAGGCGAGGCGCGTGGCCATCGCTCCGCCGTCGGTGGTGGTGCCGCCGGGGGCCTCTGCCCGTGACCTGGCGGTGGCGGAGGCCTCGCGACGTGCCCTGGCCGGCGCGGGCGGCGCGGTGGTGGCCATGGATCCCCACAGCGGCCGCGTCCTCAGCATCGTGAACCCCGGCACCGCGGTCCAGCGGGCGTACCAGCCCTGCTCGGTGTTCAAGATCGTGGTGGCCATCGGCGGGCTGACCGAGGGCGTGATCACCCCGTCCACGCTCATCACCTGCGACGGAGGCTGCTGGTTCTGGCCGGGCCACGGCCCCACCGATCTGCGGCGCGCCCTGGCGAACTCCTGCAATCCGTATTTCCAGCGGGTGGGCGAGCGGCTCGGATACGAGAAGGTCCAGCGCTACGCGCAGCTCTTCGGCCTCGGGACCCGGTCGGGCATCAACGTGGAGGGGGACGAGGCATCGGGCCGCATCCCGTACTACGTGAACCAGGCGGGAGTGGGAAAGCTCTCGAGCCACGCGGAGGGGATCAGCACCTCCGCCGTCCAACTCGCGGTCCTGCTCTCCGCGGTCGTCAACGGGGGGGTGGTCTATCAGCCCCAGCTCAGCGCGGCCGAGGGATTCACGCCGAAGGAGCGATGGCGGCTGCCGAGCGGGACGGTCCTCCGTGGCCTGGCCGACGGCTTCCTGAGCGCCGTGAACGAGGGCAGCGCCGCCGAGGCCTTCGACCCCGACATCGTGGTGGCCGGCAAGACCGGCACCTGCGCCGGCGTGGGCTGGTTCGCGTCCTATGCGCCCGCCGACAAGCCCGAGATCGTCACGGTCGTCTTCCTGCGGTCCGCCACCGGCCATCAGGCCTCGAGCGTGGCGGGGCGGCTGTACCAGGAGCTCTACAAGGGCCTGCCCGGCACCGTCGCTGCGGGCGCCGCGGTGCCCGCGGCCCAGACGGCGGGCGACTCGACCCCGGGCGGCCGCTAGGAGGAAGGCTCGAGGGCGGCGCGCAGCTCCGTCGTCTCCCCGGACCGGACCTCGATCTCGCGCTCCTCGGTGCGGTAGCCGGGCCGCACGATCTCGACGCGGTGGCGTCCCGACGGCAGCAGCACGCCGTCCATCGCGCGCGCGGGGCCGCGGAAGACGCCGTCGATGTAGATCGAGGCGTCGGACGGACGGACGTCCACGCGCAGGCGACCGGTGTCGGCGGGCATGGCGCGGCGCGGGTCGCCGACGCGCGCGTCCCTCGGTTCGTCCTCCAGCCGCTCGTACCCGGCCGGCCCGCCCCGGACCTCCGGCTGGCTCGCCAGGTCTTCCGTCTCCTCGCCCGCGCCCCGCGCCATGTCGTGGCGCAGCTTCACGGTGTGTCCCACCGGGACGAACACCCGGAAGCGGTGCGTCCGATATCCGTCCAGCTTCAGCATGATCTCGTGGCGCCCCGCCGCGACGTGCAGCCGCTGGAACATGCCGTCGAAGTCGTCGGCGGTCCCCGCGTAGTAGCCGTCCACGAACACCCGGGCCTTCGCAGGGTCCACGATCACGCGCAGCGAGCCCGTGTCCTGATATCCGTAGGACGGACCGTAGGGCCCGCCGGAGTAGCCGGAATAGCCCGCGTACCCGCTGTAGTAGTAGGCGGGATAGCCGAAGTAGACGCTCGAGCCGTACCCGTGGTCGTCGTGATCGTAGGGATAGTCGCCGGTTCCCGTGCCCGCGCGGGGATGGCGCCGCTGCGCCGGCGTGGGCGCCTTGGACGCGCTCGACGAGGAGGTCTTGCCGGAATCGTCGGACTTGGAGGACGAAGACGAGCGGGAGGACGAGGACGACGAAGAGGAAGAGTGGTGCCTCGTGCCGGCAGACGATGCCCCCGACGAGGACGAGCCGTCGCGGCTCTTGGCCTTGTCGTCCGCGCCGGAGACCCTCGCGGCCAGGATCAGGGCCACGGCCAGGACCGCAAGTCGCCTCATGTGCGCCTCCCTGGTGCACGCCGTCGTGCAAGCGATGTGCCGCGCCTTTACCCGCCGGGGCTCGAGCGGCAATGCCATGGCGATCATCGCGTTACCGCGCGGACGAGCCGCGCGGGCCGTGTCCCGCGCCCAGGACAGCCGGGCGCGTCAGGGGACACCCCGGTCTATACTGGCCCGCCACGGCATGCCCCGCCTCCTCGTCTCCTGCGGCGAGCCCTCGGGCGATTTCTATGGCGCCGAGCTGGTCCGGCACCTCCGGCCGCGGGTGGGCGCCCTGGACGTCTTCGGCCTGGGCGGAGACCGCTTGGAGAGCCAGGGGGCGCGCCTCACCGCCCACGTGCGGGAGCTGGCGGTGGTGGGACTCCTGGAGGTCGTCTCGCACCTCCCCCGGCTGCGGCGCATCTTCCGGCAGGTGCTGGCAGAGGTGGACGCGGACCGTCCCGACCTCGCGGTCCTCGTGGATTATCCCGACTTCAACCTCCGTCTGGCGAAAGAGCTGCGCCGCCGAGACATTCCGGTCGTCTACTACGTCTCACCTCAGGTATGGGCGTGGCGGCGGGGACGGGTGCGCGCGATCCGGGAGACGGTCTCCCGGATGCTCGTGATCTTCCCGTTCGAGGAGACGATGTACCGGGAGGCGGGGGTGCCGGTCACCTTCGTGGGGCATCCGCTCGTGGACCTCGTGCGGCCAGCGGAGGACCGGGCCGCCTTCCTCCGATCGTGCGGTCTCGATCCGGATCGGCCCGTGGTGGCGATCCTGCCCGGCAGCCGGCGGAAGGAGGTGGCCCACAACGTGGGCCCGCTGGCGGCCGCCGCGGAGCGGCTCCGGCGCAGCAAGCCGGAGCTCCAGTTCCTCGTCGCCCTGGCCCCTTCGCTCGACCGGACGCCGGTCGCGCGGGCCTTCGAGCCCTCGGGCGGCCGGATCGTGGCGGGGGCCACCCACGCGGCCCTGGGCGCGTCCCGGCTGGCGCTGGTCGCCTCGGGTACCGCGACCGTCGAGGCGGCTCTCCTGGGCGTCCCCATGGTGGTCGTCTATCGCGTTTCGCGCCTGACCTACGGCCTTGGCCGGCCGCTGGTGAGGGTGCCGCACTTCGCCATGGTCAACCTGGTCGCAGGGCGGGCCGTGGTCCCGGAGCTCATGCAGTCCGATTTCACCGCGGAGCGTGTCGCGGACGAGGCGGCCTCGCTCCTGGACGACCCGGCCCGCTACGAGCGGATGCGCCGGGACCTCGACGAGGTGCGCCGGCGCCTGGGCGAGCCGGGGGCGTCGGCACGAGCCGCCACCCGGGTTGCCGAGGCCCTCGGAAAGGGAGAAAAGCCTTGACAGACGGCGGTTTCCGTGGGACTGTTTCATACGTTTTCTAGGCCGGAGGGTACCCATGAGGGCATGTCGGCCGTTCGCGTTGATCGCGCTGGTCGTATTGACCATGGGCGGGTGCCAGACGCTCACCGAGGAGCTGCCGTCGGCTCCCACGACGCCGCCGGTGCAGATCCCCGTGCTGCCCCCCATCGTGAACCCCGGACCGATCCCTGACGTGCCCTCGGGTGGCGGCGGAGCGCCACCGCCGCCGACGTCGGAGCCGGCTCCTCCGCCGCCCGGAAACGGCGGCCCTCCGGGACAGATACCGAACAATTTCAATCCGGTCACGAAGGTCGGCGCCAAGGTGTACTTCCTGGAGTGCGAGGGGGAGATGGTGCCGGACTCCGAGTTCGCGACCGCGGCCCAGGTCGGGTGCCGGATCCACTTCGATTGCACCCCCAAGGATGCCGCCAACAACCCGACCCAGTCCCAGTCGTCGCCGCAGTGGAGCTTCAGCCCGGGCGGCCTGGTGGACGTGGGCAACCCCAACGACTTCACACCCACCGTGACCGCGAAGTCCCCGGGAAACCTGACCGCGTACGTGGTGATCGACGGGGTCACGTCGAACACCCTGAACATCAACATCTACAACTAGGGCGGGCGGCGGATAATCGGCGGCGTGCCGCGAAGGCGCCGCCGTGTGCTCGGAGCCGGTCATCCCCTGACCGCGGCCTTGCGTGAGCTTCTCGGCGCGGAGCGCGGGGACCAGGCGCGCGACTACCTGGCCCTGCTGGACGATCGCCTCGAGGCGCTCGCCGCCCTGGCGGCCGGGGGCCCGCTGGTCCACGGAGACCTGCGCACGAGCCCGGCCGATCGCGCCGTGGCGCGGCGCTTCCTCGCATCGCACGAAGGCGCCTGGGACGACGGGGACGAGAACCTCGTCCGCGGCTACCTGGACCGCTGGATCCCGCAAGGCGACGATCCGCTGGTCGCGGCCGCGCGCGGCTTGAGCGAGGCCGCTGTCGCCCTAGCCGGCCTGCGCGCCCGACCGGAGACCCTGTGGTTCTTCCTCTGGGAGATGGAGTCCATGCTGGCCGCCGTTGCTGACAACCCTGGCAGACCTTGCTAGAATCGCGCCGCTCGAACCGGGGCCGGCCGGAGGGTAATCGTGGCCAAGCGGATCCTAGTTGTCGATGACGACGAGAACATCCTGAACCTCGAGAAAACGATCCTGGGGCAGAAGGGCTTCGAGGTGACCGGTGCGGCCGGCGGCGCCGAGGCCCTGAAGCTGCTCGGCGAGCGGACCTTCGACCTCGTCCTGCTGGACGTCATGATGCCCGAGGTGGACGGTTTCACCGTGTGCCGCAAGATCAAGGACGACCCGCGCCTCAAGGACATCCCCGTCATCTTCCTGACGGCCAAGGGCGGCGGCGAGGCCCTCGCCGAGGGCTTCGAGTCCGGGGCCATCATGTACATCAACAAGCCGTTCACGGCGAACAAGCTGCTCACGATCGTGAACACCATGCTGGAGTCCGGCACCAACCTCTAGCCGGCGGGCAGCACCTTCCTCAGCCACAGCCCCCACTGCGGCGCCAGCGCCGCCTTCAGCGCCACGTCCGCGAGCAGGGCGGCGCCGGCCGCGACGAGCCACGGCCGCGCCGCGGCCAGGCCGGCGTACGGACGGCCGGCGAGCCGCAGGATCAACGGCTCGCCCAGGACCGCCCCCAGCGTGGAGAAGGCAGCGACGCGGCAGATGGCCCAGGGCTGCCAGCCCAGGAAGACGACGGCCCACGCCGGCGCGCCGGCCCTGGCCAGGGAGGCCACGTAGAACGACATGTAGTTCATGAGGACGGCCCCCATCGCGATCGACAGCGCGCTGCCCGTGGCCAGGCTCGCGGCCACGAAGAGCCCGAGGTGCGCGGCGTGCTGGGGGATGAAGAGGCGCGGGCTGGACTCCGTGCCCTGCCCGGTGCGGATCCAGGCGAACATCTCGTCACGGTATTCGGGTCCGTGGATGACCAGCCGGTCCACGGGCGACGGCCACAGAGCGAAGCACGCCGTCCCCGAGATGGCCAGGGCCGCGGCCCAGGCCAGCATGGCGACGACCGCGCCGCGCCGCTCCCCCCGCAGGAGGAGCGCCGCCATCGCGACGTAGGCCGGGGCCGCGTTCAGCAGGGGCAGCAGCCAGGCCTGGCCGAGGGCCAGGCCGAGCGGGTAGGAGAGGACGGTCGCCAGCAGCAGCGCCGGCAGTCGCGCCATGGAGACGCAGTCTATCGCGGGCTAGCGCCAGTCCTTCAGCTTCTTGAGGAGCTGGTCCACGCTCAGCATCCGCTCCTTGCCGTCCGAGTCGCGCCGGAGTATGGCGTGGTACCAGCCCTTCATCCCCACGGGCGTGTAGAGCTCGCGGCCGATGCGCAGCCGGCCGCCGGAGACGAGCTTCAGGAAGACCTGCTCGTAGGCGGACCGCGTCAGGCGCCGGTCCGGGAACGGGATCGGGTCCTTGCGGGTGCGCCGCTCGGCCGTGCGGCGCTGCGCCGTCCGGCGCCGCGGCGCGGCCTCCTTCGGGGCCTTGGCGGCGGCCGCGGGGGCGGCGCGGCGCGCGGGCCTGGGCGCGGCGGCGGCCTCGGCCGGTTTGGTGGCGCGGCGCTGGGCCGCGCGGCGGGCCGGCGGTGTGGGCGCCGCCGGCGCGGAAGCGGAAGCCGAAGCGGAAGGGGCGGAAGCACGGCGCTTCGGGGCTGCGGCCGCGCGCCGGACGGCGGGGGCCTGGACCTCGGCGGCGACCTCGGCCTCGGCGGCGGATGGCGCCATGTCGACCTTCGGCTTGGGGACGGCGTGCCCCGCGCCGAGGCCGTTCGTCGCCCGCTCGCGATCCCGGGACTCGACGTAGGCCTCGAGCGTCCCGGCGTTCCAGATGGTCCGCGCCACCGGCGCCTTGCGCCGGTCGTCGTGCAGCCGCAGGGCCGAGATCACCATGCCCCACCGGCACAGCCGGCCCACGTCCTCGTAGGCGCTGGGACGGTCCGGCAGCTCCAGCAGCGACGGCGACCGGCCGCGGAGGATCGCGAACAGCAGCCGGAAGCTGAAGGGGTCCGAGTAGCGCCGGATCGTGCGCCGGAAGATCCAGGCGGTCTCGCGGGCCATCTGCCTCAGGGACCGGGTCCGCCCGTCACGGGTGGTCCAGATGCGGTCGTCGATGTCGCTGGTGAACGGGCTCTGCGGGAAGTTGAAGTCCTTGGTGAGCCAGCCCTTGCGCGTCGTGTGCTTGCCCGGCACCACGTCGGCCACCACGGGCACTCGCTCCACGTCCAGCATCGACAGGTCGTAAGACGGCCAGGACATCACCTCACGGACGATGCCCAGCACCAGCGTGGCGGTGGCGATCATGAGGCCGGGGTCCGGGGTGAAATCCGCGGTGACCTCGATGCGGTCGCCGCGGGGCCGTACGCCCACACCGGTGGACCGGCGGTTGGTGCCGACCACCGCGACGGGCACGGGCAGGATGTAGGCGAGCAGCAGGGCCAGGGCCTTGACGTCGCGGCCGGGCCCCTGCTCGTCGGGCCGCAGCTCGAAGGAGACGTTGTAATGGGTGCTGTACGCCTTCAGGCGGACCTGTCGGCCCTGGCGCGCCTCCCACTTCGTGAGCTCGTTGCGGACGAACCCGATCTGCTCCCAGAGGTTCCGCACCACCCGCGCCGTGCAGCCGGATGCCAGCTCGATGACCGGCGTGACCACCTCGATCACGCCCCGGTCGAAATAGACGGCCCCGCCCGTGGGGATCTGGAAGGAGCTGCGTTCCCGCTTCAGTAGCGGGGCGTCGATGAAGGCGCCGGGCGTCACCCAGTACTTCCGCGGGTCGATCTCGGCGCCGTCCACGAAGACGTTGAACTCCGCCTCCATGCCCATGACGGGCATGCGCAGGCCGGCCGGCACCCGCCGCCCCCGCGCGCGGCGGCCGGGGGCCTGTAGGTACGCAGTCTCGTCCCAGCTCTTCTGCTTCTTCTTGTCGTTCTCGTCAAAGGCTGGTGAAGCTGGCATCTTTTTCAATGCGGCAGGCGGGGACGGTCGCCACAGTCAGGGAGCGTCGAACGGCGAGGCGCTCGTACCGGCTGATCAGCGACTTAGTCCCGGCCGCCGGGACGGTGCGGATGTTCTCGCGCAGGGATCGAGCAAGAAACGGGCCAGTCGGAAGGCGGGCCGTGCCGCGCGAGGGGCGCGGGTCAGTCGTCCGGGGCGTCGATTTCCGCGCCGTCCGGGACGGCGGCGGGCGCGGGGAGGCGGCGGTCGGCCCGGCGCCGCTCCTCGAACGCGAAGCGCGGGACCTCCTGGGGCAGATCCGACCGGTCCTCGCCCAT
>Ga0075428_100006401_pt1 | contig 13106 bp, 10 predicted proteins | sample RhiMetdeltSRZDD2_FD_75291 | JGI IMG/M metagenome (GOLD analysis project Ga0075428, IMG submission 75291) | Populus rhizosphere microbial communities from Tennessee, USA - Rhizosphere MetaG P. deltoides SRZDD2 | ecosystem: Host-associated > Plants > Roots > Rhizosphere > Soil | place: USA...
CGGCGACGGTGTTCCCGGCCTATGGGGCCCTGGCCGCGGTGTGGGTCCCCCGCGGAACGACGGAGGTCCGGATCGAGGCCGTTCCGAGTAGCGTCCCCCTCGCGCCGGCCTGGGTCATCGTTGGCCTCCTGCCTCTGGCGGCCGCTGTCCGGCTGATCGGCCGGGGTCCGGACTCCGGCAAAAAGTGATCCACGCCCGCTTTTCGCCAGGGATTCGCCCTGCCCTGGTTGCCCTGGCCGCTCCGGACGGGGTAACCTAGGCCTTTCGTCCTGATGCGGAGGAGGTTGATGCGGTCTCCCTCTCGTACTGTCGCAGCGCTCGCCGGCACGGCGTTGACGCTCTGGGCCTGCTCGGGCGCTTCCGACAGGGCGTCCGCCCCCTCGTCCGTGGGCGCTCCATCGGAGGGCGCCGCCCACGGCTTCTTCGCGTCCCCGAGCCCCGTGCCCGCCACCAGCCCCGCCCCGAGCCCGTCGCCGACGCCGTCGCCCTGCCCCTACGGAAAGGGGACGGTGGATACGACGTGCGTGCGCGGCGCGCCCGTTTTCCTGGAGAAGGTGGACGCGGCGATCTCCCAGCTCGTCCAGCAACGGCCGGAGCTGTTCAATCTCGAGGACGCCGCGGGGCCGGGTGGCTACCGCGTCCTCGACTCCGCGCAGTACCAGGCGGGGGTGGTGAAGAACCTGGAGGCCATGGCCTTCTGCGCCGCCGCCGACAACAACATCCTCCAGCTCAAGAACAGCAACGAGTTCAGCGAGGACTACGACATCCTCCTCTCCACGGAGCACATCCGCCGCGGGGACGGCTCCTACCGCGCGACCTGCAACCCCCCGGCCTTTCCCGTCGACGCCTCGGACCTCATCGACGGTGTCCGCGTCGCCTTCTATGGCTTCGATTGCCCGAAGGGCGTTGCGGTCCCGAAGAACGGGCTGGGGCAGGTGCCGGTGGGCTGCGCGGGCTTCGTGACCGCCACACCCAAGACGAAGGACAACACGGACGTCGACCCGCGCGTGCACGGCCCCGACATCCAGTGGATCCACTGGGAGGGCCACGAGCAGGTCAAGGTGGAGGACTTCCCCGGCGTGGCGTTCAACAAGGTCGTGGACGGCGTGCAGGAGGGGGGCTTCCGGCTCTGCGCGGTGGTGAAGGGCGTCGAAGGGTGCCTGAACGGCACCGTCATTCCTGCAACCCAGATCCCTTGACACGGCCGTCGGACCGGTACTGAAGGACCGGCGGACCGGGGGACCGGTAACGAAAGACCGGTGAGCACACGGCCGCCCGCTAGCCATTGGCGGCCGTGTGGGATCAGGGCTTCGGTATGCGCAGGGTCTTGCTGATCATCAACGAGCCCGACAGCGCGAAGAGCAGCGCCAGCGGGTGGAGGTCGTAGGGGCCCAGGCTCCACACGCCGCCGGGCAGCGCCCCACCGACCCGGCCCAGCTTCGTCAGCGCCATGAGCAGGAGGACGAGCAGGACGCTCGAGGGGATGGGCGTCCCCTCGAAGTACGTGACCTTGCCCACGTCGGCGGACAGGGCCTCGGCGGTGATGTTGTAGCGGGCCAGGCGGCTGATGCCGCAGCACACGAAATAGAGCAGCACCAGCGCGTCCCAGAGCCCCGTGAGCCCTAGCGAGAAGGCCAGGCCCGCGGGCGCCACGCCGAAGCTGATCACGTCGGCCAGCGAGTCCAGCTCCCGGCCCAGCGGCGACGCGCTGTGCCGCCAACGGGCGATGCGCCCGTCCAGCACGTCGAAGACCAGGGCCAGCACGATGAACACGCCCGCCGCGTACACCTTGCCCACTCCCCGCTCGCGGACGTGATCCATGGCGAAGAAGAGGGCCGCCGTGCCGCAGGCCCCGTTGGCCAGGGTGAAGGCGTCCGCGAGGTGGAAGTCGCGGATCATCGAGAAGTGCCGGGCCATCACGAGCAGGCTATCATCGTTCGGACATGGACCCCGTCTATCGCAGCGCGTTGAACCGCGGCGTCCCGCCCGCGTCGCCCGGGGAGTTCCGCCCCATCCCCATCGGCCCGCTCTCCGTGTGGCCGCCCGTGGTGCTCGCGCCCATGGCCGGCGTCACCAACCCGCCCTTCCGTACGCTCTGCCGGCGATACGGGGCCGGCCTCTACGTGAGCGAGATGATCACCGCGCGGGCCCTCGTGGAGGGGAACCGCAAGACGGCCCTCATGGCCAGCTTCGGGCCGGACGAGACGACGCGCAGCCTGCAGCTCTACGGCGTCGATCCGTACCACGTGGGCGAGGCCGTGAAGCTGCTGGTGGACGAGGGCCGGGTGGACCACATCGACATGAACTTCGGCTGCCCGGTGCGCAAGGTCACGAGCAAGGGCGGCGGCTCGGCGATCCCGCTGAAGCCGCGGCTGCTGCGCGCGATCGTGGCCGCCGCCGTGCGCAACGCCGGGCGCGTGCCGGTGACGCTGAAGTTCCGCGTGGGCATCGACGAGCGTTACGAGACGTTCCTGGACTCCGGCCGCATCGGCGAGGAGGAGGGCTGCGCCGCCGTGGGGCTGCACGCGCGCACGGCCGCCCAGCTGTACGACGGCGAGGCGCGCTGGGAGGCCATCGCGCGGTTGAAGCGGGCCGTGACGCGCATCCCGGTCCTGGGCAACGGGGACGTCTGGGAGGCCGAGGACGCCCTGCGCATGATGCGCACCACCGGCTGTGACGGGGTGATCGTGGGGCGCGGGTGCCTGGGCCGCCCGTGGCTGTTCCGCGACCTGGCCGACGTGTTTTCCGGCCGCGAGCCCGTGAACCCGCCGGACCTGGGCGGGGTGATCGACGTCATGCTGGAGCACGCGCGCCTGCTCGCGGAGTGGTTGGGGGAGGCGGGCGCCATGCGGGCCTTCCGCAAGCACAGCTCGTGGTACACGAAGGGCTTCCGCGGCGGGGCGCCGCTGCGCGAGCGGCTCATGCACGTGACGTCGCTCGCGGAGCTGCAGGCGGTGCTGGACACGGCCGACCGCAGCCAGCCCTTTCCTCCCGAGGCCATGCGCGTGCCGCGGGGCAAGACGGCGGGGACGCAGAAGGTGGCCCTGCCCGAGGGCTACCTGGACGATCTCGAGGACGCCACGCCCCCCGGCATCCTGGCCGAGGCGGCGGACTCCGGGGGCTAGCTGCCGCCGGGCGTGGGCTCGTCGAGCGTCGGCCCGCGGATGGCGGCCGCCTCGGGGTCGTTGGCCCGCGCGATGTAGTGCTCTTCGAGGACGTCCCGCACGCGCGGGTGGACCTTGAGGATCGCGTCCAGCGCCGCCTTGTCGAGCTCCAGCAGCTCGCAGCGCGAGGCGGCGGTGACGGTGGCGCTGCGCGGCCGGCCCGACAGCGTCGCGATCTCTCCGAAGAATGCGCCCTCGCCGAGCGGGCAGAGGGCGACGTTCCGGCCCCCCGGATCGCGCAGGAACACCTTCACGGTGCCCGTGGTGAGGACGAAGAGGCTCTGCCCCGGCTCCCCCTCGGTGATGATGACGTCGCCCGCCTCGAAGGTGAGAAGCCGCAGCCCGCGGATCACGGCCAAGAGCTCGTCGTCGCTGAAGTCCTCGAAGAGGGGGCTGGCCAGCAGGCCCGGGCCATAGCCGCGGACCCCGGCCAGCGCCAACCGCTGCGCTTCCGCGGGGCCCTCCTCGGCGCCGCCGCGACCCACGCGGTCCCGCAGCACGTCCACCAGCCATCCCTCGAAGAACTCGGCCGTCGGCTGCGGACCCCAGCCCGGCTTGACGGCCGCGGTGACGGCCGCCGGCGAGGCATCCGGATGCAAGCGCGGCCGCTTTCTACGTTCGGGCGCAGCCGCTCCGGGGCGGGGCGCCAGGTTCACGACCTCGATGTCCCGGCGCCGAATCTTCTCGATCTTCTTCAGGACGGCGATGGCTTTTTCGGGATAGCCGGCGTGGGCCAGGTCGTGGGCGAGGCCGATGAGGACGGGGATCGCGTCTTCGAACTTGCCTGCCCTCAGGAGAACGTCGGCCAGCCGCAGCCGCATCCGTGGGTCCCACCGGCTCTGCCCGAAGTGCGCCTCCAGGACTTCGATGGCCTTGCGCCCCTGAACGGCGTCGTTCATCGACACCGCGCGGACCGCAGCGGCCTCGGGGCTGCTGGCCCGCCGGATGTAGAAGTCTTCGAGGACGTCGGCCACCCGCGGATGGACGCGCGCAATTGCGTCCAGGGTCTGACGGTCCAGCTCGAGGAGCTCGCAGGGCGACGCGGCCGTGACCGTGGCGGAGCGCGGCCGTCCGGACAGGCTGGAGATCTCGCCGAAGAACTCGCCGTCACGGAGCTCCGCCACGGGGAAGTTGCGCCCCGAAGGGCTGCGCACGAAGACCTTCGCCGTGCCCGACGCAATGACGAAAATGCTCTGGCCCGGCTCGCCCTCCGTCACGAGGACGTCGCCCGCGCCGTGGAGGTGCAGCCGCAGCCCGCGCACCACGGCCAGCAGCTCCTCCTCCGAAAGGTCGCCGAAGAGCGACGTGGCCAGCAGCCGCTGCGCGTAGCGGAGCACCAGCCCGCGGTCCAACGGGGGCGCGTCGCGGCGCCGCGCGTTGTCCGAGCCCGGCCGCTGCAACAGGTCCTGAGCGATGTCGAGGAGGCGCTCCTGGAAGACTTCGTCCGACATCGGCTCCTCGTCTTCGTCGGCGTTCGCGGCATCGGCCGCCGCGACGGGGGACGGCGTGGCTTCAGCGGCAGCGCCCACGGTGGCGGAGCCGGCTCCATCGTCCTGTGCCACGGCAGCGGGTTCCGACGACGGCGGGGCCGGGCTGGGGGGCGTGGCGGCGCTTTCCGCGGGCGTGTCGCCGGCTTGCTCCGCCGTGCCCAGCGATGACACCAGCCAGCGCAGCGCGCCGCGGATACGACCCGCCACGCCATGCGGCTCCGTATCCGCGGGGGTCGTCTCGGGCTCGCGCCGCGGCCCTGCGGCCGAATCGGCCGCGATCGCGGCTGCGGACAGGGCATCCGGCCTGGTCTCGTCGTCGTCGTCGGGCTGGCCGGCATCGGCGACGGGCTCCTCGGTGGCCGAATGCAGCGGCCGGGCATCCGGCAGCTGCGCCGCCGTTTCCGGCTCCTCCATCTCGGGCTCGTCCACCTCTATGGCGTCCGCGTCCACGACGGTTGAATCAGGGTCCTCCGTCGTGACGGCGGTCTCGCCCGTGCCGAGATCCCCGCCGGTGACGGCCTCAGGCGCGGCGCCCATGGTCGGCTCGACGATGTCCGAATCGGGCACGGTCTCCGCGGCCGGCGGGAACGCCTCGATGTCGGGGTTCGTGTCCTCAGGAGGAAAGGCCGCCGCCGCCTCCGGTGCCGAAGGCGAGGGTTCCGCGGGGACGAGATCGGAAGGCGCCGACTCCTGGGTTGAGGGTGCGGGCGGAATGAACGGAGTCGGCGGTGCCGCGGCGGGACTGGATGGCGTGGGCGGCGTGGCCGTCGCAGGCGGGGCGGGTCCGCCCGGCAGGGAGGCCAGGAACCTCCGAAAGACCCCTCGCACACGCCGCGTCGTCGCGGTCTCCGCGGCTGGCGGCCCGGCCTTGCCGACGGGAACCTCCGGCGGGAGGGGCGGCGGCTCGGCGAGGACGGCCGAATCCGGCACCGTACCGTCCAGCTCCTCCGCGTCCGGCAGGGGCGGCGGCTCGGGTGGCGGCGCGGAGCCGGGTTCATCGCGGATCTCCTCGATCCCGAACTCGGGCACCGTGCGGGGGCTCGATTTCGCCACGGGGGCGGCCCGCTGCAAATGCACGAGCCGGGCGAGCCGCGACTCCACGTCCTCGCGCCCGGGCTGGATCCGGTCTACGCGCTTGAGGATGGCCACGGCCTTGGCCACGAAGCCGTCGCCCGCGAACTCGTCGGCCAGGCCGATGAGGACGGGCAGCGCCTCCGCCTCGCGGCCGGCCTGCACGAGCAGGTCCGCCAGTTGCAGCCGCATCTGCACCGGCGGCACCATCCGGCCCTGGAGCTGCGAGCGCAGCAGCTCGATCGTCTTCGCGCGCTTCTTCCGGGCGATGAGGTCGCCGATGTCGGCGTCGAGGGGAGTGTTCAGCCAGTCGAGCGGCATCGCGCTTCCCTTCCCGGGGTACGCCGCGGCCTTGGGGGCTTTGGGCTAAGGGCTCGCGGTCAGGCTACGCGGGGGGGCTGGCGCGGTCAAGTTCGGCGCGCTCACGGGGTGACGCAGTCGGTGTTGAGCCGCTCCACGTCGAACGTCCGGTCCGCGGTGTAGTTGCCCCACACCCCGTTGACCCGCGCCCGGACCCTCCACGTCCATCCGATACGGGCCTCGTCGGGGAGGACCCTGTCCTCGAGCAGGGAGAACTGGGAGATCGTGAGGTCGCGGTCGAAGGGAGTCTCGAGGCTGGGGTGGCTCAGGTGGATCGAGTACATGTCGGCGCCGGGGCAGTCGTCCCAGTCGAAGTCCCACAAGATCCCGTTGTCCTGGTTCGTGCACCCGTTGTCCATCACGGCGGCCTCTTCCGGGAGCACTTGATTGGGGATGCAGACCTGGACCACGTCGTCCACGGCGGCGGAGACGGCGTTGCCGCGGTCGTCGCTCAGCTCCACCGTCACGTTCAGGTTGCCGATCGGCGTGTCGGGGGCGAAATCGAAGCTGAGGCTCATGGGGATCTCCTGGCTGCTCCCGCCCCCGATGTGGTTGCTGCCGCCCAGCTGCTCCTTCAGCTCGTCCGCGCCGAGCTCCGTCTGCGCGAGCAGCGCGCCGGCGGGATCGACGAGGGTCGCGCGCACGACCTGGAGGTCCCCGCCGATGCCCGACGTCTCCCTCACGCTCAGGGTCCACTCCGCGCTCCAGGGCGCGGCGGGCACGGCCACGATGGGGCTGTCGCTCAGCGAGAGCAGGATCCCGGCCTGGGTGGGCGGCGCCGGAGGCGAGGGCGGGCTGGGCGGGGTGGGAAGGTCGCCCTCGAAGCCGCAGCCCGGCAGGGCGAGGAGGAGGGCCAGGAGCCACGGCGCCCTTCTCGAGCCAGACCTCACGACACCCATGGATGGTCCCTTCGTCCCCCGGCGAGCCGAACGCGTAGCTTGCACTCGCGCCCGTTCGAAATCAAGCCGGCCCATGTCAGCGCGGGCCCGGTCCGCCGAGCGGCACGAGCGACGGCTCCAGCGCGGCCGCGAGCCCCTGCGGATACGCGGCCAGCCCGCTCAGCCAGGGCCGCTCCTGGTTGAAGAGGAGGGGCGAGCCGTCCAGCGTTCGCACGTGGCCGCCCGCGGCGGTGACCAGGGCCACGCCCGCGGCCACGTCCCACTCGTGCTTCGGCGCCAGCGTCCAGGTGGCGTCCGCCACCCCCGCCGCGACGAGCGCCATCTTGTAGGCCACCGAGCCCATGGGCTTCACCGTGAACGGCGCGCCGCGATAGCGGTCCCAGTCGCCGCGGCTCACCTCGCTGCGGCTGGCCAGCACCACCGCGCCCTGTACGTCGCGGCGGTCGCTCACGCGCGCGGCGCGGCCGTTGTACGTGACGCCGTGGCCCACGGCGCCCAGCACCTGCTCGCCGGTGGCGGGGTTGGCCACGCCGCCGGCCACCGGGCGTCCGTCCTCGACGAAGCCCACGGACACGCACCACTCGGGCACGCCCTCCACGAACTCCTTCGTGCCGTCGAGCGGGTCCACCGCCCAGACCCGGCGCCGCGAGAGCCGGCTCCGGTCGTCCCGGCTCTCCTCGGAGAGCCATCCCTCGCCGTCGCGCGGCAGGATGCGGGCCAGGGCCTCGTCCACCGCCCGGTCCGCCTCGGTCACCGGCCCGCGGCCTCCGGACTTCGCCTCCGCCAGGACGCTGCCGGCGCGGAAGCCCTGGAGGATCGCCACCGCCGCGTCCAGCCCCTCCTGGATGCGGGCCAGGACGGCCGAGAGGTCTCCCGCGCCCTCCCCGGGGGACAGCGGCGACGCGCTAGGCCGTGACACTGCTGCGATCGAGGAAGCCCTGCGCCTCGAGGTAGTCGAAGACCGCGTCGGCCGCCTGCTCCGGGGTGAGATCGGTCGTGTCCAGCGAGACCTCCGCGTCCTCGGGGGCCTCGTAGGGATCGGAGATGCCGGTGAACTCCTTGAGGATGCCGGCCCGCGCCTTGGCGTACATGCCCTTGCGGTCGCGCTGCTCGCAGACCTCCAGCGGCGTGGCCAGGTGGACGAGCACGAACCCGCCGTAGGGCTGGATCATGCCGCGGACCTCCTTGCGGACGGCGTCGTAGGGGGCGATGGGCGCGCACAGCGCGATGCCGCCGTTCTTGGTGATCTCCGACGCCACGAAGCCGATGCGCATGATGTTGAGGTCGCGGTGCGCCTTCGAGAAGCCCAGCTCGGAGGAGAGGTGCTTGCGCACGATGTCGCCGTCGAGCAGCGTGACCGGCCGGCCCCCCAGCTCCAGGAACTTCACGAAGAGGGCGTTGGCGATGGTGGATTTGCCCGAGCCGGACAGCCCCGTGAAGAAGACCGTGACGCCCTGTTCCTTGCGCGGCGGGTGCGTCCGGCGCAGCTCGCGGGCCACGTCCGGGAAGGTGAACCACTCGGGGATCTCCGCCCCCTCGGCCAGCCGCTGCCGCAGCTCCGTCCCCGAGATGTTGAGGGCGGTCGTGCCCGCGGGCACCTCGTCCTCCGGGAAGTAGGCGTCGCGCTCCTTGACGTACACGATCATCTTGAAGTCGACCATCCGGACGCCCAGCTCCTTCTCGTGCTTCCGCAGCAGCTCCTGCGCGTCGTAGGGGCCGTAGAACGGCTTCCCGCTCTTGTCCTTGCCCGGGCCGGCATGGTCGCGGCCCACGATCAGGTGGGAGAAGCCGTAGTTCTTACGGATGATGGCGTGCCACACCGCCTCGCGCGGGCCGCCCATGCGCATGGCCAGCGGGAGCAGGACGAGCTTCGCCGTGTCCGGCGGATAGTGGTTCAACAGCGCCTGGTAGCAGCGCACGCGCGTGTAGTGGTCGAGGTCGCCCGGCTTGGTCATGCCGACCACTGGCTGGATGACCAGGTGCGCGCCCACCGCGCGCGCGGCGCGCAGCGTCAGCTCCTGGTGGGCGCGGTGCATGGGGTTCCGCGTCTGGAAGGCCACGATCCTGGACCAGCCCAGCCGCGTGAACTCCTCGCGCAGCGCGGCGGGGGTCAGGCGGAGGGTCGGGAAGTCGTAGTGGGAGGGGAGGCGCAGGCCTTCCAGCCGCCCGCCCACGTAGAAGGGATGCGACTTGTCGAGCAGGTACGCCACGCCGGGGTGCTCGCGGCTGGTGGTGCCGAAGACGTCCCGGGCCTCCTTCTCGCGGTCGGGCCGCCACACGTCCTCCACGTGGAGCACGGCCAGCATCACGCCCTCCGCGTCCCGCAGCGCGAGCTGGGATCCCCGCCCGAGCGTGCCCGCCATCTCCTCGGTGACGTCCAGCGTGATGGGCATGGTCCACAGGACCCCGCTCGTCAGCCGCATGGAGGCGCAGACCGACTCGTAATCGGCCCGCCCCATGAAGCCGGTGAGGGGCGAGAACCCGCCGTTCAGCAGCAGCTCGAGGTCGCAGGTCTGTCGGGGCGTGAGGTCCCACGACGGCCAGTCACGGGACGCCGCCTTCAAGGCGGCGGCCCTCTCGGGGGCCACGACGAGGTCCTGCAGCCGCCCGCCGTGGGGCGGGTTGAGGTCGGCGGTCATGGCTTCAGTAGTCGATTCCACGGGGGACGTGTCCAAGAAACAACCTCCTTCGTAGCGTCCGTATCTCCTCCGGCGCGGCCGCGCATCATCGCACAGGGCGCGACGCCGCGCCAACGCCACGGCCGGTGTGACGGATTCAGTGCGCGGTCGCGTCGCGCGCGGCCGGCCCGTCGGCGTCCTTGAACGCGTCGCTCAAGGTGGTGGCCACCTGCTCCAGGGGCTCCTCGTAGAGGTCGAGGAGCAGCGTGGACTTGAAGCCGTCGGACGGCCGCCGGATGCGGAGCAGGTACCACGGGCTCTGGGGGAGGTGGCGGATCCGGACCTCCCAGCGGCCCTCGTGGGCCTCCAGCGTCCGCCGGAGGATGCCTTCGAGCGCGCCGCTATTGGGGGATTCGGGGATGCGACCGATCAGCCTGACGTGATCCATGGGGTCCTTTGCTGCCGGGAGGGTGAGGGCGGCATGGTAGCATGCGCGTCAATTTCCGGCATGCCCGAATCCCGCCGATGACCAGCCTCTTGCGACGCCTGCGCTTCGGCGACCCGATCGTGGTGGTGTCCGGCCTGCCCCGCTCCGGCACCTCCATGCTCATGAAGATGCTGGCCGCGGGCGGTCTGGCGGTCATGACCGACGGGCAGCGCACGGCGGACGAGGACAACCCCGAGGGCTACTTCGAGGTGGAGCGCATCAAGGCCCTGGCGCAGGAGACCGACCGCACCTGGCTGGCGGGGGCCCGGGGCAAGGCCGTGAAGGTCATCTCGTACCTGCTGCGGTCACTGCCCGAGGACCACAACTACCGCGTGGTCTTCGTGCGGCGCGACATCGACGAGGTCCTGGCCTCCCAGGGCAAGATGATGGCGCGCCGGGGCGAGAGGGACGACGTCCCCCCCGAGAAGATGCGCGAGGTCTTCGCCAAGGACGTCGCGCGGGCCCTGGAGCTGCTGGCGCGCGCGCCGCAGTTCGAGGTCCTGGAGGTGCAGTACGCGGCGGTAGTGGCGCGGCCCCTCGAGGAGGCGCGGCGCATCGCGGATTTCGTGGGAGGCGGCCTGGACGCGGAGGCGATGGCCGCCGCCGTCCGGCCCGCCCTCTACCGGAACCGCGCCCCGGCCCCCGCGCGATAGGCGGGTCGGCCGCTCAGGCCGCGGGCTTGGAGAAGCTCAGGATGGCGTAGGCCAGCGCCCGCATCTTGCTGCCGTACTCGCATACGGCCTGGGCGTTGGCGTACGTCCGCGGATCGAAGCCCGAGTATCGCGCCCATTTCCGCAGCGCCGCGTACGTGGGAAGGGTGTGGCGCGTGATGTCGTCGATGGGCCCGGCCAGGAGCCCGGAACGGCGGGCGAGCACGCGGTACCAGGAAAAGGGCACGAAGCGGTGTCGCGTCCCGTACACGGCCTGGACGTCCTTCCTGAACCACCGGTACATCAGGATGACGGGAACGCGTCCCCACGAGCGCATCACGAAATCGCTCACCACCAGGCGTCCCCCCGGCCGCAGCACCCGACGCGCCTCGTCGAAGAAGGCGATCCGGGTCGGGAAGTGGAAGATGCATTCCACCGCCAGCAGGGTGTCGAAGGACGCGTCGGCGAAGGGGAGCGCGCACGCGTCGCCCACCGCGAAGGCGATCCTGTTGCCGTGCGCGGCCAGCGGCTGGACCGTGGCCACGGCGCGCGCGATCTGGCGGCCGTCGATGTTGACGCCGACCAGGTCGAGGCCCGAATGGTCCTCGTTGAGCTGGGCCACGGTGCCGCCGAAGCCGCATCCCACGTCGAGGATGCGCTGGCCGGGCGCCGGCGCGGCCAGCCGCAGGAGCCGCCGCGTCATGGCGTCGCTGGCGGCCCGGAAGTCGTCGGTGGTCAGGGTCGCCGATCCGGGGTCCTCCCAGAAGCCCCAGTGCACGTTCTTGCCGAAGATCTCGGCCATGACCGGGTTGCGGTCGCCGGCCAGCTCCGGAACCAGCTTGTCGAAATAGGGAAGATCGCTGCTCGGGGGCCTGCTCATGTTCGTGGGCGTGGAGCGCGAGGATACGGTGTCTCGGACGCGGTGGCAACGCGACGCAACGGCCCTGGGAACGCGTATGATCGCCCTCCAGGCGACGGCTGGCCTCCCAAGACGCCACCATGACCGTACAGGAACTCGCTACCCGCTGGCCGCTAAGCGCCTGGGGCTCGACCGCGGCGGTCGAGAGCGGGGAGTCGTGGAACGGCGTGGCGGGGCCGCGGGAATGGACGCTCCTGCTCCTGAGCCTGGCCGGCCTCCTCTGGGCGCTGCCGACGCTCACCTGGCCGCTCTATGCCGCGACCTTCGCGGCCGTCTACGCGGTCGGCGTCTCCGGCCTGCGGCGCAGCGTGCGCCTGGTTCTCGTGCTCGCGCTGCTCGTCGGATTCCTGGCCCTGGAGCGGGCCCTGCCGCGGCCGCAGGTGCCTCTCGTCCTCTGGTCCGGGCGGACCATCCGCGCGTTCTTCCTCCTCCGGGCCGTCGACTTCGTCCTCACGCAGCCGCGGCGGCAGCTCTCCGCGCGCCCCGCGCACCGCCTGTTCCAGTTCCTGCTCTTCCTGACGTTCCTCCCCTGCCTGTTCGCCGGGCCCGTCGTCCTCTTCAACGACTTCTACCGCGCCTACCGGCCGGGATCGTTCGCCGCGCGCTCCTCCCTCCTGCGCAACGCCGGCACGATCGCCTGGGGGGCGCTGAAGTTCTACGCGCTGGGACCGGTCGTGCAGCGCGCGGTCGAGAACCTCCATCTGTGGGCCTACGAGGGCGGGGGCCCGAGCGGCGTCGGGCCGCGCGCGCTCATGTGGGGGTTCATGACCCTGCAGGTGGTCGACACCTTCGTGCGGTTCTCGGGCTTCACGGACATGGCGGTCGGCGTCTCGCGCCTGCTCGGCTTCCAGCTCTACGACAACTTCTCCCGCCCGCTGCTGGCCACGAGCCCGCTGCGCTTCTGGCAGAGCTGGCACGTCTCGGCCTACCGCTGGCTGATGACGCACGTGTTCTATCCCTCGTGGGAGCACCGGCAGATCCTGCTCAAGATCCAGACCACGTTCCTGGCCAGCGTGGCCTGGCACTTCAGCATCGCGCAGCGGCACGACCTCGACGCGCTGGTGCAACTGCTGGGCGCCGGGGCGCTCTACGGCTTCGGGGTCTGGGCGGTCGCCGCCGCCGGCCGCCGCGTGGCGGCCGCGGCCCCCTTCGACGAAAGGCCGCCCGCCTCGCGCCTGCTGCGGCGCATCGCGGCCACCGCCGCCACCTTCGTGTTCATCTCTTTCGTCCACCTGGTCTTCCGCGCCGGCCTGTCGGGACGGCCCCTGCACAGCACCTGGAGCGACCTCACCGTGCTCCTCGGCCCCACGGTGGAGGCGGCGCCGGCGGGCGCGCAGGTCGATCGCGACCGCGTCGACGAGATGATCCCGAACCTCGAGGTCGAGGACATCGACGGCCGCCGCCTGCGGCTCGCGCAGCTCATGGGACCGCGGGGCCTGGTCATCGCG
>Ga0075428_100006402_pt1 | contig 13103 bp, 11 predicted proteins | sample RhiMetdeltSRZDD2_FD_75291 | JGI IMG/M metagenome (GOLD analysis project Ga0075428, IMG submission 75291) | Populus rhizosphere microbial communities from Tennessee, USA - Rhizosphere MetaG P. deltoides SRZDD2 | ecosystem: Host-associated > Plants > Roots > Rhizosphere > Soil | place: USA...
GTCGTCGGCAGCGGCAGGCCGGCCAGCCAATAGCGCGTCCGCGGGTCCGAGCAGGCCTCGACGATGCGGGGGACGTCGTCGTCGCGGTAGGGCCGGAGCACCGTGCGCTCGCCGGACAGCACCGGCGGCATCAGCCAGTCGGTCTGGGGGGACCCGTCGTCGCCCGGCTCCAGCGACGCGATCCAGGTGTCGATGGCCCGGCCGCGTTCGTAGAGCAGCTTGGGTATGGTGCCGTGGAACGTGAAGCCGGTCGCCCAAGCCGTACGCCGGGACGCGAAGTTGCCGACATGGGCCCGCCAGTGCACGACCTCGACGCCGCCCTTGTCGAACGCCCACCGGGTCGCCAGCCGGATCGACCGGGTCGTGACGCCACGACCACGGGCCCACGGGTGCAGGGCGTATCCGATGTCGGCGACGACCGGGCCCCGGATGTCGATGTTGCCGGCGAAACGGGTGCGTCCGTCGTCATCGACGGCGTCGATCGCCCAACCGCGCCACTCGCCGGTCTCCCAGCCGTGCGGCACGATCTCCCGGGCGAACTGCTTGGCGTGCTTGCGCTCGTACGGCTGCGGCACGCCGGTCCATCGGGCCATCTCGGGATCGCGGCACATCTCGACCATGGCGTCGATGTCGTCGTCGGAGTGCGCCCGCAGTCGCACCGTGCCGTCGGAGAGCTCGGGTCGAACCACTGCCATGCGCCGATCCTCGCTCGGTGAGTACGGGTGGGCCAACCCGACGAGCCGCGCCACGAGTGACTGATGAGCGCACCACGAGTGACCGATGAGCGGGCCACGAGTGACCGATGATCGTCAGTCGAGGCGGCCCGCCCCGTCGGACGGCTCGACCGGGAACACCTCCGGCGGCTCGAAACCGTGGTCGGCGAAGGCGGCTCGACAGGCGTCGGCCACCGCCTCGGCCCGCGACGACTCGACCAGCGCGATCGCACTGCCGCCGAAGCCGCCGCCGGTCATCCGGGCGCCAAGAGCACCGGCTCCCATGGTGGCGTCGACCGCGACGTCCAACTCGGGGCAGCTGACCTCGAAGTCGTCACGCAGCGAGACATGCGACTGTGACAGCAGCCGCCCGAACCGAGGCCAGTCGCGTCCGGCAAGAGCGGCGACGGCCTGCTCGACCCGGGCCGTCTCGGTCACCACGTGCCGGGCCCGTCGCCGCAGGGTGGCGTCGTCCAGCCGGTCCACGTCGCCGAGAGCGGCATCGGCAAGGGCCGAGACACCCACTGCCGACGCGGCCTCCGCGCACTCGCGCCGCCGTTCCCCGTAGCCGCCCTCGGCATGGGCGTGCTGAGCGCGGGTGTCGATGACCAGCAGCGTCAGGCCGTCGGCCGCCCACTCGGCCGGCACCGGGCGCACGGTGAGGGCCGAGGTGTCGATCAGCAGGGCATGACCGGCCACGCCGCACAGCGAGGCGAGCTGGTCCATGATCCCGGTCGGCACGCCGACGTAGTCGTTCTCGGCCCGCCGGGCGGCGAGGGCCAGGGCGAAGTCGTCGACGTCCAGCGATGCGAGGTCTCGAACCGCCACGGCGACGGCGCACTCGAGTGCATGGGACGACGACAGTCCGGCGCCGATCGGCAGATCGGAGGTGACCGTCAGGTCCAGACTCGGCACGGGTTGGCCGTCCGATCGCAGCGCCCAGAGCAGACCGGCGACGTGTGCGGCCCAGCCGGAGACGTCACCGGGCTCGGTCGCGACGCCGAACCGAACGGGCTCGCCGAACGACTCCGACGCCACGGTGACGACCGTGTCGGACCGCACCGACACCGTCACGACGGTTCGCCGGTCGATCGCGATCGGCAGCACCGGACCGCCGTTGTAGTCGAGGTGCTCGCCGATCAGGTTGACCCGGCCCGGAGCGGCCCAGCGGCCGTTCACGAGGCAGGGGAGACGAGCTCCGACGGCGGCCCCGGCCAGTACTCCATGGCGCCGGACTCGAGGTCGAGCCGAACGCTGAGCATAGTGCGCCGGCGCTCGTGCCCGGGCAGGCTCTCGTCGTCGAAGACGCAGATCGGCGCGTCCCCGGCGCCGCAGAGGTCCCGGGCAGCCGACTTGAGCGAAGTGCCGTCGACCGTCAGACCGGCCACCGACCGCAGATGGGCCAGCCGGACCTTCGTCGTACTGGTCGCCGGCGTGATGTCGTCGGGCGCCAGTCCCGGATCGAGCAGGTGGTTGGTGTGCAGCAGCCAGCCGTCATCGCCCCGGCGTACGACGCCCACGCCCGAGGGCGTGATCTCCAGGGTGGCCGCGTCGGAGTCGGGCGGTCGGGTGACGACGGTGATCGCGGACGATGCCGACGCGCTGGCCGAGCGGGCGATCTCGACCGCTTCCGCCACGGTCGCGGCCTCGTCGAGGATCCGCCGCGAGATCGCATGGACCGGCACGCCCGCCCCGACGCCGTCGGCACGGTGATGCAGGATGTTGAACAAGACACCGAGCCCGGCGTCGTTGACCCCGATCTTGGCCAGCATGCCCGGCTCGGTGAAGGTCGAGACCCGGCGGCCGGCGTCCGAGCGATAGCGCCAGACCGCGGAGTTCGGCGTGAGTTCGTCGCACCAGTCCCAGGTCTGGAAGGCGACCGGGGCCGGGCCGACCCGGACCGCGGTGGAGCACTCACCCTCGGGTGCCGGCGGCTTGGTGGCGAGGATCTCGGTACGCGCGTTGAGGACCGCGACGTCGGCCAGCCGAACATCGGCGCCGGCGGCGATCTGCTCCAGCTCGACCGCCAGCGACGGGTTCCAGCGGGCCAGCGCCCCGTGGGCGGCGAGGCCAGTGGCGCGGGCCTGCTCCGGGGCGATCCCCACGAGCTCGAAATGCCGGAGATAGGCGTCGGAAGCGGTGCGGATCTCGCCCGACCAGGCCGATCCGAACGCTCGGGGCCGACGCGGAGCGCCGGTGTCGCCACTGTCGTATTCGCGGACCTGCACCGGGATCGTCCCCTTCGGAGCCGACGACACTGTTTCTCGGCTCAGTCTGCCCCGCGACACAATGAGGAGCATGACCGCCTCGCCAGCCGCCAGCCCAGACCCCCTCGACCTCGCCGGCATCGACGACGAGCTGACCGCCGACGAGCGGGCGGTGCGCGACTCGGTCCGGGCGCTGTGCGCCGAGCACGTCGATCCGTACGTCGCCGAGTGGTTCGAGTCGGGCGAGGTGGCCGACGTACGCGGTCTGACCAAGCGGTTCGGCGCCCTCGGCCTGCTCGGCATGCACCTGGAGGGTTACGGCTGCGCCGGTATGAGTGCGGTCGACTACGGGCTGGCCTGCCTCGAGCTGGAGGCGAGCGACTCGGGCATCCGGTCGCTGGTGTCGGTCCAGGGGTCGCTCGCGATGTATGCCATCTGGCGGTTCGGCAGCGAGGAGCACAAGCAGCAGTGGCTGCCGGGCATGGCGGCCGGCGACCTGATCGGCTGCTTCGGCCTGACCGAGCCGGACGCGGGCTCCGACCCGGCGAGCATGCGCACGAAGGCTCGCCGCGACGGATCGGACTGGGTCCTCGACGGTCGCAAGATGTGGATCACCAACGGCTCGGTCGCCGACGTCGCGGTCGTGTGGGCCGGCACCGACGACGGCATCCGCGGCTTCGTCGTCCCGACCGAGACGGCCGGCTTCTCCGCGCCGTACATCGGGCACAAGATGTCGCTCCGGGCCTCGGTGACCAGTGAGCTCGTGCTCGACGGTGTACGGCTGCCCGAGTCGGCGATGCTGCCCGACGTACGCGGCCTCAAGGGTCCGCTGTCGTGCCTCAACGAGGCGCGCTACGGCATCGTGTGGGGCTCGATGGGCGCCGCCCGATCCGCGCTGGCGTCGGCCTTGTCGTACGCCAAGGAGCGCGAGCAGTTCGGCCGCCCGATCGCGGCGTACCAGCTCACCCAGCAGAAGCTCGCCGACATGTCGCTGGAGTACTCCAAGGGGCTGCTGCTCGCCCTGCACCTCGGCCGCCGCAAGGACGCCGGGCGGCTCCGGCCCGACCAGGTCAGCCTCGGCAAGCTCAACAACGTCCGCGAGGCGCTTGAGATCTGCCGGACCGCCCGCACCATCCTCGGCGCCAACGGCATCTCGCTTGAGTACCCCGTGATCCGGCACATGAACAACCTCGAGTCGGTTCTGACCTACGAGGGCACGGTCGAGATGCACACGCTGGTCGTCGGAGAGGCCCTGACCGGCCACGCCGCCTTCCGCTGAGGGTGTGACGGCGCCGTCGCCCGGGACGGCATTACGCTGGTCGGCATGGACGACGGCCCTTGTAGACCGTGGCCGGTTGGTCCCACCGACGACTCGGGGTGGCATAGCCGGTGAACAGCACCATCCTCAACATCTGCCTGGTCGCATTCTTCATCCTGCTCGGAGGAGTCTTCGCAGCTGCCGAGATCGCGTTGGTGTCGCTGCGCGAGGGCCAGATCAAGGCGCTGGAGAAGCGCGGAAAGCGCGGTCGCGCAGTGGCCCGGCTCGCCGAGGACCCGAACCGGTTCCTGTCCGCGGTGCAGATCGGCGTCACGCTCAGCGGGTTCCTGTCGGCTGCCTTCGGCGCCGCGACGCTGGCCGACGACTTCTCGCCCGTCCTCGTAGACCTCGGACTGCCCAAGGGGGCGGCCGACCTGGTCGCGCTCGTGGTGATCACGCTGGTCATCGCGTACTTCTCGATCGTGCTGTCCGAGCTGACCGCCAAGCGGATCGCGCTGCAGCGGAGTGTCGGCGTCGCGCTCGCCGTCGGGCCGGCGATCGACAAGATGGCCCGGCTCTCGACGCCGGTGATCTGGCTGCTGTCGAAGTCGACCGACGTCGTGGTCCGGATGCTCGGCGGCGATCCAGGCGCCGCCCGCGAGCAGATATCGGACGAGGAGCTGCGCCATCTGGTGTCCAGCCACGAGACGCTCAGCGACGAGGAGCGCCAGATCGTCGAGGACGTGTTCTCGGCCGGTGACCGCCAGATCCGCGAGGTGATGATCCCTCGGACCGAGGTCGACTTCATCGACGCCGCGATGCCGGTGTTCAGGGCGGTGAAGTTCGCCGCCGAGCGACCACACTCGCGCTATCCGGTGACCCGGACCTCGGCCGACGACATCATGGGGTTCATCCACGTCCGCGACCTGTTCGACCCCCAGATCAACGGCCGATCGCTCCGGGTCGGCGACCTGGCCCGGGACACCCTGCTGATCCCCGGCACTCGCGAGGTGCTGGCCGCGATGACCGACATGCGCCGCGAGGGAGTGCACCTCGCGATCGTCGCCGACGAGTACGGCGGCACCGACGGCATCGTGACCCTCGAGGACCTCGTCGAGGAGCTGGTCGGCGACATCCGCGACGAGTACGACGCGGACGAGCGGCAGTCGTTGCGCCTGGTGAGCGGCGATGTGGAGGTCGAGGGGCTGCTCAACCTGGACGACTTCCAGGACGCGACCGGGTTGGAGCTGCCCGACGGGCCGTACGAGACGGTCGCGGGTTACATCGTGGCGAGGCTGGGCCACGTGCCCGTGGTGGGTGAGTCCTGCGCCTTCGACGGCCATCTGCTGACCGTCGTGGGGCTCGACGGCCGGCGCGTGTCACGGGTGCGGGTCAGCATCCGGCCCGAGGTGACGCTGCAGGCCGAGCTCCCCGACCCGCAGCCGGATCCGGCGAGCGAGGCCGGCTGACCCGCCAGTGCAGCCGGTCTCGGGCCGCGCTGGCAGAATGCGCCGCATGTCGACACTGCCGCGCGTGCTGTCGGGCATCCAGCCGACCGCCGACTCCTTCCACTTCGGCAACTACCTCGGTGCGCTGCGCCAGTGGGTCGGCCTGCAGGAGGGTCACGACGCGTACTACTGCATCGTCGACCTGCACGCGATCACGGTCGAGTACGACCCGGCCCAGCTCCGGGAGCGGACCCTGCGCTCGGCGGCCCAGCTGATCGCCGCCGGTATCGACCCGGAGCAGTCCACCCTGTTCGTCCAGAGCCAGGTGCCCGAGCACGCCCAGCTCGCCTGGGTCCTGGGCTGTCTGACCGGGTTCGGCGAGGCCAGCCGGATGACCCAGTTCAAGGACAAGTCGGCCCGCGGCGGCACCGATCGGGCCACGGTCGGACTGTTCACGTACCCGATCCTGCAGGCGGCCGACATCCTGCTCTACCAGACCCATCGGGTGCCGGTCGGTGAGGACCAGCGCCAGCACATCGAGCTGACCCGTGACCTGGCCGGACGGTTCAACCACCGCTTCGGCGACACCTTCCGGCTGCCCGACGCGTACATCGTCAAGGAGACCGCCAAGATCACCGACCTGGCCGATCCGACGATCAAGATGAGCAAGTCGGCGTCGTCTCCGGCCGGCATCATCGAGCTGCTCGACGACCCGAAGGTCTCGGCCAAGAAGGTGCGCTCGGCGGTCACCGACTCCGGCCGCGACGTGCGGTTCGACGAGGCTGAGAAGCCCGGCATCTCCAACCTGCTCACGATCTACTCGGTCCTCGCCGGCGACTCGATCCCGGAGCTCGAGGAGCGGTACGCCGGCCGCGGCTACGGCGACTTCAAGGGCGACCTCGCCGATCTCGTCGTCGAGTTCGTGACACCGTTCAGAAATCGGACGTTCGAGCTGCTCGACGACCGCACCGAGCTGGACAAGATCCTGGCCACCGGCGCCGAGCGAGCCAACGCGGTCGCATCCGAGACGCTGGCGACCGTCTACGACCGGGTCGGATTCGTCCGCGGCTCGGCCGGCTGACGCAGCGGGCCGCGCGACAGCGCCCGGTTCATGCCCTAGTGTCGGCACCATGCTCACCGTCGGTGTCGCGATTCCGGTGCCTGAGCCCTACGGCACAGAGCTCCGCCGCCATCGGGCATCGTTCGGGGATCAGCAGGCCGAGTCGGTTCCGACCCACGTCACCCTGCTCCCGCCGACGCTGGTCGACGAGGCGGCGATGGACGACATCGACGAGCACCTGCTCAAGGTGGCACTGGCGCATCCGCGCTTCGTGATCCAGTTGCGGGGTACGGCGACCTTCCGGCCCAACTCGCCGGTGGTGTTCATCGCGGTCACCGAGGGCATCTCGGCCTGTGAGCTGCTGTCCGAGTCGATCCGGACCGGGCCGTTGGAGCGGGACCTGGTGTTTCCGTACCACCCGCACGTCACGGTCGCACAGGACGTGCCCGACGACGCGCTGGACCAGGCGTTCGACACGCTCGCGGGCTTCCAGTGCCGGTTCGACGTGGAGTCGTTCGCGATGTACACGCACGAGGACGGCAGCGGCTGGGTGCCGCGTCGGGAGTTTCCGCTCGGCGACGTGGTGACTATGACGTGAGCGTGGCGGATGGTCTCAAGCGGCGGCTGGCGGCAGCCCGGCGGCGGTCGCGGCTGCTCGATCATCTGATCGCGACCTTCGAGCACTACAGCAAGGTCCAAGGGAACGTCCTGGCCGGCGCCGTCACGTACTTCGGGTTCCTGAGCTTCTTCCCGATCATCGCGATCGCCTTCGCCGTGGTCGGGCTGATCACCGGCGCCTATCCCAACGCCCTGGACGCCGTCACGGACGCGTTGACGGAGGTCTTCCCGGCGATCATCGGCACCGGCAACGGCCAGATCAATCCGGCGACGTTCCAGGACGCCGCCGCGACGGCCGGCGTGCTCGGTCTGGTCGCCTTGCTCTACACCGGGCTGGGCTGGTTGTCGACGTTGCGGACGGCCCTGCAGGACGTCTTCGAGGTGCCGCCGAGCAAGACGCACAACTTCGTGATCGGCAAGCTCGTCGACCTGCTGATGCTCGCGGTGATCGGCTTCGTGCTCTTGATCTCGGTGGGTGTCTCCAGCGCTACCCGGGGGTTCGTCGGGGACATCCAGGACTGGCTGGGCATCGCCGACGTCCCGGCCATGACGTCGTTGCTGAACAGCGTCGGAACCCTGGTCGGGCTGGTCGCCAGCGTGGTGATGTTCTACGCCTCCTTCCGGCTGCTCGGCCGGCCGACCGTGCGCCAGGACGCGCTGTGGAGAGGTGCGCTGCTCGCCGCCGTCGGGTTCGAGATCCTCAAGCAGATCGCGGTCTTCCTGATCGCGCTGACCAAGAACAATCCGGCCTTCGCCGTGTTCGGCACCGCCCTCATCCTGCTGATCTGGATCAACTACTTCTCGCGGCTGGTGCTGATCGGCGCGTCCTGGGCTGCGACGTCCGGCCCGGGCCGGATTCCGATGCGGATCGAGGGCGGAGCGCCGTACGCCCTGGCCGCACCCGCCGCCGCCCCGATCGCCGCCGCGGCCGCCGTGGAGCGGACCGAGGCCGCGAATCGGGCGGCGCGGGCCGAGGCGTCCGAACGCGCGGAGGCGGCGGCCGAGCTGGTCCGATCGGTCGCGGTGATGATCGGCGTGACCTGGCTGCTGCGCCGGATCATGCGATCGGAAGACTGACCGCATGGAGATCGAGGACGTCCGGCTCGCGGTGTACGAGCAGTTCGCCCGCACCGGCCGAGCGCCGACCGCGACCGAGCTCGCCACGCGATTCGAGGTGCCGGTCACCGAGGTCGCCGAGGCGCTGTCCGAGCTGGCGAGCCGGCGACATCTCGCCCTCGACCCGGCGCGGTTCGACGACGGCCTGCCCCGGATCGCGCTGGCGCATCCGTTCTCGTCGGTTCCGATGGGGTTCTCGGTGATGGGCCGCGAGTCCCTGTGGTGGGGCGGGTGCGCGTGGGACTCGTTCGCGCTGCCGAATCTGGTCCCGGGCGACCCGGAGGTGCTGGTCGCGACGACCTGCTTGGCTTGCGGACGCCCGCATGCCTGGGTCGTCGGCCGCGACGGTCCGCCGCCGGGCGACCAGCTCGCGCACTTCCTCGTAGCGGCCGACCGGATGTGGGACGACGTGATCCACACCTGCTCCAACCAGCGGATCTTCTGCGACCAGGGCTGCGTCGACCGCTGGCTCGACGACGCCGGGCTCGAGCGCGGGTACGTCATGGACCTCGCGACCCTGTGGCGGTTCGCCTCGCACTGGTACGACGGGCGGCTCGACCGGGGCTATCGGCGCCGCGAGCCAACCGACGCCGCCGCGTACCTCCGCTCGGTCGGGCTCGAGGGACCGTTCTGGGGGCTCTGACGGGCCCGGCGGCCGCCCGGGTGGCCGATCTCATGCTGCCGTGCCGTCGCATCCGGCCTAGGCTTCCAACGTGAACGAGGAGACGGAGTCGGGACTGCCGTTCGAGCCTGTCTACGGCCCGGACGCGCTGTCCGGCTGGGACCCGGCCGACCAGCTCGGCGAGCCCGGTTCGTACCCGTACACCCGTGGCGTCTACCCAACGATGTACACCGGTCGGCCGTGGACGATGCGGCAGTACGCCGGCTTCGGCACCGCGGCGGAGTCCAACCAGCGCTACCACCAGCTGATCGCGCACGGCACCACCGGACTGTCCGTGGCGTTCGACCTGCCGACCCAGATGGGCTACGACTCCGACTCGCCGGTGGCGCATGCCGAGGTCGGCAAGGTCGGCGTCGCGATCGACTCGATCGAGGACATGCGGCTGCTGTTCGACGGCATCCCGCTCGACAAGGTCTCGACGTCGATGACGATCAACGCGCCGGCGGCCCTGCTCATGCTGCTCTACCAGCTGGTCGCCGAGGACCAGGGCGTGTCCGGTGAGCAGCTGACCGGCACGATCCAGAACGACGTGCTGAAGGAGTACATCGCGCGCGGCACCTACATCTACCCGCCGCAGGAGTCGCTGCGTCTGATCACCGACACGTTCGGCTACTGCCAGGCCGAGCTGCCGCGGTGGAACACGATCTCGATCTCGGGCTACCACATGGCCGAGGCCGGGGCGACGCCCGCGCAGGAGGTCGCGTTCACGCTGGCGAACGGCATCGAGTACGTCCGGGCCGCCATCGACTCGGGCCAGGACGTCGACGAGTTCGCTCCGCGGCTGGCGTTCTTCTTCGTGTCGCGTACGACGCTGCTCGAGGAGATCGCGAAGTTCCGCGCCGCCAGGCGGATCTGGGCCCAGGTGATGCGCGATGAGTTCGGCGCCGAGAACCCCAAGTCGCAGATGCTGCGCTTCCACACCCAGACGGCCGGGGTGCAGCTGACCGCGCAGCAGCCCGAGGTCAACCTGGTCCGAGTGGCCGTCCAGGCGCTGGCGGCCGTCCTCGGCGGCACCCAGTCGCTGCACACCAACTCCTTCGACGAGGCGATCGCGCTCCCGACCGAGAAGGCCGCTCGGCTCGCCCTGCGGACCCAGCAGGTCCTCGCGTACGAGACCGACGTGACCAAGACGGTCGACCCGTTCGCCGGCTCGTACGCGGTCGAGACGCTGACCGACGAACTCGAGGACGCCACGCGCGACCTGATGCGGCAGGTCGAGGATCTCGGCGGTGCGGTGGCCGCGATCGAGCACGGCTTCCAGAAGAACGAGATCGAGAAGGCGGCCTACCAGCTCGCCAAGGAGGTCGACGAGGGCGAACGGGTGGTCGTCGGCGTCAACCGGTTCCAGCTCGACACGGAGGAGCCCTACGAGCCGCTGCGGGTCGATCCGGCGATCGAGGAGCAGCAGGCCGAGCGGCTGGCCAAGCTCCGGGCCGACCGCGACGGCGGCGAGGTCGAGCGGTGTCTCGCCGACCTCGTTGCGGCCGCGCAGAGCGACGACAACGTGCTCTATCCGATGAAGGAGGCGCTCCGGGCCCGGGCGACTGTCGGCGAGGTCTGCGACGCACTCCGCTCGGTCTGGGGCACCTACGTTCCGCCCGACGTGTTCTGAGCGCCCGCTCCACTGGCGGTAGCCAAATCCCGAAACACGCCGGCGTGTCTCGGGATTTGCCTACCCCCAGTGGGGCGGTCAGTCGTCGTCGCGGATGATGCCGCGGGCCGAGCGGTGGGCGATCCGGGCGTGGTGGGAGTGGGACAGGACGAGCTCGACCCGTTCGCGGTGTTCGCGCTTGGAATTGCCCAGCACCTTGACCTTGACCACCCGATGCGTTGCGCCGGCCGGGAAGCGGAGCCGGAAGTGCCGCGGGACAAAGTCGCGGTGCGCCGTGGCGGTCTTGCCTCGGGTGCGCACCCGGACGCTGACCGGTCGCGACGTCGGCGTCGACAGCCGCACGTGGAAGCGCAGGTAGACCGGGTGCCGACGGCCCTGCTCGCGGACGGTGTCGCCCGACACGCGGACCTTCGGCAACGGCGGACGCGGCACGCCGCGACTGTTCAGGGCGGCGAGGCAGTAGCCGTGGCCGCGGATCCGATGGATCAGCCGCGGCAAGGCTGCCAGCGTCTGGTCGGAGTTGGCGACGCCGTCGTGCAGCAGGACGATGTTGCGGCCCCGGTGGATCTCGGCGAGCACGGTCGAGATGATCCGGCGGGCCGAGCGTCCGTCCCAGTCGCGGGAGTCGACGGTCCACAGCACCGGACGCAGGTGCATCTGGCGGACGACCCGGCGTACCCGGTTGTTGATCGCACCGTACGGCGGCCGCATCAGCATCGGGCGGCCGAGTCCGGCGTGGCGGATCGCCTTGTTCGTACGACTGAGGGTGCGGCGGATCTTGCGGTTCGACAGGTTCGTGAGGTTCTCGTGGGCGAAGGTGTGGTTGCCGACCCGGAAGCCGTCGTGATGCATCCGGCGGAGCAACTGCCCGTGGCCGCGAACCTCCTGGCCCACCACGAAGAAGGTCGCCGGCACGTGATGGCGGACCAGGACCCGGATCACCCGGGGCGTGATCCCCGACTGCGGGCCGTCGTCGAAGGTCAGCGCCACGAGGCCGCGAGAGCAGTGACCCCTCGCCACCGTCGACTGGCCCTCGGCCTGGACGGGTGCGCCGGAGGCGAGTGCCATCGCACCCGCGAGCACGGTGAGCGTCGTGACGACGCCGAGACTACGTCGCATGGTTGCCTGCTCTGCTGCCTGGGCCGCCCGCCGGACGGCGGCACTGTCATGTCATGAACGCGCGGCCGTCCCCGTCGGTTGGCTTGTCCGGGCGATCCGGTGAGTTCGACTCAGTCGGTTCGACCGGTCAGTCCAGCCCGAAGGTGGGCCGGCAGCGCTCGAAGCCGTCGACCTCGATGTCGTCGCGACGATGCTGCTCCCATGCGGAGCGGGACAACCGCAACTCGATCTGCTCGTCGACCTGGCCTCGGCGTACCTTACGGGTCACGCCGTTCTCGCGATAGCCGAGCTTGCGCGATACCGCCAGCGAGGCGGCGTTGTCCCGCCAGGCGGCCGAGAGCGCGTACTCGGCACCGAGCACCTCGAAGGCGAAGTGCAGCACGGCCGATCGCATCTCGGTGCCGATGCCCTGGCCGTGGTGCCGCAGGCCCAGCCATGACCCGGTGCTGACCTCGTGGCGGAGCGGAAAGCGGCTCGCGCCGACGCCCTGGACGCCCACCACCTGACCGTCGACGAGTACCGCCAGCCCGAGGTGCCAGTCGTCGACGGTGACAGCCGCGAGCTGACCCCAGTAGAACTGCAACGTGTTGACCGGCAGTTCCTCGCGGGGTGCGTCGGTCCAGGCGAACTCGAACGGCATCGTGGCCGGGTCGTGCACGCCGTCGAGGGCGACGTCGATGATGTCGTCGATCAGTCGCTCGGTCGGGACTCGCAGCTCGAGCCGGGGCGTACGGATGCGCAGATCGAAAAGGGCCCAATGACGTGACATGCAGCCATCGTGGCGCTCGATCGGCATCGTCGTCAGCCGAGTTTCGCCGACGACACGACCGCGTTGAGCGCGCAGGGTGATCGGCGCGTAACGCAACGCTGAGCAGATCGTCTCCATAGCGTGCTCGATAGCGATCTCGCGTGTGGACGCTCGACAGTGACCCCGGTCGATAGCGGTAGCCTCACCGATGTGTCCAGTCAATCCGACCTGGTCGCCACTATTGACGACCTTGCGCCATCGTTGATTTCGCTGCGCCGCAAGATTCACGCGCACCCCGAGCTGGCCTGGGAGGAGAAGCACACCACCGAGTTGGTAGCCGCCGAGCTCGACGCCGTCGGCGTATCGTTCCAGCGCCTCCCCACCACCGGGCTGATCGCCGACCTCGGCCCCGCCGACGGGTCGATGCGACGAGTAGCGCTCCGGGCCGACCTCGATGCCCTGCCGGTTGACGACACGACGACCGACCCCTGGCGCTCCGGCATCGAGGGCGTCGCCCATGCC
>Ga0075428_100006403_pt1 | contig 13103 bp, 27 predicted proteins | sample RhiMetdeltSRZDD2_FD_75291 | JGI IMG/M metagenome (GOLD analysis project Ga0075428, IMG submission 75291) | Populus rhizosphere microbial communities from Tennessee, USA - Rhizosphere MetaG P. deltoides SRZDD2 | ecosystem: Host-associated > Plants > Roots > Rhizosphere > Soil | place: USA...
TAATCTCCTCCGGTGACAACTGAATTTGCATACGCGATTGAGTCAGAGGCTAAGCTAGCTTGCCGTCAACTATTTTTTCTAGTTCTCGTGCTGTGCGCCGGGTGCGTCAGTCAGGCGACAAAGGAGCGGGCGGCCGTTGCCGTTGCGTGGGCAGAGTTCAAAACGGCGCGGACGAATTATCTCCGCGACGCACAGCCGCCACGAGCTTACGCGCCCGGCGTCTACGATCGGTTTGCCCGTGCCGTTCCGAACTACCTGAAGGCTTTGGAGTCCATCGACACCAAGGGGTGCCCGTCGGAATTCCGAGAGGCTTTTGTTGAGTATCGACAGGCGGTGGAACGAGGCAACGTTAGCAACCTTCAAGGTGCATTGGAGCTAGGAGCCGCGCTATTCGGGGAGTTCGGGGGAGTGCAGCAACTGAGTAGACGCGCGGCCTTGGCCGCAGACGCGCGTTTCAAACTCGAAAGGCTGGCAGTGCGCTACGGCGCCGAATGACTGTCACCGCCACACCACCCAGGCGCCGAGTAGCACGAGAACGACGACGGCAATCGGGGTGTAGTCCGGGGGCTCGCCCGTCGCGGTGCTTAGCTTCTGTGTCAGCTCCTCGTCGCGTAGTTCGAGACCTAGCAGCGTTGCCCGGCCTTGCAATTGTTGGACGGTGCGCGCGGTGCGTTCAAGGCGTGGGTACACCTTGTAAGACTGTCGGCAAAGGTTGCGATTTTCCCGCGTCCCCCGTTGCCCCTCGCAGCCTTGAAAAACAGCCGCAATGGCCGGCGGGGTCACTTCACCGCCTGCGTGGCGTGTAGTGCCTTCGTAAATTCCGAAGCGTCCCGCCCCGTAGGTCGTCCGGTTGCCCAGGGCATCGTTGACGGTCTGCCGTCTTCCCGTCGGCGCCCCGGAATTGCTCACGGCCAAAATGCCTTGTAGGAACGTCGAGAAGACTGCGAGGAGCGGAGCGGGCATGGTTTAGGGGGCCGTGACGGCCTCTGGCGTCTCGTTTGTGCGTGCGTTGGCGGGGTCAACGTGGAGTGTGAGGTCACAGCCGCGGGACAGCAGCCAGGCGCCGACGACAAGCGCAATGGTGCCCGTGCTCAGCTTGCCCTTGTGCCCTTTGAGAAGTTGAAGGAGTGCGTTCATGGCCAGTTGTTGACGAGCGCCCAGTTGGTTCCGACGACGCGGAATGTTGCGCTGCCTCCGTTGACGGTGATGTTGGTTTGTAGCGGGCCAAGCCCTGCCCCGCCCGAGATAATATGCTGGCCCGCGCTCGTCGCGATCCAAACGTTGGTGCCGGCCGCGGTCAACCCTTCGTCCGTCACGGTGATCGTGTGCCCCTGTTCGCTGGCTTGAACGAGCGCGTTTGTCAGTGAGCGCACGTCCACGAGTCGATTGGTGCGCGCCGCACCGTTAGGCATTGCAACCTGTCTGTCGTACCAGCCGTTGGTGTAACTGCCGGTATTAAGCGTTGGGCGGGTAATGTCCATCGTGCAGTTTTCCAGATAGATGGGCGTCCGTTGCAAAAAGTTGGTGACGAGCAGGGCAGATGCGTTGGTTGTCGTCCTGAAAAACCTCACGTTGTTGCAGAGGACAGAGCCGCTGTTGTTTACAAGGGTGCTGTCAACGTCCATGTAGATCATCGCGTTGTTTAGGGGCGCTGCGTAGCCAATTATCGAGTAGCTCCCCCCAAAGATTTCAATGCGGGTGTCGTTGCCCTTAATCAGCCGCAAGGGGTTTGCCGACCCATTGTTGGTGAGAGCAAAGTCGCAGTTGATCAGCCTGATCACTCGATTACTGCCCCCTGTCCTGTTCTCAAAGTCGGCGAGACCGTCATACGCAGCCAGCCCCTTGCAGTATGAGACTGTGAGCGTCCCGTCGTAGCTCCGTACGTGAATAATATCGTCAGTGCCCAAAATTTCGCATCGGTCAATCAGACAGTTGGTAGAAGCCACGTTCATTTGCGCCGCCCCCATGCGTATCGACCCGTAGAAGGTGAAGTCACGCAAGACGACTTCGCTGGCGCACAAAAGATTTTCCTCCGGTGTGCCCGGTATCCCGATCAGCGTTGTGCCCATTCCGGCGCCGATCAGTGACACACGGTTTGAAACGTAAAAATGCGATCCGAGCGTCGCCGGATTTGTGAAAACTCCGGCGCCGACGATCACCTTGTCGCCCGGCCGCGACGACAGAAGGGCCAACTGGACGTTGCGCCAAGGTCTGTCAATCCGTCCACGCTGCGCGTTTGTGTCGTTGCCGCTCTCACTGACGTACAGGTTGCTCGACACCGTGGGCATGTTGAGCGGCGCCGTACTGGCGACGTAGCTAAAGCAGTTAGTGACGTTGATCGGTCCCCACCAGCTTGTCGGCAGCGGAGGGTTGGACAGAAAGTCGTCGCTCCACTGAACACCATCGCCGATGTTGACTGCGCCGAAACTGTCAAACCCGTAGACCTCCTGACTGGCGTTTGAAACGACAAAGCTTCCAAAGGTGGGCGAGAACGCGATCTTGTAGATGCCCTGGGTGTAACCGTTGAGCAGATTCGTCCTATACAAGCCGTTGACGGCTGCCAGGCCCGCGTTGGACACCGAGAGCGTTGAGTTTGTGTCCCGCCCGTAGACGACCGTCGAAAAACATTCTGTCGTTACCCGCGTCGCCGGTGGCGTGATGCTGGTAGCAGCGGATGCAACCAACGCAGAGGACAAGAGAACAGCCAGGGCTTTCACACTTCGGCCCGGTGGAAAGTTGCGTCGAACTGTCCCTCGTCGGCCGTGACGGTCGTCAGGGTCAAGCGAGTGGTGGACAACACGACGATTGCGCCCCCTGGGAAAAAGCGGCCGTTGGCGTCGTCCCAATCGAGTTCACTGTCCGCGGGCAGTGTCCAAAGCCTGTCAGGCCGGGCACCCTCTTTTGGCTTTTCCGACTGGTCGAAAAGTTGGACGTAGCGGGTTGCGGAGGCGAGGTTGATCACGTGAAGCCCGGTCAAATGGATCGGCGCGTGACTGATGACTAGGAGCGTCCCTTTTGCCTTGGACACGTACGGCGCCAGGCGCGGCGGGACCGGATGGACGATAACTGTCGGCGTCGCTGTTGGCGTCGGGTTGGGTTTTGCGTTTGCCTCTGCGACACGCGGCGCGTCCTTTGACTTCACCGGTTCCGGTGGGGATAGGGCGCGTCCGTTAATGCGGTCGGTGGTAAGGCTGCTCATACGTCGAACCCGTAGTCAGGCAAGTCGAAAGCCCGGCTGCTACTCGGTGTGTCAGGCTCCGGTTCCGTCGTTATTGTCGTCGTGCTGGTCTTCGTCGTGCGCTCTCCTTTGATGAGGTCGGTGAGCAGCCACACCGCAAACAGCAGCCCGAGCGGCGGGAAGAAAAGCCCGGCCACGATTGGCACAGCGATCACCCAGGCCGAGTCCGCCAGCTTGGCGAGGACAGATTCAACGAAGTTTTGAAACGCGGTGCCGATGCGCTCGCCCAGGGTGCGTCCAACAAAGCCCGCCAGCTTGGCGCCCAGGGCGTAGATCATCAGCCCGAGCGGCGGGAGTAGGAACACCAACAGCGCAATGATCAGACTTTGCCACGGGTGTTTTTTGGCAAACAGCCAGAGGCGCATCAGCGGGCGCACGAGAATTTTTTCGGGGAGGTTCACGCGGCGTCACGACTGAGTAGACAGACAGCGGAATCCGATCCGCCAAAAGGTTGACCCGAAGCCAAAGGGGTCGAGAAAATCGACGTAAAGTGCAACCTTGTCGGATTCGATGAAAAACTCGTGTGGGGGAAGTTCAGCCGAGAATTTATATTTGGGAACGACTTCGGCCGCGGAACTTTTGATGCGTAGGTTGGGCATCGTGCAGCCGCTGGCAATGGGAGTGAGCGCGGGGACTGCGACTTCCGCGCCAAAAAAGAAAGCCTCGTTCGATTGGTTGATCGGCCAGATCCCGATCTTTTGCTCATTGAGGTAGAAGCGGAACTCCCCGCTGACAAACCAAGGATTGTTACCCGTTCCGACTTCATAGGGTTCCAAGCAGAACCAGAGAACGCGCCTTTGCAGTTGCCGGTTGATGAGCTTGCAGTGCAATTCCTCACGATAGACAAGGCGGGCACCGCCAGGACTAAACCGGACGGCGGTGTCCCATGAATCGACAACCTCCATGTCACGCCAGGCCCTCCGCTGCCCGCGTGTCGATCAGGTCGAACCCCGTCTCGGGTGCCAGCCCGCCGCCGAAGTCGGGCAGTTCGTCGGGCAGCGTCGCGCCGTCGAGTCCAGGCTCAGCGAAGTCGCCCAGTCCGAAGTTGCGTTCGATGTCGAGGGTGTACTGTGGTTCATCCGGTCCAGGCGCGGGCGGCACGGTGAAGTTGGGATACGGCGCGTAATAGTTGCCCGCGTTGTAATAGGCTTGGCCGTTTGGCCCTTCGACAATCGCCGGCTCATTGGGGCCACCACGCGGCGCCCCTGAGCCGCCGAACAGTCCGCGGATCGTGCTGGCGACGCTGCCGAACGACGTCGCAAGCTGCCCGACGCGCGCGGCCGTTTGACCAAAGCCCCCGTTGTTCGGAGGTTTCAAACCAAACTGCGGGGGCTTGCTGGCTGTGCCCGTCGTCTTGAACGGGTTATAGACTCCCTTCCCGGTCGGTTTTCGGCCGAACAGATACCAGACGACGCCGCCCACAAGGGCCAGCACAGCTAAAAATTTCGCGTTCACGGCTTTCCCTTCTTCAGCAAAAAGAAAATGAGCAACCCGCCCGCGGCCACGAGAACAATCGGCAGCCAGTTGGTTCCCCCGGGCGGCCCGGCCGCTCCGGCGCCGGCGCCGGCCGCTCCGGCGCCGGTGTTGCTGGCGGGTGTGATGCCCGGCCCGTTGCGTAGGCCGTTGAACAGGTCTTCCAGCCGGCTCAGTTCTTCGCCCAGGCCGGTCACAGAGTTTGCGACGCGATCAACGTCGGCTCTTGTAGCTTGCGGCATAGGTCAACGCGCAAACCGGGCGCGGATGCGTTGGAACAGGCTTGGCCCTGTCGGTGACGGGGGCGGGGCCGGCACGCGCCGCGGAAAGTTCGTCGGCTGCGAGAAGGGTTGCGCCGTGCGGCCAGGGCGTCGGTAAACGATCCGGCCCGCGAGTGTGGATTTTCGGAGTTGCGGCATAGGCTGCCGCGGCTAAGCGGCGGGGGGCTTGTCGGGTTTGGGCGGGGCCAGCTTTTCGAGTTCGGCGCGGGTTTCCGCGCCCTTTTTCTCGAACAGTTCAGCGACTTCCTTAGCCTTAGATGCCCCTGCCAACCGGGCCATGGCCTCTAAGGCGAAAGCTTGAATGGTGAGTTCCTCGTGTTTGCTCATGCCGCAAATTTCTTGTAGCGGGACACGTCCGAACGGAACCGGCGCCCCACGATGGTAAAGATTGAAGGTTGAGCCGCCGGCGTAGTCACGTTGCCGATGATTTCCCATTTAACCGCGTCAGACGGGAAATTCGCGTTGAGCAGCGAGCCAAGCTCTCCGGCGTCGGTGAGACCATCCGTCAGGAAGTCCAGACCGCCGACGCTTGGATCTTGGATGCCCAGGCCCGCGGTCAACGCGCCTCCAAAATTGGTCGGGACGGAAGTAGACTCCGAAGTGACGAACACGGGCGGGGCGCCCGTCGTTGTGCCGGTGTTGTCCACGCCGTTGATGCCGTCTGTGTTCAACGGATGCCAAATCGAGACTGGCGAAACGGCCCGGCCGTAGTCTGTAAGCAGTTGCCCGGCCTTCATCGACCATTTGGCCATTGAGTTGCCGGCCGCTTCCAAAGACCAGAGCGTCTCAGTGTTGACAGTCAAGTTGGCCGAGATGTCCGCGGGGGTCCGCACCGTGTTGCCTTTGAGCATCGACCAAACAAGCGTTGCATACTCGCCAGGCGACGGGACGGCGTAGCGTTTTTCGATGCTCGTGAGTGACGCGGCCGTCTCGTACGTGCTCTCGCGGATGTCTGAGCGGAAGAACCCGCCGTCACCGCGCACGCTCGAGTTCAGGCTTGCGCCGATGGCCCGGCGCCGCACCCACACTTCACAGGCCGCGGCTGAGAACGGGTTCGCCGTGGCCGAGATCTCCGACGCTGGCGCAAATTCGAGCGTCAGGATTGGATCTTGCCGGTGGTTTTGACAGTCGAGCAAACTGCGGAGTCTCAGGGCGCCAGTCAAAGCGGGGTGCGTGAAAAAGATCGGGTAGACGATCCGGTAAACGTTGCCGATGATGGTACCGATCGGATCGGCCAGGTTCCCGTGGGCGGCCATGCTCGCCATGAGCGCGTGGCGCGTGCATCGGTCCAGGCCCATGCCCTCTTGATCGGCCAGTTGCAGGAGACCCGTCCCGCTCGAGTACACGCAATCATAGCCGGCGCCGTCGTCGGGTTGGATGTTCAACGACGCGCGCTTGAGAATGTTCAGCAGCCCGAAATCGATGAAGGTTTCGATGTCGGCAGCGACCGTCACTTGGACGACGATGAACATTGCCTCAATCGGGTCGGTGGACGGGATCGCAATGCGCTTGGTCTGGCTCGGGAAATTGGCGGCCGTTAGGTCGAGTTCCGGGGAGCGGACGATCCGCTCTTGCTTGAATGGGGCGAACATAAGCTTAGGAGGAGGAAGGGAACTTGGCTTTGATGCCTAGGAGGAGGAAGGGAACTTGGCTTTGATGCTCGATACCGGCGCCAGGACGTAGGACGTGAACCCTAGCAATTCAGCGACGGCGAACACGGCGATCAGTCCGACGGTGGTCCGAAACAGGTTGCCAGGGGAAAAGGCGGATTTTATTGCTGACCAGATCATACGGTTTTTTGTGCGTTCATTTGCGCCGAACACCTCGCACGCCCTCCCCTGCCCCGCTATTTGTGGGCTTTGCTTACGCGGAATCCCGTAAGGGAAACCCACAACAGATAAAAACCAGTTGGATCGTAGTCTTGGCACGCACCTTGAGCCGGGCGCGGCTAATGAACACTTCAACCGTGCGCGTCGAGATTCCCAGATCGGCCGCGATGGCCTTTTGGTGATCTCCGTTAGCGAGGCGAGTCACGATCTCACGCTCCCGCGGGGATAGGTTTTTTACGGGTGCCTGCATCGGTCGAAACTTTCCCGTCGTCAGAAAAGCGAATATAGCGGCCAGGCGTCGGGAGGTTCGCCACGGCCCCGCGGTCAAACGGGCAGCCCATGTCTTCCGCGGTGCGTTCTATCCAGTCCAGCGTCAGGCTGTCGGTATGTTTGAAGCAAACCAGCTCTGTCAGTTGACTCCGAACGTCGTCGTTGACTTCGTTGAGCCGCTGAGCGGACAGCAAGTTGTCGATTTCCTCCCGGCGCCCCTCGTCGGTGATCTCCTTGAACCCTTGAGGTAGTCCGTTGTCGCCCACCTTTTGCACTCCCTGAAATTCATCACAGGCCATCAGCTTACTCCCGCGGAGTTCCTTGCAGACGTTGAAGACGAATCGGGTAAAGAACGCAAAGCCCTCCCGCCTGTCGCCGGGAAACTGAAGAGACGAATCGTAACAGACCGGCCGGCCCTCGATCACTGCGCGCGTCATCTGCGGATGGTCGATGCAAATTGGCAGCTTGAGCTTGTGCGACGCTTCGCGCCGCGGGTCAAAAATGAATTTCCATCTGGCCCGGTGGGCGACAAGGCGCTTGAGCCAATAGGTTGTTTTTCCCGATCCCTTTTTGCCCGTGACTAGGACGCAGGAGGGTTTGTGGTGCCAGTTCACGAAAGCAGCCGCTCGATCAAGCTCAGTTTTTCTGCCGTGTTGTCGCGTGGGGAAAATCGCTTGATCAAGGCGTTCTGGACGGCAACGACCTTGCCCCGATTTTTCATCTGTAGCACAGCGACGCGCACCTTGCGGCGCCCGTAGGTCGGGCCGGCCGTCTTGCCCTTCCAGCGTTGAAAGTGGCGCGTCAGCGTCTTGCGTAGGTTGCCCGTGTGAGACTCACCGACGTAAAGAACCTCGTCGATCCACATGCCCGGCCCCTTGATGACGTAGACTCCGGACGCCCCCGCGGGGATCGCGCACACTGCTTGATGGTAAGGAAGAAAGTTCACGCGGGATCGCCTAATCCCGGCTCCTCAAAGTAACGGCGCACGGGGCCGGCCGGGTACTTCTGCCATTCTTGGCGCGTGTGGTGTTCGATTCTGACTATCAGCGCACTCCGGATTTCGGCTGGCAATTCGTCGATGGCACTACGCATCGCATCGACGACCAAAGTCTTTGCGGCTGCTATAGTCGTTTGGTCCCGCAACTGTTCGTGCAGCGTGTTGCGGGCGTCAGCCAGTTCGGCTTCTGTCAGGACGTAGAGCATTTTTTCACTCTTTCTCAAAAGCTTTAAAGTCCGTCTGCGTCGCGGGCAAAAAATGGCGCTCCTGCCAGCCGTGTTCCGCGTCAGTTGGATCGTCCCTGCGCGGGCCAGCCGCCAGACAGCTTTTGCAGCGTCCCCAAAAGCCCGCGGTCTCCGTCGTCGCCACGACGATTATATCTTTCGAGCCGCAGAAGGGGCAGAATTTCACGACGGCTGGCGCCGGAGCAATATCCAGGCGAAAAGCCCCAAGCCGCACCACAGGGCGCCCAGATAAAGCCAGTCGTAAAGACCGGGTGTGTACGTCGGCGACGCGGATAAGACCGGGGGCGGGGTGACGACGGACGGCAACGGGCCAGCCGGTTTCTTGGTAAAAATCCACATACATTTTTTCTTATTTGTCCTTCGGCTTCGGACACGGGAAGCTTTCAACAAACTTGGGCAGCCCTAACCGTAGGCTTAGTCTCATGACATCCGCCCGCGACAAACCGGTTTCCTTCGCAGCGCGGTTTATCTCGCTGAAAAGCTCTGCCGGGACCTTCATCGTGACGGGGACGGATCTTTTGAGTTCCATTTTTTAGTTGGTCGCGGGAGTCCCTCCGCGCAGTTCCCTCCCCTTGGCTTTCAAGTCCTTAATCGTCATGCCGACTTGGCCGGCCCAAACGACCATGCCCCCTCCGAGCATTATCTCAGGAGCGTAATCCAGGCGCACCGCGTATTTTTTGCAGCACTCTAGGGCGCCTTTTTTGACTGAGTTCTCGATTTCTCCGGCCATCCGCACGGACTTGGCCGCTTCGTTGGCCAGCGCGTCGTCACCGGTTTCCTTTTTTGCAACTGCCCGCACGATGGCCGCGGCCCCGTCGTTTAAAAGATTGACCGCGATGTTGACCAGCGCGCTAGCAGTCGCTTCGTCAAAGGCCGGAGCAGCGTCCCAAACAGGATCCAGAGGCGCGGGCGCGCCTTCCGCCATAGGTGACGCAGGGGCGCCGTTGTCCAGGCCAGGAAAGGAAACCCGCGGCTTGCGGGGTTTTTTGTCGGGGCCGCGTTGTCCTCGGGATTTTTTGGATTCGGCAAGGTGCTGGTCAACCGCTCCAGAAGCCGCACGCTCGATCTTTTCCGCGAGTCCAGGTTCGACAGCAGCCGCGCCCGTTCCTGTGGCGTCAGGGGCCGGGGCGGGGGGCGCGGGTGTGGGCGGGGCATCGGGCGTTGTCGGGTCCATCGTCAGACGCTGAGACTCGACGGCGGGAAAGGGTTCACAATGCTTCGACGGCAATAGCTACCCGCCCGCCGTCGAAGTCCTGCGCGCTAACCTTAACGGCAGCGCGCGGGGGGAGCTTTAGCCGGTTTTTTGACCCGTGCGACGCGCCACGATGCCCGCTGGCGAGCTTTCACGGGGGTGGGTGGGGTGTGGGGATGGTCATTTGCGTAAAAAAGTTCGGCCCCCGGTCTCCGGCGTCCAGCCCTATGCTTGAGGTCTATTTGACGCACGGCTAGCCCGAGGGCCGAAAAGCTCAGCCTGACGGCGCCGCGATGCTGAAAACCCCGGACGGCGCGATGGTGAAAGTTGGCGTGGACAATCGTTGGCGGTGTTTTTTGCGGGCAGCATACTCGCGCACCGTCACGACTTGAATTCTTTGCAGGCTCAGGAGTGCATCAATGGCCCGCAGTGCGGCAGCTTTCGTCCCGTAACGGATGCGACTGCCGTTGACCAATAGGTAAAAACCCTCCGCGCACTTGTGCGTGCGCGTGATGCGAACAGGCACTTGCCAGAGTCTCACGACTTGCCCTCCGTTACGACCATGCGCGCGACTGCGAGAACGCAACGCGCCGGTTGTCGCAAAGGATCCCCTGTCCAACCAAGCACCATGGCACGCAGGTAAAGCTCGCTCTCAAACTCGGTAAGCATTGAGGGTGTTAGCCGCTGTGACAGTTGGTCCAACTCGGCGCGGACTTCAGCGTCCGTCATCGCTTCGATTTCCATCATCGCTTGCCCTCCGGTTCGACAGTGTGGACGGCAAAGCCCTGACTCACTAACACCGCTTTGAGTTGAGAGCAGAGCAGCGGAACGTCAGGCGTCCCCTTGTAAGTGATTTTGTAGCTGAGCCGCGTATAAACTCCCTTGGTGGCCATAGGGGTGTTTTTCGTGCAAAACGAAATTGCCTCGTTGAGCTTTGGGTTCCCAATGTACGCGTGAAGTGTGATAGTCATCGCTTGCCCTCCCCTGCCCTTTTCGGACGTACTTTGTTCCTGAGGCAACGCTCGCACACTTCGCTTTCACAGACGGGGATTAGCGGACTGCCGCACGTCGGGCAGTTGCGCGTCAGTCCGCGTGTGTTGGTTCCGTCGTGTTCGCGCACCTTGGCGGCGGCCAGGCGCATCATTTTTTCGTAACTTTCCAAACTCATAAAAGTTGCAGTTGAGGTTCGGCCGGCGCCGGGGCAGAGTGGCGCGGGTCGGCTCGCTTGACGGCTTGCTCCGGCTCACGTTGGCGTTGGCCGCGCGGTTCGCTGCGCGGCCGACTCTTTTTTCCCGTCATCTTGAGCCAGTGTCGGTAGGGTGCGTGTTGGTTCATAGGCCCTCCTTGCGCTCAGCCACCACGGGCGACGCCCACCACTCGCCCTTGTGTGTCGCGTCCTGCTTTGTGGCTTTGGGCTTTGGCGGCGTTTTCGCGGGAATGATTTCCGGGGGCACTTGATCTTCAGCCAGCAGCGTGGCGCGTGGGGCGGGTTCCGTTTCGGGATGAGGCGTGTTCATTCTCCCTCCTTTTTCCTGAAGGTCAGCGTCCCTCTCTCCACTCTGTTTGAGAACACAAGCAGATCGATAGCGGCTTCGTTGCAACGGTACAGAACGGATTCTTTCACTAGGTCGTTGGCTTCACTGGCCAAGGTCGCGATTTCAACCGCCAATTGTTTCGCCCTCGTGCCGTGGCCAGCCAGTCTTTGTTCCGGAGTGGTCATTTTTCCTTTTCAGTTTTCGGCGCCGTCGCCGGCCGGCGCCGCTGTTGGTTTGGTTTGGTTGTCCCGGCCGGCGCCGGGCAAAAGAATTTTTCGAGCCGCAGACTCTGCGTCGATGAGTGACTGACGCTCTTTCCCGACGACGTAATTGTCTCCCGGTTGGTGGCAGGATTCCAAAAACTCAAAGATCGCATCATGGCAGAGCTTGAGGGCGTCCTCTTTCCGCCTGTCGGCAAACCAATGGACAAGGGCACCAACAGCCACACCGAGCCAAAAGCTCCCGACTAAGAAAAAGATCGAGATCATCGCGCCCCCTTGCGCTTGCCCAGTCGTTCTGCTTTCCAAAGGTCCATGCAATACGCGGCCCAGGTCGTCTTCAGAAGCTCCGGCGTTTCCCGCTTCACCACGCGGGTTTCGAGCAGGCAGCGAATGAGGTAATTGCGATCCTCACGGAAGAGCGTTACCCACAGACCGCCGTTCCGTTTCATCTCGGCACACCCAAAAGTTGCCTCTGCAACCGTCAGGAAGTCCCGAACGTTCCCAATGCTTGGGGTGCCCTGCCGGCTGTCTGTTTCTTTCTGAGTCGCAGCGATAGCGCGGGTCACGAGTCCTGCCCCTACTCGGGTACCCGCTTTGTGTACAGTCTCCAATTCTCCAATACTCGTTACTCCAGGAGACTTCTCCCGGCAGCCGTTTCGCTCAAGCGGGCCAGCGTCAAACGAAGGTGATGGACCGCAAGATAAGGCCGGGTCGGCCTGAACTTGCGGGTCAGGTCGGCCTGGTTGTACGGCCGGGTCGGCCTGAAGTTTAGGCCCGGTCGGCCTAAGCTTACCTGCTTTGCCGGCCTTAAGTTTAGGCCGACCGAGCCGCAACTTGCGGCTTTGGGAGCCGTAACTTAAGGCCGCGCGAGCCGCAAGTTGCGGCTTTGCTCGCCCTGAAGATGCGGCTGGACTGGCCGAAACATTGGGTTTTTCACCGTTCGACGGGGAAAGCGGTAACTTGCGGCTTTGCTCGTCAACCGACGCTGCCCGGCCGAGGGACATCTGTACGGCCCTTTGATGGGGGGAATTCTCCGGCGCAGGCATCAGCGGAGTGAGGCGCCACTCTGTCAGCGGCCACTCGTCACGGCAGTAAAGCCACTCGCAGTTGATCAGCTCGTCACGCCACCGCGCCACCGTGTCTTTGTGGTGATGGTAACGATCCGCGAGGTCTTTAAGGGACGCGTAAATGCGCCCCGTCCCGTGTCCGCCCACTTGGTGCCAAAAACAGTCGTCAAGCAGGCAGTAAAAGAAAAAGGCTGCGCCGGGCGAGACTCGCGTGTCGTTACGCACGTCCCTCCGGATCTGCGGTGCAATTTTCCGGATGACGTTATCGCGTGCCTCTTCGGCCGCAGACTCCACGGGTGCCAAACGGAACACTTTGCCGTGTCCGTTGCCGTTGCTAGAGTGTGGCGGGTGTTCGGATTCGTTGGGAAGATACTCGTTGGGGTCCATAATTTCGGAACACCAACGAGAAGGGGAGAAATGTAATCAAAAACCTAAGCAGCTTGAAGGAACCAGTCCATTCATTGTGCGCTTCAAGTCCATTACACCTCAGACTCACGTTGGCGTTTGTCGTTTTCAGTTGGTGTTGACTGCGGCCTGACGTGCTTGGGGTGTCCGGCCCGGCCGCAGAGTTTTGGTGTTTACGCGACTGCGGCTAAATCCTTTGTTTTGCGCCCGCCACCACTGCCGTTCCGCCGACTGGTGCGAGCCTTTTTCTTTGTCTTGGCAAGGCCGCCGAAGTGCCCTTGAATTCTGGCGTTCATTCGACGGATGGCGGTAATCTCCTCCGGTGACAACTGAATTTGCATACGCGATTG
>Ga0075428_100006406_pt1 | contig 13097 bp, 12 predicted proteins | sample RhiMetdeltSRZDD2_FD_75291 | JGI IMG/M metagenome (GOLD analysis project Ga0075428, IMG submission 75291) | Populus rhizosphere microbial communities from Tennessee, USA - Rhizosphere MetaG P. deltoides SRZDD2 | ecosystem: Host-associated > Plants > Roots > Rhizosphere > Soil | place: USA...
ATACTCCTTGAGGAGGAAAAACGGAGCGATATATCGCGTTCTCGACCAGAGAATAATGCTGAGAGGAAGAGAGGTCCACAACTTTTTGATCCATCGGATTATTCGCGATAATGTCTAATGATTGAGGCTACCGGAATGCGATGCTCCTCGACGAAGAGGCGGATGCGGTCGCTGCTGTGGGCCACCGAGTGCCGCTGTGCCTCCTTGACCACCTCGCTGGCGGTGACGCGTCGCAAAGTGGCCAGGTCGTCAAACCAGACTTCAGCAAGACCGTCGACGATAGTCTCAGGGCCGGACTCCACAAGGGAGACGCGATATTTCCGCACGTCGGGAAATTTCTTCACGTAGGGCACGTGGCGCTCCAGCCACCACTGGGCGAACGCCTCCCGGCTCATATCGGCGCGGCGTTTGAGGCCGGCAGCAAACTTGCAGATGGGGGGTGTAGGATGGTCAATAATCGTATGCTCTGTCAGGTTCAGGCGCTCCAGTCGCGCCACGTGCGCCTCGGCGTCGGCGCGGGCTGCCTGGCCTGCTGAACTGGCGAAGGCCGCCTCGGCGGCAGCCAGGTCATCGAACCAGAGTTCGGCCATGCCGTCAAAGGGACTCTCCTGCACGTCAGCAGCGGCGAGAGAGATGATGTACTGGCGTAGCCCCGGAAGCTGCTCGGCCAGTGCCCGGTGCTGGCCGAGCCACCAGTCGAAGAAGAGCGGCTGAGGCAGGTCGGTCCGGCGCTTCAGATAAATGACGACACGTTGCATAGGGACCTCTCCCACGTCACTTCCCCGTAGTGGCGGCAGCCTGGCGCACGGTTTGCAGGTAGGCGGTGCTGCTCTGCTGCAGCAAGCGGCCCACATTGCTATGGAAATACTGTACGCCCAGGCCCAGAAACTTGGGAATGAGATTGTCGGGGCAGCTACATCCGGCAATGCGCCCAGCCTCGGTGATGATCTGCACGCCGCGTTCCATCATTTTCTGCACCTCCGGATGGGTCTGCTGGCCAGTGTAGCCCATCGACTGGGACAGGTCGCCGGAGCCAATGAAATACACATCTACTCCTGGCACAGTGACCAGCTCAGGCAGGTTTTCGATGGCCTCCACCTCCTCCAACATGATGCATACCAGGGTCTGGCGATTGGCATCTTTCGCGTAGTCTCCAGTAGTGCCTGTAAAGCCGTAGCGGGCTGGGCGGCCCCCGCTAAAAATGCCCCGGTGTCCTTCCGGGCCATACTTCACGGCATCTACGACGGCGCGCGCTTCGTCCGCGGTGTTGACATGGGGCACCTGCACGCCCCATGCGCCCCGATCCAGGAACGGCGCGATAATCTCTGGCTTGTTCCCCACCGGACGGACGATCGGCGCCATGCCGGTCAGCTCGGCAGCGGCGATGCAGCCCTCAGCCGTGTCCACTGTGATGGAACCGTGCTCGTTGTCCAGTAGAATCCAATCGAACCCCAGGTAGCCTAACATCTCCACCGCTGGTGGCGATGGAAAGGTGCACATGACGCCGAAGGCCGCTTTCCCGGCGTAGAGCTGTTGCTTCAGGGTATTCTCGCGCATGATCGCTCCATTCTCTGCAAGAGGGCGTATGGTCGAGGCTAGATGATAGGGGGCATGATACGTGAGCAGCAGCGATGACGCAACTGGAAAGGGTTGAGGGGAGACGCAGCTACCATCTCACATCTTACCCCCCACTCCAACTTATTCCCTATCCCTTCAGCTCCTTCTGCAACGCATTGAAGAAGCGCCAGTCGGTCCCCTCGGCGATGATCCAATGAGACATCGAGAACGTTGGCCAGTAGAGGCTTCTAGCATCGGAAGAAAATCCGCTCCGCCGCTGCATGGCGGCGCTCTCGCTTTACCAGAATGTGCGCATATCCTCCAGCCTGATCTTCACATCGAGGAGACTCCCGAGATAGCGATACCGGACCATGCCCTCCCGGTCGATCAGAAATGTCCAAGCGGGATGATCCACCACTCCCTTGGCGCGTTGCTTCACCGTGAGCCCGAACGCCTGCCACAGACAGAGAAGCGCCTGCTGCAGAGCGCTGCTAGCATCGGGATGGAAGTCGCTGTGCCGCTTCTCCAGGCCGTGACCGACCTCGCTGCAGCAGAGATCCACGCACATCTCAGCCACCTCCAGACCGCCGAGTTCCTCTATGAGACGGGGAGGCTCCCAGCCTCCGTCTATACTTTTAAACATGCCCTCACTTACGAGGTGGCCTACGGGAGTCTGCTGCAGGAACGACGGCAGGTGCTGCCTGGGCGTGCTGCCCAGGCCATCGAGGAGTTTTTTGCTGAGCGCTTGCCAGAGCACTACTATGCGCTGGCGTATCACTATAGTCGTAGCGGTAATACCACCAGGGCGGTGGACTACCTGCAACGTGCCGGGCAACAGGCGGTGGAGCGCTCGGCCTATGCCGAGGCCATCAGCCATCTGACCACCGCCTTAGACATGCTCACCCCCCTACCGGAGACACGCGAGCGCAGTCAGCAGGAGTTGGGCGTGCTGATGACCCTCGGGGCGCTGGCCAAGGCGTTGGCGACGCTAGACCAGAGCGACATGCGTTTGTGGGAAGCGGAGATCTATCGACTCAGGGGCGAACTGCTGTTGCAGCAGACAGTCACACAGGCAGACGAGGCCGCAGGCTGCTTCGAGCAGGCCTTGGCCGTAGCCCGCCGCCAGCAGGCCAGGTCATGGGAGCTACGTGCCGCCATGAGCCTGGCTCGCCTGTGGCAGCAGCAGGGCAAGTGCGCTGAAGCCCGCGAGTTGCTGGCAGTAATCTATGGCTGGTTCACCAAGGGGTTTGACACGGCTGACCTGCAAGAAGCCAGGGCATTATTGCAGAAGCTACGGGCATAAAGCTGCGGCAAGTAGAGTGATCTAGAGCAGGAGCTATAGACACTTACCATGTCCTGTACACACCCTGCCCCATGTACATTTCTATCCCTTCCGATCCGGGCCAGCCCTGTCGATGTTGATGCGTAGGAGCACGCGCCGATCACGCTCCATAGCACGACGGTAGTCGTCCCAGTCGGAGTGTTCTCCAGCAATACGGCGATAGTAATCGACCAGGGGCTCCATGGCATCTGGAAGCGAGATAACCTCGGCAGTGCCATCGATCTGCACCCAGGGACCGTAGAATTCTTCCATAAAGACGCAGAGGGAGGCACGTGGGTCACGGCACAGGTGGCGTGTCTTATAGGCAGTTTCGCGGCTACTAATGATGGCACGGCCAGCCGCATCAACGCCGACAGTGATCGGCGACATTTGCGGACGGCCGTCGCGCCGCCAGGTGGCGAGGACAGCACAGTGGTGGGTGGCGAGAAATTGTCGGGCTTCAGCGAGATCCATGGTCTATGACCTCCTTGGTGTCGTATTAAGGCGCAGCATACCGCTGCACCGGGTATGGTGTGGCTACCGCGGCACGGCACGCCGTGGCGAGATAGGGCGCAAGCTGTTCAGCGAGCGTCCAGGCGGTCTGGTTCTGCGTGCGGAGACGGTCAGCGGCGGCCTGGGCCTGGGCGCGCAGGTGCGCTTCATTCACGGTGAGCACGGTCCCATGTTCGAGCACGACGCGACCATCCACCAGGACCGTGTCTACATCAGCGCCAGTTTCAGCGTAGACGAGGGCGTTGAGCGGATGATTGAGGGGCCGCAAAAACACGGAATCGGCACGCAAGAGCACGAGATCGGCTTTATAGCCCGGCGCCATAGCCCCGAGGGCATCGGCCATACCGAGGACGCGGGCACTCCCGCGTGTCGCGAGGTCCCACGCCGTCTGCGCCCCGAGCCAGCGCGCTGGCTCGTGGGGAAAGCGCACCTTGCCCACCAGCGCCGCAAAGCGCATGGCCTCAAACAGATTGAGATTGTCGGAACTCATGGCGCCGTCTGTTCCCAGGCCAACGGTCAGTCCCTGCTCCACCATTTCGCGCACCGGGGCAATGCCACACCCGAGCTTGAGGTTACTTGCCGGGTTGTGCGCCACGGCAGCGCCAGCGTCTGCGAGCTGACGGATATCGTCGTCCGTCAGCCACACACCGTGGGCGCCAACAAAGCGGGCGTCAAGAGCACCGAGGTCAGCCAGATGCCCCACCAGCGTCTTGCCCCAACGCTGCTGGCTGGCGATGGCCTGGACTTTGGATTCGGCGAGATGCGTATGCAGACCCACGCCGTAGTCACGTGCCAGACGTATACAGCCACTGAAGAAGGCATCACTACACTGGCCTGGAATGGTCGGAGCTACGGCTATACTGATACGCCCAGACGCTGTTCCTTGCCAGCGTCGGACCGCCTCTTCAGCAATCTGTAAGACGCCAGCGGTCGGGGCAGCCACCAGGCCGTCCACCGTGCGGCGTAAGTCCGCTGGCAGGAGATCGAGTAACCCTGGCATAGTGTGATAAAATACCAGATCGGCCATGGCTGGAGCGATTACCACCCGCAGGCCCACATCGGTATAGGCCCGCACTACTGCCTCTATGTCCTCAGAGGCCGGGGCTGGCGCCGCCATAAACAGGTCGTAGGCCGCAGTACAGCCGTTTTTGAGCATCTCGACGGCACCAATAGCTGCAGACAGGTAGTGATCTTCTGGGGTACGGTTGCCATTCAGGGCGGGGCCATGGTTGAGGAGGTCTTCGAGAGTCCAGTTGTCGCCCAGGCCCTTGAACAAGTTGTTATGCGCATGCGTATGGGCATTCACCAGGCCAGGCAACACCAGGCACCCGGTGGCATCGAGACGGTGGGTGTCGGGGGCAACCGCCAGGGCCTGACCAACCGCCCTGATGCGATCTGCTTCGATAAGAATATCGGCACGTTCAAGAGCCGTGTACGAAGAGTTGAGTACGTGTCCACCATGCACCAGGAGCGCCATTAAAGTTCCTCCACGCGTGACTGTCATGCATGTTTGGGGGAGGTCAACGCCTGCCCATCTGCAGTATGACACAGAATGCTCTGCCGTAGGACGATTTTTGCCTGCGCCCTCTCGCTTGCGTCGTCCTCCCCCTTGATGCTATAAGGCTCTCTAGCGTCATGCACACACTCACTTCTCATTGGGAGGAACTATGCACCAGCTCCAGGTATGTCGCATGTGGCTTCTGACCGGGATGCTGCTCCTAAGGAGCCTCGTACTGGTAACAGACACCCTCGAAGCCCAATCCACCCCTGAAAAAACCTTGACGAATAGCATTGGCATGGAGTTTGTGTTGATTCCGGCTGGGACCTTCAAGATGGGCTCGAATACCGGCGATCAGGATGAGCGTCCCGTGCACGAAGTGACAATTAGTAAGGCATTTTACATGGGTAAATATGAGGTGACGCAGGGCCAATGGCAGGCAGTGATGGGCACCAACCCCAGTGCCATACCAAATGAGCCCAATCGCCCGGTGGATCAGGTGGCGTGGAGCGAGGTACAGACGTTCATCAGTAAGATGAATGCCATGGAGGGCGTGCAGCTCTATCGTCTGCCGACCGAAGCCGAATGGGAGTACGCTGCCCGTGCTGGCTCGCCCACCATCTACGGCTTTGGCAATGATCCGAAGCAACTGGGTGAGTATGCCTGGTATCGTGGCAATTCGGGGCGCCGTCCGCATCCGGTGGGGCAGAAGCGGCCCAATGCCTGGGGACTCTACGACATGCTGGGGAACGTCTGGGAATGGGTCCAGGACTGGGATGGCAAATATCCCACTGGCCCCGTGACGGACCCAAAGGGGCCTGAGACGGGGACGTATCGCATGCGTCGGGGCTGCGGCTGGAATAACGAGGCCAACGTCTGCCGGATGGCGAACCGCTACTCCGTGATTGGGTACCGCGACGACTTCCTCGGCTTCCGGGTGGTGCGCAAGCTCCCCTAGAGTGTCTTTAGTCGGATCGCCCGGTCAGGCTAACCTCTCGGCCACTCTCATCGCCGGTTAGTAAATAGACTGGATGTTTCCAGAGTTCAGCGATATAGGAGAGCGTCTGGGCAGCAAAACGGCGATCGAGGAAGGTGGTGGCTCGGTCCAGGTGCTCCAGATAGAGGGTGTTGTTGAGCACGTCGCGAATCACGATACGCGGCACCCCATAGTTGTAGCGCGGTGCCAGGAGTGCTGCCAGGACGGCTTCTTGCTCACGGCTGGTGATCACGATGTGCTCGCACTGGGTACAGTGCTGCCCAGGAGGGTGAGTACACGGGCGACCATAGGCGAACAGGCCGAGTTTCTCCATGAGCTCGAGCGTGAGGTAGTTGCGGAGAAACGAAATATCGTCCTCAGTACGCCGTACTTCAAAGAGCTTTTGTCGGCCTGTTAGGGGGGACTCACCGGCAGCGTGCAGGGCATCCCAGCGCTTCTCGATGTCCACCAGAATAGAATAGCCCAGGTAATAGGGATTGAGGCTCAGCCGGCCCCCGGGATTCACCACACTAGCGTGCAAACGGGCAAACTCGATCATCTCCTCCGGCGAGACGCCATTATATTGGTGAAAGAGTTCGGCGTGCCAGTAGCTCGCCCAGCCCTCGTTAAGGATTTTTGTGAGAAACTGCGGATAAAAGTAATACGACTCCTCACGAATGATCTGCAGCACATCCTGCTGCCAGGATTCAAGGCGGGCATAGGTACTCAAGAACCACAAGAGGTCGTGCTCTGGATGGGGTGGGATGTGCTCCCCGACTACTTCATAGGTCACACTCGGGCTAGGAGTGTGAAAAAGATCGTCGTAAGGCTGAGGTGAACGCTCCTTTTCCACTACCTGGCGCTGCGGGTAGGGCTGCCGTATCACTCCCTGATGCGGGTCAATATGGCGGTCGAGCGCAAAACCAATGTCCATCAGGTGCTCGACGGTCTCCAGGCCGTAGCGCTCGATATAGCCGTCAATGCGCAGGGCATGCGCGATAGCATCGTTAATCATGTTACGGTTGGTCGGGGCAAACAGGAGATTGTTCTTGAAAAAATCGACATGGCCAAAGACATGTGCGGCCACGAGCAAGTTGGCGATTTCGGGGTTGGTATCGAGCAAAAAGGCCAGGCAGGGATTGCTGTTGAGGACAATCTCGTAGATTTTTGACAACCCCATGGTGCCGTAGAGCCGTTGGCTTTGGTACACCTTGCCGTAGGACCAGTGTCGGGCTCGTGTGGGCAGGCCATAGGCAGCCACTTCGGTCATGATATCGTGTGGCACGACCTCGAAGGAGGTGGGGAAAAAATCGAGCCCGTGCTGCTGCGCCAGCGCTTCCAGTTCGGCTACGCGTGCTTCAAACATGGGCGTTCTCCTGCGGCTGCAAAAAGGTCTGCAGCACCTGATACAGCTCGTCCTTGTGCGTGATGGTGACGCTGAGCAAGCGGGGATGCTGAATCTCTTCTAACGTATGCTGCAGGGAACTGATCATGTATGGTGTCTGGCCCATCCAGCCGTAAAAGCTGGCATCGTCCTTGTAGCGAATCTCACCGTACCCAACCATGTTGCACTGCCCCAGCAAATCCTGCACCAGTGTTTTACAGACGGCGTTGTCGTGCGGGAGATTATCGCCATCGGAAAAGTGGAAGAGGTAAATATTCCAGCGGCTCGCCGGGTGCTGCTGCTGGAGGTGCTCCAGGGCCACTTGATAGGCCGACGAGCAGCGCGTCCCGCCGCTGTTGGAGAGAGCGAAAAAGTCCTGCTCGGGCACCACCTGCGCCTCCGTGTCATGGGCGATGAACACCGTCTCGACATGTTGATACTTCAGGCGCAAGAACCGCACCATCCAGAAAAAAAAACTTTTGGCTACATACTTTTTGCTGGTGGTCATCGAGCCACTGCGGTCCATGAGCATATAGACGGCGGCGTTGGCGTGCTTCTGCTCGTGCTCATCCCAGACCTTGAAGCGTAGGTCATCGTCATGCAGGTGGCCCACTTCAGCGACCCCGCGGGAGGCGTTGCGCTTGATGTTGGCCAGCAGCGTGCGGCGCTTGTCCAGATTGGCCAGTGAGCCACGGCGCCGGACATCCGTATGCCGATGGGTAATGGTGGTGACCTGGCGCTCGGGTTTTTCCTCCAGCCAGGGCAGCGCCAGATCTTCGAGCATCATGCGCGTCAGCTCATCGAGCGGTACCTCGACTTCGTAGGTCAGCTCGCCGGGTTGATCCCCGGCCAGGCCATCCCCTGGACCATTGCCATCCCCATCCTGCCGTCCCAGGAGGTCACCCGGCTGTCCCGGCCCCTGCCCCACGCCTTCCTGAGGTTGCCCGTACTTGAAGCGATACTGCTCCAGGTAACGCAGCGGGATTCTGACACGTTTCTGCCCATCGGAGGTAATGATCGCCTCCTCGGCAATCAATTCACGCAGGTTCTTGCGAATGGCCTCCTTGACACGCTGGTCGTGCCGCAGACTATCCTTGAGCCCGCGACGGCGCAGTTCCCACGGTGGTGCCATGACTACTTCTCCCGCGCTAGCAAGCTGCTGACATATTTCAACAATTCATTGGCACACTCGGAGCAGTACCCTTCACGCGTGACCAACGTTTCAACGACATCGTTGAGCTTCCGCACCTGCTCAGTGTCCGGACTGCGGGCCGAGATGGTGAGCTTAATGGTGTCGCGCCGCTCCTCGAAGAGCTGCTTCTCAATCGCTTCTTTAAGCTTTTCATGCGTGGTGTAATCAAACTTCTCGCCGTGCCGATGGGCCATGGCTACCTTACGGAAGATCTCATTGCGGAAGCTATCCTTGCCGTGCTCCGGCACCTGCACCTTTTGCTCCAGCGAGCGCATAAGCTTTTCGTCTGGTGGTACTTCCTCACTGGTGATGGGATCAGTGAGTTTGGTGTGGTCCAGGTACGCCTCGACGTTATCCAGATAGTTGTCGACCAGGGTGGACGCCTCTTGCTCGAAGGAGACAAAAAACGCTTTCTGCACGTCGTTGCGGGCGATTTCGTCGTACTCCCGACGCGCCTCAGCAATGAGCTGGTGATAGCGCTCGCGATCCGCCTTTTTGAACTGGCCCTGGCTCTCCATCCCATCGCGAATGGCACGCAGGATATCGATAGGATTGATGCAGCGCGCATCAGGCTTGATCAGAGAGGAAGAGATACGGTTGATGATGAAACGCGGCGAAATCCCATCCATGCCCTCACGCTCAGTCTGCTCCTGAATGAGTTTGAGATCTTTTTGGCGAAAGCCTTCGACATCTTCTCCATCGTACAGTTTTAATTTCTTAAGCAGGGTCAGGCCAGCCGTTTTGGGCTCTTCCAGGCGCGACAGGATGGCGAAGATGGCTGCCACCCGCAGGGCGTGTGGGGCAATGTGCAGGTGCTGCATATTGGTCTGCCGCAGGAGTTTTTCATAGATGCGCTCTTCCTGCGAGACTTTTAAGTTATACGGGATGCGTACCATGATCATACGGTCGTGCAGGGCTTCGGACTTCTTATCGGCGAGGAATTCGTTAAATTCCGTCTCATTGGTGTGGGCAATGACACACTCGTCAGCATAGATCAATGGGAAGCGGCCAGTTTTAATATTTTTTTCCTGGGCCAGCGTGAGTAGCACGTAGAGAAAGCGCTCATCGGCCTTGAGCATTTCGATAAATTCCATCATGCCCCGGTTGGCCACATTGAGCTCACCGTCGAACCGATAGGCGCGCGGATCGGATTCCGAGCCATAGTCACCAATGGTCGAGAGATCGATGCTCCCGACCAACTCCGAAATGTCCTGGGATTTCGGATCAGACGGCACAAAAGTGCCAATGCCACAGCGCTCCTTTTCGGAGAAAAAGATGCGTCGTACCGGCACCTTGTAGATATCCCCCTGGTATTTTTCCCGCAGGGTCAAGGCACACAGCGGGCATAACTCTCCCTCGGTGTGCATGCCCGTTTCTTCCTGGAACTCGCGGCGCAGGGCATGTGGGACGAGATTCAAGGGGTCTTCATGCTGGGGGCAGTCAGCAATGGCATACACTGCCCCTGCATCAGTGTGCGAAAATTCCTCGAGGCCACGCTTGAGGAGAATGACCAGTTGACTTTTCCCAGAAGACGGCGGACCATAGAGTAGGAGGATGCGCCGTCCCACATCGGAGCCGAGCGCCGCAGCCTTAAAATATTCCACCACTTTGGCCAGGGGCTCGTCGATACCGAACAGATCATGCTCGAAAAAGGCATAGTGCTCCTTCCCAGCCTCATCAACGCGCACACCAGCAGTATGGATCATGCTGTAGAGCCGTGCATGCGCCCGCTGTGCCAGGGTGGGTTGTTGGAGCACGAGGGACAGGTAGTCGCGAAACGTACCCTCCCACGCTGCCATTCGATGGGTCTGTAAGTGCGCCGCAATCTTCTCAAGGATAGATGTCATAGCAACCTCAAGTGCTTGGAGTAAGAAATGTAGTGACCAACCAATCCTGGCTGGCCAGGACTCCAGCGGACTACGCTACCTGGGAGAAGTCGTCAGTAATCACACAGCGTCACCAGCAACGGCAAGCATCAAGACATTACAGACAGCGGTACACCTGGCAGTCCTGATCTCTCATCTGGACTCTTCTTAATAAGAGAGTCTCTTAGTAAAACACTCGTTTAATCAAATTCTTTCCTTCTTCTTGATTATGTGTTCAAACAATCTTCACACTCAAAGTGTAACCATTCATCAGCCTGATTGCCCACCACAGAAGCATGCGCTGATTCTTACGCATAGTAAGTGGCTTTCACCACATCGGCTCACCCCTGCCCATATGGTCAGGAACGGTGGAGATGATCGACTCACAAAGGACAGTGGCTCCTCCTAGGACTCTCCAGGATGGGCTTTATCGGCAACGCCAAATGTCCTCATAGCAATTTATTATCTGGTTTACTATAACCTATAAACAATAGACCACGGGTTATATTTTTCTATACCGAAAGATATAGATGCCAAGAGCGAGTAGACTCCCAGAGTCGTGTTGGGACCCCAGACCCGGGAACAGCGCCATCCCCGAGAGTGTTCCACACATGAGCCCTTGGTACAGAGGTGGGTGGCAGTTGGAGCTTCTGCCGTAAGAATGACCGCAGGCTCCCGCCGACAACATCCAGGCCATAGTGCTGGCCTGGCGGCAGATACTTGACAGCTGACGCGCTGAACTGGTACAACGCAGGTAGATGGCGCTCACATGAAGGCGGCTGGGCTCTTGCCAGACATCAGTACTCGGGCGAGGGGTGAGGCTTCCCATAGTGTTGCTAGAGCTGTCACGATAATGACATACTGCCGGTTGGAGATACACCGATGGCTAGCACAAAAGATGCCGTACAGTTTTATTGGGATCCGGTCTGTCCGTGGTGCTGGATCACGTCACGTTGGATGGAAGATGTCGGCCAACAAAAGGCCATTGACGTCGACTGGCGATTTTTTAGTTTACGGAAGATCAACGAAGGGCGGGAGCTCCCAGAGCGCTTTCGGGTCTCACACCTCATGGGGCTGCGCGCCTTGCGTGTTGCTGCCGCCGTGCGGGAGCAGCACGGGCGTGAGGCAGTCCGCAAGCTCTATACGGTGATGGGCACACGCAAGCATCACGATCAGGCTGATATCGGTACGGTGACAGAATTGGAGTCGATCCTGCGCACCTGTGGCCTGCCCACGGTGCTCGCCGCTGCTGCCGATGACGAGAAGTGGGATAAGGTGATCGAAGCCGACATGGCTAAGGCTGTGGCGAAAGCCGGGAAGGATGTCGGTGTGCCGCTTATTGTGCTCGATGGCGGAGATGGCCCGGGATTTTTTGGTCCTGTATTCACTCCTGCACCCACGGGGGAGGCAGCGGTAGAGCTGTGGGATGCCATGGTGACGGCTGGGCGTACTGAAGGATTTTATGAGTTTAAGCGTACCCGAACATCTGGACCAATCTTTGGGGAACGCCCGACGGTCTGAGTCATTGCCTCAAGGGGGATAGAGCACCCGCTCTCGTCCCCCATCACTCTCCTAAGCTGCTGATCTGAAAAACTTTGGGTGACCGTTTGATTGCTTGACGGATCATGAGAAGGGGCTCTATAGTTTCTCTGGGTTCCATCCCCTAGCCTTGCTAGCCTCGTTTGCTCGTCGCAGGCGCGGAGGCAACTCTACATGTACACGCGCATCCTCATTGCCACAGGTGGCAGTCCATGGTCGGACGCCGCGGCGGCGTACGCCATTGCTCTGGCAGCCCAGATGGGGGCAGATCTGTGTATTCTGACCGTGCTGAACGTCTCCGGTGTGTATGCTATGCCAGACGTGATGGCCTCATCGGAGTTGTTGATGGAAAGCGTGGAGCAGCAGGGGCAGGAGATGCTGGCCCATACGGCGGCCCGCGCTCTTCATGCTGGCGTGCCACACGTAGCGCTGTTGAAGTGGGGCAATGTGGCAGAGACCATTTTACAGACAGTGACCGAGGAACAGTGCGACCTGATCGTGTTGGGGTCACGCGGCTTGTCAGGCTTCAAGCGGCTCATGCTCGGGAGCATTTCAAATGCGGTGGCAGCCAAAGCCCAATGTCCGGTCCTGGTGATCAAGCAGCCACCTCTGGCGCCCGTGCACTGGCGTCGTGTCCTGGTGGCTACCGGAGGTTCTCCCTGGTCGGAGGCCGCAGTCGATCATGCTATCGAACTCGCCCGTGTGCAGCACCTTGAGGTGTGTCTGCTCTATGTGGATCAGCGTCGGTCACGCCGTATGGATAGCTTCTTCAGTCTCACCTCGGATGGTAAAAATGTTCTGGCACTGGCCGAAGCGCGTGCGGTAGCGGCTGGTGTATCCTATGAGGCCAGGTTGGCGCAAGGGGATGTAGCCACAACCATTCTCGCTACGGCGGCAGAACAGCAGTGCGATGTCATCATTTTAGGATCACGCGGTCTGACAGGTTTTAAACGCCTCATGCTGGGGAGCACCTCGAATGCCGTCTCGGCGACCGCGCCCATCCCCGTACTCATCGTGAAGCGTTTTTTACTGACATGAGGGCCACGAGGGGGACGGATAAGACCCAGCACATGGCCAGATGTCTATGGTCCCTCGGCCTGGCTCTCCTGTTTGGGCTGCTTCTCCCCGTCTTGGTATCAGCCCACCAGGTCATCCAACATGAACTGCAGGTAGTCTTGCAGCCAGACCACCATACCTTGCAGGTAATAGACCGCATTACGCTTCCAGAAACTCTGCCACCATCTAACGCAGT
>Ga0075428_100006407_pt1 | contig 13096 bp, 10 predicted proteins | sample RhiMetdeltSRZDD2_FD_75291 | JGI IMG/M metagenome (GOLD analysis project Ga0075428, IMG submission 75291) | Populus rhizosphere microbial communities from Tennessee, USA - Rhizosphere MetaG P. deltoides SRZDD2 | ecosystem: Host-associated > Plants > Roots > Rhizosphere > Soil | place: USA...
TCGTCAGACGAGCAGGTCGCCGAGATGCACACGCAGATCGAGCAGATCGTTCAGCGTTTCAACGGCACCATCGACAAGACCGAGAACTGGGGCCGCCGCAAGCTCGCCTACGAGATCGGCCATCACCGCGAAGGCAACTACGTCGTCGAGACCATCAGCGGATCGGGTGAGCTGATGAAGGAGATCGACCGCCGCCTGCGCGTGCTCGACACGGTGATTCGTCACCTGGTCGTGCGCGTCGACGAGGAACTGCGGGTGGCCGAGCGCACGCGCGACGCGCGCAAGGCGACCCAGGCCCGCCGCCGGACCGCGCGCGGCCTGCCGCCCGAGCCGCAGCCGGGCGAGGGGCGTGGCGACAACATGGACCAGGATGACGATCGCGGCGACCGGTACGATCGCGGGGATCGCTACGGAGACAAGTACGAGGTGCAGCGATGAGCGACGAACGTGGAGGAGGCCGCGGCCGCGGCGGCGCGAAGGGGCGTGACGCGGACAAGAACAAGGGCGGCGATCGCCCGCGCGGCGGGTTCTTCCGTCGCCGGCGCGTCTGCAAGTTCTGCGCGGAGAAGATCGACTACGTCAACTACAAGGACGTGCGTCTGTTGATGCCGTTCCTCCCCGAGCGGGGCAAGATCCAGCCGCGCCGGATCTCGGGCACCTGTGCGCTGCACCAGCGCAAGCTGCAGACGGCGATCAAGCGCGCGCGGCAGCTGGCGCTGATCCCGTACGTGACCGACTGATACGAGATTGCCAACATTGCCAGGATTGCCAACATTGCCAACATTGGGAATGCGGCAATCTTGATAATTTTGGCAATGTTGGCAATTTTGGCAATGTTGGCAATGCAGAGAGAACTCCTATGGAAGTCATCCTGAGAGAACACATCGACAATCTCGGCCGCCGCGGCGATGTCGTGAAGGTCGCGGCGGGCTACGCGCGCAACTACCTGTTGCCGCGGAAGCTCGCGCTCGCCGTCACCGAGGCGAACAAGCGGCAGATCGAGCGCGAGCGGAAAGTGGCCGAGGCGCGCGATGCCGAAGAGAAGCAGCAGGCCGATGCGCTCGCGCAGCGGATCACAGCCGCCGAGATCGAGATCGCTCGACGCGTGGGGGAGAACAACACGCTCTACGGGTCGGTGACCTCGGCGGACATCGCGCACGCACTGGAAGCGAAGGGCTTCCAGGTGGACAAGCGGAAGATCGTCCTCGCCGAGCCGCTCAAGGCGGTAGGGGAGGTGACCGTACCGCTGAAGATTCATCGCGATGTGACCGCGCAGCTCAAGGTGAAGGTCGTCCCCGACACCCACTGAGCCGCAACCGCGTCCGATCACCATCCCAATCGGGTGACGAGGGTGTTATCATCCCGTCACCCGATTTCTTTTTCCCCAGCCCCTTACGCATGCCAGACGTCGCTGCGCCTGAACGTACGCTTCCGCACAACCTCGACGCTGAAAAATCGGTGCTCGGCGCGATCCTGATCCACAACGACGCGTTCAATCACGCGGCCGAGCTGATCGATGCGAAGGATTTCTTCCGCGACGCGCATCGCCGGATCTTCGACAAGATGGTGGCGCTCAGCGAGCGCGGCCACGTCATCGACTTCATCACGCTGAAGGAGGAATTGTCGCGGGCCGGCGAGCTCGACGAAATCGGCGGCCCTTCATATATCGCGGCTCTCGCCGATGGCGTGCCGCGGTCGGCCAACGTCGAGTACTACGCGCGCATCGTCAAGGAGAAGTCGACGCTTCGCAGCCTCATTCACTCGGCGAACAAGATCCTGACCGAGGCGTACGAGGCGGAAGAGGAGCCCGACACGCTGCTCGACGAGGCGGAGCGTGCGATCTTCGCGATTGCCGAGGGACGGATCCGCGCCGGCTTCGTGCCGCTGCGGGATCTCGTGCAAACCAGCTTTGCCGCGATCGAGAAACTGCAGCAGAACAAGGGCGCGATTACCGGCGTGCCGAGCGGATTCCCTGATCTCGACGAGATGACCACCGGCCTTCACCCCGGCGACCTGGTGGTCGTGGCGGCCAGGCCATCGATGGGCAAGACCAGCCTCGTCCTGAACATTGCGCAGTACGTCGGGACCCATACGTCGATGACCGTCGGGTTCTTCAGCCTCGAGATGTCCAAGGAGCAGCTGTTCATGCGCATGCTCACCTCCGAGGCACGAATCGACGCGCATCGCTTCCGCAGCGGCTATCTCAACGAACAGGACTACGGCAAGCTGTCGCACGCGCTCGGCACGCTCGCCGAGGCGCGGGTGTTCATCGACGACACGGCATCGATCGGGGTGCTCGAGATGCGTGCGAAGGCACGCCGTCTCAAGGCGGAGCACGGTCTCGATCTCCTCATCATCGACTACCTGCAGCTGATGCAGGGGCGCGGCCGGTTCGAGAGCCGTCAGCAGGAAGTGTCGGCGATCTCCCGATCGCTCAAAGGGCTGGCCAAAGAGCTCAGCTGTCCGATCATCGCGCTCTCGCAGCTCAGTCGCGCCCCGGAAGGACGGACCGATCATCGCCCGCAACTCTCCGACCTGCGTGAATCCGGCGCCATCGAGCAGGACGCGGACGTCGTGTTCTTCATCTACCGCCCCGAGGTCTACGACAAGGAAGAGGCCAGGCCGGAGGATCAGGGCATCGCCGAGATCATCATCGGCAAGCAGCGCAACGGCCCGATCGGCACGGTGAAGCTGTCGTTCCTCAACCAGTACACCCGGTTCGAAAGCCTCGCGCACGGGGCTGCATAAGGCAGAAGGCAAAAGGCAGAAGGCAAAAGGCAAAAGGCATAAGGGCAAAAATTTGAGACCGCAGCGCGAAACCAGTTTTCTGCCTTCTGCCTTCTGCCTTCTGCCTTGAAATGATCCGCCAAACCGTCGCGCACGTCGACCTCGACGCCATCCGCGCGAACTACCGCGAAATCGCATCCTTCGTCGGCGGCGGGCCCCGGCCGCCCGGCATCATCGGGGTCGTGAAGGCGGATGGCTACGGGCACGGTGCGGTGCGCGTTGCCCGCGCGCTCGAAGACGAAGGCATCGCGATGCTCGCGTGCGCGGACATCGAGGAAGGCATTTCCCTCCGCGAGGCCGGTGTCCGCGCGCCGATTCTCGTGTTCGGTGCCCTCAGCGTCAGCGATCTGGAAGGCATCTTCGCTCATGCGCTGACGCCCACGATCTCGACGCCGGGCGCGGCGCGGGCGCTACAGGCCGCGGCGGGCCGACACGGCGTCACGCTGTCCTGCCACCTCAAGATCGATACCGGGATGAATCGTCTCGGCTTCAGGCATGACAACCTCCGCCGGACGCTCCCCGAAGTCGCGGCGTCTCCGAATCTCGCCATCGCCGCCGTCTACACACACTTCGCGACCGCGGACAACCCGGATCATCCGGCGTTTACGCTGCAGCAGCAGCGATTTGCCGATGTACTGGGGGTGCTGCCGTCGCTCGGCATCACCGCTCCGGTTCGCCACGCGGCCAACAGCGCAGCCCTTCTTCGCGACGAGCGCGTCTGGTACGACTTCGTGCGGCCCGGCCTCCTGCTCTACGGCATCGTTCCTCCGCCACTCGCCTCGACCCTGCGGTTGCGACCTGCCCTGTCACTCAAGAGTCGTATCGTGGCGGTGAAGGGGATTCGTCCGGGCGAGGGCACCGGCTATGGCCTGCGCACCGTCCTCGAGCGGCCCGCCACGCTGGCCGTCGTGCCGGCCGGGTACGCGGACGGGATCGATCTTCGGCTGGCCGGTCGGGGCTGCATGCTCGTACGCGGCCGGCGTGCGGCGGTGGTGGGATCCGTCTGCATGGACATGACCACGATCGACGTCACCGGCACGAATGTGGCACCGGGCGACGATGTGGTGATTGTGGGGGAGCAGGGAGGGGAGTCGATCGGCGTGCGGGAAATTGCGGCGGCGATCGGCACGATCCCGTATGAGCTCCTGTGCCGGCTCGGGGCCCGGATACAGAGGGTTTATGAGTGAGATCATTTGAAAATAACCAATGAAAACGAAAACAGTCTTCGCCTGCCAGGAATGCGGGGCTCAGTCCCCCAAGTGGCTCGGACGATGCCCCGAGTGCAGCGCCTGGAACTCGCTGGTCGAGGAACGTCCGTTGCCGGAGCGCGCAACCGCGGGAGCGGCGGGCGCGCCGCGCTATAGCCTCGCGGCCGCGGCGGGGCCGCAGCTGTACGCGGAGATCGACACGGTTGTTGCCGAGCGCATCACGACGGGTGTCGCGGAGTTCGATCGGGTACTCGGCGGCGGAGTGGTCCCGGGCTCGCTCGTGCTGCTTGGCGGCGAGCCGGGAATTGGAAAGTCGACGCTGCTTCTGCAGGCGGCGGCGCATTTCGCGAAAAGCATCGGCCCCGTTCTCTACAGCTCCGGGGAGGAGTCGGAGCACCAGATCAAGTCACGCGGCGAGCGTCTTGGCGTCGATCCCTTGAAAGGATCAGGTGCGGCGCCGCTCTACATTCTGGCGGAGACCTGCCTCGAGCGGATCCTCGAGGAGATCTCCCGGCTGCGCCCGGCGTTCGTGATCGTGGACTCGGTGCAGACGGTGTTCTCGCTGAAGTTTCAGTCAGCGCCGGGCAGCATCGGCCAGGTGCGCGAGTCCGCTACGCAGCTGTTGTTCGCCGCGAAGGGACAGAACATTCCGACGTTCCTGGTCGGCCACGTCACCAAGGACGGCAGCATCGCCGGCCCGAAGGCGCTCGAGCACATTGTCGATACGGTGCTGTATTTCGAAGGAGAGAAGCATCACGCGCATCGCGTCATCCGCGCGGTCAAGAACAGGTTCGGGGCGGTCAGCGAGCTTGGCGTGTTCGAAATGACCGGCCGCGGCCTGCGCGGCGTAGCCAACCCGTCGGAGTTGTTCCTGGCCGAGCGTCGAGCGGGCGCCGCTGGATCGGCGGTACTGTCGTGTGTGGAAGGGTCTCGCCCGCTGCTGGTCGAAGTGCAGGCCCTGGTCAGCAGCAGCACCTACGGGAATGCCAGGCGCATGGCCAGCGGCATCGATCAGAACCGACTGTCGCTCCTCCTGGCGGTGCTCGAGAAACGTGCCGGCTTGACTCTCGTTGCCGACGACGTGTTCGTGAATGTGGCGGGTGGCATTGCCGTGGACGAGCCTGCCGCCGACCTCGCGATCACCGGTGCGGTGGCGTCGAGCCTGCGCAATCGCGCGATCCGCGCCGGCACCGCCGTGTTTGGCGAGGTCGGGCTTGCAGGCGAGGTCCGGGGTGTGTCCCAGGCCGCGCTCCGCGTCCGCGAGGCGGCGCAGATGGGCTTCGACCGCTGCGTCGTACCGGACGGCAACTGCTCACCGGACGACGTCCCGGCCGGGATTGAACTGGTGGGCGTGAAAACGGTCAGCGAGGCGCTGGAGCAGCTGATTGACTGGTAGCAGTGTGATCTTCTTCCGCCTAAAGGCGGAAGCCACCCCCACGCACAGAGTCGCAGTCTGCCGCGCAGAAGTGTAAAGCCCGGGTGGCGTGGGATAATCGAGCCCCCGAACCCCCGAACCCGCGAACCCCCGAACATTATTAGAATAGATTCCATGGCCTGGGTAATTCTGGTTCGGACGCTGTTCGTACTGGCGGTGACGTACGCGGCGTTCCTGACCCGTCCGTTCCACACGCTCCTGATCATCAATCTTCTCGCCGGCGCGGCACTCGGCGTCATCATGTTGCTCATCGAGTCGCGGCTGCGAAGCGCCGAGGTCACCGACCTGCTCGGCGCGCTGATCGGCAGTGCCATCGGTCTCGGCCTCGCCAAGACGATCGGTGCTGCGTTGTTCTGGGCTGACACCACCGATCCCCGGGTAATGTTCCTTCACAGCTTCATCCTGCTGGTGTTTCCGTACGTCGGCCTCGTCATGGGCGCGCGCAAGGGGGAATGGCTCCAGCCGGCCCGGCTGGCGGCGCTGTTCCGCGACACCGCCCCCCAGCAGCATTACCGCATCCTCGACACCAGCGTGATCATCGACGGGCGGATTGCCGACGTCTGCGAGACCGGGTTCCTCGACGGCACGCTCGTCATCCCGCAGTTCGTGCTGAAAGAGCTGCAGCTGGTTGCCGATTCGGCCGATTCCATGAAGCGGAATCGCGGTCGTCGCGGTCTCGACATCCTCCAGAAAATTCAGAAGATGGGCGGCGTCACGGTCACGGTCTCCGACATCGACTTTCCGGATGTGCGCGAAGTCGACCTGAAGCTGATCGAGCTGGCGCGGACGCTGCACGGGAAGATCGTGACCAACGACTTCAACCTGAACAAGGTGGCCCAGCTGCGCGGCGTGGAAGTGCTGAACATCAACGAGCTGGCCAACGCGCTCAAGCCCGTCGTCCTGCCCGGCGAGTTCATGAAGGTCTTCATCCTGAAGGAAGGCAAGGAATACAACCAGGGTGTGGCGTACCTGGATGACGGGACGATGGTCGTGGTCGACAATGCCCGCCGCATGATCAGCAAGAACATCGACGTGGTCGTGACCAGCGTGCTGCAGACCACGGCAGGCAAGATGATCTTCGGGCGGTATATCGAGGCGGCTCCTGGCTCGTCCGGGAGCTCCGCCACTCAGTCCGGCACCGCCGTCACCACCGCGCCTCCTGTTGCCGCCGCGCCGGTGGCTGCCAGGGCGCACAACTTGAAGTGAACCGCTCAGCCGAAACCGCGTCGCGCCGTTCCGGCTCCGGCCCCGGAACGGCGACGGCGGCGCTCCCGCCGTTCCACTGGTGGCGCACGGTCTTCTTCCTCATTCCGCTGGTTGCGGTCTACACGATCGTTTTCGGAACGATCTCTCTGGTCTCGACGGTGTTCGATCGATCGGGCGACACCGGGCATTGGTGCGCCATAACCTGGTCGACGCTCATCCTCAAGACGACCGGCGTCCGAATCCGGGTCCAGGGGTTGGAGCATCTCGATCACGGGCGCAGTTACGTGCTCGCCGTGAACCACCAGAGCATCTACGACATTCCGATTCTGTTCGCCTCGATTCCGCTGCAGCTCCGGATCGTCGCAAAGGCGTCGCTTGGCGCGATCCCGTTCCTCGGGTGGCATCTCCACCGGACTGGTCACCTCCTGGTGGACCGCAAGAAGCCGGGCGCTGACATCGTGCAGAAGATGCGGCGGCTGGTGAGCGAGTCCCATTCGCTGATCGTCTTTCCGGAAGGGACCCGCAGCGTGGACGGGCGGGTCGGCCGTTTCAAGAAGGGATCGTTCCTGGTCGCCGTCGAGGCGCGGCTTCCGGTGGTCCCGGTCAGCATCAGCGGGAGCCGGCACGTCATGCCCAAGGGCCGGCTGATGGTGTGCCCGGGCGACGTGCATTTGATCATCCATGCGCCGATCCCCACCGCGGACGTGCGGCGGCGCACGGACGTCATCGAGCTCGGCGAACGGATTCGCGAGATCATCGTCCGCGGGGTCGCCGGGCCCGAGGCCGCCGCCCGAGACAGGTCACCCGCGGAAATGCGATAATCCGCGTTTGCCCGGAGCGGCATTCCACTCCCCTAGACCATGTACGTCACTGCCATCATTGCGGCCGGCGGCGCCGGTCACCGGCTTGGCGCAGGTGTCCCCAAGCAGCTGCTCGACGTCGGCGGCATGTCGATTCTGCACCGGAGCGTCGCCGCATTCGCCTCGCATCCCGAGGTCGACGACGTCATCGTCGCGCTGCCGCCGGAGCTGGCTGCCGCTCCGCCGCTGCAGCTGGGCGAGGGACTGAGGTATCGCGCCGTGGCAGGCGGCGCCCGGCGACAGGACTCGGTGGCGAACGCCTTCAGGGCCATGAGCCAGGGCACGGACGTCGTGCTCGTGCACGATGCGGCCCGGCCGTTCGTGACGTCCGACTTGATTACGAAGGCGATCAAGGCAGCCGCCGAGCACGGCGCTGCGATCGTCGCGCAGCCGGTGAGCGACACCGTGAAGCGGGTTCGCCGTGATCAGGACCCGATCGCCGTCGTCGAGACCATTCCGCGTGAATCGATCTTCCTGGCGCAGACGCCGCAGGCCTTCCGGACCGAGGTGCTCAAGGAAGCCATTGCGCTCGGAGAGTCAGGCGTGCAGGCGACCGACGAAGCGGCGCTCGCGGAACGTGCGGGCTACGCTGTCCACATCGTCGAGTCGACCGCGAAGAACTTGAAGATCACCACCACCGAGGATCTCGCCGAAGCGAGGCGGCGCGTTGAGCCGGCCCGCATCCTGGCGGAACGGATAGGGACCGGCTACGACCTTCATCGACTGGTCGAGGGCAAGCCGCTCCTCCTCGGCGGCGTCCCGATTCCCTCGCCGCGCGGCGCGACCGGGCATTCGGATGCCGACGTGGTCTGCCACGCGACGACGGATGCGATCCTCGGGGCGGCATCGCTCGGCGACATCGGTCGTCACTTTCCCGACACCGATCAACAGTGGAAGGGGGCGTCGAGCGTCGATCTGCTTCGACGCTGCGTCGCACTGGTCCACTCGGCCGGATTCCGGGTCGTCAACCTCGATGTGGTGGTGATCCTCGAGCGGCCGAAGATCGCGCCGTATCTCGACGAGATCCGGCAGCGGCTTGCGGCGGCGCTGGAGATCCCCGTCGATCGCGTCAGCGTGAAGGGAAAAACGAACGAAGGCGTCGATGCGGTGGGTCGTGGGGAGGCGATAGCCGCGCACGCGGTGGCTCTGCTCTGCAGAACCGAAGCCAGAACCGGTGAACCCCTTGAACCCCTGAACCCCTGACCCCGACCGCCATGCGCGTCCGATTCGCCCCATCGCCTACGGGTCAGCTACACGTCGGCAACGCCCGCACAGCCCTCTTCAACTGGCTGCTCGCGCACGGCCACGATGGCACGCTGATCCTGCGCATCGAGGACACTGATGCGGAGCGTTCGACCCGTGAATCGGAGACCGGGATCCTCGAAGACCTGCGGTGGCTGGGTCTTCACTGGGACGAAGGTCCGGACATTGGCGGACCACACGGGCCGTATCGACAGTCGGAGCGGCTCCACCTGTACGCGTCCTACGCGAACGAGCTGCTGGCCGCAGGTTATGCGTACCACTGCTTCTGTTCGGCGGCCAAGCTCGAGAGCGATCGTCGCGCCGACCTGGCCGCCGGCCGGCCGCCGAAGTATCACGGCACCTGCCGCGGCATTTCGCTGGAGGAGGCGCGTGGCCGCATCGAGGGCGGAGAGCGTCCGGTTGTACGCTTCAGGGTGCCTGATTCGAGCGAAGTCAGCTTCACCGATCTGGTGCGGGGCGAAGTCACGTTCAGCACGGACGTGATCGGGGACCCGGTCCTGGTCCGGTCGGACGGCCGTCCGCAATACAACTTCGCCGTGGTCGTCGACGATGCCCTGATGGAAGTGACGCACGTCATCCGCGGCGAGGATCACATCTCGAATACGCCGCGGCAGCTGCTGCTCTATCGCGCGCTGGGTTTCACGCCACCGCAGTTCGCGCACCTGTCGCTGGTCATGGGGCCGGATCACACCCCGTTGTCGAAGCGGCACGGCGCCACGTCGGTCTCGGAGTTCCGGCTGAGAGGGTATCTGCCGGAAGCACTCGTCAACTACCTGGCGCTGATCGGCTGGTCGCCGGGGGCATCGGTCGACGATCCCGGCACCAATGACGAGCTCCTGCCGATCGGCGAGCTGGCGCGGCGCTTTGCGATTGAGGATGTCGGGCACGCCGCCGGCATCTTCGACGTCGAGAAGCTCGCGTGGATGAACCGCCACTATATGAAGGTGGCGGCACCGGGACGGATCGCGGCCGAGTCGATGCGCTATTTCATTGCCCGGGGCTACGTGCGGCGGCGGACCGACGAGGCCCTCGAGTTCGTGGCGTCGCTGCTGCCGATGGCGGTCGGCTCGGTCGATCGGCTGGAGGAGATTCCCGACCGCCTGCAGTTCCTGTTCGAGTACGACCCGGTCGCCGCGCTGCAGCAGACCGACGTCGCGCACGTGCTCGAACAGCGGGGCGCGCGCGACGTCATTCTCGCGCTGCCCGAGGCGATTCAGGGACCCCTCACGGACAAAGAGGCGTTCAGGGCGGCGGCGGCCAGGGTTCGTGAGCTGACCGGGATGAAGGGCAAGGCGCTGTTTCATCCGATCCGCGTCGCGCTGACCGGTTCGGACGGCGGTCCCGAGCTGGATCTCGCCGTACCGGCCATCGATCGCGGCGGGGCCCTGACGCCGGCTGCCAGCGTCAGAAAGATCATCGGGTGCCAGGAGCGAGCGCAGTTGTTCGCGAAGGCGATTGGGTGACGACCATCTACGGCATCAACCCGATCGTCGAAGCCCTGCGGGCGGGGCGGGTGCGCGCGATTCGCGTCGCCACACGGGACGACAAGCGGGTCGAGGAGATTTTCGCGCTGGCACGCCAGGCGGGCGTGAGAGTCGAGCGCGTCGAGGCCGAGGTGCTCGAACGGGCCGCACGCGGTGGCGTGCATCAGGGCGTCATTGCCGAACTGGAACCGCAGCGGGATTACAGCATCGCCGAGATCGTCGCCGCGGCCGCGCCGGAGCCGCCGCTGATCGTGGTGCTCGACGGGATCGAGGACCCGCACAACCTCGGAGCCGTGCTGCGATCGGTGGACGCTGCCGGAGCACACGGAGTCGTCCGCCAGGCACGACATGCCGCGCCCCTCGACGGGGTGGTGATGAAGGCATCGGCCGGGGCCGCCGCCACCGTCCGGATCGCGACGGTCGTCAATATTGCCAGGGCTGTGGAAGAGCTCAAAGAGGCCGGGGTCTGGAGCGTCGGGCTCGCCGGGGATGCGCCCGAACGCTACGACGAGGTGGATCTGACTGTCCCGACGGCACTTGTACTGGGTGCGGAAGGGACCGGGCTGCGGCGGTTGGTCCGCGAGCGCTGCGACCGGCTTGCCTCGATCCCGATGCGAGGGTCCGTCGGGAGCCTGAACGTCTCGGTGGCTGCCGGCGTGACCTTGTTCGAAGCCCTACGGCAGAGGCGGGTGGCACGCAAAAGATCTTCTTAAAAAGGTGATTGGCTTGCACGCGTGGCATGGCATGTGCTACAACTACTCTTTTGTCTGGGCTGGCGTAGCTCAGTCCGGTAGAGCAGCTGATTTGTAATCAGCCGGTCGGGGGTTCAAATCCCTTCGCCAGCTCCACGAGTCAACGAGAGAAATTCGCAAAGCGGCAAATCCTGACAAGTCATCGTTCTCGTGGAGAGCGGCGGAGCGTGCTCGGTCGCTGACTCACGGGAGTACCGGCGAGGTAGCGAAGCGGTCAAACGCAGCAGACTGTAAATCTGTCGGCCCAGCGCCTTCGAAGGTTCGAATCCTTCCCTCGCCATCAGCCTTCGCGCGGTCGCTGCGCGACCGCGCTTCGGCTAGACGGGCTTCGCCCGCAAGGGGGGAAGGAGACGCGACAGCGCTTCGCGCTTTGGCTAGGCGGGCTGCCCGTTTCAGCTGCGTAGGAAGGTGGTTTTCGAAGCGCCTCACGAGCCTGCCTCGCCGAAGTCGCGAGTCAGCGGAGTGAGCGAGCGACGAAGGTGGGCGGGAGTAACTCAATGGTAGAGTCACAGCCTTCCAAGCTGTTGGTTGCGGGTTCGATTCCCGTCTCCCGCTAATACCTAGGATTTTCCGAGGGCTAGCGCCCCTCGGACTCCCCCACGCCGTCGCTCGCGCGGCCTGGGAGCCGCGCTCCGGTCCGGCGGCCGCGCCTGGCGGCGCGCTTTCGCAGGATCGGACTGGGACCTGGACTCGAGTGATTTCGCGAGTGAGTGCTTCGACGCGGCAGGCGAGTGAGCGAGTGAGCGCAGCGAACGAGCCACGCGAACGGAGCGAGCCGGCGAAGCGGCTCGCGAGAGAGCGTGTAGGGGAGTCCGAGGGGCGAAGCCCCTCGGAAGGAGAAGCCAAGCCGATGTAGCTCAGTTGGCAGAGCGCGTCCTTGGTAAGGACGAGGTCACCAGTTCAATCCTGGTCATCGGCTCCAGCCTTCGCTCGGCGCTCACGCGCCGAGCGACGGCTAGACAGGCTTTGAAGCTGTAACTAATGCCGGTTATCGGAGACGGGCATGGTCAGCGCGGCACTTTTTAAGTGATAATGACAGGTTCCCGACAGCGAGCACACGAGCACATAGAGAACTGAGGGCTGATACGTAACGCGAGGGCTCAGAAGACATGGCTAAAGAGAAATTCGATCGTTCCAAACCGCACGTCAACGTTGGCACCATCGGTCACATCGATCATGGCAAGACGACGCTGACTGCCGCGCTGACCAAGGTCGCGGCTGACAAGGGCTGGGCAAAGTTCGTCCCGTACGACGAGGTCGCCAAGGCTTCGGAGTCGCAGGGCCGGCGGGATGCGACCAAGATTCTGACGATCGCAACCAGCCACGTCGAGTACTCGACGCCGAACCGCCACTACGCGCACGTCGACTGCCCCGGTCACGCCGACTACATCAAGAACATGATCACCGGCGCGGCGCAGATGGACGGCGCCATCCTCGTGGTCTCGGCGGTCGACGGTCCGATGCCGCAGACGCGCGAGCACGTGCTGCTGGCCAAGCAGGTCAACGTGCCGTACATGGTGGTGGCGCTCAACAAGGTCGACGCGGTGGACGACGCCGAACTGGTCGATCTGGTCGAGCTCGAAGTGCGCGAGCTGCTGTCGTCCTACGGCTTCCCTGGCAACGACATCCCGGTCATCCGCGTGTCGGCGCTGAAGGCGCTGAACGGCGAGGCGGACGGTGTCGAGACCGTGCTGAAGCTGATGGAGGCGCTCGACAGCTACATCCCGCTGCCGGAGCGTGAGATCGACAAGCCGTTCCTGATGCCGATCGAGGACGTGTTCTCGATCTCGGGCCGTGGCACCGTCGTGACCGGCCGGGTCGAACGCGGCAAGGTCAAGGTCGGCGAGGAAATCGAGATCGTCGGGTTCAAGCCGACCGAGAAGAAGGTCGTCACCGGCGTCGAAATGTTCCGCAAGCTGCTCGATGAGGGCGTCGCCGGCGACAACATCGGCGTGCTGCTCCGCGGCGTGGAAAAAGACGACGTCGAGCGTGGCCAGGTGCTGGCCAAGCCCGGTTCGATCAAGCCGCACACGAAGTTCAAGGGCGAGGTCTACATCCTCTCGAAGGAAGAGGGTGGCCGCCACACCCCGTTCTTCAACGG
>Ga0075428_100006411_pt1 | contig 13092 bp, 15 predicted proteins | sample RhiMetdeltSRZDD2_FD_75291 | JGI IMG/M metagenome (GOLD analysis project Ga0075428, IMG submission 75291) | Populus rhizosphere microbial communities from Tennessee, USA - Rhizosphere MetaG P. deltoides SRZDD2 | ecosystem: Host-associated > Plants > Roots > Rhizosphere > Soil | place: USA...
CCGGCGCGCCCGGAAAGATGAGGTTCATCATGCGCAACATCACTGTTCGAATAGCTCTTGTCATCCTGTTTCTGGCCAGTGCGGGACATGCGCTGGCACAACGCGGCCAGTTGTCGGACGAGGCCGTTGCACGAGCGGTCACCGAGCGTCTCACGAGTCACGACGTCACGGGTGTGGCAGTCAGCGTGGAGAGCCGCATCGTGACGCTGCGTGGCACCGTGCCGACACTCTGGATGAAGGAGCGCGCCGCCGAGCAGGCGCTCAAGGTGACCGACGTGGTCACTGTGCTGAACGACGTTACCGTGGCGCGCGGAGAAAGCGATGAGGTCCTGGCCGGCCTGGTGGCGGCGCAGCTTCGCCGCTACGTCTTCCTGACGATCTTCGATGACGCGGACATCGAGGTCGATCGCGGGGTCGTCACGCTGACCGGGCGCGTCACCATGCCGTACAAAGCCGAGGCGTTCGCCGACCTGGCGGCGCGCGTTCCAGGCGTCCAGGCGGTCCGAAACGAGGTTACGACGCTGCCGGTCTCCAAGTTCGACGACCAGCTGCGCTACGCCGTGGCGCGCGGGATTTATGGCGACGAGCTCTTCGCCCACTACGCCATCCAGGTCAACCCGCCCGTCCACATCATCGTCGAGCATGGCAACGTCACGTTGACCGGCGTCGTGTTCTCAGAGGTCGAGCGGCGGAAGGCCGAAGCCATTGCCCGCTCGACCTTCGCCGTGATGTCGGTTACCAACAAGCTGCGCATCGAAACAGAAGATTGAATTGATCGGGGGCGGCCGCCGGCCACCCCCTCACGCCGCCAGAAAGCGTTCGGCGAAGAAGTACTTGTACTGCAAGCGTCCGGCCTGCGGGCGCGTCCCGTTTCTTGCACCCTCGATCGGTATACGAGTCAAGGTGGAAGAGATGGGAACCTTTCGAGCAGTCGTTGCCGGAATGGCCGTTGTGACGCTCTGGGCGGCCGCTGCGAGCGGTCTTGCGCGCGAGCCAGCCCGTAGCGAGGATTCGATCCAGCGTCTCCAGGCCGCCGTTGATGCTTATGTCGCGCTCCGCGGGAAGGTGACGCAGGCGCTGCCGCCGCTGGAAATTTCGCCCGATGCCGAAAATTTTCTGATGGCGTCCGAGGCGGCGGCTGCCGCAATCCGGGCCGCCCGTCCGTCCGCGGCGGAGGGCGACATCATCAATGCCGAAGCCGCGGCACTGTTGCAGCGCCGTGTCCGCGCCACCCTCGCCCAACGTGGATGCAGCGTCGACGCCATCCTTGCCGCCCAGAGAGACGACGACCGGCTGCCTCTGCCACCGCGGCCGGTCGTCCACGACCAGTTCGACTGGGGGTGGGGATCGTTCATGCCGTCGTGCGTGCTGAGCGTGCTGCCCTTACTGCCGGACGAGCTGCAGTTTCGCTTCGTCCAGCGCGATCTCGTCCTTGTCGATGTCGGTGCCGACCTGGTGGTGGACGTTCTGCCTGATGCGCTGCCGCCGAGCGAATCCTGGAAAGGCGTGCGTTACGCGGCCGATGATGTGACGCGGCGGCCCCGTCGAGGTGACGGGGTCGTCGCGATGTCTCCCTACGCCGCGGTCTTCGCGGCTCTGGGCGGCTCCCCGATTTCAACCCGGCGAGCCGTGGGTTGCGCCTTCGCCGGCAGCGGGACGGCAACCTCAAGTACGCCGTTGGAGAACGTGGCCTTGACGTCCTCGAGCTTCGCGCCCTGCGGCAGCGGCACGGCCCGGTAGAAGCTGCCGTAGGCGCGCTCGCACCGGTACTCGTTCTCTTTCTTCTCCTCCTTTTCCGTCTTCCGCTCACCCGAAATGACCAGGAGGCCGTCGGTGACTTCCACCTTGACCTCTTCCTTCTTCATACCCGGCAGGTCGATCCGGGTCATGAAGCAGTTGTCCTTCTCGAATACGTCGATGTCGGGCGACCAGTTGGTCGTCCCTCCGGCGCCAAACGCCCGCGTCGGCCAGCGGAACGACGCGAAGAACGGCTCATCGAACACGCGATCGAGCTCGGATGTCATCTGCCGAAGCAGCCCGAACGGCTCGCGGCGCACCGGAGCCGTGGGCGTGGCCTTGCTGATTACCATAGGTACCTCCTCGGATCAGGCCAGGCCCGTGTCGGGCCTGACCCGCCGGCTGTGACCGCAATCACCGTACCTCGGCGTTGCGACGCAATGCATTCTTGGTCGTGCGAGTGCCGCGCCTCATCGCGGGAATTCCTTTGAGAGCCCTGCGGAATCTTTCGCAGCGGCGCGGAGGCCGGCAGGGCGCGAACGACAGGATCGCTCGGAAACAGCAGCGGCACGCCCGTTGCTCGGCACCCGGCCCATGACCGACAGCCTTCATGATCGTGTTCGCGGAGAGTACCGGGAGATGCCGGGACTGCGCCTGACCATCGCCCAGGCGGCGCGTCTGTTCAACCTCGAGCCGCAGCAATGCGGAACGATCCTCGAGACTCTCGTCACGCATGGCGCCTTATGGACCAACGGGCGCGAGTACTTCGGACCGAACGGCGGCCGGCGAGTCGCCTGACCGTTCGCCCGTTCAGCGCTCGTCATGTCCCGGGGTTCACTGCACGTCGAGCCCTACATGCTGCCGGCGGCCTGAAGATGCTGATGCTCGGCGGCGTGGTCGCCATGGCGGCCTACGGCGCCGGAGCGCTCGTGGCCGCCTTGGTTGACGATTCGATCCTGTAGTCGGGCGGGTCCGAGCGGGCCCACCCTTCGTCTTACCGCCACCACATCTCGCGGTGAATGCGCCATCCGTTTGCATCGCGCATCCACAGTTGGATGTACCGGCCCTGAGTGATCTTGCCGCTGTCAGCGACCTTGTACTCACCCTCGAAATGGGCCAGCTCGCCCGCCACGTACACGTCCGTCAAGGACAGCGTCGATGACGGTTTCGTGCCGCCGAAGTCGCCGACCCAGAACGCCTCGATCGCCGGTTTGCCGCTGACGGTGCCTTCCTGGACTGTTGAGAGCGCTGCGTCATCCGCGTAGAGCGCCATCAGCGCTTTGGCATCGCCCGCGTTGTACGCCGATGTCCATGACGATGTCAGGCGTTCGCCCACCTCCGTTTCGCGGTGAAGCGCGGGATCGATGCGCCACATTTCGCGCTGCACGAGCCACTGCCCGTCCGCATGCGTCCAAAGCTGCTGATACTCCCCACCGGCCAACTCAGCGCCGTCCGTTCCCTTGACCTGGTAGGTGCCCTCGACATGCACGAGGTCTCCCTGCGCGACGGCGTCCACCGGCGTGAGCGTCGTCGTTACGCCCCCTTCGCCGATGTCGCCCCGCCAGTACGACTCGATTTGGCTCCGGCCCGCGACAGGCGGTCCTCCCGGCGGGAGCGAACGAGCGTTTTCCGCATAGAGCGCGGCGAGGGCCGCTGGATCGCTGCCGTTGAAGGCGGTTACCCAGGCCGCAGTAGGTTCCGACGCCACGTCCGGGCCCGTTTGCAGCGACGAACTTCGCCCGCACGCCACCGCGATGACGGCGAACGACACGACCGTGATGATCCAGGGCCATTTGCGGTTCGTCAGGATGGTCTTCATGTGACTTCTCCAATCGGCCCGTATGCGAGAATTCGCGCGGCAAGGGAAAAAAACCCGCGGCGTGAACCACGTCACTCGCGTTTCCTTTGACGTACCGACAGGCCACGCATGCGCGGTGCACGCGCCGCGCCAACCCGACGTCGCGGTTCACGCGACGAACATCAACACCGGGACCTTCGCCAGCGCCAGCACGCGATAGGCGATCGTTCCCGGCGCGCCGCCGCCCGAGCGGGGCGCCTTCCTGCCGAGCACCAGCAGCGGCGCGCGATCCGCGGCGCGCCCCGCCGTCGACGCCAGGCGGTCAGCGACGGAGCCGGTCTCGACGACCCAATCGGCCGGTGATGCGCAGGCGAGTCTGCGCACGATCGCCTCCAGCTCTTTACGTGCTTCAACCACGCGGTCTTCGAGCGCTTGTGCCGCGTGCCGGTGCCATCGTGCGGGCACCGTCAGTTCGGGCACCACGTGAACGAATTCCACCGCAGTGCCAAGGAGCCTGGCCAGCCCGCAGGCCGCCCGGGCACCCGCAATCGACGGCTCGGTCATGTCCACGCCGGCGATCACCGGCCCGGTACCGGCCAGATCCACCCCGGACGGCCGTGGCGGCGTCCATTCGGGCGGCACCACGAGAACGGACACATCGGATCGGCGGAGCAGCCCCTCCGTCGTCGATCCAAAGACCAGCTTCTCCGCTCCCGACATCCCATGGCTGCCGACGACGATGAGGTCAGCGTGCTGCGCGTGCGCCACGGCGGCGACGACGTCCACCGCCGCGCCGGCGGCGACGTGCAGCTGGGGCGAGCACTCGGCCGCCGGTGGAGCAGCTGCAATGATGCGTCGCAGCTCGTCGCGCGTCTCTCCGGCCAGGTCGATGCCGCTTTGCTCGGCGGCCGCGCCAAGCAGCGGGTGCTCCGCGTGCAGCACGTGCAGTGCGGCGCCGCAGTGCCGGGCCAGCCGCGCCGCGAACGCCAGCGCGGTCAGAGATGGTTCGGAGAAATCAGTCGCCGCAAGAATGGTTCGAGGAGGAATCATGTCGTTGTCTGCTCCGCCAGGCTCTTGATCCCGAGCAGCATCCTGCGCTGCATGATGAAGTGCGGCAGCTCGAACAGCGTGAGGTTCAAGGCGGCCGCCCACGCCGGAATTCGATCGTGGCTGCTGGTCGAACGGATCAGCAGCCTCGTCTGCCCGTCGGGCTGCGGGACCAGCACGAACGCGCCCCCGTTCCTGAGTACCAGGACCCGGTTCGGTTCAAACACGTCGATTATCCATCCAGGGCAGCCAGATCCCAGGCCCCGCCGCGTCGACCCGCGGAGAGGTTAGACGCTGTTCGCGAGTCCATGGAGGATGAGAAGCGTCCCAAGACAGACTGCGCTGGCCGTACGCCCTCGCGTCATGACGGACCCTCCTTTCTTGCGGTTTGCGCACGCACTGCCGCCACCGCGTGCCACCGGCCGGCGGCGCAGTTGTTGCTCAACCCTACGGCAACACCGGTATTTCCGGGGTTTTTGCGGGGGATCTTTCGCACCAACTGCGGAAAATTCCCCAAAGAGGCATCGATACCAATGAGTACCGCAAACCTTCTCATAGTGGATGACGAGGATCTGGTTCGGTGGTCGCTGCGTGAGCGGCTCGCGCACAACGGCCACGCCGTCACGGAAGCAGCGACCGCGGCGGCCGCCATCGCGAAGGTTTCGCCGGAGGTAGATCTGGTTCTGCTGGATCTGCGGCTGCCGGACGGCGACGGCCTCGAGGTGCTGCGGCGCATCAAGGAGCTGTCGCCCGAAACGCTCGTCATCCTGATGACGGCGTATTCGAGCGTGCAGAACGCGGTCGAAGCCATGCGCCTCGGCGCGTATCACTACGTCAACAAGCCGTTCAACCTCGACGAAGTGGCGCTCATGGTGGAGAAGGGGCTCGAGACGAGCCGGCTTCGCCGCGAAGTGCGCAACCTGCGCAGCAGCCAGGGCAGCGAGTACAGCTTCGAAGCCGTCATTGGCGCGTCGCCTGCCATGGTGCAGGTCAAGGCGTTGCTCGCCCGCGTCGCGGCGAGCCCGGCCTCCACCGTGCTGCTGACCGGAGAAACGGGCACCGGGAAAGACCTTGCCGCCAAGGCCATTCACTACAACAGCGAACGCGCCGCCAGGCCGTTCATCAACATCACGGCGTCGGCGCTGCCGGAGCCGTTGCTGGAGAGCGAGCTGTTCGGCCACGAGCGCGGCGCCTTCACCGATGCGCGCCAGCAGAAGCGAGGTCTGCTCGAGACCGCTGATGGCGGCACTGTATTCCTCGATGAGATTGGGGAAATTTCGCCGGGGCTGCAGTCAAAACTCCTGCGGTTTCTGGAGGAGAAGACCTTCAAGCGCGTCGGTGGTCTGGCGGATATCCGCGTCGATGTACGGGTCATCGCCGCCACCAACCGGAACCTCGATGCCGACGTGCAAGCCGGTAAGTTCCGGGAAGACCTGTTCTACCGGCTGCAGGTGATGCCAATCGCGCTGCCGCCGCTACGCGACCGGATCGGCGACATTCCGCGGCTCGTGAACTACTACATCGATCGCTACAACCGCGAATTCCGAAAGCGGGTCAAGGGCGCGTCGCCTGAAGCCCTGGAGATGCTCGAGCAGTACCGCTGGCCAGGGAACATCCGCGAGCTTCGCAACGCAATCGAACGCGCCATGCTGCTGATGGACCGCGAGTGGCTGCAACCCGACGACTTCACGACGCTCATGCGCTCGGGATCCCGCCAGTCGCAGTTCAGGCTGCCGCCGGGTGGCCTCGTGCTCGAGGACGTGGAACGCCAGCTGGTTGTCCAGGCGCTCGAACGCGCGCACGGAAATCAGACACACGCCGGTCAGCTCCTGGGAATCAATCGCGATCAGATTCGGTACCGGATTGAAAAATTCGGATTGGAGCGGCCGGGCGCGGCTCGGAAGCGGGTACCCGCCGATGACGAGCCGGCCGCGCTGGCGTCCGGATTCTAGAACCACGAATGTCGTCGCCACCCGGAAAGAATCACATCGACTGAGGTCCGGTGGCCTGCTCTCGCAACATGACGAGCAGGAACCGCGTGCGTTCAATCGCCTCGACGGCATGCGGCACGTTCGCCGGCATGCGCACAATCGTGCCGGGCGTCGCGTGGACCGGTGTTCCACCGATTGTGAGCGTGACGGCGCCTTCGGTCACGATGACGAAGGCGTCGAATGGTGACGAGTGCTCCGTCAGCCCCTGGCCGGCGTCGAGCGCGAAGGTGGTGAGGTTCCCGCCGGGAGTCTTCGCGAGCACCCGGCTGGCAATCCCCTCATCGGTCGGCGTGACGAGCGACGCCAGCGACAAGGCTTGGGCGCCTGGCAGCGGTTTCATCAGACCCATGGCTCAATCCAACGCGAACGGCGGATACTCGTCGACGAGGAGCAGCAGGTAAGCTTCGACCCGCAGGGCCCACCGCATCACACCGATGCCGAACGGAAGGAGCGACGTCGGATAGGACCCCGTAAACAGGATCGCGAACCAGGCGATCACGGTGCTCACGAGCCAGCCCAGCAGCAGAAACAACAGCACCACGAGATGCGGCAGGACGAGGATGAGGCGCACCGCGATGGTGGCGCTGTCCCGCGGCTGCACCGGCTCGCGCACCTCAATCGTGGCAGGGTAGGGCTCGTCGCCAAACGGCGGATAGGAGTCGACGAAGAGCGCCATGTAGGCCAGTGCGCGCGTCCGCCAGCGCAAGTAGTACATCGAGAAATCCCGGATGCCGCGGAGCTGCTCGCCGGAAATCAGCAGCGTGAACCAGCTGACGATCGCCATCGCGTAGGCGGCGGCGCCGAGCAACCCCGCACCGCCCGTTCGCGACGACCAGTAGACTGGGCCGGCGAGGACGGCGTGCGGGATGGCGAGGATCGGGCGCAGCGCCGTTGTCAGTCGGTTGCGCTGGGCGGCCTGCGGCGCGATCGTGATTGTCACTGGGTAGTTCGTCACCGCTGACTCCTTTCAGCGAGCTGGCACGGCAGCGTCAGCGTCAGGACCGCACCGCCCGCCGTCGGACATGCCAGCGACAATGTGCCGCCATGCAGTTCCGCCGTCCGCCGCGCAATCGGCAGCCCGAGGCCCCCGCCCCGGGCTTTGGTCGTGAAGAACGGCTCAAATACGCGATCGCAAATCTCCATCGGCACGCCAGGGCCGGTGTCGCGAACGTCGATCGTGCACCGGCCGCCGGCGTGTGCAAGGGACACGGCGATCGAGCCGTGTCCGTCCATCGCCTGCGCCGCATTCAGCAGGAGATTCAGCATCGCCGCCCGAATCATCTGCGCATCGGCCGTCACCAGCACGTCGCCGCCGTCGAGCGTGACGTCGATCGTCGAGGCGATTGGGTCGCGGCGCAGAGCGTGGATGGCCTCCTGGAGCAGCGGCCGCAGCGGGAACGTGGACGGATGCGGTGGGCTCGGACGCGCAAACACCATCAGGTCGTTCACCAGGTCGCCGAGTGAATCGATCCGGGCAACCACCTCGCGCATGATCAGCCAATCCGGATCGCCGTCGGCCCGTCGTCCCATCAGCACCTGCATCGCGCCCTTGATGCCGGCCAGCGGGTTGCGCACTTCATGGGCAACGACCGCGGCCATCTGGCCGAGGCGCGCGAGTGCGGCCTGCTGGGCGAGGCGCTCCTCGGCGGCTTTCCTGGCAGTGATGTCGGCGCGGATGGCAATGTACTGATACGGCTTCCCGCGATCGTCCATGAACGGAACGATCGTCGTATCCACCCAGTAGAGAGTGCCGTCTTTGGCGCGGTTGCGGATTTCGCCGTGCCACACGCGCCCGCTGGCGATGGTGTGCCACAGGTCCTTCATGAACGCCTTCGGGTGGTACCCGGAATTGATGATCCGATGGTCGCGGCCGATCAATTCCTCGCGTGAGTACTTCGATATCTCACAGAACTTGTCGTTGACGTAGGTGATGCGCCCGGCGACGTCGGTGGTCGCGACAATCGCGGCATGGTCGATCGCCCGTTTGAGATCGGCAAGCTGATCGAGATCGGTTACTGGCATGGATGGGCTTCGTTTGTATACTTAACGGCGTGTCTGCCGCCACGGTTCTGATCGTCGACGACGAGGCGCTGGTCCGATGGTCGCTGCGCGAGCGGCTCGAGAAAGAAGGCTACAGCGTTCTCGAGGCTGGGACTGCCGGCGAGGCGCTGGAGCAGCTCAGTCCGGAGCTCGATCTGGTGCTGCTCGATTTCAAGCTGCCCGACGGCGACGGGCTGGGCGTCCTCAAGCGCATCAAGGAAACCTCGCCCGAGACGCTCGTCATCCTGATGACCGCGTTTTCCACCGTGGAGAACGCGGTGGAAGCGATGAAGCTCGGGGCGTACCACTACGTCAACAAGCCGTTCAATCTCGACGAAGTCGCGATTCTCGTCGAGAAGGCGCTCGAAACCAGCCACCTGCGGCGCGAAGTCCGCGCGCTGCGCAGCAGCCAGGGACAGGAATCCGGCCTTGACGCCATCATTGGCGCCTCGGCCGCGATGCTGCAGGTGAAATCTCTGCTCACGCGTATTGCCGCGAGCCGTGCCTCCACCGTGCTGCTCACCGGTGAAACCGGGACCGGCAAGGACCTCGCCGCCAAGGCGATTCATTACAGCAGCGAGCGCGCGAACCGGGCCTTCGTCAACATTACCTGCTCGGCGCTTCCCGAGCAGCTGCTGGAGAGTGAGCTGTTCGGCCACGAGCGCGGCGCCTTTACCGACGCCCGGCAGCAGAAGCGCGGGCTGTTCGAAACCGCCGACGGCGGCACGCTGTTCCTCGACGAAATCGGCGAGATGTCGCTGGGCCTCCAGTCGAAGCTGCTGCGGTTTCTCGAAGAGAAGACGTTCAAGCGGGTCGGCGGCCTGGCTGACATCCGGGTCGACGTCCGGGTCGTGGCGGCGACGAACCGGGACCTCGAGGAAGACGTCAAGGCGGGGAAGTTCCGCGAGGACCTGTTCTACCGTCTGCAGGTGATGCCCGTCTCGCTCCCGCCGCTGCGCGAGCGGAAGGGCGACGTTCCTCTCCTGGTTTCCTATTACGTCGATCGCTACAACCGGGAGTTCCGGAAGAAGGTGCGTGGCCTGACGCCCGAGGCGATGAAGCTGCTGGAGCAGTATCAGTGGCCAGGCAACATCCGCGAGCTCAAGAACGCCATCGAACGGGCGATGCTGCTGATGGACCGGCAGCGCCTCGAGCCTGATGACTTCACGACGCTCACGCGCTCGGTCGCCGCGACGTCGTTCAAGCTGCCGCCAGAGGGGCTTGACCTCGAGGAGGTCGAGCGGCAGCTCCTGACGCAGGCACTCGAGCGGGCGAACGGAAACCAGACCCAGGCAGCCCAGCTCCTCGGAATCAACCGCGACCAGGTGCGCTACCGGATCGAGAAGTTCGGACTTCATACCGGCCGCGGTACCTAGTCCTCAGACCGCCACCGGCGTTGCCTCGACATCCGTCAGCGTCTGGCGCGCCTCCGTCGATTTCACTGTCATGACGGGGCATCGCGCCGTCCGGATCACCGATTCGGCGATGCTGCCCATCAGCAGATGCGCGAGTCCGCCACGTCCGCGCGTGCCCATCACGATCAGGTCGAAGCCCGAGTCTTCGGCATACGCAGGGATCATCATGCCGGCGGGACCCAGGATGACATCGCTCGTGATCGTGACCCGCGATCGGCTGTCGCCCAGGATCCGTCGCGAAAGCTGAGTGCGTGCCTGGTTCACTTGCTCTGAGCACATGTCCATGGGCCCCGGCACGCACAGCTCAGATCCGAAGGCTGCGGTGATCGAGGGGTGCTCCACCACGTGAAGAAGGCGAATCGATCCGCCAAGTTTCGCGGCCATCCGCTTGGCACACCCAAGTGCTTCGTCCGACGAGGGGCTGAAATCGGTCGGCACCAGGATTCGAAGACTCTCGCTACCGGCCAGAGGCGGTGCGTCGCGCAGCGTCAGGACTGGACAAGGCGCGGTCCGCGCGACCTTCTCGGCGACGCTGCCAAGCAGCAGATGCGCGACCCGCCCTCTGCCGTGCGTCCCCATGACGATCAGCTCGATCCCGTGGCTACGGGCATATCCGGTGATCCGCGCCGCCGGTTCGTCGGACCGCTCCACGGACAGGATCGCCGTCGCGCCACGATCTTCCGGGGGCACCCGCTCCTGCATCTGTCGCAACGCTGCCGCCTCATAGTCGCGCGGATCGCCGAGCACCGCGCGGAGGAACATGTTGTCGACCACGTGCAGCACATGGAGGCTGGCGCCCATGCTGTCCGCAAGCCGCCGGGCGTGCGCAAGGGCAGTATCAGATGGCTTGCTGAAATCGGTCGGAACGAGAATCCTGCTGAACATTGACGTCTCCTCCGCAGCCCCTACCAGGCAGGGTTCGTACCATCAATCCAGTCGGCTGTTTTCCTGCGTTGGCTGCGGTGCCCTCACACGGGGATGGGGAATATTCCCCCGCGGCGGGAGTTGTTCCGCGGCGTCAGACCGTCCGTCCCGGAAGTTCGCGCGGAACCACTCAATGTGAGCGCGGGCACGGATGTTGACTCTGCTTCCAGAGTGATGAACATCCGAATGCCAATCCTCGTCGCCGGCGCGGCGCTCGCCGTTGTCGCGGTCCGCGCGACGACGCCAGTTGCGGCCGCCGCGCAGCAGCCGTCGATTCTGATCGATTCGCTGGCCGGACGCGACTCGTTCGAGTTGTACTGCGCGCCCTGTCATGGCGCCGGCGGCCGCGGCGATGGCCCCGTGGCCACTGCGTTGCGCACGCGTCCAGCCGATCTCACGACGCTGGCTCAACGCAACGAAGGAACATTTCCCCGCGAACGCGTCCGCGATTTTGTCAGCGGTGCCGGGCGTCAGGTCGCCGCACACGGGACGACGGACATGCCCGTGTGGGGACCGATGTTCCGGGCGTTTGAATCGGATGCCCGCGTCCGCGAGCGCATTGAGAATCTGCTGACCTACGTGGCATCCATCCAGGTGCCGTCTACCGGCGTGAATGACGAAGGCAGCCGGCTGTTCCGTGCGTATTGCGCCAGCTGCCACGGCGCCACTGGTCGCGGCAACGGACCGCTCGCCACTCAGCTGCGGCGGGTGCCGCCCGACCTGACGCAGTTCACGCGCCGCAACGGAGGCATGTTTCCGAGCGAGCGCGTACACCGCATCATCGACGGACGAGATGTGCCCAGTCACGGCGACCGCGAGATGCCTGTCTGGGGCGACATCTTCAAGATCGGGTCATCTGGTCCCGATGTGAAGGCGCGCATCGACGCCATCGTGCGGTATCTGGCCGGCATCCAGGAACGCGGCGCCTAGTAGACCCCCGCCACTGGGGAGTTTTTCGCGCGACCGCGAAGGACTCCTCGCCTCTCGTCCCCCTTGACTGGGGCCTGCAGACGCTTTGCCGGCTGGAGATCCCCGGCTCGAGCAGGATCCGTTTTTTCAGGATCGCCTGCGCGGCGATGTTGAGAAGGCGATGGCCCTTCGCGGCTTCGCGTGGTCGTCGGCGGATGGCCCCGACCTGCTGCTGCACTACCACACGAACATCACCGAGCGCCTCGACGTCGATCGCCTCGACGTGCAGCGCGGCTACTGCGGTGAGAACGGGTGTGACGTGCCGACGCTGCACTACGAAGCAGGCACGCTGGTGATCGACGTCATCGATGCGCACAGCAACCGCCTGATCTGGCGCGGATGGGCGCAGAGCGTCGTCAGGGGCATGCTCGCAAACCAGGACACGATGGCGCAGCAGATCAACGAGGCGATCGCGCGCATGTTCGCAGAGTTTCCCAAGCCTCTTTGAGACGGAGGGCACCATGCGACCGATCGCACGATTGGCTCTAACCGCCCTCGGTGCGCTGCTACTGAGCGCGTGCGCCACGACGAACGTTCGATCATTCGTCGAGCGCGGCATCGATGTGCAGCAATACCGGACCTCTAGCTGGGGGCCCCCACGCGAACAGGCCACGGGCGACTCGCGGCTGGACAACAACCGTTTCTTCCAGGGACGGCACCGAGGTCCTCGTCACAGCGTGGCCTAAGCGATATGATTTCGCCCCATGACCGAGGACCGTCAGTTGACCGTCTGGACGCGCTGGGTTCGGCAGCCGCAGACGATCTGGCTCCGAAGGGCCATATTTCAGGTGCATTTGTGGAGCGGCGTCGGCATCGGTCTCTACGTCCTCATGATCAGCGTCACCGGCAGCATTCTTGTCTATCGAAACGAGCTGTACGAAGCGACGACGCCGCAACCGATCATTTCGCGCGCGTCGGATCCGCGGCTTACCGACGATCAGCTGAAGGAAGTCGCCACGCGTCTGTATCCGGGCTATAGCGTTGCGGAGCTACGCCGCGCACGGAATCCTGATCAGGCGGTCGATGTGCTGCTGCAGCGTGGCGACGATACCAGGGCGCGGTTGTTCGACCCGCGGACCGGCGACGATCTTGGCAGTACCGTCTCAGTGGGCTTCTGGCTGGTGTCGAGCATGCTCGATCTCCACGACAACCTGCTCGCGGGCGAGACGGG
>Ga0075428_100006413_pt1 | contig 13089 bp, 8 predicted proteins | sample RhiMetdeltSRZDD2_FD_75291 | JGI IMG/M metagenome (GOLD analysis project Ga0075428, IMG submission 75291) | Populus rhizosphere microbial communities from Tennessee, USA - Rhizosphere MetaG P. deltoides SRZDD2 | ecosystem: Host-associated > Plants > Roots > Rhizosphere > Soil | place: USA...
CAATTGCCTCGTCCAGGGCAACGGGCCCGGGCGTCGCCTCCGGGGCGTACGCGATCTCGTATGTGCCCAAACGAAGTACATTCCGGTCGCTGGCGGCCATGCGGTGGAGTTTCCAGTTCTCGGACGCGGCCGTGAGCTGCGCATCGATCGCCGCGAGGTGTCGCACGACACCGTCGTAAAGACCCAGACAAAACGCCTCCGCTTCCGGATTTCCGAGTCGGTCGCGCGCGAACCCCTCAATGACGGCGCGAGCGACATCAGGGTTGGCATCGCGCTGAAAAAGGAGTTGCAGCGCCACTTCGCGGGCGCGCGACCGGCGGGTCATCACGGGGTGGTCTCCCGGAAACTATTACCCTACGGACGGCCCGGCGGGCGGGCAAAGCCGGGGCGATGGGCTAGAGCCGCTTCAGAAGGGCGAGGCGGGTCGGAGCCTGACGCGCAAGCCAAGGTGTCTCTCCTTCGCTTGCGCGTCAGGCTCCAACCCACGACACGACCGAGCGACGACCGCGCCCTGTCTTTGAGGACACTGGAACGACGTCATCCGGGATCGCGGGATCGCCATGCTGCGCAGATTTCGAGTGACAAAGAGTGAGAAAACGATTAAGTTAAGTGGTTGGTTTGGACGGCGATAATGTGCTGCTCAACGAACACTCGGCCCTGGCCCGAGTGAGGGAGTGGTTATGACGTACGTCCTCCGATCAACCGGGCGTGCGTTGGCTGCCTGCGCGGCCCTAGCTCTGGTTTCGTGCTCCGACGCGCCGCGGCTCCACCCAGTAACCGGTACAGTCCTGTTTCTCGAAGCGCCCGCCGAAGGCGCGACTGTTGTGCTCCAGCCGATTGGCGGGAGTAGTACGTATTCACCATCGGGCATCGTCGGGGCGGACGGAAAGTTCAAGCTCCGTACCCATCCGCACGGCGAGGGTGCCCCGGCGGGAGAATACATCGTCCTCGTGACCTGGTTCCCGCCCGATTCTCGCGAACAAGAGAACCCGCGGAACCGGTTGCCGGCACGGTATAGCACCCCGACCGACTCTCCGCTCCGTGCGAAAATCAATCCCGGACCTAACGAGCTGGAACCGTTCCGGCTCACGAAATAATCCAGTCCGTCCTCTCCGTTCTGGAGGTTGTTCATGTCCACGTCCCGCACCGGTCGCCCCGTGGCGTTCACACTGATCGAGTTGCTCGTTGTGATCGCCATAATCGCGATCCTGATTGGGCTGCTGCTGCCGGCCGTGCAAAAGGTCCGGGAGGCGGCCAACCGGTTGAAATGTACCAACCATCTCAAGCAACTGGGGCTAGCGCTGCACAACCATCATGATGCGATGGGAGAATTCCCCGCGGCGCGTCAGGTCTACGCGATCACCGCCTCGGGCAACAAAGTGCATTCGTGGACGCCGCACGTCCTGCCGTACATCGAACAGGAAAATCTGTATCGGAAATACAACTTCAACCTGAACTGGGACGAGGGCGCTAACACCGCGGCCGGAGGCCCCATCCGCGAAAAGGTGGCGGTGTTCCTTTGCCCATCCGCTCCGCAATCGGGCCGGCACGCAAACCGCGGGTGCCTGGACTACGCTGCGACGACGGAACTCACGCGCCCGAACCCGTTCATTAGCGCCACGCAGTGGGCGTTTGTGTCCCAAGGTGACCCACAATTCATCGGCCTGCTCGGCGAGACCGACGTCGTGAACGGGACCATCCGGCCCGCGGCGCGCACCTTCGCCTCAATTACCGACGGGACATCCAACACCATGATGCTGGCCGAATGCGCCGGGCGTAACCGGCGATTTATCATGGGGAAGGAGGACCCATCGCAAACCTGGACCGCCGGCCCCTGGGCTAACCCGAACAGCCGAATCAGCGTCGGGGGATTTGATCCATCCAATCCGAGCAGCCCCGTCGGCCCATGCGTGGTCAATTGCATCAATGACAAGGAGATTTACGCCTTCCATCCGGGCGGAGCGAACATCCTGATGGGTGACGGCTCAGTGAGGTTTCTGAAGGTCGGAGTTCACATCGATATCGTCTTGCAGCTCCTCACGCGCGCCCGCGGCGAGGTCAACACTTCGACGAATTAGTTGGATAGGGGCGTTCGTTGGAAGGGGCGGGCCGTATCGGCCCGCCCCAGACATTCTCCGTTCAAAATCACACGACCTCCGCTACCCATTTTGACTCCGCGGCCGTCTTTGCGCCCCCGGCCGCGCATTCCCGCCCCGCGCCCGTTTTTGCTCAACCCCGTCTACCCGGAGATTCGATTCTCCCTGCGGCCCCGGCCTTCTGCCGGTTGCCCGCCCCGGGAGCGTCGGCATGCCTCGCCGCGTCCGCCTTGCTTTGCTCCTCGCGGTCGTCGCTGGCTGCCAGGCGGATTCGGCCAAACCCCCGCAGTCGCCGCGGGCCGTCCAGGCCGCCGCCCAGCCATCCGCACCGGTCCGCCAGGCCGCGTTCCAGCAAGCTTCGACGCGGCCGCCATCCGGCGGGCCTTCCGAGGCACTCCCCTCGCCCGATGAATTGTCACTCGCCGCCGACTGCCTGGAACGCGGGGACGATGCGGCCGCCGTCGTCCACCTGGAGCGCCACGTCGGCGAACACCCCGAGCAGGTCGTCTTTCGGGCCCAACTGGCCGAAGTGCTCGCGCGGCTGAATCGACTGCCGGAGGCGCAGCTCCACTTCGAGGCCGCGGTCGCTCACGCCCAGGATGGACCCGCGGCAGCTCGACGCGAACTTGTCCACTATCACACCCGGCTGATGGAGATCGCCCGCACGCGACAGGATGTCTATGCCGAACACCTGCATCGCGGCATTGGCCTGTATCTGGTCGGCAGCCGCGTCGGGGAAAAGGGCGAACCCGGCGAGGCCGAGCGGCTGCTGTGCAAGGCCGCCGCGGCCCTGAAGGAAGCCCAGGCGGACCGCCCGGACGATGCCCGCGCTGCCTGGTACCTGCACCGCGTCTGGTCGCGCCTGGACCAGCCGCGGCCGGCCGAACGCGCCTTGCTCAAGGCGATCGCGTGCGCTCCATTCTCGCGGCTCACTGCGGCCGAATCGCGGGACCTCGCTGTCGCTGCGAGTCTGCAGTGAGCAGTGGACAGCGCAATTTACTGTTCACTGCTGACTGCCCACTGCTCACTGCTTATCATTCCCTGACTGGCTCGCCCGCTGTCGGACTCGCTCTTGGACCGCACACTAATCCTCATCGGCTCGGGCTCGCTCCTCTGCCTCATGCCGCTGGCCGTGTACCTCTTGTACCTGAGCCACCTGAATCGGCGAACGCCGCCGACGCTGGTGTCGGGGCCGTGGGATTTTGGCGCCGTCTTGCTCGGGCTGGCTGGGTTCCTGATCCTGTCGGGCCCGCTCTTGTTGGCACTCGTCCACTCGGCCTGGCGGTCGTACCTCTTCGGGAACTGGGCAGCACTGCGGGCGACCGGCGCCCGCGAAGCCCTGGCCGGGTCGCTCATGTCCGTGGGCTACCTGATCGTCCTCGCGACGGCAATCACCTACCTGTTGTGCCGCCGGCGGCCGGTGACCGCCATTTACAATGTGATGCCGGAGCGCGTGGAAGAGACCTTGCTCGGCGTGGCGGAAGATCTCGGCTACCCGTGCCGGAGAGTGACCAACGCCGTCGAAATCGGCACCAAGAAAACGACCGAACCGGTTGATCCGGCCAGTCAGTACTTTCCCGCGACGTCCGCGAGCGTGCGGATCGACCGATTCCCGACGACGTTACACGCGACCCTCCGCTGGGGTGGGGATTATTCCGCCATCCGTCCGGAGTTGGAGGCGGTCCTGCCCGCGGCGCTGCCGCCGCCTGTCCGGAACCCGGCGAGCGGCTGGATGATGACCGCCGCCCTGGCCGTCATGGTTGCCATGCTGCTCTGGCTGGTTGTACTGGTTGTGGTGGTTTTCGTGCCCCCGCCCAACTAGCCGCCCTTTCGGCCGGTGCCCATTCTGCCGGCGCGCCGTCTGCGCCGTCGCGCCGGTCGCGACCTTTCCAACGGGAAGAACCCGCGTGGTGGCCGATCTTTCCGGGGTGTCAACGACCGCAGGACCGGCGCGCGGGCGCGCGCCCTACCCGGCGAAAGGACTCCCCATGAAGGCGTTAACTCTAGCGATCGCGGCCGCGGCCGCGCTGGCGATCTCGGCCGGGTCGGCCGCGGCCCAATCTCCGGGCTGCGCGACTTGCGGCGACGGCCATCAATGTCTCGGTTGCGTTCAGGGCCTCGGCCACGGTCACATGCTCGGCGGCCACGGACACGGGCACGCCTACGGCTGGCACCCGTTGTTCTCCAAACTCGGCGGCGGTGGCCATGGTTGGTTCGGCTACGGTATGATCGGCGGCAAGTCCCTGTTCTGCAACCATGGCCACCTGTTCGGCGACAGCGGGTCCGGAGCCTTCGGCGGCGGGCAGATTAACGTGGTCGATCCGCGATCGGGCAATGCCGGCCAGCTCGTATTCCCGCAGAACCCGTTCGTCCGCGGTCCGCGCGACTATTTCATGTGGGATGAGCGCTAACCGAGGCGAACCTGCGGCCACGACGCGCTGTCCGTCGGCGCATCGACCCGAGGTTCCCATGGCGTCGAACAAGCAGAAGCGAAAGCTGGGAAAGAAGCCCCGGAAACCCGGCCCGCAGCACCCGGACGGCGACCGCCGTCATAAGGCTCTGGGCGCGGCGGCCAAAAAAGCCACGGCCGACAAGAAGGCCCGGCGGGAGTTCTGGGGAGTGCCGGTCGATTAGCAAATAGGCCCTATACGCCCTATGAGGCCTATAGGGCCTATCAGTTACTTCCCACCAAAATCAGCGGCAAACGCCTTTGGCGACAGCTCGCTGCCCGTCGCAAACTTGGTCAGGCCGCGCCAGTCGAGCGTGCGCCCCGGCTCGAACACCTTCCTCTTCATGAACTCGCCGACCTTCGGCTCGCCCACGTACACGACCTTGGTCGTGTCCGCCCCGCCGTAGACCTCCTTGGCGACGGTCGCGTGCATCTGCGAGGCGAAGAGCTGGCCCATCATGTAGTTGTGGTAGTACACCGGGGCCGAGCAGATGTGGATCTTGCTGCCGTAGTCCGGCGCGTTCCGCCCGGCCGGGCGCTTCAGCCCCTGGTACTTCTCCACCAGGTCCCACCACAGGTTGTTCAGGTCCTGGCCGGGGTTTTCGTACATCGACTTCTCGAACCGCAACATCACCTGACACCAGCGGGAGAAGATCAGGAGGAAGTTCTTTCGCACTTTCTCCGCCGACGCGTCGAACTTCTCCGGCTCCGCAACCTTGACGCCCATCTTCTCAAGCCACAACCGCGACTTGCTGAACCGCTCGAACTGCATCGCCACGCCTTCGGTCGTGAGAATGTGCGACTCCAGCCGCAGCACGTACGGCACGCTCTTCGGGATGTTCTTCGAGCTGTACACGCTGTGACCCAGCTCGTGCAGCATGGTCCCGGCCCAGTACTCGTTCGGAACGATGTTGCCGAGCACGCGAACGTCGCCCTCGCGGTCAATGTCCGTGCAGAACGCGTGCGGGCTCTTGCCGGGCTTCTCTAATAGGTCGCTGCGCGCGATGACGTCATCGATTGGCAGGCCGATCCCCTTGTAGAAGTCGCGGCACAGTTGCACGATGTCGGCCTTGGCGTAAGGCTCGTCCAGGTTGGCGTCGAAAACCGCGGGGGATTCCTGGAAGAAGGGATCGTGGTAGTCCCACGGCATCAGGTCCGCCGGCTTCTTGCCGACGTTCTTGGCGAGCCGCTCGTCGATCTCCGCTTTCGCCTTGAGGAACGGCTCGCGGGTGAGATTGTCCAGTTCGTTGAAGAGCTTGATCAGCTCGTCGCCGTCCTGCTCGTTCAAATGAAGCTGGAGGGCGTGGAAGTTCGCAAATCCGAGCTCCTTGGCCATCTGGTTCCGCAGGGAGACCAGCTCCTTCAGGTCCTTTTCGACCTCGGCGCCGACCACCTTGCTCGCCTCCCACACCGCCTGCCGCCGGGCCGAGTCGCCGGCTTTCTTGAGCACGTCGCGCACCTGGCTGTCGGTCAGCTCCTTACCGTCCACCTTGGCCCGGAAGACGTTGAACTTCTGTTCGACCGCGTTCGCCTTGGCGGAGATCTTCTTCAGAAGGGCCGGATCGACCTGCTTTTCCAGGTATTGCAGGTAGAGCACGTCGATGGCCCGGGCGACGACCTTGTCCTCGATCTCCCCCGCGTCGCGGAGCTTCTTGATGTGCTGGAGTTCGGTGAAGTGCTCTTTATTGGCCAGCGCCTCGTCGATCCGGTTCTGCGCCTCTTCCTTCTTCTTGAAGTCCTCGTCCTTGCCGGAGATGTTGGCATTCCACCAGGCGCCCGCGACGGAGATTTCGAGGGGCCGGATGCGCGTCTCGTGCCCGGCGATGAACTTCTTGGCCCGCTCCGTGGCCTGCGGGCTGGCGAACGCCGGCGCGGGGACCGCGGCCATCACGAGTAAACCAGTCATGATCACGGGCAACAGGTCGCGAAACGCGTACATGGAGCCTCTCCGGAAGAATCCGACAGGATACGGATGAACCGATCAAAAGACTAATGCATTCCCATGCCTTGATCAGGCCCGGTTCGTGTCCCAATTGTATGTTCAGGTGGAATAGACCCATTTTCCGAGCAAAAGCGCTGGCGGCAACAGGAGGGTCAGAAGCAACCCCCACGTGCCAATGAATACGCTGGCCAGAAGGGCGTCGAGCACAACGAGGCCGAAGATCGCCCGCTTGACGCCGGCCTGCACCCGCTCCGCGGTCGGCTTCTGAATCGCCGCGACGACACGCGATCCGACCCAGAATCCCCAGGCCACGAGCAAATACGGGAACAGCGGCGAGCTGGTCCCCGGCGGCGCGCGGGTGGCGACGGCCAGGGCCAGGAGCGCCGCCGCGGCCATCACGATCGCGGCCTGGATCAATACCCTGGGGTCGCTGCGCCTCTCCTCGGTCCGGGCAAACCACGTTACACCGATGATGTACACGCCAATCGTACCGGCCAGGTGGACGCGGGTCACGAGCGGGATCGCGCTCGGATCGGCCAGGGACAGACCGAGTAGTACGTTGAGAAACCGACAGAACGCCATGCCGATCGGTCCGGCCCGCGTGCGCTTGATGCGTGCATCGTAAAGCAGAATGGCAATCACGAGCACGAGTGCGATGAGTGCCCCGGCTCGTCCGGTGAACGCCGCACACGACCAACCGAGACACAGCAAGGCGGTCCCGATCAGGACCGCGGTGCGCGTCGAAATGCGCCCCGACGGCAGGGGCCGAAACGGCCGGTCGCGCCGATCTTCGGCCAGGTCGAAGTAGTCGTTCCAGACCATCCCGGCGGAGTAGAGGCAGCCCGACGAAGCGAGCAGGAAGGCTGCCTTCCACCAGAATGTACTATCGACGCTGCCCGGGGAGAGAGCGGCAGTTGCGCAGAGCCCAAGCCCGATATCGGCGAACGCGGTGAAGACGTTCGGCAGGCGCAGCAGGCGGGCGAGGGGCAGGAGACGCATGGAGCTAGTGTATTTCTGTTCGCGCTGCGCCGCCCCCGGGACATGCCGAGAGCGCGTGACTCCGCTAAGTGTCCCAGACTCGGAGCGCAAGCTCACTCCGGCAACTTGCTAGCGGCTTTCCGTTGGTTCTCAGACAACTTTCATATTCGTCCTTGTCGATGGCGCGCACAGTGCTAACATCTGGACTGGGAATAGCTCGCGTGTTCCCCCCCACCCATAGAGCTCACCAGACTCGCGTCCACGTCTGCCCAGAGCATGTTGGATTCTCACTGACGTAGCACTACTGAATTAACACTCGGTCCAGTTCATCACCCAGGAGCTACCTTCGTGGCCGAACATTCTTCGTCCCATTGGCTTGCCCGTTCGCTCGCGCCTCGCCGGGGCCGGCGCGCACGCGCTCAGCTGCGCTCCAACCGCCTCACCCTTCAGAATCTGGAAGACCGCAGCGTGCCCGCGGTCGCCGTCGCCCATGTCAACGACAACTGGAACTTCGTTTCCGACACCGACGCGAGCAACTCGCTCTCCGTCGGCGACATCATCCGAAACGACAACGACGCGATTGCCCCCGGCACACTGACCGCAACCTACGGGGTCGATGGCTTCGGCACGGTCACGTCCGGCGCTTTCACCGGCTCGGTCGTCGGCAGCGCGACGATTGACGACGCGATATTCAACACCAATGTCGGCGGTACGGTCAAAGTGCTCGAAGGGACCTACCCGGAGCTTGTTCATATCAACAAGAGCGTGACCCTGCTCGGCGCGCAGGCCGGCGTGGATGCCCGCACGCGGACCGGCGTCCCGGAGTCGGTCGTGCGCGGCCGGCTGAACGGCACTGAGCGCACGACGGCGTTTTTGATCACCGCCAGCAACGTGACCATCGACGGCTTCACGTCCCGCGACCAGACCGATCCGAACCAGTTCAATGCCGGCATCGTGATGACGAGCACGACGTCCAATGTGACAGTGCGCAATAACATCATCGCCAACAATGTCATTGGCGTTTTTGCCGGATCCAACGGCGCATCACTGATCGAACGCAATCTGTTCGACGGAAACAACAATCCCGGCCCGGCCGGCGGCGCGGGCATTTACACCGAATCCACCGTTGGACTGACGATCGATAACAATGAGTTCCGTAACCATACCCAAAACAGTCCGGTCATCTTTGCGGCTGTCGGTCCGGCCGCGCACACCAATCTCACCTTCTCAAACAATTCCCTGCATGACAATGTGGGCGGCGTCTTCACGCTGGGGGTCAGCGGCGGCCTGTTCCAGGGAAACACGATCAAGACGACGGGTGGGACTGCGACTGCGCTGACGTTTGGCGGCGCCGACACCGGTATTGACGTCCTGTTCAACGACCTGAGCGGGAACCTCAAGGGCCTGCGCATCGTGGATTTCGGGTTCCTAGGCGTCACCCCCAACAGTGACATCGAAGCCCACTTCAACGACTTCTCCAACAGCACCACCTACGGTGCGGGAATCAGCAACGAGAACGGGTTCACCGACGGCTACGTCGGCACGCTGGACCTGTCCGGCAACTGGTGGGGCGACATCACCGGGCCGACCTTCGCGGCGAACCCGGGAGGCATTGGCGAGATTCTTCGCAACGACTTTGGTGACACGGTCATCTTCCAACCGTGGCTCGTTTACGCCCCGGACAGCAACCCGACGATCGCTGGCGTCCAACTCCCAACGAGTATCACCGTAGGCGCCCAGACCGTCGGATTTACGGCCACCAATAACAACTATCGTCGCCTGGTCAACGTCGTTGACCTGCTTCAGAATGGCCAGACGGCAACACTGAATGGTAATTTCAACTGGACGGAAGCCAACGCCGCGGCCGCATGGGCTCTGGGCAACGACGGAACTACGGCGACTGCCGACGACTTTAGCTTGTCGGTGCGGGCCAACCTCAATGGGGTCACGATCACTGCCGTCAGCCTGGGCATCGCCCGGATCCAAGGCCCCGGCGACCTCGCGGCGGCCAACCTCGAAGGGTTCCTCTCGTTCGACGGAGGGGACAACCAGAACTGGACCATCTCGAACCTCGAGATCTTCGACTTCGACCTCGGGCTCGGTTTCTTCAATGGCGCGGGCGGAATTGATGCGTTCAACAATCTGAAGATCGTCAACAATCACATCCGCATTCCCGCGGATTTGAATATCATCGCCGCGCCCATCGATGTGAACCAGAACATCGGCATCCACTTCTCGTTCGGAACCAACCAAACGATTCAAGGAAACCAAATCGACATCGTCGGGAACGGCGTGAGCAACGGTGCCAATCTGTCATCGACCGTGGGAATGCAGTCCAACACATCCGGCGGCAATGTGTACGATGGGCTCCTCATTGACGGGAATACTCTCAGCGTCCTGAACGCTCAGTCGGCCAGCCCGGCGCGCATCCTGGGCATCTGGGAGAACGGGCACGCGCACACGAGCAATATCACGGTCAGCAACAATCAGTTCCTGAATGCGGCGGCCGGGAACAACCCCGCGCTCAATCTGCAGCGGGCATTCCGCGTCACTTCGCACTCGAGTTCAACTTCGACCGTGAAGTACACCGGCAACACGGTGAACGGCGCGAACATCGGTTTCGAATGGCTCGCGGCCTCGAGCTTCGCCGGGAATCAGGCCGTCCGCCTGGCGCAGAACACGATCACAAACAGCGACACCGGCGTCCTGATTCAGTCCGGCGGTATCGCGAACCTGTTCCAGAACACGATTACCGGCAGCGGGGCGGGCGGCGGCGTCCATGTCGTGACCGGCGGACTGACCGCGGCCGGCGCGGTAACGCACGCGGTCGAACAGAACTTCATATCGGGTGGCACTGGGGACGGCATTCGCATCGACGCCACGGCAGGCCCAATCGGCACGGTCTTCAACAACGACCTGGGCGCCAATGCAGGCCTCGGGGTCAACAATCTCGCCGCGACGCTGGTCGATGCGAGTGGCAACTTCTGGGGCGTGACCGCGGCCGGCGCCGTGGCGGGCGAGGTGAGCGCCAACGTGGATTACAGCCCGTGGCTCGGCAGCCCCGACAGCTTGCCGGCCCCCGGTTACCAAGGCGACTTCGCGACCGTATTTGTCGGCGCCGCCAGCCCGCAGGCCGGCGCCGCGGGCCGAATTGCCGAGGGCGTGGCCCTGGTCACGGCAGATGGCACGGTCAACGTGACCGCGGGCACGTACGCCGAAAGCGTGAGCATCAACAAATCGGTGTCCATCCTTGGCGCTCAGAACGGCGTCAACCCACGAGCGGGCCGCACCGCCGACGGACCGCAAGAGTCCGTCGTTCAGGCCACCGGGGGGATGGGTTTCAGCATCAGCGCTCCCAACGTTACGGTGGCCGGCTTCTCGGTGACGCCAGGGGTCGGTTCCAACTTCGGCATCGCCGAGACCGGAGCGTTCACGGGGACCACAATCCGCGACAACTTCGTCCACGGCTTCACAGGCGCTCTGGCCATTGTGATCGGCGGCTCGGATTTCGAGATCACCGGTAACGAGGTCTTTAACAACTACGCCGGAGTCTATCTGGCCAATAACGCCTCGAACGGGACGGTCAGTGGCAACCTGATTCGCAATCACACCGGCACGACCGCGACGGACGAAGGGTCGGGTGTGGTCCTCGAAGGGACAAACCCGGACATTGCCATCACCGGCAACGAGATCACCGGCAACCGCCACGGGATCTACCTCTGGACTGGGTTCGGCTCGGACCTGAGTGGCACAACCGTGTTCAACAACGCTATCGCCGGGAACACGGCCGGGGTGAAGAACACGAACGCCGCCGTGCTCAACGCGTCGGGCAACTGGTGGGGCACGAATGCGCCCGCGGGCGTCGCTGCGGCCGCGGGCACCAATGTCGACTTCACCCCGTGGCTCGACGCCGGCACCGACACGAATGCCGGTACCGGCTTCGCGGGTAACTTCACAACGCTACATGTGGACGACGCCGGGCCTCAAACCGGGTCGATCGGCCGCGTTCAGGAAGGCGTTGATCTCGTCACCACGGGCGGAGTGGTGAACGTCCACGCCGGGACCTACGCGGAAAACGTCATTGTGAATCGACGGATGGCCATTGGCGGCGACGGGCCGACAACCGTGATTTCGCCGGCCGGCGGGATCGGGTTTGACCTGACTGCGGCCGGGGTCCCGGTGACACTGTTCGACCTGAGAATCACCGGCGCGGCCTCCGCGATTCACGCCGACGGACCGACGGAGGTCCAGCTTGCGGGACTTACGCTCACGGGCAACACCAGCGGCGGCACCTTGACCAACGTCGGGATCATCACGCTGAGGACCGACACGGCGGGTATCGTCGATGACACTATCACGGTCACTCCGACGCAGTTCGCGGTCCAGGGACAAGATTCCATTGCCTACACCGGAGCGAACTTCCTGTTCGTCCGAACCGGTGCCGGGAATGACACGATCATTGTCACTCCCTCGGTCGATACCGCAATCGACGTGGACGGCGGAACGAATACCGCCGCCGGGGACAAATTGATCGTCAACCAGAACGGTCTCGGCGCCACGATCACCCCGACTCAAGTATTGGTGCCCGGCCGGAAGCCGGTCAGTTACTCCAACATCGAGAGTGTCAGCGCCCCGGCCGCCGTGATCATCAATGGCGACCTGTTGATTGGCGGCACGAATGCCAACGACACAATCATCGTGTCGATGAACGCGGCGCGAACGAATGTGATCGTGACGCTCAAGGGGCAGGTCGTTGGCACGTTCCCGCTCGCGGATATCACCGGCCGGATCATTGTGCACTCGAATGAAGGCAACGACCTAGTCCAAGTTGCGGCCGTTGTTCCCGTGGACGCGGTGGTCTTCGCGGAGGTCGGGAACGACCGCCTGTTCGGCGGCGGCGGCAACGACTTCCTCGACGGCGGGCCCGGCAACGACTCGGCCGTCGGCGGCAACGGCAACGACACGATGGTCGGCGGCGACGGCCGCGACACCATGGTCGGTTCCGCCGGGTTCGACACCGCCGCGGGACCCGACGCCACCGCCACCTGGCGGATCAACGGCGTCGGCTCCGGCACGATCAACACGACGACGTCCTTCCGGCTAGTCGACGCGCTTACCGGCGGGACCGGGGACGACACGTTCCGGTTCGTTAGGAAGGGCGCGGTCACCGGGAAGGTCGATGGCGGCGTCGGCCTGAACACGCTCGACTACACCTTCATCGGAAGCGGCGTGCGGGCCAACTTGTTTGCCGGGACGGCCACCCGCACCGGCGGGGTGGCTAATATGGACAACGTGATCGGCGGTGCGGGCCGCGACATCCTCGTCGGCGACGTTGGAGCGAACCGGCTGGTTGGCAACGGCGGCCGGGACATCCTGATCGGAGGTGGCGGGGCCGATTCGCTCATCGGCGGGAACGGCGACGACATCCTCGTCGCGGGCTCGACCGACCACGATGGGTCGGGCGCCGCCCTGGAGAACCTGATGGCCGAGTGGAGGCGGCTGATCCCCTACTCCACTCGCGTCCGGCACCTCAATCGGACACTCGCCGGCGGGGCCAACGGAGCGACCGAGTTGACCGTCGCGACTGTCCATAACGACGGCGGAGCCAGCGATTCACTGACCGG
>Ga0075428_100006419_pt1 | contig 13085 bp, 9 predicted proteins | sample RhiMetdeltSRZDD2_FD_75291 | JGI IMG/M metagenome (GOLD analysis project Ga0075428, IMG submission 75291) | Populus rhizosphere microbial communities from Tennessee, USA - Rhizosphere MetaG P. deltoides SRZDD2 | ecosystem: Host-associated > Plants > Roots > Rhizosphere > Soil | place: USA...
AGGCCGATCGAGTCGTGCGTGAACACCTGGATGGTCGGGACCTCCATCAGCGACGCGATCCGCACCGCGGGCTTCATGTAGTCGAGGAAGTTGAAGAAGGTCGACCCGAACGCGCGGAGGCCGTGCAGCACGAGCCCGTTGACGATCGCGCCCATTGCGTGCTCGCGGACGCCGTAGTGCACGTTGCGCCCGCTGTAGTCAGCGGGCGCCACCGAGCCGCCGTCGTCGATCACGGTGAGCGTGGAGGGCTCGAGGTCCGCCGAGCCGCTCACGAGATCCGGAACGCCCGCGGCCACCCACTGGATCACCTGCTGGGAGGCCTTGCGCGTGGCCACGTTGCCGTCGTCCGGGCTGAACGTGGGGACGTCGGCGTCCCAGCCGTCCGGCAGCCGCCCGTCGATGATCAGCTCGAGCTCGGACGCCGCGTCGCGGTCGGCGTCCCGGAACGCCGCGAGGCGCTGCTCCCAGTCCGCCACCAGCTGCTCCCCGCGCTCGCCCGCCTCCTCGAACGGCTGGCGCGCCTCGTCCGGCACGTAGAAGGTCTTGTCGTCGGGCCAGCCGTAGACATCCTTCGTGAGCTTGACCTCGTCCTCGCCGAGCGGCGAGCCGTGTGCCGAGTGGGTGTCCTGCTTGTTCGGCGAGCCGTATCCGATGTGCGAGCGGACGATCACCAGCGACGGGCGGTCGGTCACTGCCTTCGCCTCCTCGGCGGCGCGCTCGAGCGTCTCGACCGAGAGGTCCTCCCCCACGTCGTGCACGTGCCATCCGTAGGCCTCGTAGCGCTTGCCGACGTCCTCGCTGAACGACATCGCGGTCTCGCCGGCGAGCTGGATGTGGTTGTTGTCGTAGAAGACGATCAGCTTGCCGAGGCGGAGGTGGCCGGCGAGCGAGGACGCCTCGGCGCCGACGCCCTCCTGGATGTCGCCGTCGCTCGCGATCACGTAGGTGTGGTGGTCGATCAGCTCGTGGCCGTCGCGGTTGAAGCGCGCGGCCAGCATCGCCTCGGCCAGCGCGAACCCGACCGACATGGCGAGCCCCTGGCCCAGCGGGCCCGTGGTGGCCTCGATGCCGGGGGCGTCGCCGTACTCCGGGTGGCCGGCCGTGGGGCTGCCGAGCTGGCGGAAGTTCTTGAGGTCGTCGAGCGTGAGCCCGTAGCCGGAGAGGTAGAGCGTCGAGTAGAGCAGCATCGACGCGTGCCCAGCCGAGAGGATGAAGCGGTCGCGGTCGAACCACTCCGGGTGCTTCGGGCTGTGCTTCATCACCCGCGTGTAGAGCGTGTAGGCCAGCGGCGCCAGCGCCATGGGCGCGCCCGGGTGACCCGACTTCGCCTTCTCCACCGCGTCCATCGACAGCGTGCGGATGGTGTTGATCGAGAGCTCGACGAGCCCGTCGCTGCTGGTCGTCATTCCATTCCCTTGGTCGTGGTGAGGTGCGACTTCTCAGTATCCCGATCGCTCGCTATCTCAAGGGCTGCAAGCACGCCCGCCCCGATGACCCCCGCGTCCGCGCCTCCCTCGGCCAGCGCGATGGTCACGCGCTTCCAAAGCGCCGGCAGCGCGCGCGAGCCGGCCTCGCGGGCAGCGCGGTCGAGAAACAGGTGCGAGACCCGCGAGACCCCGCCGCCGATCGCGAGCCGCTCGGGCTCGAAGACGTTCACGCAGGTGGCGATCCCAACTCCGAGCATGCGCGCGAAGTTCTCCACCAGGCGCAGGGCGTCGGGATCGCCCTCCTCCGCGGCTGCCACCAGCTCGCGGCCGGACACCCGGCCGTCGGGACCCGCGCGGCCGGCGAGGCCGCTGTCCGGCCTGTCGCTCGCAAGCTCGGTCGCATCGCGCTCGAGGGCCTGCCCGGAGCAGTAGGCCTCGAGACAGCCGTGGTTCGGGCAGTTCCCGGGGCAGGCGGGCCCGTCGGGGTTGATCGTCATGTGGCCGAGCTCGGCCCCGAGGCCGTGGGCGCCCCGGAAGGTGAGCCCGTCGATCACGACGCCGCCGCCCACGCCCGTGCCGAGCGTGAGCATCACGAGGTCACGTGCCCCGACGATGTGCGCCTCCGCGAGCGCGGCGCAGTTGGCGTCGTTGTCCACGAACACCGGCAGGCCGAAGCGGCGGCCGAGCTCCTCACGCAGCGGCACTCCCATGAGCGGGATGTTCACGCTGCTCTCGACGGTGCCGGTCTCGTAGTCGATCTGCGACGGCACCCCAACCCCGATCGCCTCCGGCTCGCCCGCGTCCCTGATCACATCGCGCACGGCGTGCTCGAGCCCGTCGAGCAGGGCGTCGGTGCTGACGAGGATCGTGGGGTGCTCGACCGCGTGCGTCGCGGTCACTCCGTCGACGGCCGCGACGGCGATTTTCGTACCTCCTACGTCAACTCCCAATACCACGCGGGTTTCCTATCTCCGGGAACGCACCCCCGCAAGCTTCGCGGATCGAGCCGCGCGGCGGTGAATCGGCCCGGCCGCAGGGCGGCGGATCGGCCGGGGTGGCCAAGCTCAACACGTTTGCGACACATGTGGTCGCTTTCGTGTTGAGCTTCGGTCGGGGCCGCCCTCTTTAGTGCAGTCGTCGGAATCGCCCCTACGATGGCGCGATGCGCGACGCTGGCCCTGCTGAGCTGCTCCTCGAGCGAGACCGCGAGCTCGACTCGCTCCGCGCCGTGCTTCAGGAGGCGGCCGGCGGCGGTGGCCGGCTCGCGCTCGTGGAGGGTCCGGCCGGCATCGGGAAGAGCCGGCTGCTCGCCGAGCTCCGGAGGGCGGCGCAGGAGGACGACGTGCGCGTGCTCAGCGCGCGCGGCAGCGAGCTCGAGCGCGAGTTCCCGTTCGGCGTGGTTAGGCAGCTGTTCGAGCCGCCGCTCACGGACGGCGAGGCGCGCGAGCGCTGGCTGGCCGGCGCGGCGGCGCCCGCGCGGGCGATCTTCGACGCCGCGGACTCGCAGGCCAACGGGATGGCCCCCGACGCCACCTTTGCGGCGCTTCACGGCCTCTACTGGCTGACCGCGAACGTGGCGGCCGACGGACCCGTGCTGCTGTCGGTGGACGACCTGCACTGGTGCGACCGGCCCTCGCTGCGCTTCCTGGCCTACCTCACGCGCCGGCTCGAGGACATGCCCGCGCTCGTGGGCGCCACGCTGCGCAGCACCGACCCGGGTACCGATCCGGCCCTGATCGCCGAGATCGGACAGGACCCGATCACGCGCGCCGTCCGACCCGGGCCCCTGAGCGACGCGGCGATCACCGAGCTCGTGCGCTCGCGGCTCGGCGAGGACGCGGACGAGCGCTTCTGCGCCGCGTGCGCGCGCGTGACCGGCGGCAACCCGCTGCTGCTGCGCCAGCTGCTCTCCTCGCTCGAGGCAGACGGCGTGAAGCCCGACGCGGCCCACGTGGACGTGGTGGCGGACATCGGCCCGCGGGCGGTGTCGCGAACCGTGCTGCTGCGGCTGGCGCGCCTGGACGATGCCGCCGTGAGCGTGGCCCGGGCCGTGGCCGTGCTCGGCGAGAGCGCGGACCTGCCGGCGGTGGCTGCGCTGGCCGACCTCCCCGAGCAGCAGGTGGCGGACGCGAGCGGCGCGCTGGCGCAGGCGGAGATCCTGGGGCCGGGCTCGCCGCTCGGCTTCGTGCACCCGCTCGTGCGCGAGGCGATCTACCACGAGCTCTCGGCGGGACAGCGCGAGCTGATGCACGCGAGAGCGGCCACCGTCCTGCGCGACTCGGGCGCCCAGCCGGACCAGGTGGCGTCGCACCTGCTCTCCATGGCGCGGCGCGGCCAGGACTGGGTCGTGGACCTGCTGGCTGAGGCCGCGCGCTCCGCCGTCCGGCGCAGCGCTCCGGACAGCGCCGTGGCGTACCTCACGCGGGCGCTCGAGGAGCCACCCTCGCCGGAGCGGCGCGGGGAGATCCTGCTCGAGCTCGGCATCTCGGGCACGAACACCTACGCGCCGCTCGCGATCGAGCACCTGCGCGAGGCCTACGAGCTGCTCGACGACCCGCACAAGCGCGCCACCGCGGCCTGGCTCCTGGCCCGCACGCTGATCTTCGCCGGCAGCCCCGACGCGGCGGCGGAGTTCGCGCAGCGCGCCATCGCCGAGCTGCCCCCGGAGCTCGACGACCAACGCAAGGCCCTGGAGGCCGTCGAGCTGATCTCGGTGCATTTCGGCGCACAGGTCGCGGACGCCGCCGAGCGGCAGGAGCGGCTGCGCAGCGAGCCGGTGGGCGACGGCCCCGGCGCCAAGATGCTCGCCGCGACCGTGGCCTTTGGCTGCATGGTGGACGCCGACGACGCCGAGCAGGCGGCCGAGCTCGCGCTCAAGGCGATGGAGGGCGGCACGCTCCTCGAGACCGACAACGGCCTGTTCTGGATGGGCGCGATGCTCACGCTCGTGGTGGCCGACCGCCCCGAGGCCGACTCACTGTGGGAGCAGACGCTCGCGCAGGCGCACCGCAACGGCTCGCTCTTCTCGCGCCTGTCCGTGAGCCTCTGGGACGGCTGCTTCAAGCTCGTGCAGGGCGAGCTCGCGGTGGCTGAGGAGTCGCTGCGCAGCAACCTCGCCATGATCGACGTCTACGGCATCAACGTCCCTCAGGCGGCGTCCTACACCAACGGCTTCCTGGGCGGGGTCCGGCTCGAGGCCGGCGACGTGGAGGGCGCACGTGAGGTGATGGAGGGCGTCGTGATCATGGACGGCGACGTGTCCGACGGCACGAATTTCGCGCGGCGCACGCTGATCGGCATCCACCTCGCCGAGGGGAACGGGGAGGCGGCCCTTGCCGCGGCCGAGGACCTCGAGCGGCATTCCGCGCGCACGAAGAACCCGCGCTGGGTGCCCTGGCGCTCGCTGAAGGCGCAGGCGCTCGCGCTGGCCGGAAGGCGCGAGGAGGCGATCGCGCTGGCCGAGGAGGAGGTGGCGCTGGCTCGGCGCTGGGGCGCTCCCAGCGGCCTCGGCCACTCCCTGCGCGTGCTCGGTGAGCTGCGCGGGCCGGAGGGCCTCGAGCAGCTCGAGGAGGCCGCCGTCCTGCTCGAACGCAGCAATCAGCGCATCGAGCGCGCGCGCGCCTTCGCGGCCCTCGGCGCCGAGATCAGGCGGGCACGGCGCCCGACGGAGGCGCGGGAGCCCCTGCGGCGCGCGCTCGAGCTGGCCGAGCGGTCGGGCGCCCACGGGCTCGCCGAACACGTGCGCTCAGAGCTGTATGCAACCGGCGCAAGGCCGCGCACCACCGCCCTCGAGGGGGTCGAGGCGCTCACCGAGCGCGAGCTGCGCGTGGCCACGCTCGCGGCCAAGGGCCAGACCAACCGCGACATCGCGCAGATCCTCTACGTGACACCGAAAACGGTCGAGGTCCACCTCTCCAACTCGTACCGCAAGCTGGGCATCGCCTCGCGCCGCGAGCTGCCCGCCGCGCTCGGCTCGTAGGGGTCGACCCCCAAAAGTTAGGGGGTAGGTGTAGGGGTCGCCTCGATGCTGGATCGCCCGCCAGCGTCGATTCTTGCCGGGATGCAGCGCCAGAACCTGAAGCTGAGCCTTGACCTGGAGCTCCTCGATGGCGAGCTCCACGGCCGCTGCCAGGACGGAAACGGCGGCGATCGCCGCTTCTCCGGCTGGCTCGGCCTGATCGGGGCCCTCGATTCCTTTGTCTCCAACCCAGGGAGTAACTCAGTGCTTATTTCGCAGAGCAGCCGCTTCGCCGACCTCCAGTCGCGCATCGACGGACGGGTCATCACGGCGGGCGACGACGCGTGGGACAGCTCACGCCAGACCTTCAACCTGACTCACGACCAGCAGCCTGCGGCGCTCGTCCGCGTAGCCACCGCGCAGGACGTAGCCGAGTCCGTCCGCTACGCCGCGGAGCACGGCCTGCGCCTCGCGCCGCAGTCCACGGGCCACAACGCCGGTCCGATCGAGGGTCTTGAGGACGCGCTGCTCGTGCGCACGGACGACCTCCAGGAGGTCAGCATCGACGTCGGGGCGCGCCGCGCCCGCGTGGGCTCGGGGGTTCGCTGGGCAGCAGTGTGCGACCCCGCCTCCGAGGCCGGCCTTGCCCCGCTCTCCGGCTCCTCGCGGGACGTGGGCGTGACCGGCTACTCGCTCGGCGGCGGCATGGGCTGGCTCGGCCGCAAGCACGGCCTCCAGGCCAACGCGCTCACGGCCGTCGAGCTGGTGACCGCCGACGGCGAGCTACGCCGCATCGACCACGACAACGAGACCGACCTGTTCTGGGCGGTGCGCGGCGGCGGCGGCAACTACGGCGTGGTGACTGCGCTCGAGTTCGAGCTGTTCCCGGTGCCCGAGCTGTACGCGGGTGCGCTGTTCTTCCCGTACGAGCGCGCCTCCGAGGTCATGCACGCCTGGCACGAGTTCGTGTCGGCGGACCTGCCGGACGAGATCACGACGGTCGGCCGGGTCGTGCAGGTCCCGCCGCTCCCGGAGATCCCGGAGATTCTGCGCGGCAAGTCGTTCACGATCCTCCAGGCCGCCTACCTCGGCAACGAGGCCGACGGCGCGGAGCTGATCCGCCCGCTCGTCGAGCTGGGCCCCGAAATGGACACCTTCGCGATGGCCCCGCCGAACTCCCTCGGCTATCTCGCGATGGACCCCGACGCGCCGCTCCCCTACGTGGGCTCGTCGCGCATGATCAGCGACGTCAGCGCCGCCGGGATCGACGCGTTCCTCGAGACCGCAGGCCCCGGCTCGGGCTCGCAGCTCGCAAGCGTCGAGCTGCGCTCGCTCGGCGGCGCGCTCGGCCGCAAGGCCCCCGGGCAGGGCGCCCGCGCGACGCTCGACGGCGACTACCTGATGTTCGCGGTGGGCGGCGTGTTCTCGCCGGAGCAGTACGGCGAGGTGCTCGGCCAGGCCGAAGCGGTGGCCGACGCGCTCAGGCCGTGGGAGTCCAGCGAGCGCTACCTCAACTTCGAGGAGGGCAACGTGGACACGCGCCTGTTCTTCGACGAGGACACCTGGCGCCTCCTGCGGGCGCTGCGCACGGAGTGGGACCCGAACGGGCTCTTCCTCGCGAACCACGAGATCAAGTCGTAGCCATGAGGCGGCTCCTCCCCTGCAGCCACTCGCTCTCGGTCGCCGCAGCGCTCGCGCCCGCGGCGGCCAGAGGCAGGCCCTAACCGGCGCGCGCCCGGCGGGCGTTCGGTACAAACCCCGCCATGGGGTACGTGCTGAGCGCCTTCCGGGCGGCAGTCGTTGTCGCCGCCATCCTGCTCGTGGCGGCCGCGCCGGCGTCCGCCGCTCCCACCGACTACGTGGTGATGCCGGACGGGGCGCAGATCGCGATCAACGTGAAGGTCCCGCTTCAGTGCACGGAGATGACTCCGTGCCCCACCTTCTTCGAGATGTCGGGCTATGAGTCCGGCTCCGACGAGGGCAAGACGCCGGCGGGCCATCTCGCTGACGAGACCGGCCTGCCGCTGCCGGCGCAGACCGGCACGCGCGAGGCTCATGCGTCACACGTCGACGACCGCTACGTGACCGTGCTCGCGAACGTTCGCGGCTCGGGCTGCTCGTCCGGCGAGTTCGACGTGTTCTCCTGGCGCTCGGCCCTAGACGGCAAGCACGTGATCGACGAGTGGATCGCGAAGCAGCCGTGGTCGAACGGCGACGTCGTGGTCTTCGGCCATTCGTACAGCGGCCTCACGGGGATGATGGTCGCCTCGACGCGGCCGGATCACCTGCGCGCGGTGAGCGCCTCCGGGCTGTTCGGCGACCTCTACCGCGACATCGTCTACCCCGGCGGCGTGTCCAACTACGGCTTCCCGTTGCTCTGGACCGGCGCCGTGCGGCCCGTCTACGACATCGGCGGCGGCACCGCGGGCGGGCTCTACCCGGTGGAGGACACGAGCCAGCAGTGCGCCGAGAACCAGGCGGAGCGCTCGCGCACGGTTACCGACGAGCCGCTCGTGCACGGCCTCGACGACCGCGACGGCGAGTGGTACCGCTCGCGCTCGCTGGTGAACATGGTCGACCGAATCAACGTGCCGGTGCACGTGACCACGGCCTACCAGGACGAGCAGACCGGCGGGCGCGGCCCCACCAACGTCTTCGACCACCTCTCCGACGCGATCTCGAAGCGCATCGTGATGGTGAACGGCCAGCACGGCACGCAGACCGAGGACACGATCTTCAAGGACCGCATCGCCTGGATGGACTACTGGATGCGGGGCACCGACAGCGCGGACCTCGGCATCCGGACGGGCACCGTGGCGCTCGCGGACGTGTTCGGCCCGCGCTCCACACCCACCGAGAGCTCGCGGGTGATCCTCGGCTACCAGGGCGACGGCAAGGCGGTCGGCGAGATCGCGTCGAACGGCTTCCCGCTCTCACAGACGCAATTCACGGACGTGTTTGCCACGGCGGGCGGCGGCGGTCTCACCTTCGACCAGGCGGCTGTCCAGCCCGGCAGCGCGGACTGGGTGAACGGCACCAAGCGGCAGGCCTACTCGTTCCAGGCCGGCAGCGAGAACGGCTCCGAGCTGTCCACGCCGAGCGGTCCCGACGAGGTCGACCTGTCCGTCCCGTTCGACCAGCCGACGGCGATCGCCGGTCCGATCACGGCCAACCTGTTCGTCTCCTCCACGGCTCCCGACACGGAGCTGTTCGTGCAGCTGATCGACCGCGCGCCCGACGGAACCCTTCTGTACCTCAACCGCGGCCTGCTGCGCGGCAGCCATCGCCAGGTGGACCCGGCGATGTCAGATTTCACGAGTGACGGCCGCATCTACCGCCCCTTCCGCCCGCACGAGGAGCGGGCGCTCGTGGAGCCCGGCGAGACGGTCGAGTACCTGCTCGACATCTGGCCCGTGGGCCACGTGTTCCTGCCCGGACACGAGCTACTCGTGAAGCTGCACGCGCCGCCCTTTGACGACAACGACTACATGTACGTCACGAAGACGGCCCCGAGCCTGAACACGCTCCACTTCGGTCCCGACACGCCGTCGCGGCTGATGCTGCCGATCGTCCCGATGGACGCGGTGACCGGCTTCGAGGCGCCCACGGGCCCGTGCCCGTACGCCTCGATGCGCTGCATCCCGGGCGGCTAGGAGCGGTTGCGGAAGTCGAGCGGCGCCTCGCCTCGCTGGCGCTTGAAGGCCTTGCTGAACGCGAACTGGTCGGTGAAGCCGAGCCGCGCGGCGATCTCCTTCACGGACAGGTCGCTGAAGCGCAGCAGGCGCGCGGCCTCGAGCAGCACGCGGTCGAGGATCAGCTGCTTCGTCGTGCGGCCGGAAAGTCGCGTCAGCGTCCGCGACAGCGTGCCGGTGGTGACCCCGAGCTCGGACGCGTAGTGCCCGGCCTCGTGGTTCTCGGCGAAATCGCGCTCCAGCGTCTCGAGGAACCGTTGCTGAAGCTGGACATCGGCCCTGGTGGCGCCGCCGCCCTCGAGCTGGGCCTCGCGCCAGCGCTGGGCCCATAGGAGCGCGGCCGAGAGCAGGTGCCGGCGCAGCTCCGCCGATTCCGGGCGCGCGGGCTGCTCGACCTCCTCGCGCAGGAGCTCGAGCAGGGCGTCGAAGCGAGGCGCGTCGTCCTCAGGCACGTGGAGCGCGGTGCACGCCCCGCCCGCGAACAGCCAGCGCCGCGAGCCCGTGAGCCAATCGTCGTCGAAGCGGACGACGACCCCGCGTACCCGGTCCGCGCGCTCGAACTGGTGCACCTGTCCCTTCGCGATCAGCGTCAGCGTGCGCGCCCCGAACTCCACCGGCTCGCCGTCGATCAGGTGTCGGCCCGAGCCGTCGCGCACCCAGATCAGCTCGTGGTAGGCGTGGCGGTGCGGCTCGCGAACGTCGGCTCCTTCGATGCTCTCGAGCGAGAGCGAGCGCACCTGGAGCGCGTCCGCCTCCGCGGGCAGATCGTCGACCGTGGGCTCAGCCATGTCCGACATTGTCGAGAATCCGAGCATGAACCTCGACGCCTTCCCGCGCGAACCGCTTCTGTTCGGCCCTTCCCCGGTGCATCCGCTCGACCGTCTGACGGCGCATTTGGGCGGGGCGCGCATGTGGGCGAAGCGCGACGATTGCAACAGCGGCCTCGCCTACGGAGGCAACAAGACGCGCAAGCTCGAGTACCTCGTGGCGGACGCGCTTGCGAAGGGCTGCGACACGCTGGTCTCGATCGGCGGCGTTCAGTCGAACCACACGCGCCAGGTTGCGGCGGTCGCGGCGCGCATGGGACTCGGCTGCGTGCTCGTGCAGGAGAGCTGGGTGGACTGGCCGGACGTGGTCTACGACCGCGTCGGCAACATCCAGCTCTCGCGCATCATGGGCGCCGACGTGAGGCTTGTGGAGGCCGGCTTCGGGATCGGCTTCAAGGAGAGCTGGGAGCAGGCGCTTGCCGATGTGAAGGCGGCGGGCGGCACGCCCTACGCCATCCCGGCGGGAGCCTCCGACCACGAGCTCGGCGGGCTCGGCTTCGCGCGCTGGGCGCAGGAGCTGGCCGAGCAGGAGCGCGAGCTCGGGGTCTTCTTCGACACGGTCGTGGTCTGCTCGGTCACCGGGAGCACACAGGCCGGGATGATCGCCGGCTTCGCGGCCCAGGAGAGCGAGCGGCGCGTGATCGGGATCGACGGCTCGGCGCGGCCGGCCGAGACGCGCGAGCAGGTGGCCCGCATCGCGCGGCGCACCGCGGAGCTGATCGAGCTGGGGCGCGACCTGCGCGAGGACGAGATCGTGCTCGACGACCGCTACCACGCCGGCACCTACGGCATCCCCGACGAGCAGACGCTGGAGGCGATCCGGACCGCCGGCCGGCTCGAGGGGATGATCACGGACCCGGTCTACGAGGGAAAGTCGATGGCGGGCATGATCGATCTCGTGAGCCGGGGCGAGATCGAGAAGAGCTCGAACGTGCTCTACGCACACCTCGGCGGCCAGCCCGCCCTAAGCGCCTACGCGGGCCTATTCCGCTGATGTCGGAGGACGTGGTGCAGCGCGCCGTGGGCGCCTTCATGCAGCGCGACCTCGACGGGATACTCGCCGTGGCGGACCCCCGGATCGAGCTGCGCTCGCTGCTCACCGAGGCGGAGCGGCCGCTCTACCGCGGACACGACGGAGTGAGGGACTGGTTCGAGGCGGTGTTCGGCGTATTCCCCGACTGGCGGCCGCAGCCGCGGGCCGCGTCGTACGACGAGGACGGTGCCGTCGTGATCGGCCTCGACGTGACGGCCACGGGCGCGGGAAGCGGCGTCCCGATCGACCAGACCTACTGGCTGGGCGCCCGGGTAGAAGCTGCCAAGATCACCTTCTTCGGCTTCTTCAGAACCGAGTCGGACGCACTCGAGGCGGTTTCATGATCCCCCCGGACACAACCATCGGAAAGGTTCGCCTGCGGGTGGCGGACCAGGACGACCTCACGACCTTCTACGAGCGGGTGATCGGCCTCAGAGCGGTCGATCGGGAGGGTGACTTGGTGCGCCTGGGCGCCGAGGGCGGCGAGCCGGTGATCGAGCTGGTCGGGGCGCCGGACGCACCGGCCGCGCCGAGCTTCAGCACGGGCCTCTTCCACCTCGCGATCCTGGTGCCCGACCGCGCCGAGCTGGCGCGTGCGCTTCAGCGCGTGGCGGGCACGGGCTGGCGCCTCACCGGCGCCTCCGACCACCTGGTCAGCGAGGCACTCTACCTCCAGGACCCCGAGGGCAACGGGATCGAGATCTACCGCGACCGGCCACGGGAGGAGTGGCGCCGCGACGGCGGCGAGCTCGCGATGGCCACGCTCCCGCTCGACCTCGAGAGCGTGCTCGGCGAGCTCGACCCCGCCGAGCGCGAGGCCAATGGCATGCCGTCGGGCACGACGATGGGCCACGTGCATCTCCAGGTCGCGGACATCCCGGCCGCGGAGGGCTTCTACAACCGCGCGCTCGGGCTCGACGTGATGGTCCGCTCGTACCCCGGGGCGCTGTTCTTGGCGGCCGGCGGCTACCACCACCACCTCGGGCTGAACACCTGGCAGAGCCAGGGCGCGCCGCCCCCGCCGGAAGGCGCCCTCGGGCTGGATCGGTACGAGCTCGTACTCCCGAACGCGGCGGAGCGCGACAGCGCCGCGGACCGGCTAGCCCAGGCGGGGGCCGACCCCGAGCGGCTCGACGAAGGAGTCGTCGCCGCCGACCCGTCGGGCATCCACGTGCTGCTGACCGCGCGCGACGGCTAGCGCGCCGCCAGCAGGAAGCGCACCAGCGAGTCCAGCTCGCCGGCGCTCATGCGGCTCCCGAAGTCCGTGGGCATCATGTTGAAGCCATCCGCATCGGATGACGGATCCGTGATCTGTGCGATCAGGGACGCGCGCGTGTGCCCCCCGAGGCGCTCGTCCAGATTCGGGCCGATGCTGCCCGCGGAGCCCGCCGCTTCGAGGGTGTGGCAGCTGCCGCAGCCCATGCGCACGAAGACGGCGCGGCCGGGCTCGTGCCCCGTCGGCGCGCCCGTCGTCGGCGCGGCCGAGCCGTCACGGATCCCGACGCCCAGCGCAACGGCGGCGAACGCGAGCGCGGCCGCCCCGAGGCCCGCGGCGAGCGCCTCCCTCATCCCTCCGCCGGCTTCGGCTCGCCTCGCCGCCGGAGCACCGTCGTGAAGGCCGCTGCGATCACTCCGGCGCCCAGGGCGATCCCGAGCGCCCCGGCCAGGGTGACGCCATCGCCCGACTCGGGCGGCCCCGCGTTTCGCCGCGGCGCCGCCGCGACCGGCGCGATCCCTGCGGCCCCGGCTCCGATGCGCACGCTGCCCAACTGGTGCACCTGAGAGAAGTCGTCGTCCACCGAGTAGGCCCACTCACCAGCCGACGGGAACACGACCCGCGCCCGATAGACGCCGGGGCGCTCGGTGGGACTCGCCGCGAAGGCGCGCCGCGTCCCGCCGCTCGCCGCCTCGATCAGGACCCTCGGCTCGACGCCCTCCAGCGGCGTGCGCCCGTGCTGGAGCACGGTGAGGTCGACGACCCATTCCTCGCCGGGGCGCGTGCCGTCCGGGAGCGAACTGAGTCCGACGGTGGCCCACCCGCCCGCGAGGCTGGTGGCCGGCGCTATCAGTGCAGCCGCGAGCGCCGCCGCGGCGACCAGCGTGAATCGGCTCATGCCCTCTGTACGCCCGTCGGCGAGGCGAGGTTCC
>Ga0075428_100006423_pt1 | contig 13079 bp, 10 predicted proteins | sample RhiMetdeltSRZDD2_FD_75291 | JGI IMG/M metagenome (GOLD analysis project Ga0075428, IMG submission 75291) | Populus rhizosphere microbial communities from Tennessee, USA - Rhizosphere MetaG P. deltoides SRZDD2 | ecosystem: Host-associated > Plants > Roots > Rhizosphere > Soil | place: USA...
AGGGCCGCCAGCGTCACGGCAACGACGCCATAGGCCGACCAGATGTAAGCGGCATGCGGGCCTAAATCCATGGCCTCACTCGGCTGGCTGCTGCGACAGGTCGGCGGCACTTGCGGCGGCAATCCGGCGCAGGGCTTTCACGCGCCGGCGCAGGATCTCGTTGCGCATGGCCTTGAGCTGCAACGCCACGAACAGCACCGTCGTGCCGAGCGTCATGACCAGCAGCGGCCAAAGCAGCGAAGCATGGATGGTCGGCGCGCCGAGCCGCATCACGCTGGCCGGTTGATGCAGCGAATTCCATTCGACCGAGAACTTTATCACCGGCAGAATGGCGATGCCGACAAGACTGAGTACGGCCGTCAGCTTGGCGGCAAGCGCCTCATCCTCGATGGAGGAACGCAACGCGATCAGTCCGAGATAGAGAAAAAACAAGATCAGCACGGAGGTGAGGCGAGGGTCCCACACCCAAAAGGTTCCCCACATCGGCTTGCCCCAAAGCGATCCGGTGGCGAGCGCAAGAAAGGTGAACGTGGCCCCGAGCGGGGCTGCCGCCTTGGCGGAGACGTCGGCCAGTGGGTGGCGAAAGACCAACAGCCCGAAGCTCGACAGCGCGATCAGCGCATAGACCATCATCGACAGCCATGCGGCCGGCACATGGATGTACATGATCTTGACCGTCTGACCCTGCTGGTAATCCGGCGGAGACCCGAAAAATGCCAGGTAGAGACCGATGCCGATCAGGGCGGCGGCGAGGCCCCAGCACCATGGCAGCAGGCGCGCCGACAGCGCCATGAAATTGCCCGGATTGGCCAGCCGCTGGGTAAGGCTTTGCATGGTTAGCATCTAAGCCTTTGTCGCCGCCAGCGCAATTCGTTGCCGCACGATCACTGCAACTGAAATCGGAGCGCCCCGGCCGCGGCCGGCGGCGCCAGCACCATGGCGGCGAGGGAAACGGCGCTCAAAAGCAGAAAGGAGGCAGCGAAGCTGTCGGCGTCCGACAGCGCCGCGCCGATGGCCTCGATCCCGAAGATCAGGGTTGGCACAAACAGGGGCAGCAGCAGAAGGCCGATCAGCAGGCCGCCGCGGCGCGTGCGCACCGTTAAGGCGGCGCCGATGGCGCCGAGGAAGCTGACGGCGGGGGTGCCGGCCAGCATGGTTGCCACCAACACGCCATAGGCATCCGGCCGAAGGTTGAGCAAGAGGCCGAGCACCGGGGCCAAGGCGATCAGCGGCAGCGCCGTGGTCAGCCAGTGGGCAATTGCCTTGCCCGCGACGACGGCCTCGAGCGGCAGTGTGCCCGTGGCCAGGATGTCGAGCGAGCCATCCTCAAAATCGCTTTCGAATAGGCGCCCGAGCGAGAGCAGGGCGGAGAGCAGAAAAGCAACCCAAAGCACGGCGGGGGCAATGCGCGCGATGAGATTGAGATCGGGACCCAGCGCCAGCGGCAGCAACACGACGACGACCAGGTAGAAGCCAAGCGCCACCCCAAGCGTGCCGCCTTCCTTCCACGCGATCAGGACGTCGCGGCGCACAAGTTCCCAAAATGCGCTCATGCGGCGCGCGCCGTGGGCTGCAGGCGCAAACTGTGCTCATTGGGCCAGTCGAGCGGCTGATGCGTGGCGGCAATGACGAGGCCGCCGCCGCCGAGCCGAGCCGTAACCGCGGCAGTCAGGGCAGCCTGGGCTTCCTGGTCGAGCGCCGCCGCCGGCTCGTCGAGGAGCCAAATTAAGCGCGGCGCCAGCAGCAGTCGGGCGAGCGCCAGGCGGCGTTTTTGACCCGCCGAGAGGTAGGCGGCCGGGATGTCTTTGAGCGCCAGCAGGCCGAAGCCTGCGAGCGCGACATCGACGGGTCCGGTGCCGCCGAGATAGCGCTGCCAGAAGCGGCTGTTCTCTTCAACGGTCAGGCTAGATTTTATGGCATCGAGATGGCCCACGTAGTGACACAGCTCGCCTAAGCTTTGATCGGATTTGCCGCCCTCCAGCCATAGGCGGCCCGCGGTCGCCGGCAGCAGCCCGGCAAGGGTGCGCAGGAGCGTGGTCTTGCCAGCGCCGTTCGGGCCGAGCACGAGCAGGCTGGAGCCTGGCTCGACGGTGAAGGAAAGGTCGGCAAGGATCGCCCGGCCGTCCCGTCGCACGCCTAGTTTGTCGACGATCAGTTTCATAAGGGCTTCCCCGGCCCGAACGCACATATTAGAACCATTTTATATAGGGCCCTGGTTTGCCTCCAGGCCAGGTCAGAAACGCGCTTTCAACAGTCGCGGACCCGCAGATAGGAGATGCCCGCTCATGAGCACCGTTAGCCTCGACAGCTTCAAGTGCCGCAAGACCCTGAAGGTCGGCTCCAAGTCCTTCGAGTATTTTTCGCTTCCCGCTGCCGAGCAGAACGGGTTGCCGGGTTTGTCCCGGCTGCCGTTCTCCCTCAAGGTGCTGATCGAGAACCTTTTGCGGCACGAGGATGGTCGCTCGGTGAAGGCCGATGACATTCGCGCCGTGCTCGAATGGCTCAACACGAAAAGCTCCAACGTCGAGATTGCCTATCGGCCGGCCCGCGTGCTGATGCAGGACTTCACCGGCGTTCCCGCGGTCGTCGATCTTGCCGCCATGCGCGATGCCATGAAAGCGCTGGGCGGCGATCCCTCCAAGATCAATCCGCTGGTGCCCGTCGATCTTGTGATCGATCATTCCGTGCAGGTTGATTTCTTTGGCTCGGCCGATGCCTTCGCAAAGAACGTCGAGATCGAGTATGAGCGCAACAAGGAGCGGTATGAGTTTTTGCGCTGGGGCGCGGGGGCCTTCAACAACTTCCGCGTGGTGCCGCCGGGCACCGGCATCTGCCACCAGGTCAATCTCGAATATCTGGCGCAAAGCGTGTGGACCACGCCCGGCCGGACCGAAGTGGCCTTTCCCGATACCTGCGTTGGGACCGACAGCCACACGACGATGGTCAATGCGCTGGGCGTGCTCGGCTGGGGCGTCGGCGGCATCGAGGCGGAAGCGGCCATGCTTGGCCAGCCCGTCGCCATGGTCATCCCCGAGGTGATCGGATTTGGCTTCAAGGGTAGGCTGAAGGAGGGGGTCACCGCCACCGATCTCGTGCTTACCTGTACGCAGATGCTGCGCAAGCGCGGCGTGGTCGAGAAGTTCGTGGAGTACTTCGGCCAGGGCCTCGACCACCTTTCGGTCGAGGACCGCGCGACCATCGCCAACATGGCACCGGAGTATGGCGCCACCTGCGGCTTCTTCCCGATCGATGCCGATACCATCAAATACCTAAAGGCAACGGGACGCAGCCCCGAGCGCGTCGCCCTGGTCGAAGCCTACTGCAAGGCGCAAGGCCTATGGCGCGAGGGCGACGCCGCGTCCGTGTTCACCGACGTCTTGGAGCTGGACCTCGGCACCGTCGAGCCGTCGCTCGCCGGACCAAAGCGGCCACAGGACCGGGTGGCGCTGGCGCGCGCCAAGTCCGACTTCGCGCGAGCCTTGCCCGATATCGTCAAGGGTGCAGATCCCAAGCAGCGCGTCGAGGTGAAGGGGGCTGGTTACGACCTTGGCCACGGCGATGTCGTCATTGCCGCCATCACCTCGTGCACCAATACCTCCAATCCCTCGGTGCTGGTGGCGGCGGGACTGCTGGCGCGCAATGCCCGCGCCAAAGGCCTTAGACCCGCGGCTTGGGTGAAAACCTCGCTGGCGCCTGGCTCGCAGGTCGTGACCGACTATCTTGCCAAGGCCGGCCTGCAGGACGATCTCGATGCCTTGGGCTTCAACCTGGCAGGCTACGGCTGCACCACCTGCATCGGCAACTCGGGGCCGCTGGCGGAGAATATTTCGGCGGCCATCCACGCCGGCGATCTGGTGGCGGCCGCGGTGCTTTCCGGCAATCGCAATTTCGAAGGCCGCGTCAATGCCGACGTCAAGGCCAACTATTTGGCTTCGCCGCCGTTGGTCGTTGCCTTTGCCCTGGCCGGCACGCTCAACCGCGACCTTACCTCCGAGCCGCTCGGCACCGGAAGCGATGGACGCCCCGTGTATTTAAAAGAAATTTGGCCGAACTCCGCCGAAATCGCCGAGATCATTCGCACCTGCGTGACGCCCGAGATGTTTGCCCAGCGCTACGGCGCGGTCTTCGAAGGCGACGCGAAATGGCGCGCCATGGGCAAGGCGCGGCCGACGCTGACCTACAAATGGAACTCCGGTTCCACCTACGTTCAGCATCCGCCCTATTTCGAGAACATGCAGGCCAATCCGCCGCCGATCAGCGACGTGGTCGATGCCCGCGTGCTCGGCCTGTTCCTCGACAGCATCACCACCGACCACATCTCGCCGGCCGGCTCCATCAAACGCGATGGTCCCGCCGGCTTGTACCTGATCGAGCATCAGGTGCGCCCGTCCGAATTCAACTCCTACGGTGCCCGGCGCGGCAATCACGACGTGATGATGCGCGGCACGTTCGCCAACATCCGTATCAAGAACATGTTGCTCGACGGCAAAGAGGGCGGCCTGACGATCCATTATCCCTCCGGCGAGCAGATGCCGATCTACGACGCCGCCATGCGCTACAAGGCGGAGGGCGTGCCACTGGTCGTGTTCGCGGGCAAGGAATACGGCACCGGCTCAAGCCGCGATTGGGCGGCAAAAGGCACGCGCCTGCTCGGCATCCGCGCCGTGATCGCGCGTTCGTTCGAGCGCATTCACCGATCCAACCTGGTTGGCATGGGTGTGCTGCCGCTCGTGCTCGAGGAAGGCCAGTCGTGGCAAGGCTTGGAACTAACCGGCAACGAAAAGATCAGTATTGCCGGCGTGGCAAACCTTAAACCCCGGCAAAAATTGCTGACAACCATAACCTACGCCGATGGCACATCCCGCCAGCTCGACCTGTTGTGCCGCATCGATACCGAGGAAGAGCTCAGCTATTACCGGCACGGCGGCATTCTGCCGTTCGTCTTGCGCAACCTGGCAAGCGCCGCCTAAATCAATCCGTTAACTGAGCGTAGCCCAGTGAAAAATCCTTGGCCAAGCTCACCCATTCGTGACTCGCTATTGAAGGAACAAATGCCGATAGTACAAGAGACGGGGTTACTTGAAAAAGGATTACACTTCCTCATGCGATGTCTTGCGCTCCTGGGCCTGGCCATTGGTTTTGCCGGCGGGACGGGTATCGCTCAGCCGCAGGGAGCCAACCCAGCGCCAGGCGCTGCCGGGCCGCCGGCACCGGCGGTGGTGGAGTTGTTTACCAGCCAAGGCTGCTCTTCGTGTCCGGCGGCCGATGCGCTGCTTGCGCAGCTGGCGGGCCGGGGCGAGGTGGTGGCCCTGTCGCTCTCGGTCGACTACTGGGACTATCTGGGTTGGCGCGATACGCTGGCGAATTCGAAGTTCACGGAACGTCAGCGCGCCTACGCCAAGACGCGCGGTGACGGGGCAATCTATACGCCGCAAATCATCGTCAACGGTATCGCCCACGTCAACGGCAGCGACGAGGGGCAAATTTTGCAGGCCATTGACAAGACCAGCAAGGCGGTCGCCGCCCAGCGCGTACCCATTCGCCTATCGGAGGACAAGGGCAAGCTGATCGTGGAAACCGGCGCGGCGCCGCCGGGCACCCAAGTGAAGGACGCCACGTTATGGCTCGCCGTCATGTCGCCGAAGGTGGAAGTGTCGATCGGGCGCGGCGAGAACCAGGGCAAGAAGATCACCTACACGAACGTGGTACGCGAGCTGATGCCGATCGGCTCCTGGAGCGGCAAGGCCTTGACCGTCGAGCTCCAACGCCAAGCGATCCTGCGACCGGGCACCGACCGCTGCGCCGTCCTCTTACAGCAGGGACATGCCGGCCCGATCGTCGGCGCCGCCCTGATGAACCATTTTTGAAAAGCTAATCGGACTGGGAAAAAAACATCGGCCAGCTGACGCCGGCCGTTGCAGTTTGTCGCTTTTTTCCTGCTGCCTCGTTGCTTTTTTTAATTTGGCTCGATCCGCCGACGAGGCCCGGGGGGCTGGGGGGCTAGTGTCCGTGGCCTCGCCGTGGATCGAGCCGAGAGGCAATGCTGTAAAGATGACGAATCATTGCGGCAGATGATTGTCCGGGCCCAGCCCAAATACGGCAGAGCCCGTGTGCAATTTTGACAAAACCGAGATTTTTTGTCGCGCGCGGCGCACCCTATAATTTCTCTACTTTTTTCTGCTTCGCGACCAAAAAGCTCAAGGCAAGCAAATCACAGGGCGGAGCAGATCACGCACCAAGCCGCACAAGATCGCACTCATGTGCCGTGGGCTCGGCCGCGGCTTGCGCGCGACAACGTATGGTCTCCCCTCATTGCGTAGGTGGGGAACCGTGCTTGCGGGGTGGCAGGATTTGCCAACTCGACCAAAAAGATACGCTGGCCGCCCAAGAGGATGACCGGCGCCACGCACCCCCTTATCAGGCGCGAGCCTTGGCGGCTAAACCCTCGTCAGGTCTGGCCCGTGCCGTAGAAAAGATCGGGACGCGAACCGACGATCTGTGCGTCGGGCTTGGCAACCTGCGCCTCCGTCTTGCCGTCGTAGTCCAAGGCATAAAGCACGCTGCGTATGGCCTCCAAACGGGTGCGGCGCTTATCGTTGGCGCGAATCACCGTCCATGGCGAAGCGGCGGTGTGGGTGAAGCGGAACATGTCCTCCTTGGCCTTGGTGTAGTCGTCCCACTTGGCCATCGCCGCCAGATCGATCTGCGTAATTTTCCAGCGGCGCAGCGGGTCATGCCGGCGACGGTGAAAGCGCTTCAGTTGCATTTGTCGACCGATGTCGAGATAAAATTTGAACAGGTGGATGCCGTCGCGCGTCAGCATGCCTTCGAATTGGGGCGCCTCGCGCAAGAAGTCGGCCAACTGGTCGGCCGAACAAAATCCCATCACCCGTTCGACGCCGGCGCGGTTGTACCAGGAACGGTCAAACAGGACGATGCTGCCGACGGCCGGCAAATGCGGCGCGTAGCGCTGGAAATACCATTGCCCAGCCTCGACCTCGGTCGGCTTGCCGAGCGCCACCGTCTGGGCGCGACGCGGATTGAGGTGCGCCATGAAGCGCTTAATGGCCGAGCCTTTGCCGGCAGCGTCGCGGCCCTCAAACAACACGAGCAGGCGTTCGCCGCGCTTCTGCAATGAGGCATGCAGCTTGATCAATTCAATCTGCAACAGCTCGAGCTCCCGCTCGTAGACCTTCTTTGCAAGCTTCTCATGATAGGGAAACCCGCCGCTCGTCAGGGCGGCCGCGTCGATCTCGCGCGGCAGGTGCGGGTCGTCAAGGTCGAAGGCGGGCACTCCGCGCGCCGCCTCGATGGGCACCTGAACCGGTTTGCTCACGCCGTCACCTCACATTTGCCTGTCGCCGGCGGACTGTCCGACAATTCCGATGGACAATGCAATCGATCCCCTGCAGCAAGGTTGAGCTTTGTGCTAGGTTGGGTGCAACAACAACTTGTCGCATGCACCGAGTGCAGGATCAGATCGCGCGCAGATGGCAAGGTGTGCGGCAGCAAATTGCCGACGCCTCCGCCTTGGGTCGTCTGGCGGCGCGCAAGCGTGAGCTGATCCTGGCGGCCCTGCTCACCGCTTTCTTTTTGACCGGCGCCTTGTCGGCCATGCAAGCCCTGTTTGGCTTGGCCCTGGTTGCGATCTGGGCTGCCTTTTGGCCAGCCGAGGACCCGCGCGGCGGCAGCAAGCCGCGCGGTGGATCAACAGCCGACGACAGGTTGTGGCGCGCCGTCGTCAATGCCGTGCCGGAACCTGCAATCGTGCTCGGCGATGCTGGCCAGATCTTGCATGCCAACCGCATGGCCGGCGACCTATTCGGCATCCGCCGCCGAGGCGGACACATCACCACGATGGTGCGCGATCCCGAGTTGTTGGCCGCGGTGGAGCAGGCGCTCGCCACTCGGGAATCCCGCGTCGTTGAGCTGCACGCCCGGGTGCCGCTCGAGCGGCGATTGCTGATGATGCTGGCGCCGCTGGATCAAACCGGATCGGAGACCGCTCCCGCCCTCCTGATTTCGATCCGTGATCTGACCGAGCAGGACCGGCTGGCGCGCATGCGCGCCGACTTCGTCGCCAATGCCAGCCACGAATTGCGCACGCCGCTCGCCTCGTTGCGCGGCTTTGTCGAAACGCTGCAGGGCGCGGCCAAGGATGACCCCAAAGCGCGCGATCGCTTCCTCGGGGTCATGAGCGAGCAGGCCCAACGCATGACCCGCCTCATCGACGACCTGCTCTCGCTCAGCCGCGTCGAAATGCGCGAACACCTGACACCGGCGGAGCAAGTCGATCTCAACGAGGCGGCCAGCCATGTCATCCAGACCCTGCAACCGATTGCCGGTGCCGCCGGGGCAAGCATCGAGTTGAGGGAGCTTCCGACCCCGGCCAACATCCGCGGCGATCGCGACGAAATCGTCCAACTCCTGCAAAATCTTATTCAGAACGCCTTGAAGTACGGCAAGCCGGGAGGGCGTATCGGCGTCGAGGTTGCGCATGAGCCGAAAGGAGGAGGTCGCGGCGCCCGCTTTGTCTTGTCGGTTACCGACGATGGCCCAGGCATTGCACCTGAGCACTTGCCGCGGCTGACCGAGCGTTTCTATAGGGTCAGCGTTGCGGCAAGCCGCGAGAAAGGCGGAACCGGTCTCGGGCTTGCCATCGTCAAGCACATTCTCAATCGGCATCGCGGCGAGCTGATCGTCACCTCGAAGCTCGGCTCCGGCTCAACGTTTGCGGCGATCCTGCCGGCCGCAACCGATTGAAGCCGCCCTGCCGCGGCAGGCAGACCGCCGGCGCCAGCCGTCCCGTCATGGTCGCGCGATGGCCGATGCAACCGGGGAATGCGACTATCAACAGGTTGTAGCGCCGCGTGTGGCGGGCCTGCCACGTCTTCCAACCTTGCTATGCGATTCGCTGGCCACGGGCTTGAGATGGCCGTTAACCCCATAGTAATCTTCCCGGGCTGCCGATGACCGATCGCTCGCGTTCAACAGGCGATGGCCAAGTTCGGTCGGCAGGTACGCGTAGTCGCACACCGTTGTGTGCGGGCTATTGAGCAGAACGCGTCAGTACTTCCAAGTTCAGCGTCACCATCAGTCTCGCGTTGATCGTCGGCCGGTCTGGCTGCTGGCGTTCGAGTGCTCCTTTGCGCACCCGATCGTCTTTCCAGGCTCGTCCGAAGTAGGCGGGAATCTGCGCAAGTCGCGCCGGGTTCAGCCGTTGTGCACACGGGAGAAACCAGGGCATGGCCTGGAACGATGAACGCGTCGAACTCTTGAAAAAGCTGTGGGCCGACGGCCTCAGCGCCAGCCAGATTGCGGGGCGTCTCGGCGGCGTCACCCGCAATGCCGTGATCGGCAAGGTGCATCGCCTGGGCCTGTCGGGTCGCGCCACCACCTCGCGCATGAAGTCGCATCGGCCGCGAGCCCGCGTGCAATCGGCCAAGCGCCTCATGAAGCCGCGGTTTGCTAACGTCGGCAACCCGGCACTGCGCAACCTCTACCTGGGCGATACCGAACCCTATACGCCGCCGGCCGAGGAACTCGAGATCCCCGCCAATGAGCGCAAATACATTCAGACGCTCACGGAAATCTCCTGCCGCTGGCCGATCGGTGATCCCCAGCATGCGGACTTCCACTTCTGCGGCAAGGGCAAGGTAACCGGCTTGCCCTACTGCGAATTTCACGCCCGGCGCGCCTTCCAGCCGCCGCAGCCGCGCCGCCGCGATCGCGAGGTGCCGGCGCCGATGGTGGTGGTCGCCCCGGGCAGCGTGGATCCCGTTGCGGCGCCCCGCGAGCCCGCTGGGCACCCAGCCGCAAGCAAGTTGAAGGTTGCCGTCTAGACACGCTAATGCCCCGACGAGGGGTTTGCCGCAAGCAGCGGGGAGAGGGCCAGGAGCGCCGAGGCGGCTCCCGGCCCTCGTTTTTTGCGGGCACCCTGCAACCCGGGCTCGCACGGCATTGACAGCGTCTGCCGCCAGCCTCATAAGAGCGCCATGACCTATGCGATCCTACGCAACCGACGTCTTGGGGCTCGCGCGTTCGCGCGGCTGCGATGACGAACCTTTGCCGGATCGTCAAACAGCGCCGCGCCTAAGCGCGGCTTTTTTCGTTTTCTGTCACGAGATAGGTCTCTGTCATGTCAAGCACCGCCCACCAACCCGCCAAGCACACCCCGAGCAAACCGTCGGCCGCGGCCTCGTCCCCCTCCGCGGCCGTGATGCCGACCTACGCCCGCCAAAACCTGGTGTTCGAGCGGGGTGAGGGCGCCTGGCTGATCTCGACAAGCGGCGAGCGCTATCTGGATTTTGCCAGCGGCGTGGCCGTTAACGCCTTGGGTCACACGCACCCGAAGTTGATTGCCGCGCTCACCGAGCAGGCGCACAAGCTGTGGCACTCTTCCAACCTTTATCGCGTCGCCGGCCAGGAACGGCTTGCCGAGCGCCTGTGCGCGGCAACCTTCGCCGACAAGGTCTTCTTCTGCAACTCCGGCGCAGAAGCCTGCGAGGGCGCCATAAAGCTTGCCCGCCGCTATCACTTCGCTAATGGCGCTCCCGAGCGCTGGCGGATCATCACCTTCAAGGGGGCCTTTCACGGGCGCACGCTTGCCACCATTGCGGCGGCCGGCAACGAAAAGCACTTGGAGGGCTTCGGTCAGCCCGCCGATGGTTTCGATCTCGTTGCCCTCGGCGACCTGGAGGCGGTTGCAAAAGCCATCGGCCCCCACACGGCCGGGATCATGGTCGAGCCGGTGCAAGGCGAAGGCGGGGCCCGGGTGGTGGAGCTGCAGTTTTTGCAGGCGCTGCGCCAGTTCGCCGACAAGCATGGCCTGTTGCTGATCCTCGATGAGGTACAAAGCGGCATGGGTCGGACGGGCAAGCTGTTTGCCCACGAATGGTCCGGCGTCACGCCCGACGTGATGGCCATCGCCAAGGGCATCGGCGGCGGCTTTCCGGTTGGGGCTTTCCTGGCCAGCAACGAGGCCGCCAAGGGTATGGTGCCCGGAACCCATGGCTCGACCTTCGGGGGCAATCCACTCGCCATGGCGGTGGGCAACGCCGTGCTCGATGCCATCCTCGAGCCGGGCTTCCTCGACCATGTGCAGGCCATCGCCCTGCGCTTTAAACAGGAGTTGGCTCGCATCAAGGACGAGTTTCCGAACCTCGTCGAGGAGGTGCGCGGCAGCGGGCTGCTGACCGGGATCAAGGTCAAGCCGCCCTACGGCGACGTCGTCAACGCCTGCACCGCCGAAAAGCTCTTGACGGTGGGCGCCGGTGACAATGTCGTGCGCCTGCTGCCGCCGCTCAACGTGACGGAGGCGGAGATCATGGAAAGCACGCGCAGGCTTGCGGCCGCCTTGCGCCGCCTCGCCCAGCCAGCGCCTTGAGCGAGCGCGCCCTTAAGAGACGTCGCCATGTCGATGGCACCCCGGCACTTTCTCGATATCGATCGCATCGATGCCGACACGCTGAGGCGTATCGTCGACATGGGTCACGCCATGAAGAAGGCGGGAAAGCGCGTGCCGGCGAAACTTAAGCCCGCCGGCATCGCCGACGCCGTGCTGATGCTGATTTTCGAGAAGCCTTCCACGCGCACGCGCGTATCCTTCGACGTTGCCATGCGTCAGCTTGGCGGACAAACGATCGCGCTCAACCACACGGACTTGCAGGTCGGGCGCGGCGAGCCCATATCCGATACGGCCAAGGTCATTTCGCGCTATGTCGATGCCATCATGATCCGGGCCAACAAGCACGCGACGTTGACGGAATTTGCCGAGCACGCGTCGGTGCCCGTGATCAATGGCCTTACCGATCGCACGCATCCCTGCCAGATCATCGCGGATATTATGACATTCGAAGAAGCGCGCGGGCCTATCAAAGGTCGCAAGGTGGCCTGGACGGGAGATGGCAACAATGTTGCTGCCTCCTGGATCCAGGCGGCCGCCCGCTTCGACTTCAAGCTCGCGCTTGCCTGTCCGCCGCAGCTCAACCCGGAAAGGGCGGTGCTCGAGTGGGCACGCCAAGCGGGTGGCGAGGTTTACCTGACGGAGGACCCCCAGGAGGCCGTCGCGGGCGCCGATTGCGTCGTCACCGACACCTGGGTGTCGATGGGCCAGCAGCACGAGGCGTCGCGACGCAAGCAGCTGCTCGGGCCCTTTGCGGTCGACGAGGGCTTGCTGCGCCAGGCCCACAAGGATGCGATTTTCATGCATTGCCTGCCCGCCTATCGGGGACTCGAAGTGGCCGCCAGCGTCATCGACGGGGCGCAGTCGGTGGTGTGGGAAGAGGCCGAGAACCGTTTGCACGCTCAAAAGGCGATTCTGGCCTGGTGCCTTGGGGTCAATTGATGCCCGATACCGGCAGAATACCCTCCTCGTTGCCAGCCGACGACCTCGTGCTGCCGTTTCGCACGGTGAAGTCGGACGTGATCGGGCGCGTAGTGCGCCTGGGCACCGCCATCGACACCGTGCTGTCGGGCCACAGCTATCCGGAACCGGTGAGCTATGCGCTTGGCGAGGCGCTGGTGCTCACCGCCATGCTCGGCAGCGCGCTGAAGACCCAGGGTAAGTTTATCCTGCAGACCAAGACCGACGGCGCCCTCGACTTTCTCGTCGCCGATTACGTTTCGCCGGGTAACGTGCGCGGTTATGCCAATTACGACAAGAAAGACGCGGTGCTCGCCAAGGTGCAGGGGCGTGGCGACCAGGGCGCCCTTTTGGGCTCGGGTCATGTCGCTATGACCATCGACCCCACGGGTGACAAGAATACCTATCAGGGCATCGTGGCCATCGAGCGCGAGCCGTTGGTGCAGGTGGCGCATACCTATTTTCGCCAATCGGAGCAGCTGCCCACCTTCATCCGGCTGGCCGTCGCCCGCCACTACGGCCCCGCCGGCCCCCAGTTGGCGCCGGCCTGGCGCTGGCGTGCCGGCGGCTTGCTGATCCAGAAGTTGCCGCGGGCAGGCGGCAAGCGCAGCCCCTTGAGCGATGAGGCGCGTGATGCCTCCCTCGAGGGGGAGGACGATGAGGATTGGAACCGCACCCGCCATCTGGCCGCGACAGTGGAAGACCACGAAATGCT
>Ga0075428_100006425_pt1 | contig 13076 bp, 8 predicted proteins | sample RhiMetdeltSRZDD2_FD_75291 | JGI IMG/M metagenome (GOLD analysis project Ga0075428, IMG submission 75291) | Populus rhizosphere microbial communities from Tennessee, USA - Rhizosphere MetaG P. deltoides SRZDD2 | ecosystem: Host-associated > Plants > Roots > Rhizosphere > Soil | place: USA...
TGCCGAGGAGCTGGAGGCGCTGCACTGGGCATCGTACCTGCACGGTGCCGCCGCTCTGGGCACGACATCCTTGCACGCCGGCGAAGCCTGCGCACTCGACACCGCGCCCGAGAGCCCCGACACGAGTCACGACTCGATCTGGGAGCCCTTGCGCACGCTCGGTGATGTGCAGCCGGTGATCGACATCCTGCGCCACCAGCGCACGCGCTGGGATGGTCTCGAGCCGCCGCAGAGTGCCGAGCGTGACATTCCGCGTGCCGCGCGCTGCCTCGCGGTTGCCGATGCTCTCGACATCTTGATGGCTTCCGACCCGAATCGACGACCGCGCCGGCTGCATGTGGGCATCGAGGCTCTGGCGCTCGGCGCCGGCACACGCTTCGATCCCGCCGTCATCGAGGCCTTGCGCCGACTCGAGCCGCGGCTCGAGTCGCATGCGTGGATCTTCCTGCTCGCCCGCCATCCAGTGCCTGCCGCAGTGCGCTAGCAGCGCGCCTCCCACAACGCTCCCTCTCCGGACCGCGTGCTACGATAGCGCCCGCAACCGGAGGTGAAGCGATTCGCGCCTTCTCGACGCTGCGTCCCTATCTCGTCCGCTACCGGACCGCCTTCTGGATCGGCTCCGTTTGGATCCTGTGCACGGCTGGCATCGGACAGGTGGTGCCATGGCTCTTGGGTGCCGCCGTCGACGTCCTGCGCGCGCCGGAGCGACAGTCTTTGCTCGGGCCCTACTGTCTCGCCATCGTCGCCGCCGTCCTGGTGCAGGGTTATTTTCGCTTCCGCATGCGCCGCGATCTCATCGGCGCTTCGCGGCAAATCGAATACGAGCTGCGCCGCGATCTCTTCGATCACCTGCTGCGCCTGCCGCCGTCCTTCTACGACAAGAGTCGCACCGGCGATCTCATGACGCGTGCGAGCTCCGACCTGGAGGCGGTGCGATCGGTCGTGGGGCCAGCCTTCATGTACAGCGCCACCACCATCTTGACCGTGACGTCGAGCATGGTTCTCATGAGCCTCATCGATCTCAAGCTCACGCTCTTCGCCACCTTGCCCATGGCGGCTCTGGCCATCGTGGTGCGCAAGCTGGGGCGCAAGGTGCACGAGCGCACCTTGGTGGCGCAGGAGCAGGAATCGCGTCTTTCAGCGCGCGTGCAGGAAACCTTGGCTGGGATTCGCGTGGTGCAGTCTTACGCGCAAGAAGACAATGAGTTGCGCAACTTTCAGGAGGATGCGCGTGAGCTCGTGCGCCGGAATCTGCGTCTGGTGCGGGCGTGGGGCCTGTTCTTCCCGTCGATGGCGCTCATCGTCGGCGCCGGCGCCATTCTGACGCTCTGGATCGGCGGCCAACAGATCGTGCGCGGCGCCATCAGCATCGGTGATTTCGTTGCCTTCAATGCCTATCTGACCCGGCTCACCTGGCCGATGATCTCGATCGGCTGGGTGATGAACTTGCTCGAACGAGGCGCCGCAAGCATGAGCCGCATCAACACCATCCTCCACACCGTTCCGACGCTCGTGGATCCCGAGATCCCCGCACCCGTGGGGCCCATGCGCGGCGAAATCGCGCTGCAACACGCGAGCTTCTCCTACCGGCCCGATACCCCGGTGCTGCACGACATCGATCTCGAGGTCCGAAGCGGCGAGACGGTGGCGCTCGTGGGACCGACGGGGGCGGGGAAGAGCACTCTGCTGGCGCTCGTCGCGCGGCTCTACGACACGACCTCCGGCGTGGTGAGCGTGGACGGCCACGACGTGCGCCAGGTGCCGCTCGCTTGGCTGCGGGGCCACATCGGCATCGTGCCCCAGGACACGTTTCTGTTCAGCGACACCCTCGGTGCCAACATCGCCTTCGGCGCGCAAGACGGCGAGCCGCTTGCGACGGCGGCGCCAAGCGGACTCGGAGATGGCGAATCCGTCGCCCCCGTAGCAGACTCGGCCAACACCGCCAGCGGCGATGCGGCCGGGCGCCTGGCACTCCTCGCCGCCGCGGCCGATGTCGCACAACTCAACGAAGCCGTGCGGCGCTTTCCCCAGGGCTTCGACACCATGCTCGGCGAGCGCGGCATCACCTTGTCCGGCGGCCAGAAGCAGCGCACCGCCATCGCGCGCGCCGTGCTGCGCGATCCGGCAATCCTGCTCCTCGACGACTGCCTGTCGAGTGTGGATACCGACACGGAGGAACGCATTCTCTCCCAGCTGCGCGGCATCATGCGCACGCGCACGACGCTGATCGTCGCGCATCGAGTCTCCACCGTGCGCACCGCCGACCGCGTCGTCGTCCTCGACGAGGGGCGCATCGTCGAAAGCGGCACGCACGACGAGCTGCAGCAGCGCGGAGGGTACTATGCCCGTCTCGTGCGCAAGCAAATGCTGCGCGAAGAACTCGAACGCGATCTGCAACAGGAGAATCGCTGAGCACCGAAGCCCCCGAAGACGACGGCGCCGGACGCAACTTCGACCGCGAGCTGCTGCGGCGGCTGCTGGCACACCTGCGGCCGTACACACGCTGGGTGGCGCTGGCCGTGGTGCTGCTGTTCGTCAACTCGCTGCTGGCGCTGGCAGGGCCTTACTTGACCAAGGTCGCCATCGACGACTACATCCGGGTCGGCGATCTCGGCGGCCTGCACACCGTGGCGCTGCTCTTTCTTGCCGTCGTGCTGCTCGACTTCATGCTGGAATACGCACAGTTCTACGTCATGCAATGGGTCGGGCAGCAAATCATGTTCGATCTGCGCTCGCGGGTGATGCGGCATCTGGTCCGGCTCGATCTCGCCTTCTACGATCGCAATCCGGTCGGGCGCCTGATGACCCGGGTCATGGGCGACGTGCAGACCTTGAACGAGCTGTTCACGACCGGCGTCGTCGCCATCTTCGGTGACCTGCTCACCTTGGTCGGCATCGTCATCGCCATGTTCCTGCTCGATTGGCGGCTGGCGCTGGTGGCCAATCTGGTGCTGCCGGTGCTCGTCTGCATCAGCCTCGTTTTCCGCAGCCGGGTGCGCAACTCGTACCGGTTGGTGCGCGGGCGCGTGGCGGCGATGAATGCCTTCCTGCAGGAACACCTGACCGGCATGCGGGTGGTGCAGTTGTTCGGCCGCGAGCGCTCGAGCGCCGCCAAGTTCGCGGCGCTCAACTCAAAACATCGCGCCGCGCATCTGCAGACAGTGTTCTACTACGCTCTCTTCTATCCAGCAGTGGAACTGGTGTCGGCGGCAGCCACGGCGCTCATCGTCTACTACGGCGGGGGAAGAGTCGTGCGCGATTCGCTCGAACTCGGCGTGCTCGTCGCCTTCCTGCAATACGCCGAGCGATTCTTCCGCCCCATCAGCGACTTGTCGGAAAAGTACAACACGTTCCAGTCGGCGATGGCGTCGTCCGAGCGCATCTTCCGCCTCCTCGATCAGGAGCCGCGCATTCGGAATCCGGCGGCGGCCGAGCGCTTGGAGCGCGCCAGAGGTCACCTGGTGTTCGACGACGTGTCGTTCGCCTACACGCCCGGGGAACCGGTGATCGAGCACTTGTCGTTCGAGGTGCTCCCGGGCGAGCGCGTGGCGCTCGTCGGCGCGACTGGCGCCGGCAAGACCTCGATCCTTTCGGTGTTGACGCGGCTGTACGACATCCAGGGCGGGCGGATCCTGGTGGACGGGGTCGACATTCGCGCGCTCGAGCTCGGCGATCTGCGCCGGCAGGTGGGAGTGGTGCTGCAGGATGCCTTCCTCTTCGCCGGCGACATCGAGAGCAACATTCGGCTCGGCGAAACCCGCATCGATGCGGAACGCGTGCGCGAGGCGGCGCGTCTCGTGCACGCCGACCGCTTCATCGACAAGTTGCCGCATGGGTACACGACCGAAGTGAGCGAGCGCGGCAGCACCCTCTCCCTCGGCCAGCGCCAACTCCTGTCCCTGGCCCGGGTGTTGGCATTCGACCCGGCGGTCCTCCTCCTGGACGAAGCAACGTCCAGCGTCGACACCGAGACGGAGTTCGCCATCCGCGACGCCGTGCGACGCGTGCTCGCCGGACGCACCTCGCTCGTCGTCGCCCACCGGCTGTCCACCATCCAAGACTGCGATCGCATCCTCGTCTTGCACCACGGGCGTTTGCGCGAGTCCGGTACGCATTCCGAGCTGCTGCAGCAAGACGGCATCTACGCCCGGCTCTACGAGCTCCAGTTCCGCGACCAGGCCGCCTGAAGTGACTCCGGGAGGTCCCATGCACTCGATTCCGAATCTGCCGCGCGCGCGCCGGCGCCGCAACTTCACCCCTTGGCTCGTGTCGCTGGCGCTGGTGGCGCTCGCGGCGCGCCTCGGTGCCAGCTTGTGGGTGGATGCGCTCTGGTTCGCCGAAGTGGGGTACTCGGACGTATTCCGCACCCGAATCGCGAGCCAATTGGTGCTCGGACTGTTCGGCTTCGGAATCGCGTTCCCGGTGTTCTTCTTCTCCTTCCGTGCCGCGCTGCGCCGCAGTCCGTCGACCGGGCTCGGGCCGCGCGGCCAGGTGGATCTGGTCATGCTGCGGCTCGAGCGTCGGCTGCCGCTCCTCGTCGCCGCCGTGTCGGCAGCGCTCGGGCTCGCGGTCGCCGCCTCGCTCGCGAGCCAGTGGCTGGTGTTGCAAACGTTTTGGCATCGCGTCCCTTACGGTCTCCAAGATCCCATCTTCGGCCGCGATCTCGGCTTCCATCTGTTCACATTGCCAGCGCTGCGCCTCGTGCATGGCTGGCTGTGGCTGCTGACCTTGCTCACTACGCTCGGCACCTTGGTCGTCTACGGTGTGCGCGGCGGCCTGATCGATGCGCGCGGCGTGCGGCCCGCATCGCGCACGCATCTGGGAATGCTCGCGGCATTGTTCCTCGTGCTCCTCGCCGGGCACTTCGTCCTCGCTCAGTTCGACATCCTGCACTCGCGCCAGGGCGCGGTGTACGGCGCGAGCTTCACGGACGTCAAAGCCGGCCTCGTCGGCTTGCGCGCCATGGTTGCCGTGACGTTGTTCGCTGCCGTCGTGCTCTTCGTCGGCGCGCGGCGCGGGCGCTGGCTGTTGGTGGCCGGCGGACCGGGTCTGGTGGCGGCGGCCTACGTGCTCAGCGCGGTCATCGTGCCGTCCGCAGTGCAGAAGCTGGTCGTCGAGCCGAACGAGCTGCTGAAGGAGAGGCCTTACATCGAGAACGCCTTGCGCTTCACGCGCGAGGCCTACGACCTCGACTCCGTCGAGATGCGGGATTTTCAGCTGACCCCCACCGCGCCGACCGCAGTCCTGCAGGGCCAGTCGGCCACGGTCGAAAACGTGCGCTTGTGGGACTGGCGGCCCTTGCTCGCCACCTACCGCCAAATCCAGGAGATTCGGCCCTACTACAACTTCAGCGACGTGGACATCGACCGCTACGTCATCGGCGGCCGCCCGCGGCAGGTGATGCTGTCGACGCGCGAGCTAGCCTACGACCAGATCAATCCGGATGCGCGCACGTGGGTGAACCTGCACCTCAAGTACACGCACGGCTATGGCCTGTGCATGAGCCCAGTAAACGAGATCACGGCCGAGGGCTTGCCGACGCTCTACATTCGCGACATCCCGCCGGTCTCGACCGTGGACTTGCCGGTCACACGGCCCGAGATCTATTTCGGCGAGCAGACCACCGAGTTTGTTCTTGTCGGCACCAGCGAGGACGAGTTCGACTATCCGTCGGGAGATTCGAACCAGTTCACGCGCTATGCCGGGGTAGGCGGAATCGGAATCGGATCGTTCATGCGCCGGGCGCTTTTCGCCTGGCACCTGCGCTCGCGCGAGCTGCTGTTCACCAGCGCCCTCGGCAGCGAGACACGCATCCTCCTCAACCGGACCTTGGAGGCGCGCCTGCACAAGATCGCGCCCTTCCTGCGCTACGACCGCGACCCCTACGTCGTCCTCGACGAGGGCCAGCTGTTCTGGATCGTGGACGCGTACACGACCAGCAACCGCTTCCCGTACTCGCAGCCGGAAGGCGGCGTCAATTACATCCGCAACGCCGTCAAGGTGGTCATCGATGCCTATCATGGTGCGACGAAGTTCTACGTCGCCGATTCGCAAGATCCGGTGCTGCAAGTCTATCGCCAGGTGTTTCCGATCTTGTTCCAGGACATGGACACCCTGCCGGCCGGCTTGCGCGCGCACCTGCGCTATCCGCTCGATCTCTTCCGCGTGCAGGCCGAGACCTTCGCCACCTTCCACATGGAGGACCCGCAGGTCTTCTACAACAAGGAAGACCTGTGGCAAGTGCCGATCGAAAGCACCGAAGGCCACGAGGCGATCATGGAGCCCTATTACACCATCATGGCGCTTCCGGGCGAAGAAGCCGCCGAGATGATCCTGATGCTGCCGTTCACGCCGTCGCGCAAGGACAACATGATCTCGTGGATGGCGGCGCGCTGTGACGGCGAGGCGCTCGGACGCCGAGTCGTGTTCCAGTTTCCGAAACAGGAGCTGGTGTACGGGCCGCGGCAGATCGAAGCTCGCATCGATCAAGATGCCGAGATCTCGCAACAGCTGACTTTGTGGAGCCAGCGCGGCTCGAACGTGATCCGCGGCAACCTGCTCGTCATCCCGATCTCGGGGTCGGTCCTCTACGTCGAGCCGCTCTACTTGCGCGCCGAGAAAGGCGCGTTGCCGGAGCTCAAGCGCGTCATCGTCGCCCATGGCAATCAGATCGCCATGGAAGTGAATCTGGAAGCGGCCCTCGGGCGTGTGTTCGGCAGCGATTTCGCCGGCGGAAAAGCAATGGCGACCACCATCGGGGCGGTCCCGACCGGGGAGCAGGATCCCCCCGGCCTCACGCTCGTGGGCGATGTGCGTGCCGTGGCGACGCGTGCCCTCGACATCCTGCGCCAAGCCGATGAAGCGATGCGCGCCGGCGACTGGCGGCGATACGGCGAGGCGATGGAGCGCCTGCGCCAGCAGCTCGAACGCGAGGCCGGCGTGCGTTGAGGAGCTGCGGAAGTGCCCCCGCAGGGAGGTGGAGACTGCGTTTCCAGACCCAAGTCGACTCGTGCTGCCGGGGTTGGAGTGTTGGCGAGACGGCGATTCGCCGCCGCGGTTGACCTCCGGCACTTGCCGCCGCTACGATCGTCCTACGCTCCGAAGAATGGATGAGGTTCGATGCTGGGTGCTGCGATTCTCGCCATCCCCAAGGCACGGTTCTGCTTTCTGACCCTTGCCATCGCATGCCTGTTCGGGGCGTGCAGCGTTTCCCACGCCGAGATGCCGGTCGTGCGCGTTTCGGCGACACGCATTGGGGAGCACGAAGCTCGCATCTGCGTCGCGGTCTACGCACCGACCTGGCACGGTCTAGTCCCCGCCCCGGGCGGGGATGTCGTGTCGAGCCTGCGATTCTTCGCCGTGAACGGCGGCTTCGGGATGCCGACGAATCTCGTCCCGCCCGGTCACCATCGCGTCATCGAGATGGCGCGCGGCGACATCGTCTGGGGCGCCGAGTGGCTGGCACCGGTGCTCTGCACCGGCTTCGACCTCGAGATCGCGGAAGACATGCTCGTCTTCGAATACCGCAGCATCGTCGAATACTTCCAACACTACCAATCGTCCGAAGGCTGGGATCGCTTCGGCATCCTGGACACCGAGATCACCACCGGCCGCGTGCAAGGGCAGCTGCCCGCGACGATAGGCGACTCGATCCTCCTGGTCGAAACCCCTCTGCTCCCAGTCGCCACTCAGACCTGGTCGGGTGTCAAGAACCTCTATCGTTGAGCCCGCTGGCTGCACGCTCGAACGCGCGGCGGTCACCCATCACGCAGATGCTTGCAGCATTACGCCGCGTCGGATGCGGGCTTTTCGCCCCCCTGGTTGAAGGCGTAGACTGGTGGAGCTTCACGATCCTCCATTCTCCGGAGGCCGGTCATGAGAATCGGTCGTTCTTCTGTCGACTCGAGTCGATGCTTCGTCTTCCTGGTGCTTTCGATGCTCGGAGCATCGCACACACTCGCAGGCCAGAACGGCTCGATCGATCTCTTCAACGTGTCGATCAACCCCGACGGCTCGATGGGTGCGGTGGATTTCGGTGCCTGCCAGGCAAGCCCGACCCTGATCGGGAATGACGTTTCCAAGTTCGCCATCGCGATCTACGCGCGTCAGGCGGGCCAGACGGCGGCCGGCATCAGCGGCGCCGGGTTCTACGTCGCCGGACTCGAAGTATCCGATTTGCCCGCTGGCTGGACAAAGTCGTTCATCCCGGCCGCCGGTCTACTGGTGGTCGGTGACGTCGACGATCCACATATGGGTGGTCCGTCAGGGACCGACGTCATTCGCCGCTGCAACCTCACGTGGACCGTTGACGGCCCCGCGGACCCGGATTGCCAGATGACGTCGCTCACATTCCTGGGCCGGATCGAATGTTCTTCGCCCTCCGGCGAGCCCGCGATTCCGGGCGTGCATCGTTTCCGCATCGTCGGCGGCGGTCCGCCCTCGAGCCCGTCGCTGCAGTGCCCGAGACTGGCGCTCTGCAACTTCCCGATCTTCGACATGCCTTGCGTCACGGGCGGCGAGTTCATCCTGAACCCTTCGGGCCAAGACCAATGCTCGGTCGGCGTCGCGTCGCAGACCTGGAGCCAAGCAAAAGGTCTGTACCGCTGATATGGTCACTAGGCTTCACCGATCGCTGCGTCCTGCAAGCGATCGCGTCTGCGCCGCATGCTCCATCCAGGGTGGAGGTTTTCGTGAACGATCGATTCACAGAACGGGTGAAGAAGGTGCTGTTCCTGGCGCGCGACGAGGCGGAACGTCTTGGGCACGACTCCATCGACACCGAACACTTCCTCCTGGGGCTCATGCGCGAGGGAGAGGGAGGCGGCGCCCAGGCGCTCGAGAACCTTGGCGTCACGTGGAAGCAGATCGAAAGGAGGATCGAAACGATGACGCCCGCGCGCAAAGACCGGCTCGCGATCGGCGAGATGCCGTTCAGCCCACGCGCCAAACGCGTTCTCGAGCTCTCCGTCGAGGAATCGCGCCGCCTTGGCCACAACTATATCGGCACCGAACATTTGCTTCTCGGGCTCGTTCGCGAGGGCGAGGGGGTCGCGGCTCGGGCGGTGTTCGACTGCGGGGTCGATCGCCAGCGTGTGACCGACGAGATTCTCAGGCTGCTCGAATCGGCCCCGTCTAATCGCCGCACGGCCGGTCCGGCCGCGATCACCGAGGCGATGATCCGTGTGTTGCAGCAGAAGGGAATCATCACGGAGGACGAGCTGGCCCAAGAGCTCATGGACGCGGTGAATCGAAGCCCCAGAGAGCAAATGGCGCTCTTCCGCGGGCTGCGACTCCATGGGCGGCTACGCGCCGAGATCGTCATGCGCTTGCTCCAGCGCAAGGGGATCATCACCCAAGAGGAGATTGACGCGGAACTCGGCCGCGCGGGCGAATAGGGGAAAAACTCATCCGGCGCAGCTCGATCTTTAGACCAGGTGCGATGTCACTCCTGGCAGTGTCGTGGTACGGGCGCATCACCACCACCACCACGACCACGGCGGACGGGTGACGTTTCCACGCCATGCGCGATGCAGACTCGCCGAGATGCTGCCATCGAGAGCGGGCAGTCGCTCTGACCCCATCGAGGCCGAGAGGTAGCGCGACAAGCTGACTCCGCAGTTTTTCCTAGGATAGGGGGAACCAGGTGGACGCGACCTGACAACGTGTGTAGCCTTACAACGCTTCCCGCGAACGACCGTGCTCCCGCCTCCCCGGAGGTGTCGCCATGAAGGTTGACGCCATCTTGATCGCGGCACTCGCATCCACCCTGTTCATCACTGCGCCCGCACTGTCCCGCACCTGGCACGTCACGCCAGACGGCACCGGCGACGCCCCAACCATTCAGGCTGCGATCGACTCCGCCCAGGCCGGCGACGAGGTCTTGCTCGCCCCGGGCACGTACTCAAGGACGATGCAGGCAACCTCAGGGGACTACATGGTGCAGATGAAGGGTGACGTCTTGCTCCGTGGCGAACACGGGGCAACCACGACGGTTCTCGATGGGGAGTCCATGGGAGGAGTCATTGCTTGCTTCTATGTCCAGAGAACAGCGCGCATCGAGGGGCTGACCATCAGGAACGGAACGGGATTCTCAGGAGGCGGATTCTACGCCAGAGCGGCAGTGATTCGAAATTGTATATTCGAAAACAACCGGGTCGAATCCTCTTTCAGCTCTCAGGGGGGCGCAATATACTGCGGCGACGCGACGATCGAGGCCTGTCAATTCATCGGCAACAGCTGCAGCGCCGGTCTGGCTCCCGGCGAAGGAGGAGCCGTCTGGTGCCACGGGTCCCTCGTCATCGATGGCTGCTACTTCGCCGGCAATGTGGCGTTCTCTTCCAACCCCGCTCAGGGGGGCGCGGTTTCCTGCGGGCAGGGGACCATTCGTAATTCCGTATTCGAACACAATTCCGTGTCCAGCTTCCGTGACCGCGATGGCGGCTATTCTGCGGCCGCCGGCGGAGCCGTGGCCGGGAGTGCGCTCATCGAGTTCTGCACGTTCACGGACAACGCCGCAGGGCCCGGAAATGGATTCAACACTGGTGGGGCGGTATCTGGCGGCGTGATCTCAGATTGTCTGTTCCTCCGGAACAGCGCTTTCGGCTACGAAGGTGCGGCTGGAGGAGCAGTCCATGGAGCGGCAAGGATCATCAACAGCGTTTTCGTCGGCAACTTGGCGCGCACGGATCCGTCGGGCCCCGGCACAGGTGGGGCGATCGCCGGCGCAGGGCTCATCCAGAACTGCACGCTCGTCGGAAACTCCGGCGAAACGGCCGATGGGGTTGGTGGAATCGAGGGTGCAGGAAGTGTCATCCGCGGCGTGATTCTCTACGCGAGCGTCGGGCGTGCATGCTCCGGCACGGGGACCTGGAGCTGCTCGAATCTATGGGCCAATCACGAGGGAGACGCGTTCTGCGGAACCGACGGGGGCGGAAATCTCAACGCGGACCCGGAGTTCTGCGCCGTGGACCCTGCCACGAGCCTGAATTTCGCGCTGCAAAAGGATTCGCCCTGCGCGCCGGGCAACCATCCCGACGGCGTGTCGTGCGGCCTCATCGGGGCAGCGCCGGTCGGATGTGCCGCGGTTTCGGTAGAAGCGACGAACTGGAGCCGCCTCAAGTCCCTTTATCGATGATGTGGTGTGACCCGTTGTCAAGGGCAACAGCCGCCCTCCGCTCCCGGGTGGGGGGAGGCTGTTTGTGCTTTCAGGATCAGAGGAGCCAGAGTGACGGATGAGGCAGGGCGCTTCGACGACGCGTCACTCTGATATCCGCGGATTGCTCGCAGCGCACCCACTTGCTTCCGGTGCGCAGGCATGCGCTGACCTCTTCAAGCCCGCTGGTCGAGGCTTGTCCGCCGAGCCGCGACCTGCTCGACCGCAAGTAGTCTTCGACGACGGCCCGATCGGCATCGTGCTCGAACTCGAGCTTCCCCAGCCACCAGCGATGACTCTGAGATCCAGTGTGTCCGTCCCGGAACACCAGGCCTCACGGTAGCAGGAACTTGCCCAGCCGGGCACGTACCAGGTCCTGTTGCGCATCCTCACGACAGCGCCACAGGTCTCGCACCGACTCCTCGTCCTCGCTCGGCCAATGGACCTCGACGAGCATTCCCGCCCGCAGAAGCTCCGCCAGCTTCCGCGCGTCCCGCCGATCCGTTTTGACTCGATCGCCCTGGCGCCTCGGTAATGAGCGAAGGCGCCACCACCATGCAGGGAAGTTCCGCAGCGTCGTGATGGTGCTCGCCCCGCAACCCCGATAGGTTCTGGCTTCGGAAAACGTGGAGCGGATGACGAATGGATCACGATTGACGGTGCACGCCCCGCGCCCCCTGGGTTCTCGCTTCGGAAAACGTGGAGCGGTTCTCGAGCCGCAACCCCAACGCGGTCGAGCCCCGGACGCTCGTGGTGGTGTCGGATCCACGGATCACGACGGACCTCCGGCGGAACCCACGCTCGTGGCGGAAAACGTGGAGCGTCGCGCCGGGCGACCTCATCCCTCGACCCCCGGGAGTGCATGGAGTCGTTTGCCGCCTGCTCGCTGGCGCACGAGCGGCGCGCGGCTCACTCGATCGACAAGAAGGAAACTTCATGCCATAATTGAAGTTGGCATAACTGCTTGAGTTTTCACTAGAGCATCGACCTGAAGTGCAAACGAAAGCGACAGCTTTCGTCTACTGCGTTGACAGCGTGGTTTTAAACGGCACCAACGCGGGCTCCGTTCTCGTGAGGAGCCGCCCTTCAAGAGGACCGAGCCAAGGCGAGCGCGGCAACGGAGACGGCGCTGGCAGTAGGAGACTGTGCCGTCATTCGCCGGTGGTAGTCGATCTGACCCAGTGGTACGCGAGATGGGATGCCAGGTGGGCGAGGAACTCGGCGGTATTCACGGTGAAGCTGCGGCTCGCGCTCCAACTCGACCTGCGGTTCGATGCGCGGCTGTGTGCCGAGGTCCTCTTGCGCTTGCTCCAGCGCAAAGGATCGTCACCCAAGAGGAGATTGACGCGGAGCTCGGCCGCGTGGGCGAATAGGGGAGAAGATCATCCGTCGCCGCTCAATCTTCAGACAATCTGGTGCCGGAGGGGGGACTCGAACCCCCACGAGGGGTGAACCTCGACGGATTTTGAGTCCGTTGCGTCTGCCAATTCCGCCACTCCGGCACCCTAGGACGCGCTGCAGGTTAGCATCGCGGGTTCCTGCCGATCCAGTGGTAGACCTGCGATGCTCCTCGCTCGTCGGCTGCTCTCATTTCCCGCGTTGCGCTGGCTGCACCTCGACCTTCACTTGGTGGATGCGCCCGGTGAATCGATTGTCGCCTTGAGCATAGTCCTCGGTGACCGGGGTCTCGTTGTCCATTCCGATGTCGACCCCTTCGTCGCCCGAGTACGCGAAAGGCATCGTCTTCGGAATCCGGACCTCTCCCACACCTTTCCCGTCTACGAGCAAGCGGCCGGCTCCACCGGAGCCCGGCTTGCCGCCGTCGTAGGCGAACTCGTAGCGCAGCGTATGTCGCCCCGGAGCTACGGCCTGCGGCGAGGAGACCACGGTTCGCTCCAGCCCGCCCCAATTGTAGACATGGTGG
>Ga0075428_100006427_pt1 | contig 13074 bp, 14 predicted proteins | sample RhiMetdeltSRZDD2_FD_75291 | JGI IMG/M metagenome (GOLD analysis project Ga0075428, IMG submission 75291) | Populus rhizosphere microbial communities from Tennessee, USA - Rhizosphere MetaG P. deltoides SRZDD2 | ecosystem: Host-associated > Plants > Roots > Rhizosphere > Soil | place: USA...
CGGGCCGCGCGCCCGGCGCTGCCGCCGCTCTACCCCGTGCCGCCCGGAGGAGCCGCGCACCGCGCCGGTTGACGGGACCGCGCCGTCGGCCCCATGATCCGGTCCGCTCGGAGCGGCGGCGGAGAGGGGCGATGCGCGCAGACGGTCTCGCGGGGCGGGTAGCGATCGTGACGGGTGCGGGGTCGGGGATCGGCCTCGCGACCGCGCGCGCGCTCGCGCGCGCCGGGGCGGCGGTGCTGGTCGCCGACCTCGACGGCGTGCGCGCCGAGAAGGTCGCCGCGGAGATCGGGGCCGAGGGCGGTCGCGCGCGCGCGCAGCGCGCCGACGTCGCCGACCCGGGCTCCGTCGCGGCGATGGTCGGCGCCGCGGTCGAGGCCTTCGGCGGGCTCGACATCCTGCACAACAACGCCGCCGCTTCGGACCCGGCCGTGATCGGCTCCGACGGCGAGCTCGTCGACCTCGACCTCGGCGTCTGGGAGCGCACGCTCGCGGTGAACCTGCGCGGGCCGATGCTCGGCTGCAAGTACGCGATCCCGCACATGCTCGAGCGCGGCGGCGGAGCGATCGTCAACACCTCGTCGATCTCGGGCCTCACCGGCGACGTCGCCCGGGTCGCCTACGGCGTCTCGAAGGCGGGGCTCGACTCGCTGACCCGCTACGTCGCGACGCAGTACGGCAAGCGCGGGATCCGCTGCAACTCGATCGCGCCGGGCGTGATCTCGACGCCGGCGCTCGAGGCCAACGTCTCGCGCGAGCAGATCGCGATCTACGAGCGCAACCACCTGACGCCGCGCCTCGGCCGACCCGAGGACATCGCCGAGGCGGTCGTCTTCCTCGTCTCCGACGCCGCCGGCTTCGTCACCGGGCAGACGCTCTGCGTCGACGGCGGGCTGCTCGCCCACCACCCGACCTACTCCGAGTTCGGCCTGCTCGCCGCCGCGCACTCGCGGAAGCCCTAGGGCCCGTGCAGCTCGGCCGCTTCGCCGTCTGGTGCTCCCTCGAGAGCGAGCCGCTCGCGCGCGCGGTCGAGGCGGCGGAGCGCATCGAGGCGCTCGGCTACTCGGCGCTGTGGCAGCCGATGAGCCTCCAGCGCGACGCGATGGTGACCTCGTCGCTGCAGCTCGCCGCGACGCGCCGCCTCGTGCTCGCGACCGGAATCGCGACGATCTACGAGCGCTCGCCGCTGGCGATGGCCGCCGCGCAGCGCACGCTCTTCGAGCAGTCGGACGGCCGCTTCCTGCTCGGCCTCGGCTGCTCGCACGCGCCCTTCACCGAGCCGCTCTTCGGGCGCGCCTACGCCCCACCGCTCGCGGCGGTGCGCGAGTACCTCGACCGCATGGACGCGGGTCTCGCGCTCCCCGGCGCCCCGGCGGCGCGTTCCGAAGCACCCGTCCTGCCGCGCGTGCTCGCGGCGCTCGGCCCGAAGATGCTCGCGCTCGCGCGCGACCGCGCGCAGGGCGCGCACCCGTACTTCATGCCGCCCGAGCACACACGGCGCGCGCGCGAGATCCTCGGTCCCGGGCCGTGGCTCTGCCCCGAGGTGAAGGTCGTGCTCGAGACGGACCCCGCCCGCGCGCGCGCGCTCGCGCGCAGCGCCGGCGCGGTCAACCTCGGCCTGCGCAACTACCAGCGCGCCTGGCAGGGCCTCGGCTTCGCGGAGTCCGACTACGGCAGCGGCGGCTCGGACCGCCTGATCGACGCGACGGTCGCCTGGGGCGACCTCGCCGCGATCCGCGCGCACCTCGAGCGCCACCTCGCCGCGGGCGCCACGCAGGTCTGCATCCACCCCGTCCACCCGGGCGGGATCGCGGCGGGCCCGGCGTGGGAGGTGCTCGAGGCGCTCGGCTCCGGTGGGGGGTGAGGAGCGCGGGGGCCCGGGTCGCCTCGGGGGCCTTCCACCTTATCTACTCCGCACGCCTGCGGCGTGCTGCGCGCTCCGCGCTTCGCGCTCCGCTTGCGAAGAAGCCTCGTCCAAGGAGCTCCGGGGCTTGCGGGGTCCGTTCTTCGATAGCGAGGCCGGGTGACCTGCCTCGCAGGTCACCCGGCACCGTCACCGAAGAACGGACGCCTCAGACCCCGGGGCAACTGCTTGGAACGTCTTCGCAAGCGGAGCGCGGAAGCGCTCCGCGCGCAGCGAGCCAACGGCGAGCGGAGTCAATCAGTTGGAAGAGACCACCCAGACGACCCTGCACCCCGTGCACCCGGTGCCTCAGCGAAGTCCCAACACCCGCACCACTTCGTCGCGGGCAAAGTCCGGGAGCGGAGCGCCGTCGCGGAAGGTCACGCCGCTCCCCGCCTCGGCGCGGCCGATCGCGTGCGCCGGGATGCCGCGCTTCGCGAGCGCGTCGCAGGCCGCGCCGGCGAGCTCCGGCGGAAAGGCCGCGAGCAGCGCGCCCGAGGCGAGGGCGCCCCACGGGTCGGCGCCGAGCGCGTGGCAGACGGCGCGGCCGGGCTCGAACCAGAGCACGCGCTCGGCGTCGATCGAGAGCGCCACGCCCGAGGCCAGGGCGAGCTCGGCGAGGCCTGCGGCGAGGCCGCCCTCGGTCGGGTCGTGGAGCGCCGTCGCGCCGAGTGCGGCCGCCGCGAGCGCGGCCTCGACGACCGAGATCCCCGGCTCGCGCAGCGCGCCGCGCGCCCGCGCGAGCGTCGCGACGTCGAGCGCCGCGAGCCGGGCCCCGGCCTCGCCAGCGAGCACCGCCGCGGCCTCGACCGGCGCCGGCCCCGCCTGCACGATCGCGTCGCCGGGCCGCACGCCGCCGGTCGGGACGAAGCGGTGGTCCTCGGCGAGGCCGAGCATCTGGCCGACGACGACGGGCTGGTTCACCGCGCTCGTCACTTCCGTGTGTCCGCCGACGAGCGCGACGCCGGCCTCGGCCACGCCCTCCGCGAGCGATGCGAAGAGAGCGCGCGCCTCGGCCTCGAGCGCGCCCTCGGGGAGCAGCACCACGGCGAGGAACCAGCGCGGCCGCACGCCCATCACCGCGACGTCGTTCGCGTTCACCACGACCGCGTGGCGGCCGACCCCCGCGCCGGTGAGCGTGATCGGGTCGGTCGCGACGACGAGCGTGCCGGCCGGCACGTCGATCGCGCAGGCGTCCTCGCCGACGGCGGGGCCGAGCCGCACCTCGGGCGGCGCGGGCGGCAGCGAGCCGAGCAGCTCGCGCAGCAGGGCGGAGGGGAGCTTTCCGGGGGGAATCGGGGGCATCGCGTCCGCCCCGAGGGTAACAGCCGCGGCTCCGGGCCTCAGTGGACCGCGCCGAGCGCGCGCCAGAGGCGCTGCCAGTGCTCGAGCGCAGTCGTCGCGGCCTCCTCGAGCGTGTCGCCGAGCGCCACGATCAGCTTGCCGCGCCGGCCCGGCGGGCCCGGCGTGGCGACGACCGCCACCCAGGCGCTGCGGCCGCCCTGGTCGGGGCCGCTGCGGTAGAGGCGCCCCTCGACCTCGCGCAGCCACTGGATCGCTTCTTCGGTCCCCACCTCTCGTGGGTACCGTGATAGGCTCGGGGCGTGACGCCCTTCGTCACCGTCGTCTCCGGCGCGCCGCGCTCGGGCACCTCCGCGATGATGCAGATGCTCGGCGCCGGCGGCATGGACCTGCTCGTCGACGGCGTGCGCCGCGCCGACCGCGACAACCCGCGCGGCTACTTCGAGCTCGAGGCCGCGCGCCGCCTCGCGGCCGACGACGGCTGGGTCGAGCGCGCCGTCGGCCGCGCGGTGAAGCTCGTCCACGCGCTGGTGCCGCGCCTGCCCCGGGGCCCCGAGTACCGGATCGTGCTGATGCGCCGCGACTGGCGCGAGGTGCTCGCCTCGCAGCGCGCGATGCTCGAGCGCGGCGGCGCCGCCCCGCCGGAGCCGCGCGAGGAGCGCATCGCGGAGATCTTCGCGGCGCAGCTCGAGCGCCTGGAGCGCTGGGCCGCGGGGCGCCCCGAGGTCGCGCTGCTCTCGATCGACTACCACGCCCTGGTGCGCGATTCCGTGCGCACGGCGGCGCGCGTGTCGCAGTTCCTCGGCGGCGGCCTCGACGTCGAGGACATGGCTGCGGCGGTGCTGCCCAGCCTCTGGCGTCAGCGCGCCGCGGGCTGACCTTCCTTCAGCTCGGCGCCGATCAGCGCCTGCACGCGCAGCGCGAGCTCCTCGGCCGACCCGGCGGCGAAGCTCGCCGCCGGGATCTCCTCGAGGATGCGCACGCGGATGCGGTGGCGGCCCTGCAGCAGGAAGCCGCGCTTCGGCAGCGCGCTCGAGGTGCCGTCGACGACGATCGGGAGGATCGGGCGTCCCGCATTCTGTGCGAGCACGAAGGCGCCGGGCTTGAACGCGCGCAGCCGCCCGTCGGGCGAGCGGGTGCCCTCCGGGAAGATCATCACCGAGCTCCCGGCCGCGAGCGTCTCGCGGCAGCGCGCGAGCATCTGCATCACGCTCGAGCGGTCGCCGCGGCGCAGCGGGATGTAGCGGTTCAGGTGCATGTTCCAGCCGATCAGCGGGATGCGGAAGTTCTCGAGCTTCGAGACCCACTTGAAGTGGACGAAGAGCCGGAAGAGCACCAGGATGTCGAGCAGCGACTGGTGGTTCGCGACCATCACGTAGGCCTCGCCGCGGCGGATCCGCGCGCGCCCCTCGATCTCGACCGGCCAGGCGGGGTTCGCCCAGGTATAGAGCGAGGCCCAGAAGCAGGTGAAGAGGTGGAGCGCGCGCAGGCGCGGGTCGAAGGGCAGGGTGAGCGCCCAGATCGCGACGGCCAGCGGGAAGAGCGCGAGCGAGGAGAGCGCGAGGAAGGCCCAGAAGAGCGTCGAGAGGAGCGCCCTCATCCGCGCTCGGCACACGCGCGCACGAACGCGCCGACGACGCTCGCGCGGTGGCGCGCGTCCATGCGCTCGGGATGCCACTGCACGCCGACGCAGAAGGGGCCCTCGACGCGCTCGATCGCCTCGATCACGCCGTCCGGTGCGCGCGCGCCGACGCGCAGGCCGGCGCCGGGCTCCGCCACCGCCTGGTGATGGCGGCTGTTCACGGCGGAGCCCTCGCCGCCGAGGAGCTCCGCGAGCCGCGTGCGCGGCTCGACGCGGAGCTCGTGCACACCGGCGGGCTCCGCGAGGCGGTGCGGGCCCGCGTCGGGGCGCTCGGTCGGGAGGTCGTAGATCAGGCGCCCGCCGTGGTGCACCGCGATCAGCTGCATGCCGTAGCAGATCCCGAGCACCGGGATCCCGCGCTCGAGCGCGCGCGCGAGCAGGCGGCGGTCGAAGTCGAGCTGCTGCGGGGCGACGAGGTCGAACTCCACTCCGGCGGGATAGCTCCGCTCCGGCGCGAAGTCGCCGCCGCCGGGGATCAGCAGGCCGTCGAGGCGGTCGGCGAGCGCCGCCGCGTCGGAGAGCAGCGGCAGCAGCACGGGCGTGCCGCCGGCGCCCTCCACCGCCTGCGGGTAGCGCGCGTCGAGGGCGTGCACCGCGTGCCCAGGCCGCAGCCGGCCCCGGTCAGCGAAGACCGGCGGAATGCCGATGAGCGGCTGCACGGGGGAGCAGTCTATACCCTTCGGGGGGAGGGGACGATGGCCAGGGTCCTGATCGCCGGCTGCGGCTACGTCGGCGCCGCGCTCGGCGCGCGGCTCGACCGCGACTCCCACGCGGTCTTCGGCCTGCGCCGCCGCGCGGGGGCGCTGCCGTGGGGCGTGCGCCCGATCGAGGCCGACCTCTGCATCCCGTCGACGCTGCGCGAGCTGCCGCCGCAGCTCGACTTCGTCTTCTTCGCCGCGGCGCCCGGCGGCCGCGACGACGCGCTCTACCGCTCGCTCTATGTCGAGGGCCTGCGCAATCTCGCCGCCGCGCTCGCCGAGCAGAAGCAGGAGCCGAAGCGGATCTTCTTCACGTCGAGCACCTCGGTCTACGGCCAGCGCGCGGGCGAGTGGGTCGACGAGACGTCGCCCGCGGAGCCGCCCGGCTTCGCGGGGCGACGCCTGCTCGAGGCGGAGGCGCTGCTGCACGAGTCGCCGTTTCCGGCGACGGTGGTGCGCTTCGGCGGCATCTACGGGCCGCGCCGCACCTCGCTGATCGAGCGCGTGCGCACCGGGCGCGTGCTCACCCAGGCCGATCCGCCGCGCTACACCAACCGCATCCACCGCGACGACTGCGCCGGCGCGCTCCGTCACCTGATGAGCCTTCCCGAGCCGCAGGCGCTCTACCTCGGCGTCGACTGCGACCCGGCGCCCGAGGCCGACGTCACGCGCTGGCTCGCGGGCGTGCTCGGTGCGCCGCCGCCGCGCACGGGCGCCCCCGACGACTCGGGCGAGCTCGGGCGCTCGGGCAACAAGCGCTGTCGCAACCAGCGCCTGCTTGCGTCGGGCTACGAGTTCGAGTACCCGAGCTTCCGCGAGGGCTACGCCGCGGTGCTCGCCGGGTCCTGAGGCCGGGGGCCGCCCGCCGCCGCGCCCCCCGCCCGGGAGGATCCGTTGCCCCGCCCGCCGCGCTGTGCCCCGAGCGTGGGCGAGATGCCCGGCGCGGTCTTCTCGCCGCTCGCGAAGGAGCTCGACGCCGCCGCCGGCACGGCCGTGCCGCTGCACGTCGGCGACACCTGGCTCGCGCCCTTCGAGGGCGGGCGCATGGAGGACCTGCGCGAGCGCGATCACCCCGACCTGCACCGCTACAGCGACACGCAGGGGCTGCGCGAGATCGTCGACGCGATCGTCGAGAAGGTGCGCGCGAGCAACGCCATCCCCTGCGAGCGCCGCTCGGTGCTCGTGACCGCCGGCGCGACGGGCGCGCTCGGCGCCGCGCTCGGCATGCTCGCCGCACCGGGCGAGGAGGTGCTGATCCTCGCGCCCTACTGGCCGCTGATCCGCGGCATCGCGCAGGCCTTCCGCGCGCGGCCCGTCGAGGTGCCCTTCTACGACCGCGTCGGCTCCGCCGAGGAGGCGGCCCTGGCCGTGCGCGCGCACCTCTCGGCGCGCAGCGTCGCGCTCTACGTCTCGACGCCCTCGAACCCGACCGGCCGCGTGCTGCCGCGCGCCTGGCTCGAGGCCCTCGCCGAGCTCGCGCGGCGCGAGAACCTCTGGCTCGTCTCCGACGAGGTCTACGAGGACTACGTCTACCGCGGCGAGCACTGCTCGATCGGCGCGCTCGCCCCCGAGCGCACGCTCACGGTGTTCTCCTTCTCGAAGGCCTACGGCATGGCCGGAAACCGCACCGGCTACCTCGTCGGGCCGCCCGACGCGGTCGCCGCGGCGCAGAAGATCTCGACGCACACCTTCTACGCGGCGCCCACCGCGGGGCAGGTCGCCGGCCTGCGCGCGCTGCGCGGCGGCGCCGGCTGGATCGAGCGCGCGCGCGGCTGCTACCGCGAGGCGGGCCTCGCCGCCGCGACGGCGCTCGGCCTGCCCGCGCCCGAGGGCTCGACCTTCCTCTTCCTCGACGTGAGCGAGCGCCTCGACGAGCGCGGCGTCTTCGGCTTCCTCGCCGACTGCCTCGGCGACGGCGTCGCACTCGCGCCCGGGCTCTCCTGCGGCACCGACTACGCGAGCTGGGTGCGCCTGTGCTACACCGCCGCGCCGCCCGATGCAGTGCAGGCCGCCGTCGTGCGCCTCGCCGCGCGGCTGCGCGCGCCGTGACGCTCGCGCGCCGCATCGCGCCGCTCGCGATCGCGGCGCTCTCGAGCGCGCAGGCGCGCGACGCGCGGCGGCTCGCGCACGCAATGCTGCGGCGGCTGCGCGGCGCACCGCGCCGCGTCGCCTACTTCCACCAGGTCGACGATCCCTACGGGCAGCTCGCGGCGCAGACGCTCCCGCGCCTGCTGGCGCGCTATGCGATCGACCTCGAGCCGCACCTCGTGCTCGCGCCCTCGGATGCCGCCGCGCCGGAGCGCGCGCGACTCGCCGAGTTCGCGCGCCGCGACGCCGCGGACGTGGCGCCGGGCTTCGGCCTCGGCTTTCCGCCGGCCGCGCCGGCGCCGCGCGAGGCGCAGGTCGCGCTCGCCGCGCGCGTGCTCGCGCGCGCGATCGCCGGCGGCCGCTTCGCGGGCGACGCCGCGGCCGTCGGCGCGGCGCTCTGGGCCGGCGACGCGGCGGCGCTCGAGGCGCAGTCCGCGCGGCTCGGTGCGGCGAGCGAGGCGGCGACGCTCGACGCCTGCGCGCAGGGCACGGCGCTGCGCGCGCAGCGAAGGCACTACCTCGGCGCGACCTTCCACTACGCCGGCGAGTGGTACTGGGGCGTCGACCGCCTGCACCACCTCGAGCGGCGCCTCGCCGCCGAAGGAGCGCTGCGCGTCGGCGAGGCGCCCGACGCCTGGGTCGCGCCGCGACCGCGCGCCGGCGCGGCGGCGCCGAGCGGCTCCGCGTCCGGGGTCGCGCTCGAGATCTTCCTCTCGCTGCGCAGCCCGTACTCGTATCTCGCGATGGACCGCGTCCTCGCGCTGTGCCGCCGCACGGGCGCCGCACTCGCGCTGCGCCCCGTGCTGCCGATGGTGATGCGCGGTCTCCCGGTGCCGGCGGTGAAGCGCCGCTACATCCTGCTCGACGCGAAGCGCGAGGCCGACGACGCGGCGGTGCCCTTCGGCCGCGTCAGCGATCCCGTCGGGCGCCCGGTCGAGCGCGCGTTCTCGCTCTATCCGTGGGCCTGCGAGCGCGGGCGCGCGGCCGAGTACCTGCTCGCGTTCCTGCGCGCCGTCTGGGCCGAGGGCGTCGACGCCGGCAGCGACGAGGGGCTGCGCGGGATCGTCGAGCGCGCGGGCCTCTCCTTCGACGAGGCCCGGCCGCGGCTCGACGCCGAGGGCTGGCGCGCGGAGCTCGAGGCGAACCGCGTGGCGCTCGCAGCGCTCGGGCTGTGGGGCGTCCCGAGCTTCTGCGTGCGCGGTCCGGGGTCGGATCCCCCCTACGCGACCTGGGGCCAGGACCGCCTCTGGCGCGTCGAGGAGGAGATCGCGCGGCGCTCGCGCCCGGCGTAGCGCGCGGCGAGGCGGCGTCGACACCGCGTCCGGGCGCCGCTACCCGTCTCGCGACATGGAGCCGTCGTCGCTGCGCGCCGCCGCCCTGCTCGCCGCAAGCCTCGCGGTCGCGTGCGTCGTGCCGGGGGGCGGCGGGTACTCGGGGGGCGGCTACCCGGTGTCCCCCGGTCCGGGCCCCGACTTCTCGCAGGGCGAGCGCAACGAGGCGGTCGCGACCTGCACGCGCCACGCGCAGCGCGTCGCGCGCCCGCAGGGCGCGCGCGACGTCGACCTCGACCGGCTGATCAGCGTGCAGCCCCAGGGCGGCCGCATCGAGGTGCTCGCCTACTACACGATCGACTATCGCAACGGCCGCTCGACCGCGTACGGCGAGTGCCGCGTCGACCGCTCTCCCTGGAGCGTGCTCTCCTTCCGCTGGGACGACGCGCGCCCTCCGCAGCCCCCGGGCGGCGACGATCTCGAGCGCGCGCGCGACCGCTGCCGCGAGGCGGTCGAGCGCGAGGGCTACGGCTTCCGCCGCTACAGTGGCGTGACGCCGGGGGGCCGCTACGTGTCGGTCGAGATGAACGTGCGCCGCGGCAACGCGAGCTTCGAGGCCGCCTGCTCCTACGACCGCCGCAGCGGCAAGACCCGCATCGAGCGCATCACCGCGGAGCACGGCGGCGGCGATTTCGTGCAGACCGCGATCGGGCTCTGCAAGCGCGAGGCGAACGAGCGCCGCCTGTCGGTGAAGAAGATCCTCTCGGCGGTGCCCGAGCGCGATGGCGCGCGCGTCGACTTCGAGGTCCGGGTCGACAATCGCAGCGTGCGCGCCGTCTGCCGCGCCCGCTACGACGGGCGGGTGGACCTCGACCTGTGAGGCGCAGGCTCGCGGCGATGCGCAGGTTCGGGGCGGCGCTCGCGCTACTCGCGCTGCTGCCGGCGCCGGCCTCGCGCGCGGACGTGCTCGCGAACGTGCGCGCGCGCGGGAGCGTCCGGGTCGGCGTGTCCGAGGGCGTGCCGTGGATGATGCGCGACGCGGGCGACGCGCCGATGGGCTTCACGGTCGACCTCGCGGAGCGCCTCGCGAGCGACCTCGGCGTCGCGCTCGAGCTGATCACGCTGCCCCACGCGGAGCTCGTCCCCGCCGTCGCCGCCGGCCGCGTCGACGTCGCGTCGGGCCTCTCGATCACCGTGCAGCGCGCGCTCGAGGTCGACTTCACGAGCTCCCTCGCGACCTCGCAGATCGAGGTCGTCGCGCACCTCGACCCCGATGGCGCGCGCTTCGGCCTCGATGCGCTCGACCGCGAGCAGGTGAAGATCGCCTTCGAGGCCGGCACCCTCTTCGAGGACCTCGCGCGCGTGCGCTTCCCGAACGCGGTGCTCGCGCCCGCCGCGAGCGAGGCCGACGCGCGCGCAGCGCTGCTCGAAGGCCAGGTGCAGGCGCTGATCGCGGCGAAGCCGCTGCCCGAGCTGCTCGCCCGCGGGAGCCCGGAGACGCTCTTCCAGCCCGCCGACGCGGCGCTCTACACCACCGCCGAGGGCCTCGCGGTGCGCCGCGGCGAGACGGCGTGGCTGCGCGTGCTCGACGCGTGGATCGTCGAGCAGAAGGCGAGCGGCTTCCTCGCGCGCACCCGCGCCTACTGGTTCGACGACACCGAGTGGGTGGGCCGGCTCGCGAAGCTCCTGCGTGAGACCGTGCAGGAGCCGCCGGCCCGTAATTGACTCCGCTCGCCTGCGGCTCGCTGCGCGCGCGGCTGACGCCGCGCTTGCGTCCCGAGCCGTAGGGAGATCCGGCGAGCCGGCGCGTCGCGGTTCTAAGCCGCGGGCGAAGACCAGAAAGGCCCAGAGCCATGGATTCCGTGCAGGAGGCCGTTTCGAAAAATGGCCTTCTGCGTGGGATCGATGGCTCTGGGCTTTGCTGGTCTTTCGATGGAGCTACTGGGTGGGAGGCACGCCATCTCGCGGCATCTATCTACGGCTCGGGACGCAAGCGCCGCGACAGCGGCGCGCGCAGCGAGCCGCAGGCGAGCGGAGCTCATCTGATCGCGAGCGCCTCGAGCGCGGCCAGCCACCTGGCCGGGAGCCCGTGCTCGCGCGCACCCTCGACGACGAAGGCCTTGTATCCCGGCGCGAGCCCCGGCGCCGCCTCGCGCCGCTGCGAGGCGTAGGTCGTCGCGAGCAGCGCGCGCCGGCCCGCGTGCACGGTCACCGCGACGCGCTCGTAGCCGCCCTCGAAGCGGTCGAGCGTCGCGAGGCCGGCCTCGTCGAGCTCCCAGAGCACGCCCCAGACGCGGGCGTCGGGAGCGCGCGCGAGGTTCAGCTTCGCGCTGCCGTCGCGCCCGGGCTTGTCCGCGACGAGGCGCCAGCCGTCGAGGCGCGCGCGGCCCGCGGCCCGCGCGCCGGGCACGCGCTCGCGCAGCCTGCGGCTCGCCATGTTCGAGCCATAGGCAAAGTAGAGCGCCTGCATTACCCTCCTCCGCGGCACAATCTCGCGGAGGAACGGCATCGATGCATCCGCTGCTCCGGTCGCGCGTCCTGCTCGTCGCAGGAGCCGCGCTCGCGTGGCTCGCCGCACCGGCGGCGCGGGCCCAGGAAGGCGCGGGCGCCGCGAAGCCGGCCGCCGCCAAGGGAGGGGACGTGGCCATCACCCAGATCCAGGGCTTCATCCAGTCGCAGAAGATCGACACCAAGAAGCCCGGCTGGAAGACCCAGCTCCCGCGACCGCCGAAGGCGAGCTTCGACCCGAAGCACACCTACTACTGGAACCTCGACACGAACGTCGGCAAGGTGAAGGTGAAGCTCTTGCCGCAGTCGGCGCCGATGCACGTGACCAGCACGATCTACCTGACCGAGCTCGGCTTCTACGACACCGTACCCTTCCACCGCGTGATCTCGCGCTTCATGGCGCAGGGCGGCGACCCGCTCGGCCGCGGCACCGGCGGTCCGGGCTACCAGTACGGCGGCGAGATCGACCCGAAGCTGAAGCACGACAAGCCCGGCCTGCTCTCGATGGCGAACGCCGGCCCCGGGACGGACGGCAGCCAGTTCTTCCTGACCTTCGTGCCGACGCCGTGGCTCGACGGCAAGCACACGATCTTCGGCGAGGTGGTCGAGGGCATGGGGACGCTCCAGGAGCTCGAGCGGCGCGGCTCGCAGTCGGGCCAGCCGCGCGAGGAGCTCCAGATCCGCACGGCCAGCATCACGGTGGAGTAGCGGCGTGGGCCGCGCGCGCGTCGCGCTCCTGCGGACGACGCCGCGCAGCGTCTTCGAGGACTACCAGCGCCTGCTGCAGCTCGCCGGCTCGCGCGAGGTGCTGGCGCGTGGCGTCGACACCGCGCTCAAGATCAACATCTCCTGGCACTTCTTCTATCCCGCGGCGTCGACCACGCCCTGGCAGCTCGAGGGCGTGATCCGCGCGCTGAAGGCCGACGGCCACGCCACCGCGGACCTGCACGCCTGCCACAACCGCACCGTCGTGATCGACGCGCACCTCGGCGAGCGGGAGAACAAGCAGCTCCCGGTCGTCGAGGCGCACGGACTGCGCAACGTCCACCTCTACGAGGGCGAGGAGTGGATCCACGTGCGCGACGCGGTCGGCGACCTCGCCGACCGCTTCCTGGTGCTGAACGACGTCTACCCGGACGGCTTCTCCATCCCGAAGCGCTTCATCGGCGAGAACATCGTGCACCTGCCGACGGTGAAGACGCACGTCTTCACCACCACGACCGGCGCGATGAAGAACGCCTTCGGCGGGCTCCTCAACGAGCGGCGACACTGGACGCACCCGGTGATCCACGAGACGCTCGTCGACCTGCTGCGCATCCAGCAGAAGATCCATCCGGGGATCTTCGCGGTGATGGACGGCACGTTCGCGGGCGACGGCCCCGGGCCGCGCTGCATGATCCCCTGCGTGAAGAACGTCATCCTCGCGAGCGCCGACCAGGTCGCGATCGACGCCGTCGCGGCGCGCCTGATGGGCTTCGACCCGCTCTCGATCCGCTACATCCGCCTCGCGCACGAGCAGGGCCTCGGCTGCGGCGATCCGCGCGATATCGAGATCGTCGGCGATCAGGAGGCGGCGAAGGAGAACTGGCACTTCGTCGGCCCCTACCAGAAGATGACGTTCGCGTCGCGCATGCAGCACAAGATCTACTGGGGCAAGCTCAAGGA
>Ga0075428_100006429_pt1 | contig 13073 bp, 11 predicted proteins | sample RhiMetdeltSRZDD2_FD_75291 | JGI IMG/M metagenome (GOLD analysis project Ga0075428, IMG submission 75291) | Populus rhizosphere microbial communities from Tennessee, USA - Rhizosphere MetaG P. deltoides SRZDD2 | ecosystem: Host-associated > Plants > Roots > Rhizosphere > Soil | place: USA...
CGCGCGCAACCCCGAGAACCAGTGGGACGTCTGGCAGGTCGGCGACTTCAACCCGATCGTGCCGGTGGGGTTCACCGCGGTCGCGGGCTGGAAGGAGCCCTTCCCGGCGGCGCCGCGCAACATGGACGAGGTGCCGAAGGCGGCCTTCGACGCGCGCGCGCGGCTCGCCTACATGGACTCGATCGGCATCTGGGCGATGGCGATCTACCCGAACGTCGGCGGCTTCGGCAGCCAGGCCTTCCTGAAGCTCGAGGACCCGGAGCTGATGCTCGCCTGCGTGCAGGCCTACAACGACTTCCTGCTCGAGTGGATCTCGCCCGACCCGCGCCGCTTCATCCCGATCTGCGCCACCCCGTTCTGGGACGTCGCGGCCTCGGTGAAGGAGATCGAGCGCTGTGCGAAGCGCGGCCACAAGGGCGTGCTCTTCACCGGCGAGCCGCAGACGCACGGGCAGCCGATCCTCGGCGACCACCACTGGGACCCGATCTGGGCGGCGTCCCAGGGCTGCGACCTGCCGGTCTCCTTCCACATCGGCACCGGCAGCTTCGACTCCGGCTTCTCGCCCGAGCGCCTCGAGCACCTCGGCATCGGCTCGACCAACGCGATCACCGCCGTGTCGCTCTTCCTCGACAACGGCAAGCAGCTGGTCGACCTGCTCTTCTCGGGCGTGCTGCCGCGCTATCCGAAGCTCAAGTTCATCTCGGTCGAGAGCGGGATCGGCTTCATCCCCTTCGTGCTCGAGGCCTGCGACTACGCCTTCGAGTACTCGCAGATCCGGCGCCAGCGCCCGGAGTTCCTCCACACGCCGAGCGAGTACTTCGCGCGCCAGGTCTACAGCTGCTTCTGGTTCGAGGAGCATGCGCAGCAGCGCATGCTGGACCTGATCGGCGAGGACAACGTGCTCTTCGAGACCGACTACCCGCACCCGGTGTGCCTGTACGGGAACGTGCGCGAGAAGATCGAGGCGGGCCTGCGCGGCGCCCGGCCCGGGGTGCGCCAGAAGCTGCTCTTCGAGAACGCGGCGAAGCTCTACAAGGTCGACCGGCCCGACGTCCCGGTCCCCGCGCTCGCCTAGCTCCTCCGCGATCCGCCTCCGCGATGAGCGAGCGAGCGCGCGCGGGGGTCTGGCCGAGGCGCCTCGCGAACGCCTATCTCCTCGCGGTCGCGCTCTTCGCCGCCGCCGTAGCATGGCACGCAGCGCGCGAGCACCTGACGGACCTCTTCGTCGACGACTGGCGCATCCTCGACCACTACCAGTCGCTCCCGCTCGCCGCGTATCTCACGACGCCGGAGAACGGCCACCACATCCCGCTGACGCTGGCGCTCTTCGCGCTCGACCACGAGCTCTTCGGCGGGAGGATGCACCTGCTCGTGGCGCTGGCCGTCGTCTGCCTGGGCTTGGCCTTCGCGCTCGTCGCGCGCGGGCTCTTCGCGCACGACCGGCTCGCGAGCCCCACCACGCGGCTCGTGCTGGGCTTCGCCGCCTTCGCGCTCGCCTGGGCGGCGAGCTGCCACGACCTGCTCTGGGGCCTGAACCAGGACAGCCCGCAGGCGGTGGCGCTGGTCGTGCTCGCGCTGCTCGCGCTCGGACGCGTCGCGCCGGGCCCCGTGCGCGCGCAGTGGCGCCCGCTCGCGCTCGCCGGCGCGGCCGCGATCGGCGCGACGCTCAGCCAGGCCGTGGGTGTCGCGAGCTGGGCGGCGCTCGTCGGCGTCGCCGTCGTGCGGCGCCTGGGGCCGCGGGTCGTCGCGGGGCTCGCGGTCTGCGGCGCGCTCGTCGTCGGACTCTTCGCCGCGAGCATTCCGCCGCACCCGAAGATCTCCTTCGCGGACTCGCTCGCCTTCGCCACCCGCGAGCCGCTCGCGCTCGCCGAGCTCGGGATCGCCTTCGTCGGCGGCGCGCCGGCGCGCGTCGCCTCCGCGCTCGGCGTCGGCGCGGCGATGCCCGGGCAGCCCTCGCGCGCGGCGTGGTCTGCGCACACGAAGGACCTCTACCGGCTCGCGCTGGGCTTCGGGGGCGTGGGGCTCGTGCTCTTCGCGCTGATCGCGTTCCGGCGCTGGCGGCGGCCGCTCGCGCGCTCGCAGGTCGATGCGCTGGCCGTGGGCCTGATGGCCTTCGGGCTCGGCGGCGCGGCGCTGGTCGGCTTCGCGCGCGCCTCGCTCTTCGGGCCAGCGGCGGTGGTGCAGACGCGCTTCGTCACCTGGTCGGCGCTGTTCTGGATCGGCGCCGTCGTGGCGCTGCTCCCGCGCGACCCCGCGCGCGCCGCCTCGCGCCCCGCGCGCTGCGCCGCGCTGCTGCTCCCCCTGCTCTCGCTCGCGATGCTCCCCGCGCTGCGCGAGGCGCACGCCTTCCACGCGACGCGGGTCGTCCAGGCGCGCAAGCTCGCGCTCTCGCTGCAGCTCGGCCTGCGCGACGCGGGGCTGGCGCGGCGCGAGTCGATCCACGAGGCCGAGCTCGTCTTCCGCGTCGCCGACCGGCTGCGCGAGCAGGGCCGGCCTCCCTTCGACGGCCCGCGGCGCGACCTGCGCGGCGCCCCGCTCTCCGAGCGCTTCGCCGACGCCGGCGTCTGCGCCGGCGCGCTCGAGCGCGCGCGGCGGATCTCCGGCACGGGGGCGATCGAGGTCTGGGGCTGGATCCCGGCCGAGGCGCCCACCCCGGCCTTCGTGGTGCTCGCGGACGCCGCCGGTGCGATTCGCGGGCTCGCCGAGGTCGCCGCCGCGCCCGCCTCGAAGCACGCGGGCCGCGTCGCCTGGTCGGGCTTCGTCGCCGAGTACGACGCTGGAGAGAGGTACACGGCGTGGGCGATCTCCGCGGACCAGCGCGATGCCTGTCGGCTCACAGCGGGTGCACCCTGAGGCGATCGGGCCGGACGGGGATGTCGCGGGCATCGGGGAGGGACATGCAGCGGACGGCGCGGCGCGCCGCCGCTGATGTCCCCGTCGACGAGCGCAGCGCGCCCTTGCGCTAATCTCGCCGCGAGGCGGAAGCATGACTGGCGCGCTGCGCAGGCCCTTCGAAGCCGTCGACTACACGGCGCTGATGCGCGCGTATCCGCCGCCGCCCGAGTACTTCGAGACCGAGTGGTACCGCGACCCCGAGTCGATCGAGCGCCGCCAGCTCGCGCGGCTGCGCGAGCGCGCGGCGCAGGCCTGGCGCGTGCCCTTCTTCCGCCGCCGCTGGGAGGCCGCGGGCTTCGACCCGGGCCAGCTGCAGAGCCTCGAGGACCTCTGGCGCGCACCCTCCTACAGCGTCGACGACATCCGCCGCAGCATCGAGGAGCATCCGCCCCTCGGCGACTACCAGGGCGTGGGCATCGAGGGCGCCGCGCGCGAGCCGGTGCGGATCTTCATGTCGGGTGCCACGACCGGGAAGCCGCGGCCGACGCTCTACACGCAGTGGGACCGCGAGGTCGGCGCCGTCCTCACCGCGCGGGCGCTCTACCTCCAGGGCGTGCGCCCCGGCGACGTGGTGGTGAACGCGTGGGCCTACTCGACGCACAACGGCGCCTTCAACTTCGACGAGGCGCTGCACCGCTGGCTCTCGTGCGTCGTGATCACGACCGGCACCGGCAACGTGACCAGCAGCCGCCGGCAGGTCGAGCTGGCGCGCGACTACCGCGCCTCGGCGATCCTGACCACGGGCGACTACCTGCTCCACCTCGCCGACGTCGCGCGCGAGATGGGCCTCGACCCGAAGCGCGACCTCTTCCTGCGCGCGCTGCCCAACGTCGGCGACCGCGAGAAGCTCGAGGCGACCTTCGGCATCCCCGTCTACCGCTCCTACGGCTTCCACGAGGTGCAGTGGGTCGCGGTCGAGTGCGCACAGCGCGACGGCCTGCACGTCTTCGAGGACGCCTACGTGGTGCACGTCGTCGACCCGGAGACGGGGGAGAGGCTCCCCGACGGCGAGCAGGGCTCGTTGTGCGTGACGGAGCTCTACAAGACCGGGAGCCCGCAGTTCCGCTACAACATCCTCGACCTCTCGACGCTGTATCCGCGCGAGCGCTGCGGCTGCGGGAGCTGGCTGCGCAAGATCGCGCCCTTCGCCGGCCGCGGCGACCAGATGGTGAAGCTGCGCGGCGTGAACGTCTGGCCCGAAGCGGTGGGGGTGATCGCGCTCGACGATCCGCGCCTCGAGGGCGAGTGGTTCGTGCGCGCCGTGCGAGAGGGCAACCGCGACGACATGGTCGCGCACCTCGTGACGCGCGCCCCGGCCGCGGAGTGGCCCGCGATCGCGGCGGCGGCCGAGGCGCGGCTCAAGGAGCGGCTCGGCCTGCGCATCCGCGTCGAGGTCGCGGCGCCCGGCGCGCTCGACGCCTGGACCGAGATCCACACCGCGCCGAAGCCGAAGCGCTTCCGCGACGAGCGCAGCGCGGCGCGATGATCGACTACTGGTGCAACTGCTTCCTGCCGAGCCGGCGCGCGCTCTGGGACGCGGCGGTCGCTGGCCAGGGCCTCTCGATCAAGGTGCGTCGCGAGGGCGGCGACGGCTTCGCCGAGCCCGCGGAGATGGTCGCACGCATGGACGAGCTCGGCATCGCGGCGCTGCTGCTGCCGACCGCGGAGGTGCCCGAGCACGCCGGCCCCTTCGCCTACGAGCGCTACGCCTCGCAGCCCGAGGAGGCGCGCGAGCTCACCCGGCGCTGGCCCGGCCGCTTCGCTTCGCTCTGGTCCTTCGATCCGACGCAGGGGATGCCCGCGGTGCGCCGCGCCTCCGAGGCGCTCGCCGAGCCCGGCTGCATCGGGCTGCACTACCACACGCACAGCTTCGACCGCGCCTTCGACCACCGCGACATGTACCCGTTCTACGCGCTCGCCGCGGAGCACGACGTCCCGGTGGTGATGCAGGCCGGCACCTCGGGCGGCATCATGCCGAGCGAGTGCGGCAAGCCGATCGGCATCGACCGGCCGGCGCTCTACTTCCCGGAGCTGCGCTTCGTGCTCTCCCACACGGGCTGGCCGTGGGTCGACGAGGCGATCGCGATGGCGGGCAAGCACCCGAACGTCTACCTCGGCACGGCGGCGTACCCGCCGCACCACTGGTCGGCGGAGCTCTTGCGCTTCATCGACGGCCTCGGGCGCGGCAAGTCGCTCTTCGGCAGCGGCTTCCCCGTCGGGGGGCACCGCCAGGCCTTCGCGCGCCTCGCCGAGCTGCCGCTGCGCGAGCCCTCGCGGCGCGCGCTGCTCGAGGGCGCGGCGCGCGCCGTCTTCACCCGCCTGCGCCCCACCCGGGAGGAGAAGCCGTGACCGGAACCACCTACAGCGTGCCGCCGATCCCGCCCGACCCCGAGCACACCACCTGGGTCCCGGCCGGGGGCCTCTCGATCGGCGTCGAGTACCGGCACCTCGACGACGCCGAGATCGAGGCCAACTACGCGGGCCAGGCGCTCGAGGAGATCCGCGACGCCGTGAAGGACCGCGTCCTGCAGGACAACGGCGTGTCGATCCACGTCGCGGGCGCGCACGACGGCCACGAGTACCTGCGCTTCGACCTCTTCGAGCAGGATCCTCATTACCACTACATCGAGCCGTCGGGCGAGCGGCAGACGATCGTGCAGTACGACCGCGTCGCGAACGGCGAGATGCTGCCCTGGGCGCTGCACCAGCTGCGCCACCGGCTCGCGCCGATGCTCGAGCGCGCGGGGGGCGTGGAGCTGCTCGCGAAGCTCGACCGCGACGAGATCGACGCGGGCCTCGCGCGCGTCGAGGCGCTCGCGCGCGAGGCGCAGGGCGAGCTCGCGCGGGGCCGCCGTGCCGGCTGATCCGCGCCCCGGGGCGACGCTGGTGCGCGGCCGCGACGTCGCCTGGGACGAGATGCGCCCCGAGGCCGGCACGCCGCAGCCGCCGGCGGAGCTCGTCGCGCAGGCGCGCCGCGAGGGCGCGCGGCGCAAGCGCCTGCTGCGCGGCGAGGGCGGCTTCTTCGTCAACCGCTCCTCGCTCCCGGCGGGCTTCCGCATCCCGCCGCACGAGCACGACCACGACGAGCTGCTCGTGGTGCTCTCCGGCGGCTGCCGCCTCGACGGCGCGCTCGGCGAGCTCGGCCCCGAGGACGCGATCGCGATCCGCGCCGGCACCCGGTACGGGTTCACCGCGGGGCCCGAGGGAATGGAGTTCTTGACGATCCGTACGGGCGAGGCTGCGACGGACCTCGCTTGACTTCGCTCGCCTGCGGCTCGCTGCGCGCGCGGCTGGCGCCGCGCTTGCGGCCCGAGCCGTTGGTTGAAGCTCCGAGGCGGCGCATAGCCGCCCGAAGGAACGGGACGAAGACCGGCGAAGCCCAGAGCCATGGAGCCCGCGCAGGAGGTCCTTTCCGAGCTGCCTTGCGCGTGGGCTCGAGGGCTCGGGGTGGGCGAGCAAGCCTCAAAGCACCGGGTCGCCGGGCGCGCGTCCGACGCCCAGCACATATCGGGCGCCGCGCTCGGTCACGACGTCCCAGTCGTTCGCGAGGTGGCTCGCCATCACCGTGACGTCGCGGTGGAAGCGCTGGATCGGGTCGTCGAGCGAGAAGACGCCCGAGCCGCAGCCGTCGACGAGCGAGGCGATCGCGCCCTTCGCGAGGTGGGTGACCGTCGCGACGTCGAGCGCGAGCTGGCCGTCCTCGGCGAGCTCGAGCGCGCGCGCCTGCTCGCCCGTCGCGATCACGTTCGCGAGCAGCGCCTCGTAGAGCAACGCGGCGCAGCGCACGTCCTGGTGCGCTGCCGCCCAGCGCGCGCGCGAGGCCGCGCGGTCGATCCGCTTCACCCCCCACGGCGCCGTCTCGGAGAGCCTCGCGCGTGCGAGTTCGAGCGCGCCCTCGGCGCTGCCGAGCGCGATCGCGGCCAGCATCGCGAGGAGCCCCGGCAGGATCGGGTAGCGGTAGATCGACTCCTCGTGCGCGGCGCCCGGGTGGTCGGCGGCCGAGTAGAAGCGCGCGAGCTCGAGCGCGCGCGCCTCGGGGACGAAGAGGTCCTTCGCGGTGAGGTTCGTGCTGCTCGTCGCGCACATGCCCGAGACGTGCCACTCGTCGAGCACCGTCACCTCGCGCACCGGCACGAGGAACATCCACGGCACGGCGCCGCCGCCCTCCGCGACGGTGCAGCAGACGAGCGTCCACTCGGCATGCGCGACGCCCGACGCGTAGCGCCAGCGCCCCTGCGCGCGGAAGCCGCCGGGGACGCGCACGGCGCTGCCGCCGGGCGCGAGCGGTGCGGAGGCGATCACGTAGCCGCGCCCCGAGCCGAAGAGCTCCTGCTGCGCCGCGAGGCCCATGCGGCAGATCATCCAGTTGTGCTCGACGAGGAACGCCGTGACCCAGGCGGCCGAGGCGTCGAAGCGCGCGAGCGCGCGCGCGAGGTCGCAGAGGCAGCGCACGCCGAGGCCGAGCCCGCCCCAGCGCTTCGGAGTGAGCGCGCGGAAGACCCCCGTCTCGAGGAGGGCCGCGAAGACGTCGTCGGTGAGCCGACCCTGCGCCTCGGCCTCGCGCGCGCGCTCGAGGATCCGCGGCCCGAGCGCCGCCGCGCGCGCGACGAGCTGCGCCGCCCGGGCCTCGGGATCCGCCGCCAGGGCGGGCGATGTCGCTGCGCTGCTCACGGGATCGCACCCTAGGGGAGCGGTGCGTCGGGTGTCAATCGCCGAAGCGGCCGCGCCCGGGCGCCGTGCTGGCCGGATCGGCGCGTCAGCCCGCGCGGGCGAGGAAGCGCGCGGCGAAGGCCTCGATCGCGGCGCGCTTGCGCGCGAGCGGCGCGAAGCTCGCGTCGCCGAAGGGCCAGGCGGGCGCGAGCGTCGAGGTGACGCCCTGCGCGGCGAGATCGCGGTAGAGCGCCTCCGAGGGCTCGGCGTTCGCGAGCACCAGCGTCTCGAAGGGGCCGTCGGCGCCGCTCTCGCGCACGTGTCGCTCGCGCTCCGCGCGCAGCTGCGCGAGCAGCGCCGAGACCTCGGGCAGGTCGTAGTTCATGCCGACCCAGCCGTCGCAGCGCGCGGCGCGCCGCAGCGCGGCGGGCGACTTGCCGCCGACCCAGATCGGGGGCGGCGGGCTCGGGCACGGGTACATGCCGGTGGGACCGAAGTCGAAGTGCTCGCCGGCAAGCTCCGCGACGCCGCCGCGCCAGAAGCGCTGCATCACCTCGAGCATCTCGTCCATTCGGCGCCCGCGCGTGTGCGGGTCGAAGCCGAGCAGCGCGATCTCCTCGAGCAGCCAGCCCGCGCCGACGCCGAGCGCGAGGCGGTTCCCGGAGAGCAGCGCGACCGTGCCCGCCTGCTTCGCGACGCTGAAGGGGTCGCGCATCGGCAGCACGTAGACGTAGGTGAGGAAGCGCAGGCGCGTCGTCACCGCCGCCATCGCCGCGATCGAGGTCAGCGGGTCGGGGAAGGGCATGCGGTGGTCGAAGGGCGTCTCGCCCGAGGGATGACGCGACGCGTAGCGCAGCGGCACGCCGACGTGGTCGGCGACCGCGACGCCCTCGAAGCCGCAGGCCTCGGCGCAGCGCGCGAGGTCGAGGAGCTGGGTCGTGTCCTCGCCGATGATCGGGAGCCAGAACTTCACGCGATCGCGATTCTGCGTCGGCGGGGGGGCCGGGGTCAAGCGCGGCGAGTGCTAGCGTCCCCGCATGCCCGAGGCCGCCGCGGCGCCGGCCGTGATCGACAGCCACGTGCACGTGGTCTCCTCCGACGAGGACGCGTATCCGCTCCAGCCGCTCCCGCTCTCGGGCGCGTGGTACCGCGATGCGCCCTGCTCGGCCGAGGGGCTGCTGGCCGAGATGGACGCGGCCGGCGTCGCGCGCGCGATCCTCGTGCAGCCGCTCGGCGCCTACTCCTACGACAACCGCTACACCGCCGACAGCGCCCTGCGCCACCCCGGGCGCTTCACCAGCGTGTGCTGCGTCGACGTGAACGGGCCGGATCCCGTGGGCGCGCTCACCCACTGGGTGCGCGAGCGCGGCATGCGCGGCGTGCGCCTCTTCGCGCTCGCGCGCGAGGGGCCCTCGTGGCTCGAGGACCCGCGCACCTTCCCGCTCTGGGAGCGCGCAGCGAGGCTCGAGGCGCGCGTCCTCGTCACGATCTTCGCGCACCAGATCCCCGCGCTCGCGCGCGTGCTCAAGCGCTTCCCGGAGACGCCGGTGGCGCTCGACCACTGCGGCTTCCCGGAGCTGCGCCGCGAGCCCTGGCCCGAGGCGGCGCCGCTCTTCGCGCTCGACGCGTTCCCGAACCTCCACGTCAAGGTCTCGACCCACGTCCTCGACGCCGCCGCGCGCGAGGGCGAGGCGCGGCGCTTCGTCGCCGCGCTCGTGCAGCGCTTCGGCGCGGAGCGCGTGATGTGGGGCAGCGACTTCTGCCAGACGCACGACCGGCCCTACGCCGAGCTCGTCCGGCTCGGGCGCGAGGCCTTCTCGGGCCTCTCCGCCGCCGAGCAGGCGCGCTGCCTCGGCGGCACGGCGGCGGCGCTCTGGCCCTAGCATCGGGAGCGGGCCCGTCGGGGCCGGGAGGCAGCGGGATGGCGAGCGCGGTGCGGGAGGCGGCGGACCTCGTGATCCGGAGCGGCTCGGTCGTCGACGGCAGCGGCCGCGCGGCCTTCACCGCCGACGTCGCGGTGCGCGACGGGCGCATCCTCGCCGTCGGGCCCTTCCCGGGCCGCGGCGCGCGCGAGCTCGACGCCTCCGGGCGCTGCGTCGCGCCGGGCTTCGTCGACGTGCACACGCACTACGACGCGCAGCTCTGCTGGGACGGCCTCGCCACGCCTTCGCCGCTGCACGGCGTCACCACGGTCGTCACCGGGAACTGCTCGCTCTCGGTCGCGCCGGTGCGCCCCGAGGGCGTCGCGCGCATCGTCGGCATGTTCCAGCAGATCGAGGACGTGCGCGAGCGGAGCTTCGCCGCGGGCGTCTCCTTCGCCTGGGAATCCTTCGCGGAGTACCTGGCGAGCCTCGAGGGCACGCTCGGCGTGAACCTCGCTCCGCTCGTCGGGCACTCGACGCTGCGCCTCTTCGCGATGGGCGCGGCCTCGCAGGAGCGCGCGGCGACCGACGCCGAGGTCGCGGAGATGGCGGCGCTCGTGCGCGACGCGGTGCGCGCCGGCGCGCGCGGGCTCTCGCTCTCGCACCTCGACGTCGACGAGTTCATGCGGCCGGTGCCGAGCCGCTTCGCCGACCTGCGCGAGAAGACGGCGCTCGCGCGCGCGGTGGTCGAGGCGGGCGGCTCGGTGCTCGAGACGGTGCCGATGGCCGGCGACCCCGACGAGTTCCGCGCCACGATCGAGGAGCTCGGCGAGATCTCGCGCGCGAGCGGGATCCTGTGCATGCTCCAGCCGATCATCCACTACCCGCCGGCGGGAGACCTCTGGGAGCGCGCACTCGGCTGGATCGACCGCGAGTGCGAGCGCGGCGCGCGCGTGATCGGACAGGCCTCGCCGCGGCCCTTCGACCAGAACCTGCGCCTCGACGAGACCTTCTTCACCTTCTTCCTGATCCCGAGCTGGGGCGACGTGATGCGCCGGCCGCCCGAGCAGCGCGCGAAGCTGCTCGCCGACCCGGCGCTGCGCCCGCGCCTCGTCGAGGAGGGCATGCCGCTGCTCGCCTTCTTCCTCGAGAAGACCTGGATCGGCGCGACGAGGAGCGCCGCGAACCGGCCGCTCGAGGGGCGGCGGCTCCCCGACGTCGCGCGCGAGCGCGGCTGCACGCTCGTCGACGCCCTGATCGAGATCGCGCTGCAGGACGACCTCGCGACCGAGTTCGCGATCCGCGGCGCGCTGCACGCCGACCCCGACGTCGTGGCGCGGATCCTCAAGCACCCGCGCGTGCTGCTCGGCGCCTCGGACGGCGGCGCCCACGTCTCGCAGTTCTGCGGCGCCTCGGACCCGACGCTCTTCCTCGCGAGCTTCGTGCGCGAGCGCGGCGACTTCGCGCTCGAGGACGCGGTGCACCGGCTCACCGGCCAGCCCGCGGAGCTCTTCGGCCTCTCCGGTCGCCGCGGCCGCGTCGCGCCGGGGCTCGCCGCGGACCTCGTGATCTTCGACCCCGCGCGCGTGGCGCCGGGCCGCGAGACCTACGTCGGCGACCTCCCCGGCGGCGCCAACCGCTACGTCTGCGAGGCCGTCGGCATCGACCGCGTCCTCGTCGCCGGCGAGGACACCGTCGTCGCCGGCCGCTACACCGCCGCCCGGCCGGGCCGCATCGCCTGAGCCCGGGGCGCGCGGCTCGAGCGCCGCGCCCTAGTCCTTGAGCTCGACGATGATCTCGTGGTAGGTGCGCCTGCCGATGTTCTGCGCCACCTCGACGCCGCCCCGGTTCACGTAGATCACGTTGCCGGGCGCCGCGTCGGCCTCTAGGTACTCCCGGTAGGGGCCGACCGTGTCGGGCTCCGGGTGCACCGCGACGCGGTCGCCGTCGATCTGGATCAGGATGTGGTCGAGCGCGTGGCGGTGCACGGGGCCCTTCTGGCCGGGCGCCAGGTGGAGCTCCCAGATCCGCACGCGCTCGTTCTCGAAGACGACCTTGTCGGCGATCTCGCCGAAGTCCCGCTCGGGCTTCGCCATGGCTGCATGCCTCCAGGTGGCGACGATTCTACCGCGTCGGGTGCGCCGCGGGGGCTCAGGGGATGCCGGCCCCGGGGACGTCGACGCGCAGGCTGCGCAGCCAGGAGCGTGCGCCGCCCTTTGCGAGCTTGTCGACGTCCTTCGCGCAGAGCAGGAGCAGCGTGCGGCGGTCCTCGCCGCCGAGCGCGCACGCGACCGCGTGCTCGTCGCCCACCTCGACGACGGCGGAGACGCGCCCGCCCTCGTGCACGCGGCGGAACTCGTTCTGCCCGAAGCACGCGGCCCAGACGGCGCCCTCGGCGTCGATCGCGATGCCGTCGGGGTCGCCGTCGACGAGGTCGGCGAAGAGGCGCCCCGGCGAGAGCGAGCCGTCGGGCCGGATCTCGTAGCGGGTGAGCCGGTGCGCCCAGGTCTCGGCGACGACGAGGCGCCGGCGGTCCTCGGTGATCACCGCGCCGTTCGGGAAGACGAGCCCCTCGGCGACGATGCGCGTGCGCCCGTCGGGCTCGACGCCGATCAGGCAGGTCGGCTTCATCGCCTCGCCCGAGAAGAGGTCGAAGCCGAAGTTCCCGACGTAGGCGCGCCCCGCGTCGTCGACCACCATGTCGTTGCACCAGCTCGGCGCGAGCGACGAGAGGTCGGCGTGGAGCACGAGCGTGCCGTCGCGCTCGAGGCGCACGAGCTTGCGCGCGCGCGGCACGACGACGAGCAGGCGCCCGTCGGGGAGCCAGCCGAGGCCCGAGGCGCCGTCGGGGACGTCGCAGACCGTCTCGGAGCGCCCCGTCGAGAGGTCGACTCGCACGACGCGGTCGTGGCCCATGTCGGAGCAGTAGAGGAAGCCGTCGCGCCAGCGCGGGCCCTCGAGGAAGGAGAAGCCGTCGGCGACGAGGCGGTCGGGACGCACGCGTTCTGCACTCATGGCCGCACACTCTCCCGCGCCGGCGGGCGGACTGTCAAGCGCGAAGCGGCGGCGTGCCGCGGCTTGCCCGGCCGCGGCGCGAGGGGGTACGCTCGGCGCCATGACGCGGACGCCGCCCGAGCTCCCGAGCGGCTGGTACCTCGTCGCGTGGTCCGACGAGCTCCCGGCCGAGACCCTGCTGCGCCTCCAGTACCTCGAGCGCGAGATGGTCGCCTTCCGGGGGCCGGACGGCGCGGTGAGCGTCTTCGACGCCTACTGCCCCCACCTCGGCGCGCACCTCGGCGTCGGCGGCAAGGTCGAGAACGGGACGCTGCGCTGCCCCTTCCACGGCTGGCGCTTCGGCGCGGGCGGCGAGTGCGTCGAGATCCCGTACTCCTCGCGCATCCCGCCGCGCGCCCGCGCGCTGCGCTACCCGGCCGTCGAGCGCAACGGCGGGATCCTCGTCTGGCACGACCCGAAGGGGCGGGCGCCCTTCTACGAGGTCCCCGAGCTCCCCGAGTGGCGCGACCCCGCCTTCACGAAGCGCTGGCTCACCTTCGAGTGGACGATCGCGAGCCACCCGCAGGAGATGGGCGAGAACGGCATCGACTGGCAGCACTTCCCGACCGTCCACCACATGGACGCGCCGCAGCATGTGGAGGCGCGCTTCGA
>Ga0075428_100006430_pt1 | contig 13072 bp, 7 predicted proteins | sample RhiMetdeltSRZDD2_FD_75291 | JGI IMG/M metagenome (GOLD analysis project Ga0075428, IMG submission 75291) | Populus rhizosphere microbial communities from Tennessee, USA - Rhizosphere MetaG P. deltoides SRZDD2 | ecosystem: Host-associated > Plants > Roots > Rhizosphere > Soil | place: USA...
TACACCGACCCGAACATCCCCGCGAGCCGGCGCACGAACTACGCGCTCCGCGAGGAGGTGCTTGAGCTGCGCAAGGGCTGGAGCAACGGGCCGACCGCGGTCATCACGCACGGCGCGAACCCGGGCCTCGTGTCGCACTTCGTGAAGCAGGCGCTGCTCGACATCGCCGAGGACACCGGCCACGAGGCGGGCGACCCGAAGAGCCGCGAGGACTGGGCGAATCTCGCCTCGGCGCTCGGCATCAAGGTCGTCCACATCGCCGAGCGCGACACGCAGGTCTCGAGCCGGCCGAAGATGCCGGGCGAGTTCGTCAACACCTGGTCCGTGGACGGTTTTGTGAGCGAGGGCAGCCAGCCCGCGGAGCTCGGCTGGGGCACGCACGAGCGCCACTTCCCGCGCGACGGCCGCCAGCACGACTTCGGCCGCAAGAGCGCGATCTACCTCACGCAGCCCGGCTGCGCGGCGCGCGTGCGCACCTGGACGCCGGAGGCGGGCCACTTCCACGGCTTCCTGATCACGCATGGCGAGTCGATCTCGATCTCGGACTTCCTGACGGTGCGCCAGAACGACCGCGCCGTGTACCGGCCGACCGTGCACTACGCCTACCACCCGTCGGACAACGCGGTGCTTTCGGTGCACGAGTTCGCGGGCCGCAACTACCAGCTGCAGGAGAAGAAGCGGATCATGATGGGCGACATCACCTCGGGCATCGACGAGCTCGGCGTGTTGCTCGCCGGGCACAAGAAGAACGCCTACTGGTACGGCTCGCAGCTCTCGATCGACGAGGCGCGGCAGCTCGCGCCTTACAACAGCGCGACGTCGCTGCAGGTCACGGTCGCGGCGCTCTCCGGGATGATCTGGGCGATCGAAAACCCTGCCGCGGGCGTCGTCGAGCCCGACGAGATCGACTTCCGCCGCAACCTCGAGATCTGCCTGCCTTACCTCGGCCCGGTCGTCGGCAGGTACACGGACTGGACGCCGCTCTTCGACCGCGGTCGCCTCTTCCCCGAGGACCTCGACGAAAGCGATCCCTGGCAGTTCAAGAACATCCGGGTACTCTGACGCACAAAAGGGGACGCTCCCCGATTTCCCGAAGGACCGCAGGAAATCGGGGAGCGTCCACTTTTATTCGTATTCGATCGCGGTAATCTCGATGTGCCGGATGCCGGCCGGCAGCCGCACCTCCAATTCGTCGCCGACCCGACGCCCGAGGAGGGCGCGCCCGAGCGGCGAATCCATGCTGACGTATCCGGGCTCGCGGTCGAACTCATCCGGCCCGACGATGCGGTGCCGGGCAACAGCGCCCGCGTCGTCCGCGATCGTGACCCAGGCGCCGAAAAACACCCGGCCGCGCTCGGACGGCGGGTCCGACACCACTTTCATGCCGTCGAGCCGCTCGCGCAGGAAGCGCACGCGCCGGTCGATCTCGCGCAGGCGCCGCTTTCCATAGATGTACTCGGCATTCTCGGAGCGGTCGCCCATGGCCGCCGCCTCGGCGACCGCCTTGGTGATTGCCGGCCGCTCGTTGAGCCAGAGCTGATCGAGCTCGGCGCGCAGGCGCCTCGCACCTTCGGGTGTCGAGTACTTCGAACCGGATCGGGGTCGGTCTGCAACCATCTGAGCGGGAATCGGATTCCGATTTAACAGAATATGGCTTCCAAACTGTGGATTGGTTCACGCAAGCCTCGCAAGGGGGGCGGTAGGCTTGAGGCCGTAATTTCTGCTTGCGTCAGTATCCCCTAGCGGACTTCCTTCCCTTCACCGAAAGTCCGCACTTCGGCCCCGGGTCAAAAGCCCGGGGCTTTTTTATGCCTCGCTACAATTCACGCGTGAGCGAGCCGCCTGCCTTCAAGGATCACTTCTCGGGCCAGTCTGGCGAATACCAGAAGTACCGTCCCCACTATCCGCCCGAGCTCTTTGCCTGGCTCGCGTCCGTCGTGCGCGATCGGCAGCTCGCCATCGACGTCGCGACCGGTAACGGGCAGGCGGCAGCTGCCCTCGCGGCGCACTTCGACGCGGTGCTCGCCACCGAGCCGTCGGCGGCACAGCTGCGCGAAGCGCCACCGCACGCGCGCGTGACCTACCGCCAGGAGCCCGCCGAGTCCATCTCGGCCGCGCCGGCGTCGGCCGGACTCCTCACGGTGGCGCAGGCCGCGCACTGGTTCGACTGGCCGAGGTTCACGGACGAGGCGCGGCGCGTGCTCGCCCCGGGCGGCGTGCTCGCCATCTGGTGCTATGGCAACGTCGACGTGACGCCCGCGATCGACGCGCTCGTCGGCGATTTCTCGCGCGATGTCGTCGGCCCGTACTGGCCCCGCGAGCGGCGCCACGTGGACGAGGGCTATCGCGACCTCGTCCTGCCGTTCCCGACCATCGAGGCGCCGCACTTTGAGATGCGCACGCAGTGGAATGCCGCAGCGATGCTCGGCTACCTCGATACCTGGTCCGCCGTCCGCCGCTGCCGCGCAAGGACCGGGCGCGATCCGCTCCGGCTCCTCGCCGGCCCACTTGCCGATGCCTGGGGCGAGGGTGTCCGCGACATGCGCTGGCCGCTGACGCTGAAGGCCGGTCGCGCCTGAGCCACGGCTGGTCGCGCCGGCCACCGGGTCCGGCCGAAGCGCACCTCTATACTGCGGCGAATCCTGTTACGGAGAATTTCGTCATGGTTCTCGGCAAGACGTTGTTTGCGCTGTTGCTGGTGCTCCTCACCGCCGCAGGTTGCAAGGAGGCCTCCGCACCGCTCGTCGCCGGGATAGACGACAGCGCGATGGACCGCAAGGTCCGTCCCCAGGACGACCTGTTCCGTTACGTCAACGGGACCTGGCTCGCGAACACGAAGTTTCCAGCCGAGTATCCCTACGCCGGGAACGACGTCGACCTCTTCGAGAAGGCCCAGTCGAACCTGCAGGCGATCCTCCTCGAAGCGACGTCGGCGAATGCGGCAGGCAAGGCGACGCCCGAGATGCGACGCCTCGGCGAGATGTATGCGAGCTTCATGGACGAGAAGGCGGTCGAGTCGCGAGGCGTCAAGCCGCTCGAGCCGTTCTTCGCCGAGATCGCGGCGATCGACGGTCCCGCTGAGCTCGCGCGGTTCTTCGGCAGCGGCGAGGGCCGGGGCATCAATGTGCCGTTCGGCATCTTCGTCTATCCGGACGAGCGCCATTCGACGCACAACATCGCCTACCTGGACCAGGCCGGCCTCGGCTTGCCGAATCGCGACTACTACCTGAAGTCCGAGGACACCTACGTCAACTTCCGCAAGAAGTACGTCGAGTATCTCGCGAAGCTCCTGACACTTGCCGGCGAAAAGGACGGCGAGGCGCGTGCCGCGAGGATCCTCGCGCTCGAGACCGAAGTCGCGAAGGCGCAATGGACTCCCGTCGAGGACCGCGACCCGGTCAGGACATACAACAAGCACAGCCTCGACTCGGCGGCGAAGCTCGCGCCGGCATTCGACTGGCCCTCCTGGTTCGCCGCGTCGGGGCTGCCGGCCGGCGACTTCGTCATTCGCCAGCCGAGCTACCTCACCGCGCTCGGCAAGCTGACCCGCGATCGCAGCCTCGGCACCTGGAAGGACTACCTGAAGGTGCGCACGATCGGCGCCTACGCGCGGGTGTTGTCCTCGCCCTTCGTCGAGGTCTCCTTCGACTTCAACTCTCGCACGCTCAACGGCACCGAGTCGCTTAGGCCGCGCTGGAAGCGCGCGGTGTCGGAAACCGAGAACGCGATGGGGGAGGCGCTCGGCCAGGAATACGTCGCACGCCACTTCCCGCCGGAGGCGAAGGCTCGCGTCCTGACCCTCGTCAGGAACCTGCTCGCCGAGATGGATCGCGGCATCGACCGCCTCGACTGGATGAGCGACGCAACGAAGACGGAGGCGCACGCGAAGCTCGGGAAGATCAACGTGAAGATCGGCTATCCCGATAAATGGCGCGACTACTCGGCACTCGAGATTCGCCCCGACGACCTTGCCGGCAACGTGATGCGTGCGAACCAGTTCGAGTGGAACTGGCAGGCGGCTCGCGCCGGCAAGCGGAAAGACCCGGCAGAATGGCTGATGACGCCGCAGACGGTCAACGCGTATTACCAGGCTTCCAACAACGAGGTCGTGTTCCCGGCCGCGATCCTGCAACCCCCGTTCTTCAGCATGCAGGCCGACGATGCCGTCAACTACGGCTCGATCGGGGCGATCATCGGCCACGAGATCAGTCACGGCTTCGACGACCAGGGGCGGCAGTACGACGGCGACGGAAACCTGCGCGACTGGTGGACGTCCGAGGACGCGGAGAAATTCAAGGCGAAGTCGGCTGGTCTCGTGAAGCAGTACTCCGCGTACGAGGCGTTGCCGGGCCTGCACGTCAACGGCGAGCTGACGCTCGGCGAGAACATCGGCGACCTCTCCGGCGCAGCCATCGCCTACGGCGCCTACGTCCAGTCGCTGCACGGCGCCGAGTCGCCCGTGATCGATGGTTTCAACGGGCCGCAACGCTTCTTCCTCGGGTTCGGGCAGTCCTGGCGCTCGAAATGGCGCGAAGGCCTGATCCGCGAGGTCGTGCTGACCGATCCCCACGCGCCGAGCGAGTTCCGGGCGAACGGCGTTGTCTCGAACATGGGGGAGTACTACGCCGCGTTCGGCGTCAAGCAAGGCGACAGGCTCTGGCGGCCGGCCGCGGAGCGCGTGAAGATCTGGTGATCACACACACGGCGGACACCCGCCGGCCAATGCGTCGCGCCGGCGCGCCGGGACCACGGCTGGTCGCGGGGCGGAACCCGCCTGCCGCGGGGCTGCCTTATACTCCGCGCCCTTCCTGACCGGAGACGACCCGCATGCGCCTGCGCAAGCTCTTGCCCGCTGTCCTGACCCTGTCTTTCGCCACAGCCTGGGCCGACAACGCGCCCGCGCCGGCCGATTCCGGCATCGACCCGACGGCGATGAACAAGGCGGTCCGCCCGCAGGACGACCTGTTCCGCTTCGTGAACGGCACCTGGCTCGACAACACGCCGTTCCCGGCGGAATACGCGAGCGCAGGCATCGGGATCATGCTGTTCGAGCAGGCGCAGGCGGACGTGCAGGAAATCCTCCTGCAGGACAAGGGCCAGCTCGGCACGATGTACGCGAGCTTCATGGACGAGAAATCGGTCGAGGCGCGTGGCATCGGGCCCCTGAAGCCGCTCTTCGCCGAGATCGCGGCGATCGACGGGCCCGCCGCGCTCGCGCGCTACTTCGGCCGTGCCCAGGGCCGCGGCATCAGCGTGCCGCTAGGCGTCTATGTCTCGCCCGATGCGCGCAACTCCGCCTACAACATCGCGTACTACAGCCAGGACGGCCTCGGCATGCCGAACCGCGATTACTACCTGAAGACCGAGGACACCTACGTCAACTTCCGCAAGAAGTACGTGGAATACCTGGCGAAGCTCCTGACGCTCGCCGGCGAGAAGGACGGCGACGCGCGCGCGGCGAAGATCCTCGAGCTCGAGACGGCGCTCGCGACTGACCAGTGGACGCCGGTCGAGAACCGCGACCCGATCAAGACCTACAACAAGAACAGCCTCGAGTCGGCCGCGAAGCTCGCGCCCGGCTTCGACTGGCAAGCCTGGAACTCGACAAGCGGGCTGCCGGCCGGGGACTTCATCGTGCGGCAGCCGAGCTACGCGACCGCGCTCGGCAAGCACATGCACGAGGCGGACCTCGCGACCTGGAAGGACTACCTGAAGGTGCGCACGATCGGCGCCTACGCGCGCGTGCTGTCATCGCCCTTCGTCGAAGCCTCGTTCGACTTCAATTCGCGGACCCTGCGCGGCACGGAGACGCTCAGGCCGCGCTGGAAGCGCGCCGTGCAGGAGACGGACAACGCGATGGGCGAAGCGATCGGCAAGGAATACGTCGCGCGCCACTTCCCGCCCGAGGCCAAGACGCGGATGGTGACGCTGGTCGACAACCTGCTCGCCGAGATGGACCGCGGCATCGACCGCCTCGAGTGGATGAGCGCGCCGACCAAGTCCGAGGCGCACACCAAGCTCAAGAAGATCAACGTCAAGATCGGGTATCCCGACAAGTGGCGCGATTATTCGGGCCTCGAAATCCGCGCGGACGACCTCGTCGGCAACGTGATGCGCGCAAACGAGTTCGAGTGGGAGTGGCAGGCCGCGCGCGCGGGCAAGCCGAAAGACCCGACCGAGTGGTTCATGACGCCGCAGACGGTCAACGCCTACTACCTGCCGACCAACAACGAGATCGTGTTCCCCGCGGCCTTCCTGCAGCCGCCGTACTTCAACATGAAGGCGGACGACGCGGCGAACTACGGCGCGATCGGCGCGGTGATCGGCCACGAGATCAGCCACGGCTTCGACGACCGCGGGCGACAGTTCGACGGCGACGGCAACCTGCGCGACTGGTGGACGCCCGAGGACAACGACAAGTTCAAGGCGAAGGCCGCGGGCCTCGTAAAGCAGTACTCGTCGTTCCAGGCGCTCCCCGGGCTCAACGTAAACGGCGAGCTCACGCTCGGCGAAAACATCGGCGACCTCTCGGGCGCCGCGATCGCCTACGGCGCCTACGTCCACACGCTCAACGGCGCCGAGGCGCCGGTGATTGACGGCTACACGGGGCCGCAGCGGTTTTTCCTCGGCTACGGCCAGGCCTGGCGCACGAAGTGGCGCGAGGGGCTCATGCGTGAGGTCGTCCTGACCGACCCGCACTCGCCGAGCGAATTTCGCGCGAACGGCGTCGTCTCCAACATGGATGAGTTCTACGCGGCCTTCGGCCTCAAGGAAGGCGACAAGCTCTGGCGGCCGGCGGCGGAGCGCGTGAAGATCTGGTGAAGGGCCCCCGGGCCGGGGATAATGCGCGGGCCATGACGCGGCCCGCCCTCCGAATCGCGGTTCCACTGCTGGCGGCGTTCCTCGCCGCCTGCGTGCCGTTCGAGTCACTCTGGAAGAAGTCGCCGAAGGAAGGCCAGGAGCAGGCGGCCGTGGCGGCGCCGAAGCCGGAGCTCCCGCTCGGCGAAGCGACGCATCGCTTCTTCGTCGCACCGGACCAGGACGTCGTGGGCCACGTGCAGGTGACCGTCTCGAAGCACGAGGACACCTTTGCCGACATCGCGCGCCGCTTCAACGTCGGTTACACCGAACTCGTGCGCGCCAACCCGGGCGTCGATCCCTGGCTGCCGGGCGAAGGCACCGAGATCATCCTGCCGACCGAGTTCATCCTGCCGGACGCGCCGCGCGAGGGCATCGTGCTGAACCTCGCGCAGATGCGACTCTATTACTTCCCGAAACCGAAAAAGGAAGGACCGGTGGAGGTCATCACGCACCCGATCGGCATCGGCAAGGTCGGCTGGGCGACGCCCGAAGGCTCGACCAAGGTCATGTCGCACGTCAAGGACCCGACCTGGACGCCACCGGCGTCCGTGCGCAAGGATCACGCGAAGGACGGCGATATCCTGCCGCCGACCGTGCCGCCGGGACCCGACAATCCGCTCGGTCGCCACATGATGCGGCTCGGCTGGCCGGGCTACCTGATGCACGGCACGAACAAGCCGCCGGCCGTCGGCATGCGCGCGAGCGCCGGCTGCGTACGGCTCTATCCCGAGGACATCGCACTTATCTTCGAGGCCGTGCCCGACGGCACCAAGGTGACCGTCGTGAACCAGCCGGTGCTGCTCGGCTGGAGCGGTGAGCGACTGATGGTGCAGGCCTACGAGCCGCTCGTGGACGACAAGCGCGACTGGAGCGACGTGACGAAAACTCTCAAGCTGCAGGCGAAGAAATCCAAGTCGCAGCTGTGGAAGAAGGTCGTCGCGCACGACGAGGCGATCGACTGGGAGGCGGTCGACGCCGCGGCGGCGGAGCCGCGCGGGATCACGTTCTCGGTCGGTCCCGCTCCGGGCAACGACCTCGCCGCGATGGTGGCGGCGGCGCCGAGGGTCCGCAACGCGATTCCGACCGGCGCGACCTGGAACGGCGTCGAGGACCAGTACGCCGGCGATCCTGCGTTCGTCAAGCCGGTCGTCGCCGAATCCGCAAAGGCCAGCGCTGGCAACTGAAGGGGACGCGCCCCTTCATTTTCGCAGAGGGGTGCGTCCCCTTCACGAATATGAAGGGGCGCGTCCCCTTCAGCTTCTGGCGGCCAGAGCGCAGGTCATCGAGCCGCCGACCACCATCAGTGCGCCGGCGACTGAGAGGGAGTTCAATCCCTCTGCGGCGACGAGCCCGAGCCCGAAGCGCTCGACAACCCACATCCCGGCGATCGTGAAAAGCGGCGCGGTCGCGAGCACCGCGGAGACGCGCGAAAGGTCCCAGTGATAGAGCGCCTCGCCGAAAGAGCCGTAGGCGACAAGCGTATTGGCGCAGCAGAAGGCGAGCATGCCGATCTGCAGGCCGTCGAGCCCGCGGATCTCGCCGGGAGCGCTGGCGGGCAGGAGCAGCACCACCGCGCCGATGTAGATCATCCACAGCACCTGCTGCGCGGAAAAATGCGCGAGCAGCTTCTTCTGTGCCAGACCGTAGACCGCCCAGCACACGCCCGCCGCAATGGTCAGCGCGACGCCGAGACCGAGCCCCGCAGTCGGCTGGAGGAGCAGCGGCAGCCGCTCGTTGAAGAAGAGCAGGAGCCCGGCGCCCAGGATCACGAACCCGATCCACTGCGTGCGCGCAAAGCTCTCGTGAAACACGACCACACCGCCGATGAGCAGCATCAGCGGCGCGAGCTGGATCACCACCTGCGTCACCGACGGCGTCACGTGATCGAGCGCGACGAGGTACAGAACATAATTCCCGATCAGCGTGAGCGTCGCGATCGCCAGGATCGCGAGCGCCGCCCGGCCTGCCCCGGAAAGCCGTGGCAAGCCGCCGCGCCAGGCTAGAAAGGCCCCGAGCCCCACCGCCGCCACGGCGAAGCGCCACCAGACGATCGTGACTGCGTCCATGCCGTTCAGGAGAAACTTGAGTGCGATCGGCAGGATGCCCCACAGCGCGGCGGTGGTGAGCGACAACGTGAAGCCAAGCCGCCAGTTGGTGGAGCCGACTGTCATGTCCGTTCATGATAATCTGCCAGCCTGCTGGGGGAGTCAGCCGTGACGGAACGACTGGCCGGCATCCATGTTCAAGAAGAAGCCGGCCCGGGCCAATCAATCGGGGAATCGCCGACGGCCATCACGGCGTTCGTCGGCCGCTGCCTGCGCGGCCCGGTGAACCGTCCCGTCGCAGTCTCCGGCTTCAACGAATTCCAGCGCGTCTTCGGCGGCCTCTGGCAGCCGTCGACGCTGTCGTATGCGGTCGAGCAGTATTTCGAGAACGGCGGGCGTACGGCGATCGTGGTGCGCGTCGCCAACGGCGCGCGTTGCTGCACGATCGAGCTGGCGGCGGGCGTGCAGCGGCTCGTGCTGGAGGCGCTCGCCCCCGGCACGCGCGAGTTCCTGCGTGCCGCCGTCGATTACGACGGCATCGGCGAGAACGAGGAAGACTGCTTCAACCTCGTGATCCAGCGCGTGCGCACGCCGGGCTCCGAGCACATCGAGGACCAGGAAATCTACCGCCGCGTGTCGGTTTCGCCGGACTCGCCGCGCTCCGTCGAGACCGTGCTTGCCGAGTCGCAGCTCGCGCGCATCGCGGGCCCGGTACCGCACATCCGGCCCGATCCGACGCCTCGCCACGACCCGCGCGGGATCGCAGGCTACGTATTCTCGGGCTCCGACGCGGACGACGGCGCGCCGCTCACGGATTACGACATCATCGGCTCCGCCGCGGGCCGCACCGGGATCTTCGCGCTCGACGCCGTCGACGGGTTCAACCTCCTTTGCATCCCGCCGCTCGCGCGCGACGTGGACGTCGGAGCGAGCACGCTGCTCGTCGCGAATCGCTACTGCCGCGAGCGCCGCGCGCTGCTGTTCGTCGATCCTCCGCTCGCCTGGGATAGCGCCGCGAAAGCTGTCGCAGAGATGAAGCACTGGCCGCTGCCGTCGGACTCGGCCTGCATGTTCTTCCCGCGCCTGCTCGGTTACGACAAGCTGCGCGGCCGCTTCGAGGCTTTCGTACCGTCGGGCGCCGTCGCCGGAGCGCTCTCGCGCGCGTCCGAACACTGGCCCGTGTGGACGAGCGCTTGCGGCGAGGAAGCGATCGTGCGGCCGGGACTGAAGCTCGCCTGCGCCGTGGACGAGGAGCATCGCGGCCGCCTCGCAGCCGCCGGCGTCAACACGGTGCAGACCGTACGCCGGCCGGGACGCGATGTGCCGCGGGCAGCCACGCTCGCGGGCCCCGGTGCGGGCGCGGCGGACTGGCGCTCGCTCGCCGCGCGTCGCCTCGCGCTCCTCGCCGTCAACAGCATCGAGCGCGGCACGCGCTGGGTGATGTTCGAGCCGAACGAGCCGGCGACTTGGCGACGCGCGGAGGCGCAAATGCGCGAGTTCCTCGCGACGCTCGAAGCGCGGGGCGCGTTCGCGGACCGCGCATCAGGCGACCGCTGGTTCGCGGTCTGCGACGAGCGCATCAACCGCGACCGCCAGCGCGAGCAGGGTATCGTGAGCCTCCTGTTCGGCATCCCGGGCTACGGGCCGGGGCGCTTCCACGCCTGGCTCGTCAGCCATCGCGCCGGCGGCAGCCGCGTGCAGACCGTGAGCCCCAACCTTGCGGGGCTGCCGGACTCGGGACTCACGCAGGTGCTCGCCGAGCTCGACGTCCCGGCGGTCGGCATCTTCTAGCCGAAACCGCCCCCGCCGGGCGTCTCGATCTCGATCGCATCGCCGGCCTCGACGCGCTCCGCCGCGCAGGCCGGGAGCACGATCACCTCGCCGTGCGAGCGCACGATCCGGTTGATCCCCTTCGCGCCGCTTGCGCCGCCCGCGAGGCCGAAGGGCGCGATGCGCCGGTGATTCGCGAGCACAGCAACCGTCATCGGCGAACGGAACTCGATCCGCCGCACGAGGCCGTCGCCGCCGCGATGCCTGCCGGCGCCTCCCGAGCCGCGGCGGTAGCTGAACTCGCGCAGCAGAACCGGGTGCCGGCTCTCGAGCACCTCGGGATCGGTGAGGCGCGAATTCGTCATGTGAGTCTGTACACCGGAGGCGCCGTCGAATTGCGCGCCGGCGCCGGAGCCGCCGGCGATCGTCTCGTAGTACTGGTGCACCGAATCGCCGAAGGTGAGGTTGTTCATCGTGCCCTGCGAGGCCGCGAGGATGCCAAGCGCACCGAACAGCGCATCGACGATGCACTGCGACGTCTCGACATTGCCCGCGACGACCGCTGCCGGCGGCACGGGATTCAACATCGAGCCCGCGGGCACGCGGATCGTGAGCGGGCGCAGGCATCCCTCGTTCAGCGGGAAGTCGGCGTCGACCAGCGTACGGAACACGTAGAGCACGGCGGCCGTGCAGACAGCGAGGGGTGCGTTGAAGTTGCCGGGCTGCTGCGGCGAGGTCCCGGTGAAATCGACGACCGCGCTCCGCGCCGTGCGGTCGACCCTCACCGCGACCTCGATCGCGCTGCCGTCGTCCATCTCGTAGCGCAACTGGCCGTCGCCGAGCCGCCCGATGACCTCGCGCACGCAGGCCTCGGCGTTGTCCTGTACGTGCTCCATGTAGCGCACGACCGTGTCGAGGCCGGTGCGCGTGATCAGCGCCTCGAGCTCGGCGGCGCCGCGTGCGTTCGCGGCGAGCTGGGCCTTGAGATCCGCGACGTTCTGCGACGGATTACGCGCAGGCCACGGACCCCGGGCGAGCTGCTCCCTGAGCGCCTCCTCGCGGATCCTGCCGTTGTCCACCAGCAGGAAGTTGTCGAACAGCACGCCTTCTTCGGAGATAGTTCGCGACGCGGGCGGCATCGAGCCCGGCGTGATACCGCCGATGTCGGCGTGATGCGCGCGGGAGGCGACAAAGAAGGCGGGCTGGGCACCGCCCGTGGCGAACACGGGGCTCACGACCGTGATGTCGGGCAGATGCGTGCCGCCGGCGTAGGGCGCGTTCAGCATCCAGGCGCGCCCCGGCCGCAGCTCACCGGCGTTCGCCGCGGCGACGGCGCGCACGCTCGCGCCCATCGAGCCCAGGTGCACGGGCATGTGCGGCGCGTTCGCAATCAGCGCACCATCCGCGTCGAACAGCGCACAGGAGAAGTCGAGGCGCTCACGGATGTTGACCGACACGGCCGTCGCCTGCAGCACCGCACCCATCTGCTCAGCGACCTGCATGAAGCGGTGATTGAAGAGCTCGAGCTGCGCGGGGTCCGGATGGCGCGCATCGACGGCGGACACGGCGCGCCGCTCGCGCCGTGCCAGCCGGAGCATGCCGTCGGCCAGGCGCTCGGCGGCCCAGCCGGGCTCGACGACCGTCGTCGAGTTCGGCTCGACGAGGAGGGCGGGCCCATCGAGCGCCTCGCCCGGCGTGAGCGACTCGCGGTCGACGAGCGGTACGTCGCGCCAGCCGTCGAACCAGGCGCGCACGCGGGCTGGCGAGGCGGGCGCCTCGGCGGCAAATGCGGGCGCATCGCGCTCGCCTGCGACCACAGCCTCGACGCGCAGCGTCGCGACCAACGGCGCCTCGCCAGGCGGCGCAAAGCCGAAACGCCTCGTGAACTCGGTCCTGAACCCCTGCGTGACTTCCGCAAGAGGCCCTTGCGGGATGTCGAGCGCGGTTTCCGTTCCCGGAGCGCGCAGCTCGAGCGAGCGGCGCAGCCGCACCTCGGCCGGGCGCGCGCCCTGCGCGACCATCGCCTCGACGAGCGGCGCGGCAATCGCCTCGAATGCGGCTTCGAGGCTCCCGTGCGTCGCCTCGTCGAGTGCCCGTTCGAGAGTCTGCCTGCGCATGAGCCGGCGATCGGCGAGGCCGATGCCCCAGGCGGAGAACACGCCCGCGAGCGGATGAATGAGGATTTCGCCGATGCCGAGCGCGTCGGCGACACGGCAGGCATGCTGCGGCGCCGCGCCGCCGTAGCAGAGGAGGGTGAACTCGGCCGGATCGTGGCCTTCGCGCACGGACACGTGGCGGATCGCGCGCGCCATCGACTCGATCGCGACGTCGAGGAATCCGGCGGCGAGTTGCAGCGGATCGGCGGGAACGTCGGTCGCCGCGGCGACGGCGTCCGC